>Ga0102593_1000156_pt1 | contig 176800 bp, 169 predicted proteins | sample AraplaCol_mMS_r2_2_FD_76862 | JGI IMG/M metagenome (GOLD analysis project Ga0102593, IMG submission 76862) | Arabidopsis root microbial communities from North Carolina, USA - plate scrape MF_Col_mMS_r2 (SPADES assembly) (version 2) | ecosystem: Host-associated > Plants > Roots > Endosphere...
ACGCATGATCATTTCGATACAAAAAGCCAATCCCTGCAATAAACATTCCAAGCGATATCATAAATGGAATAAACGACGAGTTTGGCATATGAATATCACCAAGAGGTTCGGCTGGCGTCATTTCTTTATTTCCTGCCATTTTTTCAATCCAATATGCATCTAACCCGCGTACAAGCGGTGTTTGTTTAAAGTTATACTCTGGAGGCGGAGATGAAATAGCCCATTCTAATGTACGTCCGTCTCCCCAAGGGTCTCCTCCTACCTTTTGTCCTTTGGCAGTTGTTTTTATAATATTAAACAGTAAAATGAGCGTAGCAACCGCCATGAAAGCAGCTCCTGATGAACTGATTGCATTCCCAAGGTCGAGACCTTGATTAGGCAAGAACGTCCATACGCGGCGAGGCATCCCCATTAGGCCTAAGAAATGCTGAATAAAGAACGTTAAGTGGAAACCAATCAAAAAGAGCCAGAACGTTGCTTTGCTTAACTTTTCATCTAACATCTTCCCAAACATTTTTGGCCACCAGTATGTGACACCCGCTAATATAGCGTATACGACACCGCCTACGATAACGTAATGGAAGTGGGCAACGATAAAATAAGAATCTTGAAATTGATAATCTGCAGGTGCTACAGCTGCCATAACTCCTGTTACTCCCCCGATAACAAATGATGGAATAAAGGCGACAGCATACAGCATTGGAGACGTAAACTCAATACTTCCTCCCCAAAGCGTAAACAGCCAGTTGAAAATTTTAATTCCAGTTGGAACGGCGATAGCCATCGTAGCGACAGCAAAAATGGCATTTGCAATCGGACCAAGTCCGGTTGTAAACATGTGGTGAGCCCACACCATGAACCCTAAAAATCCGATTAATACGGTAGCAAAAACCATCGACGAGTACCCGAATAATCTCTTTCTTGAAAAAGTAGGTAAAATTTCAGAGAAAACACCAAACGCTGGAAGAATTAAAATATATACTTCCGGATGACCGAATATCCAGAAAAGATGTTCCCAGATAATGGTGTTTCCACCCATTGTGGCGTCAAAAAAGTTTCCACCGAATAAGCGGTCAAAAATCATTAAAAACAATCCAACCGTTAGTGCTGGAAACGCAAACAAAATAAGAGCTGATGCAACAAACGTCGTCCACGTAAACAGCGGCATACGCATATAAGTCATACCTGGCGCCCTCATGTTAATGATTGTCACGAGAAAGTTTATACCTGAAATCAATGTCCCGGCTCCCGAAATCTGCAAACCTATCGCATAAAAATCAATTCCGTGACCAGGTGATGCAATAGACAGCGAAGCATATGATGTCCAACCTGCATCAGGTGCTCCTCCTAAAAACCAGCTTAGATTTAAAAAGAGTCCCCCAAAGGCAAACAGCCAAAAACCTAACAAATTTAAAAATGGAAATGCTACATCTCGAGCTCCAATTTGCAGCGGAACAACTGCATTCATCATGGCAAAAAGAAGCGGCATTGCGGCTAAGAAAATCATCGTTGTTCCATGCATTGTTAAAATTTCATTATACGTTCCTGCACTGACAAAGTCATTGCTTGGTATAGCCAGCTGAATACGTATAAATAGCGCTTCCACTCCTCCGACTAGAAAAAAGATACCGCCGGCAATTAAATAAAGAATGGCAATTTTCTTATGGTCAACGGTTGTCATAAAGTCCCAAATTGTTCCACCTACACCCTTCTTTTGACTGAGTGTACTCATCGCTAAACCTCCCCTTTTAAAAACGACTGGACGTTTATTTTTCTTTTAAACTCATTAAATAGTCTGCTAGCTCATTCACTTGTTCATCTGTTAAGTCAGGATATGTACCACTCATCTTATTACCCGGCTTAACTTTTTCAGGGTCTTTTAACCATTTTTTGATATTTTCCTTGTTGTGAGGAAGCACCCCAGCTACACGCTCACGTTCAGAAAAACCGGCTAAGTTTGGTGCTTGACGAGCTTGCTCTGGACGATTGTCTTTGACGTCAACAGCATGACATCCGATACAGCTTTCATTAAAGACCTCTTGACCAGCTTTTGCGGATGCTGTTTCTACATCAGGCTTTGCCTTTTTCAAATCTTTTGCCCACGTATCAAATTCACCGCTTGATACAGCCCGTACTTTAAAGTCCATAAGAGAATGAGATGGACCGCAAAGCTCAGCACATTTTCCGTAGAAAACCCCGTTAGCTTCCTTCGATTTTTTAGAATCAAACACTAGCCAGAATTTATTATCATTTTCTGTGTTAGCATCGAGCTTTCCTCCAACTGAAGGAATCCAGAATGAGTGCTTGACGTCAGAAGCTTTAATATTAAAGTAGACCTTTTTATCCGTTGGCACAACTAGATCTTGCGATGTAATAATTTTTTGATTAGGATACTCAAATTCCCACCAGTACAAGTTAGCGCGCACATTTACTACGACAGCATCTTTGTCCTTCATTCCTTTTACATCCGCTAGCTTAAATGTTGAGATGACCGTTGGAACAGTCAAAATAATCAGCAGCAAGATAGGAATCACTGTCCATATAATTTCTAACTTTCTGCTCCCCTCTACTTGCTTTGGAATCACATTTTCTTCGCCTTTGCGACGACGAAAGCGCAGAATAACAAATATAAAGATAATGGTGACAACAATAATAACTAAAACCATGATGGCTGTACTAAGCAGCATAAGCGAATATTGTTCTTCAGCTACCTCACCTGCAGGCTTAAGTGTTGACAAAAACGGTTTTCCACAGGCCGATAACACGAATGCAAGCAGCGTAAATAACGACAAAACACGAAAGTTCAATCGCCATTTTTTCATACCATTCCCCAACCTCTCTTTCATTGACGTGATTTCATCTATGCCCTCTTGAGCATAAAACTTATTCCTTCTATAATGAATTCTACATGTAGAAGAAATCCCCCTTGTGCAGTGTCGCATTCAGTGAAAGATTTTATCTAGGCAAAAAGCGTTGCGACAATCATTGAGACAAATAAAATAGTTAAATAGTTTAGTGAGTAGACAAACATCATGCTAGCCCACTTTGTGTCTTCTTGTTTATTGTATTGAGCAAATCCTAAAAATAGCCATCCTATGTTTAAAACAGTGGCCAAAATTAGAAATGGAGTGCCTAATTCGTATAAATAAAGAGGTAATGGCAACAAACAAGCAATCCAAATGAGAATCTGTCGTTTTGTAAGCTCAAAACCGTGTACAACAGGCAACATAGGGATTCCCGCTGCCCGGTATTCTTCACATCTTCGCATAGCAAGAGCTAGAAAATGAGGCGGCTGCCAAATAAACATGATTAAAAATAACACCCAAGCCACTACATGTAAATTGGGATCGATAGCGGCCCATCCAATTAAAGGCGGGACAGCGCCTGATATACTTCCGATTACTGTATTAATTGTGTATAGTCTTTTGGACCACATGGTGTAAAGAACTACATATGTAAGTATTCCTGCTAATCCAATGAGAGCGGCTACGGAAGAAACAACTAGTAGCATAAGCAAGCCGGTTAACGTAAAACCGATTCCAATCCCAAGGACCGTCAAAGGTGTAAAACTTCCTGTCACTGTAGGTCGTCCCTTTGTTCGTTCCATTAGAGGGTCAATGTCACGATCTATGTAATTGTTCAAACTGCATGAACCGGCGATGATAAGTGAAGAACCTATTAAAGTAAAAAATGCTTTATCCAGGTTTTCTAAGAAGTGTTGTTCGTTGAAGAAAAGAGCTAGCCAAAAACCAGTAAAGGTGGTGATGAAATTTGAATTGACTATTCCAATTTTAATCGTAGCTAAAAAATCTGACCAAATGGAGCTATTTTCGCTTACATGAGCTGTGTTAGGCGATGCAGAAAGCGTTGAATCTTCCACCATTTTTGAATCTTCCATGGCGCGTCCTCCTTTACTCATCCACAGACTTTTATCTAGTAAATAAAGAGTCTATAAATGAAGGCGTTTTCAACATATTTTTACAAAAATCTCCTCTTTGTTCACAAAGAAGTCATATTCCTCTCACCAAAGCTACTTAAAAGCTTCACATGTAAACGATAAAATAGTAGAGAAATATCTATTTCTCATGTTTATTAAACCATATTTTGCCGCTACTTTGTGAAGAATTCATGAAAAAAATATGGATTTTTTTTGACATGAGCTAAATGCATGTCCCTGTCACTTGTTAAAAGATATTTGTGCAAGTAAAATAGTTTTCTGTACGGTACCTTTTACATATCTGCAGAGTCAAACTCATGAATAAACCTTACACTTTCTACCATTATAACAAATTCAATCAAGTTTATGGAGAATAAATGAAATTTATGTTTAATATACAAAAAGATTAGGATAAATTGTTTAGCTCGTTATATTACTTACTTTGCTTTTAGGATGGTGATTATTGTGCGACTTGGATTAAAATTTTTATCCGTTGTAACGAGCATGGCCATGTTACTTATTCTACTTGGCGGTGCCCTTGTCACGAAAACTGGTTCAGCAGACGGGTGCGGAGATTCTTGGCCTCTGTGTAATGGACAGCTCATTCCTGACCCTTTAACATTTGAAACCGTTGTTGAACTAAGCCACCGTTTAGTTTCTGGCGTGTCGGGCTTTCTTGTGCTCGCTTTATGCGTATGGGCATGGATTTCACTAGGACATATAAAAGAAGTTAGACCTTTAGCATTTATCTCTTTTTTCTTCCTAGTACTGCAAGCATTAATTGGGGCTGCTGCCGTTATGTGGGGGCAATCAGATGCAGTGCTTGCTCTTCATTTTGGTATTTCCCTTATTTCGTTTGCTTCTGTGCTGCTGTTAACACTTATTATCTTTGAAGTGGATCAAAAGCTCGACGCAACTAATATACAGCTAGGCTCTAAAATGAAAAAACACATTTACGGGGTTATCTTGTACACATATGCTGTTGTGTACACGGGCGCGCTTGTTCGCCATAAAGAAGCTAGCTTGGCTTGTCCAGACGTTCCATTTTGTTCAAACGGAAACGGTTGGCTACCTGTTGATTTGAATCAGTGGATTCAAATGGGACATCGATTCGCTGCTGTTTTAACGTTTGTATGGATTTTAGCTGCCTTTATCCATGCAGTTAAATATTATCGCCATCAAAAAAATATTTTTTACGGATGGTTAACTGCTCTCATTCTAGTTATTTTTCAGGCGGTTTCCGGTATGCTTGTTGTTGTCACACGTTTGCAGCTAGAGCTCGCGCTTGCTCATTCTTTAATTATCTCTTTCCTATTCGGTGTATTAAGCTACTTAACCTTACTTGCAACGCGTCATACACATAATTGATCAAAAAAGGTACGAGCTCAGAGCTCGTACCTTTTTTAATTAGCTTTCTAATTCAATTAACAGATCTCCCGGCTGGATGCCATCTCCACTCGACACGTGTACTTGTTTAATCACGCCGTCAAATGGTGCTTGCACGGTTGTTTCCATTTTCATTGCTTCTGTGATCATTAAGTGATCACCTTTTGAGACTTTATCGCCTTTTTCTACTACTACTCGAATAACGGTTCCAGGCATTGAAGCGCCGATGTGGGCCGGATTTCCTTGGTCGGCTTTTTGTTTTGCCGTAACGGTTGTTTTGACACTTTCGTCTTTAATCACGACTTCACGAGGCTGACCGTTCAATTCAAAGTATACCGCTCGCGTACCGTCTGCCTGCGGTTCTCCAATGGATACAAGGCGGACAATTAAGGTTTTTCCTTTTTCAATCTCAATTTCAACCTCTTCTCCTAAACGCATGCCGTATAGGAAAGTCGGTGTATCAAGAACAGAAATGTCCCCGTATTGTTCGACTGCTTTGTGGTAATCCATAAATACTTTTGGATACAGCGCATAAGCAATGGCATCAAAACTCGTTACTTGACGATTTAAGTCTTTAAACAGCTTCTCTTTCACTGCATCGAAGTCCACATCTTCTAACAATTCTCCAGGACGAACTGTAATAGGTTTTCTGCCTTTTAGAATGATGCGCTGAAGCTCTTTAGGGAATCCCCCGTGAGGCTGCCCTAAATACCCTTCAAACAATTCAATAACTGAATCCGGGAAGTCAAGCGTTTCACCGCGCTCAAACAGCGTTTCTTCTGTCAAGTTGTTTTGAACCATAAACAATGCCATATCTCCAACTACTTTTGATGATGGCGTAACTTTTACAATATCACCAAATAACAAATTCACGCGTGAATACATATCTTTTACTTCATCCCAGCGGTTTCCTAAACCAACTGCTTTTGCTTGTTGCTGTAAGTTGCTATATTGACCCCCTGGCATTTCATGCTCGTACACTTCCGTATGAGGAGCGTTCATGCCGCTTTCGAAGTCTTGGTAATATTTTCGCACGTCTTCCCAATAGTAAGAAAGCTGTTCTAGATTTTTAATATCCAGATTTGGTCTGCGGTCCGCACCTTCTAATGCGTAATAAAGAGAGTTAGCACTTGGCTGAGACGTTAAGCCTGCCATTGAGCTTACGGCTACGTCTACAATGTCTACACCTGCTTCAATTGCTTTTGCATACGTGTATACACCGTTTCCGCTTGTATCATGCGTATGAAGGTGGATTGGAATATCAACCGTTTCTTTTAGAGCCGATACTAAATCATAAGCTGCCTGTGGTTTTAAAAGACCCGCCATATCTTTAATGCCCAGGATATGTGCTCCAGACTGCTCAAGCTCTTTTGCTAAGTTCTTGTAGTAATCCAAATCATACTTACGGCGCGTCGGATCTAAAATATCACCTGTATAACACATCGCTGCTTCTGCAATCTTTCCTGTTTGACGAACGGAGTCAATTGCAAGAGTCATTCCTTGCACCCAGTTTAAGCTGTCAAAGATACGGAAAACATCAATACCTGCATAAGCTGATTTTTCAACAAATTCTTTAATTACATTATCAGGATAGTTTTTATATCCAACCGCATTTGACGCGCGAAGAAGCATTTGGAAAAGAACGTTTGGCGCTTGTTGACGTAAAGTAAGCAAGCGATCCCACGGATCTTCTTTTAAGAATCGATAAGCGACATCAAACGTTGCTCCCCCCCACATTTCCATAGAAAATAAATCTGGAAGCAAGCGTGCAGTTGGGTTAGCTACTTGTTTTAAGTCGTTTGTACGGATACGCGTTGCTAAAAGAGACTGATGGCCATCACGGAAGGTTGTATCCGTTAATAGCACTTCCTTGCGTTCTTTCACCCAATTTACTAAACCTTCTGCACCTTTTTCATCTAAAATCTGCTTTGTTCCGTTTTGAATTGGTTTGCTTATATCCACACTAGGAACGCGCGGTTTCGTAAAGATCGGCTTTTTCTTTTCCGATACACCTGGGAATCCGTTTACCGTAACATTCCCAATGTATGTAAGCATTTTAGTTCCGCGGTCTTTTCGCTTCGGGAAAACAAAAAGTTCAGGCGTTGTGTCAATAAATGATGTATCATAAGCACCTGTTAAGAACTTATCATGCTTCACTACATTTTCAAGAAACGGAATATTTGTTTTAATTCCACGAATACGAAATTCTTTTAAGTTCCGTACCATTTTTGATGCGGCTTGATCGAATGTTAATGCCCATGTTGTTACTTTTACTAACAGTGAATCATAATAAGGCGTAATTACAGCACCTTGGAAGCTGTTTCCCGTATCTAAACGTACGCCAAAACCGCCACCAGAACGATAAGCCATAATCTTACCCGTATCCGGCATAAAATTGTTTAACGGATCTTCTGTCGTTACACGAGATTGAATCGCATATCCATGTACGTGAATTTGATCTTGTGCAGGAATGGACACTTCCTTGCTGTGAAGCGCGTAACCGTCTGCAATTAAAATTTGCGATTGAACGATATCAATACCTGTAATCATTTCAGTAATTGTGTGCTCTACTTGAACACGTGGATTTACTTCAATAAAATAAAAATCGTTTCCTGATACTAAAAATTCTACTGTACCAGCATTTATGTACTGCACTTTTTCCATCAGCTGCACAGCTGCTTCACAAATGCGGAGACGTAAGCCTTCATCTATAGAAACACTTGGTGCTACTTCTACTACTTTTTGGTGACGACGCTGCACAGAACAGTCGCGTTCATAAAGATGCACAACATTTCCTTGTTCATCACCTAAAATTTGCACTTCAATATGTTTTGGATTTTCAACTAATTTCTCGACATACACTTCATCATTACCAAAAGCCGCTTTTGCTTCTGATTTGGCACGGTCATAAGATTCATTCAGGCTGTCTGCATCGCGAACGATACGCATGCCTCGACCGCCTCCGCCTAAAGCCGCTTTGATCATTAGAGGATATCCATGCTGATTAGCAAATTCTTTTGCTTCGTCAATTGAATCAATAGGACCATCCGTACCAGGAATAACGGGAATATCTGCTTGAATAGCCTGATGACGTGCTTTTACTTTATCGCCAAACATATCAAGATGCTTGGATTTTGGGCCAATAAAAATAATGCCTTCTTCTTCGCAACGTTTCGCAAATTGGATATTTTCTGACAAAAAACCATAGCCAGGGTGAATAGCATCTACATCATGAGACTTAGCAATGTCGATGATGCCTTCTATATCTAAATAAGCATCAATCGGTTTTTTCTCCGCTCCTACTAAATAGGCTTCATCCGCTTTGTAACGGTGATAAGAGCCTGCGTCTTCCTTAGAATAAATCGCAACAGTCCGAATATTCAGTTCAGTACATGCTCGAAATACACGAATTGCAATTTCTCCTCGGTTTGCTACTAATACTTTTTTGATTTTTTTAGTTACAAAACTCATGTTGCTAATCTCCTCTCAATTTCGTATAAACTTCAATATATAGCAAAATTAGATAAAAGAAAAGCAAAAATCAATGGAAAATGATAAAATCCCAATAAATTTTTGCTTTTTTTACACAATTTTTTCACGAAAATCAATCGCTCGTTGTTGGTGTATTGTTCGGATGTAGCACAATATTTTCCGTATTTTTCTGTTTTTTATTTTGATAATTTACGAAAAACGAAATATTTACAATAATTCCCATAGATACCATCAGCGTCAGCAGCGAAGACCCTCCGTAACTGATAAACGGAAGCGTGACGCCGGTAATCGGAATGAGTCCCGTAAGCCCTCCAAGGTTAATGCCTGTCTGAATACCTATCATACTGGCTACTCCAATACAAATCATGCTAGCAAACGGATCCTGAGATTTTTTAGCCAACATTAAAATCCTGAAAATTAAGAAGCCTAAAAGGCCCAGCACGAGCATAACTCCAAAGAACCCTAATTCTTCTGCAATAATAGCCATAATGAAATCGGTATGGGGCTCCGGAAGATAACCATACTTTTGTACACTTTCTCCTAAACCAAGGCCTTTTAAGCCTCCTGTACCTATTGCTAAATATGAATTAACCAGCTGATAACCGGTTCCTTGAGCATTGGCAAACGGATCTGATGCACCGGTAAAACGGCCAATTCGATTGGTAGTAAACTGCCCTGTAAAAAAACCAATCGTAATAATTACCGTAAGTAAAATGATACCTAGTGCTAGCATGCGGAAAAAGGTTTTTTTAGAGATTCCCGAACATAGCATAATGGTAACGGCAATAGCAAAAATAATTGATCCCGTTCCAAGGTCAGGCTGAATCGCTACAAAGCCTAATATTAGAAATACAAGACCCATAGGTCCAAAAAAAGCTTTTTTGATGTTGTCAATATACTCTTGCCTTTTAGACAAAACATACGATAAGTATAAAATGACAACAAGCTTGGCATACTCAGCCGGCTGCATGTTTGCCCCGCCAAGCTGCAGCCAACTTTGCGCATTGTTACTCGTATGCCCCATTACAAACACAAGCAAAAGCAGTACAAAAATGCCCAGAATCGCATAAGGCAGTATTTTAGGATACAGCTTGTAAGGTGTTAGCATTGTTAAAATGAACAATACAAGCGTAAAAGCAAGCCACATTTTTTGTCTGTTGTAAAAGAAATCACTTGACGTATGATATCTTGTAATACTTACAATCATACTTGAACTGTAAACCATAACTAGTCCAACCGCACAAAGAAGCAGCACTGGAATTACAATTGAATAGTCAAAATGCCTAAATATTTTTTTTACCATAACCCTCTTCCTTTAAAAATGACGTGTTTCTGTTTCGTTTCATCTTTTATGTACAAATTTAAGTAAATTAGGAAATTTCAACCACCTGTAATAAAAAACTCAAACTACGTTTGTATATAGTTTGAGTTTCGATCGCGTGATTTTTATTTTTTTGTAAACGCTTCATGCAGTGCAGAAAGTTCACGCTCGAGGCGGTCTAGCAATGTTTTTCCAACACGTTCATCAATTAAACCAAGACGAACTGCAAAATCAATTTCTCTTGATAAACCAAACATTTGTGTATCTAAAACCTCTTCATAAAGAGGACATTGTGGCATTGTTAAGTTATCCATTTGAACTTGAATTAATTGCAAAATCTTATCTGCATCAGCTTTTAACAACGCATACGCTTTTTCACGATGATCTATCATTGTCTCAGGCGTCAAACTCAATCCCTCCGTTCGCGAGCGATTACCTAATCTATCTCTCAATTTTAAAGGCTATGCTCCAAAAAAGCAAGGATAAACATGTCCGTGAGGCTGGCCGTCTTTTTTATACTGTTACTTTCTCAAAACCGTTACCATAGATGTAGGAAATTTCGCACTTTCGTTGACCTTTACATTATATCATACGAGAATCACTCTCAACTAAATTTTTTCATCAAAGTGACAAATAAGTAGAAAGCGCTTATACTTTTAGCAAGGGGGCATTTATGATGAATTCAATTATTATGTTAAAAGGAAAAGTAAAATATACGCTGACACTCGACCCAAGCGTGTGGATTTTCGATGACCGCAAGCTCGATATGGACGTTTTCTTTGAACATCCACCGGAGCAAAAAGACGAGACAGAAGCGTACACAAAGGCTGTTTCGAAGCATTGGGACCGTGAAATTCAAGAGGGAGCCGTCTTTCCTCCTACGTTAAAAACCGAAAAGAAATTCAAAAAACAGGAGCTAGTAAATGGAACATTTGGTATTTTATTTGCACCTTTTCTAGCAAACGCTTCACCTACTGAAGAAGCTACCAACGTTTCATTTAAAACAAAAGACGCGCTGATTTCTTTTTCATTAGAAGAAGCTCAAAAACTAATCTTTGGTTTCAGCCAAGATGGAAAGCCTCTTAGAGAAGATGGGCCTATCTATGTCTATTTACCTGACGGATCTAACCGAAATAACCCTATTAAATATGTGGAAGAAATCATCGTTACATAATAAAAGAAGCGGGGTTCCAAAAGGAACCCCGCTTCTTTTAAAGAATATCAGCTGCTAATTGTGCTAGCCCGGAGCGCTCTCCTTTGATTAACCGAACGTGGCCCGATACTTTTTGCTCTTTAAACTTTTCAACTACGTACGTTAATCCGTTGTTATACTCATCTAAATAAGGATGATCAATTTGAGCCGGATCTCCCATAAGGACAATTTTACTCTTTTCCCCTACCCTTGTTAAAATTGTTTTAATTTCATGCTTCGTTAAATTTTGCGCTTCATCAATAATAATGAACTGTTCCGGAATGCTTCGGCCTCTTATATACGTCAAGGCTTCCACTTCTATTGAACTGAGCCCCGCTAGAATCGCATCCAGTTCTCCAGGCTTTTTAGTGTTGAATAAGTACTCTAGGTTATCATAAATTGGTTGCATCCATGGACGAAGCTTCTCCTGCTTTTCTCCTGGCAAGAATCCAATATCTTTCCCTAAAGGAACAATAGGACGAGCTACAAGTAGCTTTTTAAAACATCCTAGATCTTCCGTCTGCATAAGTCCTGAAGCTAAAGCAAGCAGCGTTTTACCCGTACCTGCCTTTCCAATTAACGTGACCAGTTGAACGTCGTCTCTAAGAAGAAGTTCTAAAGCCATAATTTGCTGAACATTTCGAGGTTTGATTCCCCAGATATGATCATATTCAAATAAAAGCTTTTTTACTTTCGTTGTTGTCTGATCGACAATGCCGATGGCTGATCCGGATCCCCCAAATGCATCTTTCATCACTAAGAATTGATTTGCAAAAAAGGAGTAGTTCGCAATTTGAGACGTTAGCAGCTCTCCTTTTTCGTAAAATTGACTCAGCAGTTCTTTTGCAATATAGACTTCCGAAAAGCCTGTATAAATACTATTGAATTCCACTACTCTATCACTTAAAAAATCTTCTGCTCTTAAGCCGATTGCGTCAGCCTTCACACGTACCAACACATCTTTACTCACTAGTATCACTTCACGTCCATCTTCTTTTGTTTCCTCTTCAAGAGATAGATTTTTAGCAACCGCTAAAATTCGATTATCATTTGTTTTTTCCACAAAGATTTCTTGAAGCTGTTGAAAAGAGCGATGATTGAGTTCAATTCGCAAATGGCCCCCATTTTCTAAAGGGATTTTCTCATATAACTTTCCATGTTGTCTCAAGTTATCAATGAGTTTGGATACCTGCCTTGCATTTCGTCCGACTTCATCCATATTTCTTTTTTTCGAATCAACTTCTTCTAGCACAACGGCCGGAATCACTACTTCGTTATCATCAAATGAAAAAATTGAATGCGGATCTTGTAATAAAACATTCGTATCTAATACATAAATTTTTCCCAATAATTCAGCCTCCTACTCCGATTGTTTTTCCTGTAAGGAGTGAAACAAGGCACCCATCCATTTATATACTATGTAACGCACATGTGTGAAGTGACCTTAAATGGACGGACCATTTTCTTTAAATATATGAACACGTGTATAAAGATAGAAGAACTATTAGAAACTAAATACAAATTACTACAAAAAATGAGTCATTCATAAGGAGGAGTCTCCCACATGAACAAATTTTTTCTATCCATTAGCTTATGTTTTATTACACTAACCGGCTGTAACAATAACCAAGCAGACGTTGAAGAAGGACAAAAAACAGATCGAATTGTACAGGTCAAAAATTCATCTCCTGAACGCTCTCACAAGCGTACTGCTAATGAAATATCAGCTCATTTAGTTGAACTGGCTTCAAGCGTTCCGAATGTAAATGATGCTACTGCCATTGTGCTTGGTAAGTATGCAATCGTAGGCATTGACGTCGGCAAAGATATTGATCGTTCAGAGGTAAGTTCAATCAAATATACAGTTGCCGAAGGTCTGAAAGCTGATCCGTACGGCGCTAATTCTGTTGTTATTGCAGATCCTGATACGGTCGCTCGGCTAAAACAAATTGGAAATGAAATTCGCAAAGGTCGGCCGGTTACAGGATTTTTAGATGAGTTAGCAGCCATTGTAAACCGAGTGATGCCTGAATTTGCAGAAGAAATTCGCCGAAATCCTAGCTCAACAGATACAAACAATCAAAAATTAAATAATAAACAAGAGCAAAATTTAAAGAATGAGCAGGAAAAACAATCTAATAATCATCTTCAAAAAAATGAATAAGAAAGTCGCTTAGCGGCAGGCTGCTGCTAAGCTTTTTTTATCGCTTCAATTACTTGCTTATCGAGTTTAGCAGCTGCTACTGGATCATAGGTCTTTTCATATGAAGGGTTTACTGAAATCTTAGAACCATAGAACATGACATCTCTTACTTCATTAATATCTAGTTCAATTAGCGCCAGCTTTAAAGCTACTCCTTCTAACTTTTCTTGCGCTACCTCAGCTATTCCGCTGATTGAGTAGCATGATTCATTAGCAAGAATATTTACCACTGCTTTATTCGTATGTTTAATGTTTTCTACAATCCTCGATTTGACATCTACGGCAAATCGAATTTTTTGTTTAGTCGGAGCTACTAACCACGAAATGGCACTAACATTTGGACCGTTTGTTTCAAAATCAATAGTTGAAATGGTTGCAAATCTCTCTGTCTGTAGCTCATCGTATAATGCATCTACTAATTGAGTCTCGACTTCGTTGGCCATTTTCATCCCTCCTACTGTTTATGTACTTACTAGTTACTATCTTCGAGCTAACAAGCAAAATTACCTGCTTCTTTAGGAATGTTTTCCTATCGTTCCTTTTCTACTGAGAGATAGCACCGCAAAAAAACTTTATAAAACAAGAATTTTCGGCTAGAATGATGTATAGAGAAGTTGAGGTGATAGAAATGAGAGTACAATGTGTCATGTGCGATAAAATTGAAACAATTGAGGATGAAACGCTTGTGGCAAAACGACTGCGCAACCGTCCTATCCATACATATATGTGCAATGAATGTTCTGAACGGATTGAAAAACGAACAAAAGAACGCATAGCTACTGGTAACTTTAAACTATATGAGTCGAAAAAGACAGAGGAGGATTGGTAAGGTGCTCCGATTAGGAATAAGTATTGGCATGTTAAGCGGGATTATCCTTGGGTTATGTTTAAAATGGATAGAATGGCTAACCGGCAAACAAGTTTATACCCTTTTATTAAATGTTGATTTTATTCCTATCATTGGCCCTATTCAATGGCCTGAATGGGTAGAGTTTGTTTTTCATTTACTCATTGCCGTTGCAATTGGGATCGTTTTTGTTTACATAGTAGGTAAATTAAATAATATGTCTATTCGAAAAATCGTATTGTGTTCCTTTTTATTAACACTTCCAACCATTCCTTTGTATTTTCCGTTGACGCTGCTTGCGCTCAAGCCTACGCCTGCGGTGGATGATGCAGTAGCGATTTTTTATTGGACAGCTGGCCATTTAATTTTCGCAGCCGCTCTTGTCTTCGGCTATATCATACTAAAAAGACGCTTGTAGCTACAAGCGTCTTTTTATGTAGTCTTTTATGAACCCAACGTGGAGTTTTGCTTTTTAGCCTGATACAGCCGTATTTTATAAATAATTAATACAAGCGCTGCAACCACAAGCCCTTCAGCTACAGGTAAAAAAATGCCTAAAAACGTTAAGATCGTACATCCAAAAGCTAAAAATAGATAAATAACCACAGATTTTAAAAGCGGCAGCTTCTTTGCAAACCCGAGTTTGTACACGAGAACAGATAGCCCTAAAATGGTAAAGTATAACAGCCACATTCCTATTTTTGCATGTTCATCTACTTGATACAGAGCAGCAAAAAATGAAAGGTGTTCTTTTACATCCATACTTCTTCCCCCTATTCCTTACTTTACATTATTCGATATAAGCCACCTTTTTCCTTTCCAAATTCCTTATTTATAAAACGCTTTCAAAAATAGAAAATTCTGATATAATAGATAAAAAACAAGCCGCTAGCAGATAGAGCTAACGACTTACTTTTTTTATTATTTCGTGTCAGCGTACTTTTTCTTTTTCGCTGCTTTTTCACGTTCATTTTTATCAAGAATTTTTTTACGTAGACGAATAGATTCTGGTGTGATTTCACAATATTCATCTTCGTTTAAATATTCAAGTGATTGCTCTAAAGACATAATACGAGGTTTTTTCATACCTGTTGTTTGATCTTTATTAGCAGAACGCATATTCGTCATTTGCTTCATTTTACAGATGTTAACAACGATATCATTTTCACGAGTGTGTTCTCCTACGATCATACCTTCGTATACTTCTGTACCTGGCTCAACGAAAATTGTGCCGCGGTCTTCTACGCCTTGGATTCCATAAGTAGATGATTTACCGCTTTCCATAGAAACAAGCACACCTTGACGGCGACCTCCAACTTGACCTTGCTGCATTGGCTGGTAGCTATCAAATGAATGGTTAATGATACCGAATCCACGAGTTAACGATAAGAACTCAGTTGTATAACCGATTAAACCACGTGCAGGAACCATAAAGATCAGACGAACTTGACCGCTGCCGTTGTTAATCATATCAACCATTTCACCTTTACGAGCACCCATTGATTCCATAATAGAACCCGTATGTTCTTCAGGCACGTCGATTTGCACACGTTCAACTGGCTCACAGCGAACGCCATCAATTTCACGAACGATTACTTCAGGTTTTGATACTTGAATCTCATATCCTTCACGACGCATATTTTCAATTAAAATAGATAAATGAAGTTCTCCACGTCCTGAAACAACCCATACATCCGGTGAATCAGTATTTTCCACGCGTAAACTTACATCCGTCTCAAGTTCAGACATTAAGCGCTCTTCAATTTTACGAGATGTAACAAATTTACCTTCACGACCAGCAAACGGTGAATTGTTTACTAAGAACGTCATTTGTAAAGTAGGTTCATCAATACGTAAAATTGGCAGTGCATCTTGGTGGTCAAACGGACATACGGTTTCACCTACGTTGATGTCTTCCATTCCTGATACAGCGATCAGGTCTCCTGCTTTTGCTTCTTCGATTTCAACACGCTTTAAGCCTAGGAAACCGAATAATTTTGTTACACGGAATTGTTTTACCGTACCGTCAAGCTTCATTAATGCAACTTGCTGGCCTACTTTCATTGTTCCGCGGAATACGCGACCTACACCGATACGACCAAGATAGTCATTGTAGTCAAGCATTGCCACTTGGAATTGAAGTGGTTCGTCGCTGTTGTCTACTGGTGCTGGAATGTGCTCGATGATTGAGTCAAATAGAGATGACATGTTCTCATCTTGCTTTTCAGGGTTCGTGCTAGCCGTTCCGTTGATTGCTGAAGCATAAACAACAGGGAACTCAATTTGTTCCTCGCTTGCACCTAGTTCAATAAATAAGTCAATTACTTCATCAACTACTTCAGTTGGACGAGCAAAGTCACGGTCAATTTTGTTAACAACAACAATCGGCGTTAAGTTTTGCTCTAATGCTTTTTTCAATACAAAGCGAGTTTGAGGCATACATCCTTCATATGCATCTACTACAAGTAGAACACCGTCTACCATTTTCATAATACGCTCAACTTCTCCACCGAAGTCAGCATGTCCTGGCGTATCCATAATGTTGATACGCGTATCTTTATAATTAATAGCTGTGTTTTTCGCTAAAATTGTAATTCCACGCTCACGCTCAAGGTCATTTGAATCCATCGCACGTTCTTCAACATGCTCATTAGTACGGAATGTTCCGGACTGATGTAATAATTTATCTACTAACGTTGTTTTCCCATGGTCTACATGGGCAATAATGGCAATATTACGTAAATCTTTACGAATGTTCACGCATTTCACTCCTATGCTTGTAATAACTAAGCTATTATATCACACTAACTCTAGAATTGCAGAATGATTTTGTTGTACACTATAAATATCCGTTATAAATGGGAGGAATCAACATGAGAAACATTAAGTGGGTATTTGTTTTATATGCATTTATCGCAACTGCGGCAATTATGTCAATCGGCATATTTATCGGAGAAGGAAGCGCTCTCGGGGTCATTTTAGCTATCGCAGCTTTAATTGTTGTAATGGGCCTTGGCTTTACGACTAAGAAAAAAATGCGAGAAAAAGGGCAGCTGTAATTTTTTTGCGATGATTGAAAGCGTCATGGCCATTTGCAACATCAAAATGGTTCATGACGTTTTTTCATCACAAAATTCTTTGACTACACGTAAGTCTTCACTTCTATTTTATTTATTCCACTTTCCTTCAAGGTACGTACGAAAGATTTCGTCATGTAATGTTGGTTTGCTTACAAATACACTGCTTTTTTCAAGAATCTCTAACGGCTTTCCTTCTAAATCCGTCATAACTCCTCCAACTTCTTCAATCAATACTTTACCGGCAGCAAAGTCCCATGGAGCCAAACGTAAAGTAATGTATCCATCCAAGCGTCCAGCCGCTACGTAAGCAAGCTCAATAGCTGCGGATCCATATGAACGGGTCCCTCTTACTTTACGCACAAGCGGACTTAATACGGAAGGATCAATACGGCGGTTCTCCGTCACCCATGTTGCATTTAGGCTAATAATAGCTTGTTCAACTGGTACAGGTTCAAGTTTCGGCAATTGGATGTTATTCATAAACGCGCCCTGTCCTTTTAAAGCATGATACAGCTCATTATGAATAACATCGTAAATATAACCTGCTTGTCCTACACCATCTTCAAATATACCGATGGAAATAGCAAAATTTCGCTGCTGATGAACAAAGTTCATCGTACCGTCGATTGGATCGATAATCCAAATCGTTCCTTCGTCTGATTCAAGCTCTTCTCCATATCCTTCTTCTCCGAGAATATGATGTTCCGGAAAGGTTTCATTGATTTTTGAGATAAAAAACTGTTCAATTTCTTTATCCATATTTGTTACTAAATCATTTGGATTCGATTTCGTTTGAATGAGAAGTTCTTTACTAAACGACTGTTGAATTTTTTGTCCAGCTTCTTTTAGCCACTCTTTAACGTATGTATCAATTTCTTTCCAGCGTTGCGTCATCTCAATTCCCCCTCAAAAATACGTCTCTTATTTAAGCTTAAAAAAACCTCTGCAAGATGTCAATTAACAGAGCACGTGGGAGAAGAACTGCCGCTTCTTCTCCCACGTGCTCTGTTACCACTTATGAATCTGCTCATTCAGTTTAATCCTTTTTTACAGTTTACCCTTATTTGTTCTATTTTATTCCCGTATCTGCTACTGAAGAGATATCATTTCTTCACGAAGTTTCTCGAGCTTTCGCTTACATTTTTGTTTTTGTTCCTCATTATTCTCCATCATGGCTTCATATAACGTTGCTAACTCGTAATCTAACTCCAAACGAATTACACCTAATCTTTTTTGTCCATCATTCTTCTTATACATATTCACCACTTGTTTCATGTTTCAAACACCCCTCTCAAATTATTGAACCCGCTTATAGAAAACTAAATTTTCAGATATTTTGATTGATATAGTCTATGTCGAAACCTAATCTCATGTAACTAAATTGTGTGATTACCTATAAAAAAATGATAGACACGTTTTGACAAGCATATGCGAATTAATTGGTGTTTATGCTTTTCATGTGGTAGAATCTTCGCGTAAATCATACTTACTTGCATAGATGCACAGCAGCTATACATATTCACTAAAAAACGGAGGTTTCACATGGCATTCTCAGGATTTTCACAAGATGACTTTAACGTATTCCGTATCGAGGGACTTGATGCACGTATGGAAGCCATCAAGACAACGATACGCCCAAAATTCGAACAATTGAGCAATCATTTTGCTCCTACTCTTTCTTCACTTTGTGGAGATGAAATGTTCGTACACATTGCCAAACATGCACGAAGAACAGTTAACCCGCCAGCAGATACGTGGGTAGCCTTTGCTAACAGTAAACGCGGGTATAAAAAGCTCCCTCATTTTCAAATTGGCCTTTGGGAAACACATGTCTTTGTGTGGTTCGCCGTCATTTACGAATCACCTATTAAAGAACAATTTGGAAAGCTGCTAAAACAAAACATTGAGGAGATTCGTCAAAATATCCCAGCCTCGTTTGTTTGGTCGAAAGATCATACAAAACCTGATAGTGACAAAATGGGCGACTTATCTTCTGAAGACTTAGAGAGTTTGTTTGAACGTCTAGAGACGGTTAAAAAAGCTGAGATCCTATGCGGCATTACAATTCCAAAAGAAGAAGCGATTGCAATGAACGGCGAAGAATGGATAGCTCGTATTGAACAAACATTTCATACGGTAACTCCATTATATGAACTAACTAAAAAAGCATATGCATAATTTTAACGAATTGATATAAAAAAAATGGAGCCAAGCTTGGCTCCATTTTTTACATTTTTATGATGTCTCCAGAAGAAGCAGCCTTTGCTTTTTGAATCGTTCGATAAGAAGAATATTTGCTTTGATCTTCAAAATCGTTACAGATTGTTTTTTCTTCTGCTTTACTTGGCACAATTTCTTTAAATCGGCGATAGACTGCCATTAGGTGATCACGCTCAATACCTTTTTCATAAGCTCGTTCAATGCTTTCAAAAAACTTCACTACATCAATAATTTCTTCTGTACTCCAATCAAGGGAGATAGGGTATTGATATTCCACTTCTCATCACTCCATTTATTTCTTCAATCTATGTATATCTATATTCTTAACTCTATCACAATCTATAATGTACACAAAATTTATTCTCTTTTCACACAAAAGAATTTCTCCTTTTTTTTCTTTTTATTTTCTCTTTAAAATATCTTTGCAAATGGGTTAATAAGTGCTATAATTCTTTTGTTTTATGGGGATTTTCAAAACATAAAGAACTATAAAATAATAAGTAATAAACAGTTTACAATTACTTGTATTTTTTCAACTAAAAATTGTATTTATATTATCAAACAGTAGTAAACATACACGTTTCATTCATTTATATAATGGTTAAAATCAAGAAAACTGCCGAGTAGAATTTCTGTTGAATTTCTTTTATAGAAAAAAGATCTGATATTTTAATATGTAGAATTCAACAGCCACTAGTTTTTGGTATATAAAATTGAATGCTGTAATTTGATAAAAAACAATCAAAGTCCCTCTAAGCTTTGCTTAGAGGGACTGACAATTTATGATAAAAGAGGTGTATAGCAAAGTTGTCTTCTCAATTTTCAACTCCATTATTTACTGGATTGGTTAATCACGCTAAGAAAAACCCAACACAATTCCATATCCCTGGACATAAAAAAGGAAATGGAATGGATCCTGAATTCCGCTCATTTATTGGCGATGATGCTTTATCCATTGATTTAATTAATATCGGTCCTCTTGATGACCTTCACCAGCCAAAAGGCATTATCAAACAAGCGCAGGATTTAGCTGCAGAAGCATTTGGTGCTGACCATACTTTTTTCTCTGTTCAAGGAACGAGCGGAGCAATTATGGCAATGGTCATGGCGACATGTGGTCCTGGAGATAAAATTATCGTTCCTAGAAACGTGCATAAATCTGTTATGAGTGCGATTGTTTTTTCAGGAGCTACGCCTATTTTTATTCACCCTGAAATTGACGAAAATCTTGGCATTTCTCACGGTATTACATCGGACTCTGTAGAAAAAGCCTTAAAGCAGCACCCTGAAGCAAAAGCAGTGCTTGTTATCAATCCAACTTATTTTGGAATTTCTGGAGACCTTCGTAAAATCGTAGAAATTGCCCACTCGTATCAAGTGCCTGTACTTGTTGATGAAGCTCACGGCGTTCATATTCACTTCCATGATGATTTGCCTCTGTCTGCTATGCAGGCCGGTGCAGATATGGCAGCAACAAGCGTGCATAAATTAGGGGGCTCTATGACGCAAAGTTCAATTCTAAACATACGCGAAGGCTTAATTTCTCCAAAACGTGTACAGTCTATTTTAAGCATGCTCACAACAACATCAACATCTTATCTGCTGCTGGCTTCTTTAGATGTTGCACGAAAACGTTTAGCTACAGAAGGAAAAGAGCTGGCTGAACGTGCAATTTCTCTTGCTGAAAAAGCACGAAAAGAAATTAATACAATTGAGCATATCCGATGTATAGGCAGAGAAATTTTAGGGACAAAAGCTACGTATGATTTAGACCCTACTAAATTAATTATTTCTGTTTCAGATTTAGGAATTACGGGCTATGACGTAGAAAAATGGATGCGTGAAGCTCATAATATCGAAGTTGAAATGTCTGACCTTTATAATATTCTATGTATTATCACGCCTGGAGATACAGAAGAAGATCTGTTACGTCTGGTCACAGCTCTGCGTGAATTATCTGCAAAATTCCATAATCTTTCTGAAACAACGGCAAAACCGGCTATTTTATTGCCTGATATTCCTGTATTGGCTTTAACACCTCGCGATGCTTTTTACGCTGAAACAGAAGTGGTACCTTTTCATGAGTCGGCAGGTCGTATTATTGCGGAATTTGTGATGGTCTATCCTCCTGGTATTCCTATTTTTATTCCTGGGGAAATCATCACTGAGGAAAATTTAACCTACATTGAAACAAACTTAGAGGCAGGTTTACCAGTGCAGGGTCCGGAAGATTTTGAATTAAAAACATTTCGTGTCATTAAAGAACATAAAGCAATTCAATAAAAAAAAGGTGCGAATTTCCGCACCTTTTTTTATTGAATTAATCTAAATCTTCATCTGCTTTTTGACATTCTCCGCTTTTACATGTTGAGTATAATCGCGTCACTTTCTCATCTTCGAAATGATCAATTGTGCAGTTACATGTTTGACATACGATTGTTCCCATTTTGTAAACTCCCCTTTAACCGTCTTTTTTTGTAAGCGTTTTACAACTCTTGATATTATATTATTATGTCACATTAAATATGTCAACAACTAATTAGTATGTCACATTAAAAATATTTTTCTCATAAATGTTATATTTGTTTTCAAAAAGCTGAACGCTTAGCATCATCTCTATTTATATGAAAAAACAATGTCTAATTTCACATCTATTTCAGCACTTTAAAATAATTACGAAAAATAAGAATTTGAGCTCTTGCCGTTTTTTCTTACTAATAGGGTAGACATTTCATACAAACTTTACTAGAATGTATAACCATGTGGTTTCATGTATAGCTAAAAAGGTTATATGAGAAAACATGTTATGTAAAATAGAATAGGAAAGAAGTGATAATCGATGAAAAAACTGACTCCTGTTTTTATCATTTCGGTTATTATTGCTGCAGTATTTATCGTATGGGGTGTTATTCCGGAATCTGTGCTAGGAAGCGCAGCGCTTACACCTGTCATATCGGCAATACATAGTTTTATCATCGAGAAATTTGGCTGGTATTACTTATTAGCAGCTACATTATTCTTAGTTTTTACGCTGTACTTAATTTTTTCAAAGTACGGAAATATTAAACTAGGTAAACCTGACGAAAAGCCTCAGTATGGTTATGTCTCATGGTTTGCCATGTTATTTAGTGCTGGTATGGGGATTTGACTTGTATTCTGGGGTGTTTCAGAACCAATCAATCATTTTCATACTCCACCTTGTGGTGAAGGCGGTACAGCAGAATCAGCTCGCGCAGCTCTACGTTATTCGTTTTTCCACTGGGGTTTACATCCTTGGGCTATTTATTCCGTTCTTGCACTGGCCCTTGCATATTTTCAATTTAGAAAAGGTTACCCGTTCATAATCAGTAATATTTTACGTCCACTATTAGGAAAACGTGTTGATGGACCTCTTGGAACGATCATAAACGTCATCGCCGTATTTGCAACTGTTTTTGGGGTGGCAACATCTCTAGGACTGGGCGCTATTCAAATTATTATCGTGACGTTCTTGTTCATGCTGTCAGCACAGACGGGTTTGAACAAAGGTATTAAGAGTATTTGAGTAACATTAATATTGTTTTAGCTATTCTGTTAATGCTATTCTTGTTATTTGCAGGTCCAACCAACTTTATTATGGACTTATTCGTTACAACAATTGGCAGCTACATTCAAAACTTGCCGTCGATGAGTTTTCGATTGAGCCCGTTTGATAACAGTACCTGGGTTCAAGATTGGACAATTTTCTACTGGGCATGGTGGATCGCTTGGGCACCGTTTGTTGGTACGTTCATTGCTCGTATTTCACGAGGTAGAACCATTCGAGAATTTTTAATTGGTGTACTAGCTGTTCCGACCGTATTTGGTGGATTATGGTTTTCCGTATTCGGAGGTTCTGGGGTCTACTTAGACTTTTTTAAGGATCTTCCTGTTATGGATGTTATCAACAATAAAGGAACAGAAGTTGCTTTATTCTATGTACTTGAACAGTTTCCATTTGGTACGTTCATGTCCATTGTCGCTATTTGCTTAATTGCTACATTCTTCATTACATCAGCTGACTCAGCTACATTTGTTTTAGGAATGCAGACAACAAATGGTGATCTAAATCCTTCAGGCTCTATTAAGCTTACGTGGGGCTTAATTCAATCGTTAACAGCAATCATTCTGCTTTGGACAGGTGGTTTGGATGCGCTCCAAACAGCTGCGATTATAGCAGCACTTCCATTCTCAATTGTGCTGGTGCTAACGGTCTTCTCATTAATGAAAGCATTTAAAGAAGAAGGCGCATTGAAAAGAGAAAAGAAATCTGTGTAAGACAAAAAAGCGTTAGCTTATATAAGCTAACGCTTTTTTTATGCAATCTTACGCCGTGCAAAATAAAATTAGTTGATAACATGTCAAGCAGACAGCTGAAGTTGTACCCGTCATCATAAGCGCCAGTCTTTTAGATTTGACGTTCATTTCTGCTATGCCGTAAGCTAAATAAGCAAATACTAAAAATAAAATAATTTTAGATGTCAACTGATCACGTTTTGATAGCAATTCAACCAGTGAATAACCCATCCAAATAACAATGTGTAAGCTCCAAACGAAATACGTCTTCATAGCCCCTTCGCCGCCTTTTCATTCGTTATCCAAAAGAGCAATTTTTTATCTACCTATAAGGAAAGCACGTCCCACTTCATATGTATGCATCTAGAGCTCATTTAAGACTGCCTCAGCGCTTTTTACACGTTTCCTCTAAAGGAGTTACTCATCATCAACAAAAACTGTCTGACAAGCATCTGATACTTTATGAAAACCGTTTTCTTCAAAAAAAAAAAGCCGATGCATACGCATCAGCTTTTTAAAAACATTATTTTACAATGTGAATTGGGCTTCCAATAGCTACTTCAGCAGCTTCCATTGTGATTTCACCTAATGTTGGGTGAGCGTGAATTGTCAATGCGATATCTTCAGCTGTTACGCCAGCTTCGATAGCAAGACCAAGCTCAGCAATCATGTCAGATGCGCTAGGTCCAGCGATTTGAGCACCAACAACTACTCCGTCTTCTTTACGAGTGATAAGCTTTAAGAAGCCTTCTGCAGCGTTAAGTGCAAGCGCACGTCCGTTAGCAGCAAATGGGAATTTAGAAGCTTTAACAGCTAATCCTTCTTCTTTCGCTTGTGCTTCAGTATAACCTACAGATGCAAGCTCAGGCTCAGAGAATACAACTGCTGGAATTCCTAAGTAGTCAATTTCAGCAGGTTCGCCAGCGATTACTTCAGCTGCGATTTTACCTTCGTAAGAAGCTTTGTGTGCAAGTGGAGGTCCAGTTACGATATCACCAATTGCAAAGATGTTGCTTACAGATGTACGAGTTTGGTTATCGATTTCGATAAGACCACGGTCAGTCATTTTAACGCCAACTTGCTCAAGACCAAGCTCATCAGTGTTAGGACGACGACCTACAGTAACTAATACGTAGTCAGCATCGATTACTTTTGACTCTCCGCCTACTTCAAACGTAACTTGTACGCCGTTAGCAGTTTCTTCAACACCTTTAGCCATTGCTTTTGTATAGATTTCAACGTTTCCTTTTTTCTTAAGGTTACGTTTAACAAGTGAACTCATTTGTTTTTCAAAACCAGCTAAGATTTCATCAGCAGCTTCTACAAATGTAACTTCTGTACCGAAGTTAGCAAAAGCAGTACCAAGCTCAGTACCGATGTAACCTCCGCCGATTACAACTAATTTTTTAGGAACTTCTTTAAGCGCTAATGCACCTGTAGAGTTGATTACGCGCTCAGAGAATTTGAATCCAGGGATCTCGATTGGGCGAGAACCAGTTGCAAGGATAGCATTTTTGAATTTGTACGTTTGTGCAGAATTTTCATCCATTACACGTACAGTTTCGCTGTCAACGAAGTAAGCTTCACCTTTTACGATGTCAACTTTGTTACCTTTAAGAAGGCCTTCAACACCGCCAGTAAGTTTGTTTACAACGCCGTTTTTGAATTCTTGAACTTTAGAGAAATCAACTGTTACATTCTCAGCGATAATCCCCATGTCTTCAGAATGTTTAGCGTGTTCAAAACGGTGACCTGCAGCGATTAATGCTTTTGAAGGAATACAACCAACGTTTAAGCATACGCCTCCAAGGTTACCTTTTTCTACGATTGTAACTTTTTGACCTAATTGAGCTGCACGAATTGCTGCAACGTAGCCACCAGGGCCAGCACCAATGACAAGAGTATCAGTTTCGATTGGGAAATCTCCTACTACCATTTATTACGCCTCCATTAATAATAATTCTGGATCATTTAATAAACGCTTGATTTGGTTAAGAGCGTTTTGAGCTGTTGCGCCATCGATAATACGGTGGTCAAAGCTTAGTGATAATGCTAATACTGGAGCAATTACAATTTCACCGTCGCGTACAACTGGTTTTTCAGCGATACGTCCGATACCTAGAATTGCAACTTCTGGGTGGTTGATAACAGGAGTAAACCATTGTCCACCAGCAGAACCGATATTTGTGATTGTACAAGAAGCGCCTTTCATTTCAGCAGGAGCTAATTTACCATCACGTGCTTTTCCAGCAAGGTCGTTAATTTGATCAGAAATTTCGAACACAGATTTACGGTCAGCATTTTTCACAACTGGTACTAAAAGACCTTTTTCAGTGTCAGCAGCGATACCGATGTTGTAGTAATGTTTTTGAATTACTTCATCTGTAGAGTCATCGATTGAAGTGTTAAGAGCTGGGAACTTCTTAAGTGCTGAAGTTAACGCTTTTACCACGTAAGGTAAGAATGTTAATTTAATACCTTGATCTGCTGCAACTGTTTTGAATTTTTTACGATGAGCAACAAGAGCTGTTACATCGATTTCATCCATTAATGTTACGTGTGGAGCAGTGTGTTTAGAGTTAACCATAGCTTTTGCGATTGCACGACGGATACCGCTCATTTTCTCGCGAGTTTCTGGTAAGTCGCCTTCAGGAATAGCTTGTGCTGCTGCTGCTTTTGGTTCAGCTGAAGCAGTTTCCTCTTTAGCTGGAGCTTCAGCAGTTGCTGTAGCTGTAGAACCACCAGATAGGAAGCTATCGATGTCATCTTTAACAATACGTCCGTTTTTACCTGAACCAGGAACAGCTTTAATGTCTACACCTTTTTCACGAGCATATTTGCGCACTGAAGGCATAGCAATTACTTTACGGTTAGGATCAACATCAGCTTGTGCTGCAGGAGCTGTTGCTTCTTCAGTCACTTCTTCAGTTGAAGCTTCTTCTTTAGCTTCTTCTGCTGGTGCATCATCATGATCGTCACCTTTGAATTTTAAGTCTTCGTATCCAGGAGCATCAAAAGTAACGATAACTTGTCCTACAGTAGCTACTGTACCTTCGTCAACTTTTACTTCTAATACTTTACCTTTTACAGGAGATGGGATTTCAACAACAGCTTTGTCATTTTGTACTTCTGCTAGTACATCATCCTCATCAATTTCATCTCCAGCTTTTACGAACCATTTTACAATTTCACCTTCGTGGATACCTTCACCGATATCCGGCAGTTTAAATTCAAATGCCACGTGTCTTCACCCTCCTAGTTAGTTGCGTTCAATTTGTTAGTGTTTATTTTATCTAAGACAGAAATCAGCACAAAGCTGATTTCTATCACAGTAAAATGCTAATTAAAATTCAAGTACTTTCTTAGCTGTTTCAACGATATCTTTGTGGTCTGGTAACCATACGCCCTCAGCTTGAGAGAATGGGAACACAGTATCCGGTGCTGTTACACGTAATACTGGTGCTTCTAAGCTTAAGATTGCACGATCGTTAATTTCAGCTACAACGTTAGCTGCGATACCAGCTTGTTTTTGAGCTTCTTGAACTACTACTACGCGACCAGTTTTTTCAACTGATGCAAGAATTGTATCGATATCTAAAGGTTGAACTGTACGTAAGTCCACTACTTCAGCAGAGATACCTTCTTTTTCTAGTTCTTCAGCTGCTTTTAATGATGAGTGTACCATTGCACCGTAAGCGATAAGCGTTACGTCTGTACCTTCACGTTTCACATCAGCTGTACCTAAATCAATTGTGTATGATTCTTCAGGTACTTCTTGACGGAATGAACGGTAAAGCTTCATGTGCTCTAAGTATACAACCGGATCGTTATCACGAATTGATGAAATTAAAAGACCTTTTGCATCGTATGGAGTTGAAGGAATTACAACTTTTAAACCAGGTTGAGATGCTACGATACCTTCTAAGCTATCAGCGTGAAGTTCTGGTGTATGAACGCCTCCACCAAATGGTGAACGGAATGTGATTGGTGCATTCCAGCGACCGCCAGAACGGTAGCGCATACGTGCAGCTTGACCTGATACAGAATCAAGTACTTCGTATACGAAACCAAAGAATTGAATTTCAGGAACCGGACGGAAACCTTGAGTCGATAGACCCACAGCAAGACCACCGATACCAGATTCAGCTAATGGCGTATCGAATACGCGATCTTCGCCGAATTCTTGTTGAAGACCTTCAGTCGCACGGAATACTCCACCGTTTACGCCAACGTCTTCACCAAAAACTAATACGTTTTCGTCGTTTTTCATTTCTGTGCGTAACGCATCAGTAATCGCTTGAATCATTGTCATTTGCGCCATGGCTTACTTCGACTCCTTCTCTTTGTAGATTTCATATTGCTCTTGTAAGTTTGAAGGCATAGTTTCGTACATGATTTCCATTAAATCTGTAACTTTTTGTTTTGGATAATCGTCAGCCTTCTTAATAGCTTGTTTGATATCTTCTTTAGCTTGCTCGATTACTTTGTTTTCCTCTTCTTCATTCCAGATGCCTTTAGCTTCTAAGAATTTACGGAAGCGAACAAGTGGATCTTTCTTTTCCCACTCAGTGTCAAGCTCAGCTGTACGATAACGAGTTGGATCGTCACCAGCCATTGTATGTGGACCATAACGGTAAGTTAATGTTTCAATTAAAGTTGGACCTTCACCGTTTACTGCACGCTCACGAGCTTCGCTTACTGCAACGTATACTGCTAGTGCATCCATACCGTCTACTTGAACGCCTGGGATACCAACAGCCGCTGCTTTTTGAGCGATTGTACGTGCTGCAGATTGCTTTTCAACTGGTGTTGAAATTGCAAAGCGGTTGTTTTGTACAACAAAGATTGCTGGAGCTTTGAATGCACCTGCGAAGTTCATACCTTCGTAGAAGTCACCTTGTGAAGCTCCGCCGTCACCTGTATAAGTGATCGCTACTGCTTTTTTACCGCGCTTTTTAAGACCTAGTGCCACACCAGCAGTTTGCACGATTTGTGCACCGATGATGATTTGTGGAGAAAGTATATCTACACCTTCTGGCGCTTGGTTACCGTGGAAATGACCACGAGAGAATAAGAACGCTTGATATAGTGGAAGACCATGCCAAATTAACTGAGGCACATCACGGTACCCAGGTAAAATGAAGTCTTCTTTTTCTAATGCGAAATGTGAAGCGATTTGAGAAGCTTCTTGCCCAGCAGTTGGTGCATAGAAACCTAAACGACCTTGACGGTTCAATGAAATTGAACGTTGATCAAGAATACGAGTGTATACCATGCGAGTCATTAACTCTTTTAATTTTTCGTCAGATAAATCTGGCAACGCTGATTTATTTACTACTTCGCCCTCTTCATTAAGAATTTGGAACGTTTGGTACTGCTCAGCGATTTTATCAAGTTGCTTTGATACATCAATAATAGCCTTTTTAGTTTTAGCAGCCATCTAAGTCACCTCTTCCTTTCATTTAAGCCGTATAAATTCATTTTACTAATCAAACAAACATACACGCTTTTAGAATGTCCCAAATGGACAAGTAAAAGTCATATTTTGTCGAGTAGCTTTTTGAATTCGCTAATCCTTAACATTTCTATGTATTCCCCAGCGAATTCTGTGCAAACATTTACGTAAAAGGAAAGTTTAAGCGAAACGAACGTTTCGTTAAACTGTATTAATTATTTTGCAAAAATGATTAATACAACACTTACTACGCTACCTAGTTTACAATACACTAAAACAGTTCGTCAATGCATTTACATCAAGAAATTACGCTTTTTTAGTTTGTGAAATAAAACACATAAAAAAGACATGCTGTACTATTACACAGATACAAACTGTATTATATGTTTTATAATAACCTTCTCTTTTTTTACGTCTGCACATCTCCTATCTTGCCACAAATAAACGATTTTTTAAAACAATAACCTTTTGTAATTTTTACTTGAATCATGTCGAAACTCTTTCTTTATTTCAGAAAACCTTCCTTTTCAGCCAAAAAAAAGACCTGTAAACTTCACAGGCCTTCTTATTTATCCTCGCTATTTTTCACCTTTAACTTCGTTTTGTTATAAAAATCCTCTTTGGCTTTGTTATAGTCAGCTGTTAATGTGTTAAACGTTTCTTTTTTCTTTTCAACTTCTTTATAAGTAGCATTGATCGAAGCGATTTGTGTTTCAAGATTCTCTAATTTCACATTGTCTTTTTCAAAGAGCGTATATAGCTGACGATCTAATTCAATGGAATGAAGATAGGCATCATGTAAGGACTGGTAGGCATTATAACGCTTCTTCATTAACGAAGATAGTTCAAGCGCCTCTTCTTTTGCTTTGCCATCCTCTAGTTTTTGGATCTTTGGCTCTGTCGCTTCAAATTGTTTTTGCGAAGCGCTGATGCTTTTTTCTTCTTTTTGTAATTTACTTTCACGCTCATCTAATAACTGCTGCGCTTTTTGTGCTTTATTTTTTATTTTCTTTTTATCTTTAATCCCTAGCTCAATAATTTGGTCGTATATCGCATTTTCTTGCTGTTCTAAATCAGCTAACGGTTTTTGCTGATCAGCAAATTGTTTTTCTTGTGCTACCACTTTTTCTAATCCATTATATACCTCAAGTTCAGGCGATGAGCCTTCTGCGCAGCCTGCTAGTGACATAGCAGCAATGCCGATAATTATATATCTTCCGACGCATTTCATATCTGGTAAATCCTCCCTTATTCATGGGTCATTATACAATTTTTGTAGGAAATTAGCAATTTCTCTACACCCTTTTTCCACCTTTTAATATATTATACTAACCCAATCGTGAAAAAAAGGGAGTTTATGACTTTTTACCTTGGGATTGATAACTACGGGAGGTTATATTATGTTGGGTTACGGTGGATATGGCTACGGCGGTTCTAATAAAGGGTTTGTTTTATTAATCGTACTGTTCATTTTATTAGTTATTATTGGCTGCAGCTGTGGCGGCTGGTAATTATACAATAAAAGCGGCTAACGGTCGCTTTTATTTTTTCTTATACATGTTTTTCCATATGCGTGATACATATAATTAGTAGAAACATTTATGTGTTCAAGGTCGAGGTAATGACTTTTTTATACGGATTTGGTACACTTTATACCTATAAAATAGCCTAGGGAGATGTGAAAGTTGATTACAATGAACGATATTATTCAAGACGGACACCCAACGCTGCGAGAAGTAGCAAAAGAAGTACCGTTACCTGCTTCTGAAGAAGACAAAAAGATTTTACATAGCTTATTAGAATATGTAAAAAACAGCCAAGATCCTGAAATTGCTGCTAAATATGGACTGCGATCTGGTATCGGGCTTGCCGCTCCTCAAATTAATGTATCAAAACGAATGATTGGGGTACACGTTACGGATGAAAAAGGCAAGCTATACAGCTATGCATTATTTAACCCTAAGATCATTAGCCACTCAGTTGAAAAGACATACCTTACAGGCGGTGAAGGCTGCTTGTCTGTCGATCAAGATATCCCAGGATTTGTTCCTCGATATGCACGTATCACAGTAAAAGGCACAACGCTGGAAGGCGAAGAAGTGAAAATTCGTTTGAAAGGTCTTCCTGCTGTTGTATTTCAGCACGAAATTGATCATTTAGACGGCATTATGTTTTATGATTACATTAATAAAGAAAATCCATTTCAAGAACCTGAAAATGCTTTTCCATATGAACGCTAAAAAACGCGAGCTAGAGCTCGCGTTTTTCTTACTTTAATAATCCTACTAGCTCTAATCCGTGGAGAATACCATCTTCTGCTACATCTTTTGTAACAAGATTAGCAACTTCTTTCACGACTTCTTCCGCATTTCCCATCGCTACGCCATTTCCGACAAATTCCAGCATTTCGATATCGTTTAAGCCGTCTCCGAATGCATATACATCTTTTTTGTCAAAGCCAAGCTTTTCAATCATGGTCTCAATTCCTCGCGCTTTTGATCCACCTTTTGGCAGAACATCAGTTGAAAATTCATGCCAGCGAATAAAGTCAAATTTCTTAAATTTTTCTTCATAAGGAGCTTCTTCTCCCGCTGTACAGAATAAGAGGGATTGATAAATTTCACGCCCTTTGAAATAAGTAGGATCGTGGTGAGGGTGGGTAAATCCAATTTTCAGCGTGCTGATGCTGGATTCGATATAGTCATGAAATTCAATGTTTGATTTCATATCTTCATGATCCATGTATACGACAGGGTGATCATGCTCAACAGCAAAAGCTGTTAAATCTTGAAGCTCTTCTTTATTTAACGGGTTTTTGTAAAGAACTTCTCCATTTAAAACAATGTACTGACCATTAAAGCTAATATATGTTTGAATATCCAACTCTTCACGCAGATCTTTAAACATAAAAGGAGCCCTTCCAGTTGCAATTGCCACTTCATGCCCCTGCTCTTTTAACAGCCGGACAGCTTTTTTTGTAGAAGCAGGCAGTTTTTTATCATGATCCAATAACGTTCCATCAATATCAAAAAAAATAATCTTTCGTTCCACGTTTATCACCTTATTTTTTATAATTTTTTATCTCTTTGTTAAGCCTTTCCAATTATATCAAACAAGCGCTGGTTTCTCTATAAATGGACGGTCCAATTTACATTTTTTCCATATTTAACCACGAGAAACCTCTCCCTTTTCATCATATAATAAAAGTACAGAGAGAGACAGGCAGGTATCGCAAAAAAACAAAGGAGCTGAAAAATCATGTTAAAAGATTTTCGAAAAAGGCTGCTAAAACGCTGGAATGAATTATTGCGTAAAAAAACGATGGCATAATCGATTTTTTTAGGGCTTTCTGTTGTAAAATTTGCAGAGTGTGTGTCTGCATCGTACAATGGAATAGCCCTTATTTTTTATACGCCCGGAAAATATAGTCTTGTATCCGTTTCCTATTAATATTATTCTATAATTAATTGACTTGTTATATTTAGATGACTAAAATGTAGTGAAAGCAAGTTTCTTTAGAAAATACATGAAATACATACACATTTTATAATATAATAAAATAAGTTATTTGAATTTCGGAATTAAGGAGAGATTTTTGTTATGATTTTTAAAGTTTATTTTCAAGAAAAAATGAGTGAAGTAGCTGTACGTGAAAATACAAAAACAGTGTATGTGAACGCAGATTCTGAGCGTGACGTTCGTAAAAAGTTAAAAGCGCGTTCAATTAATATTGAGTTTGTTCAAGCAGTGACTGGAGACTATCTAGAATATGAACAACAGCATGAAGATTTTAAAGTATTGGAGATATGATGAAAATGAAATTTGTAAAAAATAATCAAACGGCAGTTTTCGCCCTGGGTGGACTAGGCGAAATCGGTAAAAATACGTATGCCGTACAGTTTCAAGATGAAATTATTCTTATTGATGCAGGAATTAAATTCCCTGAAGATGAGCTTTTAGGAATTGACTACGTTATTCCTGACTACAGTTATTTAGTAAAAAATGCAGATAAAATCCGTGGCCTTTTCGTTACACATGGTCATGAAGATCACATCGGCGGAATTCCTTACTTATTAAGAGAATTAAACATTCCTATTTATGCAGGGAAATTAGCCCTTGGGCTTCTTCGCAACAAATTAGACGAGCATGGGTTGCTTCGTACAGCTCAGCTTCATGAAATTACTGAAGATGACGTAATTAAATTCCGTAAAACATCGGTAACGTTCTTCCGCACAACTCACAGTATTCCTGATTCTTACGGAATTGTGGTAAAAACACCAAACGGACAAATCGTACATACAGGAGATTTCAAGTTTGATTTTACACCAGTGGGCGAACCGGCTAACTTAACAAAAATGGCTGAAATCGGTAAAGAAGGCGTTCTATGCTTGCTTTCAGACAGTACAAACAGTGAAATTCCTAACTTTACGATGTCTGAGCGCCGCGTAGGTGACAGCATTCATGACATTTTCCGTAAAGTAGACGGCCGTATTATTTTTGCAACGTTTGCTTCAAATATTCACCGCTTACAGCAAGTAGTGGAAGCAGCCGTATTGCATAACCGTAAAGTTGCTGTATTCGGACGCAGTATGGAAGCAGCTATTGAGATTGGCCAACAGCTTGGATATATTTCATGTCCAAAAGATACGTTCATTGAGCCTTCTCAAATTAACCGAATTCCAGCTAACCGCGTGACTATTTTATGTACAGGCAGCCAAGGTGAACCGATGGCAGCGCTATCTAGAATTGCAAACGGTACTCACCGCCAAATTCAAATTATCCCTGGAGATACGGTTGTATTCTCATCTTCACCTATTCCAGGAAATACAGTAAGTGTTAGCAAAACAATTGATATGCTATTCCGTGCAGGAGCAGAGGTTATTCACGGTGCTCTAAACGATATCCATACTTCTGGACACGGCGGACAGGAAGAGCAAAAATTAATGCTCCGTTTGATGAAACCAAAATACTTTATGCCAATTCACGGTGAGTATCGCATGCAGAAGATGCACATCAAACTTGCAACAGACTGTGGAGTTCCTGAAGAAAACTGCTTCATTATGGATAATGGAGAGGTGCTAGCTTTAAGCGACAGCGAAGCTTCAGTAGCCGGCAAAATCCCTTCAGGCTCTGTATATATTGACGGAAGCGGAATTGGTGACATTGGAAATATCGTACTTCGTGACCGCCGCATTTTATCTGAAGAAGGTCTTGTTATTGTGGTTGTAAGCATCAATATGAAAGACTTCAAGATCGCTGCTGGTCCAGACATTATCTCTCGTGGTTTTGTTTATATGCGCGAATCTGGCGACTTAATTAATGATGCACAGTCCCTCATTACAAAACACTTGAACAAAGTGATGGAACGTCGTACGTCACAATGGTCTGAGATTAAAAATGAAATCACAGACACATTGGCTCCATTCCTTTACGAAAAAACAAAGCGCCGTCCAATGATTTTACCAATCATTATGGAGGTTTAATAAAAGAAAAAGAGCGGATGCAATTGCATCTGCTCTTTTTTATTAAGCACTGGCAAATTTATTTTCGAAGCGGTTAATATCTGCATCTGCTCCAATAACAATCAACACGTCCCCTTCTTGAATCGTTTCGGACGCCTGAGGAGAAACGATGATATCTCGATCACGCTTAATGGCTACAATGTTAATGCCATATTTTGCACGAATGTCTAACTCAATCAGCGTATTGCCAGCCATTCTTTTGCTCGCTATTAATTCGACAATGCTGTGTTCTTCAGATAGCTCTAAATAATCTAGAACGCTGTTTGAAATCATGTTATTAGCAATTCTTCGTCCCATATCTCGTTCGGGATGCACGATAAAATTAGCGCCAATTTTTGATAATACTTTGGCGTGATAATCATTTTGCGCTTTTACCGTTATTTTTTCAACGCCCAGCTCTTTTAAAATAAGGGTCGTCAAAATACTTGCCTGAATATTGTCACCAATAGCTACGATAACATGATCAAAATTACGAATTCCTAAACTTTTTAGAACCCCTTCATCCATTGAATCGCCTACTACTGCATGGGAAGCAACGTTAGCATACTCATTTACCTTTTCTTCATCAATATCAATCGCCAGAACTTCCATTCCTTGATCGCTTAATGTTTTACAAATACTTCCTCCAAATCTACCTAATCCGATGACTGCAAATTCTTTTTTCATTTGAATTCCTCCATTATGTACAGGAAAAAATCTGAACTACCGTTATTTTACCACAATTCTTTTGTATCAACCTCATTTTCCCGTTAACACTTATATCTCTTTACTATTTCTCACACTCATAGAAAAACAGAAGGATCAGCTCCCTCTGTTTTTAAGCTGTAGCATGGGTTTGAACAAGGTAATAATATACGCCTTTTTGCTGCATTAGTTCCCCGTGATTCCCTGTTTCAATAATGCTTCCGTGATCTAATACAATGATGTTATCTGCTTGTCGTATAGTAGATAACCGATGAGCAATCATGATGGCAGTTCTGTTTTTTAACAGCGTTTTAAGCGCCTGTTGAATCTTCACTTCTGTTTCTGTATCGATGCTTGCTGTCGCTTCATCTAAAATGATAATACGAGGATCAGCCAACAGCGTTCGAGCAAATGAAATCAATTGACGCTCTCCCACGGATAAGACGTTTCCTCGCTCTTCTACTTCCGTATCATAACCTTTTTTCAGACGCTTTATAAAATCTGCAGCCCCTACCGCTTCTGCGGCCTTAATCACTTCATCATCAGTAGCATCCGGTTTTCCAAACCGAATGTTTTCCATAATGGTTCCTGAAAAAATAAAGGTTTCTTGCAGCACAATACTAATTTGCGCTCGTAAACTCGCTAACGTAATATCTTGAATAGGCATATTATCAATTAAAATCTGCCCTTCGTTTACATCATAAAAACGTGTGATTAAATTAGCAATGGATGTTTTTCCAGATCCAGTATGCCCCACTAAAGCAACCGTCTGGCCTTCTTTTATGTCAATTGATACGTTGTTTAGAGCTTTCCGCTTCCCATCATAAGAAAATGAGACGTGCTTGAACTCAACTTTTCCTTTCATATCCTCTAAAGACGTAGCGGTTTCCAAATCTGCGACGAGAGGTTTTTCATCTAGAAATTCAAAAATACGCTCGGATGAAGCCATTCCCATTAATAATTGATTATACACTTGCCCTAAACGAGAAATCGGTTCCCAAAACATTCCAAGATAAAAAGCAAATGATACAAAAATACCAATTGTTAGCCGTTCATCTTGAATAAGTACAGCACCGAACCAAATTAAAATAGCCGTTCCGACAGCATTTGTGAGTTCTACAAACGGTCGAAACATGGCATTTTTTCGAGTAGCTTGCCTCCAGCTCTCGTAATTTTCACTGTTTATGCGCTCAAAAAACAGCATATTTTCTTGTTCTTGAGCAAATGATTGAGTGACGCGAATGCCTTGAATACTCTCATTTAAATGTGAATTTAATACTGACTGCTTCATACGAACAACTTGCCACGACCGACGAATTCTTCTTCTCAGCTTTGTGGAAATCAAGAACATAATCGGTAAAATGATTAAAACAGCACATGTCAAAGCAGGACTGAGAGAAAATAATATAACTACAATCCCAACTAACAATAAGAGGTCCATAAACAGGTTAACTACCCCGTTAGTAAATAAATCTTGAAGAGAGTTAATATCATTCATGATCCTTACAAGAATAGAGCCTCCTGAACGCGTATCAAAAAACCGGTGCGACAGCCCTTGAATATGCGTAAATAAATGTTTTCTTAAATCATATATAACGTGCTGCCCGAGTTGGTTCATCCATTTAATTCGAAAGATATTCGAAATATAAGATAGTACATACAAGCTAAAGATTATGAAAACTAACTGCATGAGCAGCGTGCTATTCTTATCTTTTACAGCATGATCAAGCGTATATACACCTATCAAAATAGGAATAGCGAGTCTAATGACCGTCGTGATAATGACCATAAGAAACGAGAAAGGAAGCAAGTTTTTTCGATATGGATGAAGATAACGAAACAAGCGGGCCATTTGCTTCCAGTTAAACATCTTATCAATGATTTGATCTGTTTGATAATAAAAGCGCTCTCGCACAACTTTATTTTTTTCGGCTTCCATTCTATTCCTCCCTTGTTATACGTTCATCACTGACGTATTGCTTTCATATTGAATGTCATAAATATTTTTATAAATCCCTTGCTTTTGAATGAGCGTTTCATGGCTTCCTCTCTCTTTTATTTGACCTTCATGCAAGACTAAGATTTCATCGGCATGTCGCAAAGAAGAAAGGCGGTGTGCGATAATAAACGTAGTACGATTTTTCATCACTTCTTTTAAAGCCAATTGAATTTCTCTTTCTGTTTTCATATCAACAGCACTCGTGGCATCATCTAATACTAAGATGCTAGGGTTTAAGATAAGCGCTCGTGCAATCGCAATGCGCTGCTTTTGTCCGCCTGATAACCCCAGGCCTCTCTCTCCCAGCATCGTGTCATACCCATCTGGAAGCTCCATAATAAAGTCATGCGCCTGCGCTCGTTTTGCAGCATCAATAATGTCTTCTCTAGAAATACCCGGCACGCCATAGGAGATGTTGGTTCCTATACTGCTTGAGAACAAAAACGTTTCTTGAAGTACAAAGCCAATTTCTTTCCGAAGAACAGGGAGCGGATACTCTTTAATAGGACGATGGTTAACTAAGATTTTTCCTGAAGTTGGTTCGTAAAACCTCGTGAGCAGCTGTGTTAAGCTTGTTTTGCCGGCTCCAGTTGCTCCGATTAAACCTACTACTTTTCCTTTAGAAGCAGAAAATGATATGTTCTCAAGCGACTTTTTTTCTTCGTTTGGATAGGATAAGCTAACATGTTGAAACTCGACCGTTCCATTAATAGAGAAACTTCCGGCATGCTCATGGACTTTTTCTTCTTCTTCTAAAATTTCTAGCAGCCTTTCACCTGAAGCTTTAGACTGTGAAAACATATTGATAACAAACCCTAGATTCATAATAGGCCACATTAAATAAGAGGTTAAGCTAAAGAAAGCAACAAGCTCTCCCGGACGTACACTTCCGTTCATAACAAGTGCTCCTCCGTACGCAAGGAGACCAACAATAGATAAGTTTCCTATAAACTCCATTAACGGGAAATAAGTTGCCCACACATTCGCGGTTTCAATGTTTCGATTTTTATAAACTCCGTTGGAGTCGTTAAATTTAGAAGTTTGAAATTTTTCTCTTGATAATGACTTGACCGTTTGTATGCCGCTTATATTTTCTTGAACATTTGTATTAAGTTCCCCAAACGATTGGCGAATTAAGCGAAACGCTGGATGAACGCGTTTATCAAAACGATAAACAGCTACACCCAAAAAAGGCAGCAGGAAGATTGTGACAAAAGTGAGTGAAATAGAGTAATAGAACATAACGGAAAAGCTGGCAGTAAGTAAAATAACGAAGCGAATTAATTCTGAGAAGCCAAAAGATAGAAAAAAACGAAATCCTTCTACATCAGCTGTCAACCTGGACATCAAGTCCCCTGTTTTAGCATTGTCATAGTAAGAAAACGGTAAATACTGAAGTTTGCGGTAAAGTTTATTGCGAAGAGTATACACGGACTTAATTCCAAATAAGTCGCCGTAATATTGCTGAATATATGTAAAGATTCCTTTGACAATCATCAGCCCAATAAAAATAAATGCTACATTATCGACTAGCTGATATTGTTTTCCTAACACAATATGATCAATCGTATATTGCAGCACAATAGGGTAAATCACAGTGATGGAGGTTACAAACAACAAGCAAATAGCAGAATAAAAAAAGTACATTCGGTACGGCAAATAAAAATCTTTTAGTTTTTTAAACGTTTCCATATACCCCGTCCTTCCTTTGGCTAAAATGTGGCACACATATTTAAATATATCGGTTCCCGAAATAAATTACCATAATTTTTAGATAATTTTTCAAAAAAAGGTAAATAGTCATAAAAAAAGAGGTTGGGATATAACTAAATGAATTCAATCTAAAGACGAACAAATGGAATACATTAGTTGAACTGCTTGTAATACCACAGTTGATTTTCGTGCAAGACTTCGCTTTCCCCCCAGGAGCCTTCGTCTTGCCCTCCCATCAACTGCTAGAAAGATCTAAACAGACGAAACTATTCACCATAACAAAAAAACGAACCACTAATCAAACATGTTGATCCATGGTTCGTTTTTCAATTCGTCTAAAATACGTTTGTCCCAGCCTCTTTTTTTATTGTTTTTCTACTGCATGTCCGCCGAACTCATTGCGAAGAGCGGCAACTACTTTACCTGTAAACGTATCGTCTTCAAGTGAGCGATAGCGCATCATTAACGATAGAGCAATAACTGGCGTTGGCACTTGTAAATCTAAAGCTGATTCAACCGTCCATTTTCCTTCACCGGAAGAATGCATAACTCCTTTAATACTGTCAAGTTTTGCATCTTTTGAAAATGCACGTTCCATTAATTCGATTAACCATGAGCGAATAACAGAGCCATTATTCCATACGCGGGCTACAGCTTCATAGTCATAGTCAAATTCACTTTTCTCTAACACATCAAAACCTTCAGCAATTGCTTGCATCATACCGTACTCAATTCCGTTATGAACCATTTTCAAGAAGTGGCCGCTTCCTGCTGCACCTGAATAGAGATAGCCGTTTTCTACGTTGATGTCGCGGAAAATAGGTTCGATTGTAGCAAATGCTTCTTTATCTCCCCCAATCATCATACAAGCGCCGTTTCGGGCACCTTCCATTCCGCCGCTTGTTCCAACATCAAAGTAGTGAATTCCTTTTTCAGCAGAAGCTGCAGCACGTCGTACAGAATCTTTATACTTGGAATTACCGCCTTCAATAATCATATCTCCTTCTTCAAGTAGTTCTTGGAGCTCAGAAATTACTTTTTCTGTGAGCTCCCCAGCCGGAACCATTACCCAAGCAATGCGTGGTTTTTCTAATTTGCTCACTAATTCTTTAATGGAAGAAGCGCCTTCTGCTCCCTTTTCTGCTACTTTCTGTACGGCTTCGTTGTTCACATCGAATGCTACCACAGAATGGTTATGATCTAGTAAATTCAATACTAAGTTTGCTCCCATTTTCCCTAAGCCAATCATACCTAATTTCATATGTAAATTACCTCCAATAGTAAGTTTCGTATCATGTTGTTAGTGTTAGTATGGTGTAAACTCACAAGAAAAAATCCACATTTTTATATTTCCTTTATCAGTTACTTCCTACACACAAAAAAGAAAAACATTCGATGCAAGTTCTACTAAGCATCGAATGCTTTTCACCTGTTACAACTGCCTGTATTTATTCGTTCTCGCCTAATACACGATTCACGCGCTTTTCAAGCATTTTCATACCGCTTCCACCAGCTTGGAAGTGGCGTAGCTGACCTGTTTTGTCAAATACATAATATGCCGGTACATATTGATTTTCAAATGCATCCGTTAATTTATGCTCACTGTCTACAAAAATTGGCTGCGTAATATCATGTTCTGCTGCTACTTCTTTAATCTTTGATAAGTCTAAATCATCTTCAGAGCGCGGCATATGAACTGCTACTACGTTTAATTGATCTTTGTACTGGTCGCGAAATTCATTTACTTGAGGCATTGCTTCTTTACATAAATGACAGCTTACTGACCAAAAATGAATAAGCGTTGGCTTTTCGCCGATTAGCTGCTCTTTTGTAACCTCTCCGTTTAACCATTCTGTAGCGCCCGTTAACTCAGGCATTGGCTGACGTAATTTCATGAATAAAAGCCTCCCTTATTTTCACTATTATTAACTATATGTTCTTTATTATCCGATGAAAAAAAGGCCTAACGTGGACGTTAGACCTTTTAAACGTTGTGCTTACGCGTTTAAAGTAGCTTGACCTGGTTTCCAGTTAGCTGGGCAAAGTCCGCCAGTTTGTAACGCTTGAAGAACACGTAAAGTTTCATCAACGTCACGGCCAATATTGTTGTGGTTTACAACTGAATATTGTAATTCGCCTTCTGGGCTGATGATGAATAAACCGCGAAGTGCTACACCTTCTTCTTCAATTAAAACGCCGTACTCACGAGAAACAACGTGATTTGTATCAGCTGCTAATGGATATTTAAGATCACCTAAACCATTATCTTTACGATCAGTGTTGATCCAAGCTAAGTGTGTATGGATTGTGTCTGTAGAAACACCGATTACTTCTGCGTCAAGATCTTCAAACTCATCATAACGGTCAGAAAGTGCAGTGATTTCTGTTGGACATACAAATGTAAAGTCCATTGGATAGAAGAATAATACTGTCCATTTGTCATTTTTAATATTTTCTTCTAAGCTAACTTTACCGAATTCTTTGTTTGATAATACAGCTTCCATTTCAAAGCGTGGAGCTTGTTTACCTACCATACGTTCTGGCATACATGATCCCTCCAAATAATTATTAAATGAGAAAATGTATAAAACATTCTCACTTATGTACTGTTATAACGGTTTTCATTATAATGGATATTGTTTTTTTAGTCAATATTAATTAAGAATGAATTTAAACAACATCTTATAATGGTGACATAGTTGTTATGCCCGCCTTTAGGGCAAATTAAACCCTGATTCCAGCAAAAAAATGCTATAAAAGGGTTGCATTTATTTACCTTCTCAGTTTAGCATGTCTAATATCGGGAATAAACAAATGTGCTCATACTCTTACAAAATCTTTTCCACAGAATAAATTCCCACTTATTAATATTGAAACAGAACATAGGAAGGATGAACAACTAATGTTTAAGATGCAAGACATCAACTGGGAACAGCTTCTTACCAATGCTGGAGTTATTGTGTTAAAACTCATTGCCATTACCATTGTATTTTTACTTGTACGAGCAATTGGTAAAAAAGTTATTGAACGTTCCTTTGAAAAAATGAGTGAGCGCGAAAATGCTACGCGCGGACGTATGCTCACACTCAAAAGTTTAACCGTTAATGTGTTTTCATATGTACTTATTTTTATTTTTGTCGTTATGCTGCTTGAAGCAGTAAATATCCATGCCACGGCTCTATTAGCTGGTGCCGGAGTTGTGGGTCTAGCAATCGGGTTCGGTGCTCAAGGACTGGTTAGCGACGTTGTAACAGGTTTCTTTTTACTTCTTGAAAAACAGCTTGATGTTGACGACTATGTAACAACCGGAAGTTTTTCAGGAATTGTCGAATCAGTAGGTCTTCGTACTACTCAAATTCGCGGGTTTGATGGAACTCTGCACTATGTGCCTAACCGTGAAATTACAAGCTTAAGCAATCATTCCCGAGGCAATATGCGCGCGTTAATTGATATTGGCATTTCGTATGATGATGATATTGACAAAGCTATTTCCGTACTAGAAAAAGTATGCGAGCGCGTTGCTGCAACAAATGAAAATATTGTAGAAGGACCAAACGTGATAGGAGTTCAGGGTCTAGGCGCATCGGACGTTGTGCTTCGTGTAGTTGGCAAAGCTAAAAACGGTGAACAGTGGGGGATTGAACGTCAGCTTCGCAAAGAATTTAAAGAAGCGTTTGACGCAAACGGTATTGATATTCCGTTCCCTCATCAAGTAAATATTGATAAAAAGCAGCCTGAAGATGTCAAGCAGCCTCAGCATGCATAAAAAATAGCCGAAGGATTTATTCCTTCGGCTTTCTTTTATCCTTGTACCTTGTTGCCTACTTGCTGACAAATTTCTTCTGCCGTTAATCCGCTAGCTGTAATAACTGAGCCTTGCGTTACTGCATCAGAAATCCCCATTACGTTTGAATCCTGTCCTGTTACAACACAGCAATCGCACCCTTGTGCATCACTTTCGTTGCGTAATTGTACCACTTCATGTCCGAGCTGCTGAAGTGCAGCCTGTACATCTGTTAAACCGTATTCTACACCAATTCGTGCCATCGTTGCCCACCTCCTCATGGTATTAATTTAGCCATAAGGAAAAATGATTATACGATTTATTGATTGCCTTTATGTTCAAAATATTTTGTAATAAGTGAAATCGCAATATCTATTGCGCCTTCATGAGGCTGCAGCTTTGCATGATGAAGCCCATATTCAGACTGAACGCCAAGCCAAAACATAAATCCAGGAATATCTTTTAGCATATAGCCAAAATCTTCTCCTGTCATTGCTTCTTTGCACTCAATGACATCCACGTCCGTTTGCTCTTTGGCAAATTCCATGAACTCTCGCGTGACTTCATGGTGATTATATACTTGATGATACATACAACCATAATCAATGGCTGTTTCACACTGGTACCCTACTTCTACTCCTTTAACAATCGCTTCAATTCGTTCTTTAACACGCGTCATTGATTCAGGAGATAGCGTGCGAATGGTTCCTTCTATGCGAGCTCGCTCCGCAATAATATTTTGAACCGTCCCGCCTTGAATTTTTCCTACTGTAATTACAGCGCTGTCTAGCGGATCAACGTTGCGAGCAACAATAGTTTGAAGCTGTGAAACGAGCTGGCATGCCGCAACTACCATATCATTTGTTGTATGTGGATAAGCAGCATGGCCGCCTTTTCCTTTTAAATCAATAAATAGCTCAGACGTGTTAGCAAATAGTAACCCTTCCTTCAGCGCAATCGACCCAACCGGATATTCAGGCGCTACGTGAAGGGCGAAGATGAAATCTGGAAGCCATTCTTTCATGATGTCGCTTTGGAGCATTGGCTGTGCTCCTCCTGGACCTTCTTCTGCAGGTTGAAAGATAAACAGTACATTATCTTTGATTTCATGCTGAGCAAAGTAAGTCAATACGCCTAACCCAATGGCCATATGCATATCATGTCCGCAGGCATGCATGAGTCCTTCATGCTGTGATTGAAAAGAATAATTCGTTTCTTCCGTGATAGGAAGACCGTCAATATCTGCTCGGTAGCCTATTGTTTTAGTTGGATTTGTACCATGTACTTTAACAAAGAGTCCTGTTTTCCACGTCTTTACTTCTAAGCGCTCTTGCGGAAGAGTGTTAATATAATCAAGCAAAAAACGCTGTGTTTTCACCTCTTGAAACCCTAATTCAGGAATTTTATGTAGCTCTCTTCTTATTTTCACAAATTCATTTTCAGCCATGTGTATGTCCTCCTCACGAAATAAAGAAGAAAGCGTGGTTGCCCACGCTTCCAACTTGTCCATATGATACGTTCAAGGATTCAGTATCCCAATCGCTAAAACCTATTAATTCAGCAAAGAAAAAGCGCAAACTGATCGTTTTTCTTATTCTTCGTTTAATTGACGCAATTCTTGCTTGATTTCTGTTTTAGACTTTGTTTTTTCGTCAATTTCTTTAATAACGCGAGCCGGCGTACCTGCTACTACTGTGTAAGGAGCTACATCTTCTACCACAATTGCACCTGCAGCAACTACGGCACCTTTACCTACTGTTACACCTTCAAGAACAACAGCATTAGCACCGATTACTACATCATCTTCTACTACAACTGGTTTTGCAGAAGGTGGCTCAATAACACCAGCTAATACAGAACCTGCGCCGATGTGACAGTTTTTACCTACTGTCGCACGACCACCAAGTACTACGTTCATGTCGATCATTGTTCCTTCACCGATCACAGAGCCGATGTTAATAGATGCACCCATCATAATAACAGCGTTGTCGCCGATTTCAACTTGATCGCGAATAATAGCGCCTGGCTCAATACGAGCTTTAATTCCTTTCATATCTAATAAAGGAATCGCAGAGTTGCGACGATCGTTTTCAATTACGTAGTCTTCAATTTTTCCTTCGTTTGCTTCAATAGCAGCTTTGATTTCTTTCCATTCACCAAATACTACACCTGTGTTGCCCGTTACGAATGTTTTAGAAGATGAACCAAAGTCAATTCCTTCTACTTCACCTTTTACGTAAACTTTTACCGGTGTTGATTTTGTGCTGTTTTGAATAAATGAGATAATCTCATTAGCATCCATCATTTTCATTATGTATTCCTCCTAAGTAAGCAATGTCTCATTTAATGTAACAAAATGCTTTCACAATGACAAGCATCATTATCGTTTTAATAAAAAGATAACGATTGCAAATAAAAAAAGCGAGCATCTAGGCTCGCTTTAGACCGTTTCTCTTACATATTCACGTACAATATCAACAAATGCTCGAACTTGCTTCAGTTTAAACGCTGATTCATATCCAACTAAAGAAGTGTCTCGAGTAATTGGCTCTCCATTTGCTTTCAGAAGCGGCGTCCGGTGAATATGGCTTCCAGCTTCTTTAATAGCAATCGATGGTAAAATAGCGAAGCCAAGACCATTTAAAGCCATTTGCTTACACGTCTCAATCTGATCCACTACAATCGTACGCTTCGGTGTAGTATGAAACTCTCGATGCCACCATTCTAAAATTTCTTGATAATACGTTGAGTCACTTTTAAATTGAATAAATGGTCGATGAGTATTTACTACTTCCGCTGCCCTTTCAATTTCTGAATCAACTAGGTAAAGAGGATCTGTAAACAAATGTTCTTTGACACCTTTCCAATCCGGATTTCCGCGTATGATTCCAATATGTACCTCATCTTCGTACAGATAGCGAAGCATTTCACTGCTCCAGCCGGTTACAAGAGAGATTTTAGCATGTGGGTAACGATCCATATAGCGTTTTAAAACCGCCGGCAGCCAGTGCTGTCCAATAATCGAAGCCACCGCTAATTTGAGTGTACCATATACTTCATTATCTAAATGATGCAGGTCCTCACGAACCCGATCTTCTTTTTCTACCACTTCTTTTGCAAATTGAACAATCTTTTCTCCAGCAGGCGTTAATGACAGTCCTTTTTGCGAACGAATGAAGATTTGTGTATCCCATGCTTTTTCAATGGTTTGCAGCCTCTGTGATAAAGCTGGTTGCGATACAAATAATCTCTCTGCAGCTTTTCTCATATTTAATTCTTGAGCTAATACAACGAGCATTCGACATTCTATTAATTGCATTCAGTTATTCCTTTCAAGCCTCTTTTTACTTTCATTTTACCTTTATCATATAAGAAAAAAACGGAGAAAGATAGGCTGAAACACGATTTCTTAAAAAAATTATTGAAATGACTCTTTCGGGAGAATGATGGACTGCCTTCTTAATGACTTTAACAAATTTCTTCGTGTTAAAATCCCTTCAAAAATGCCATCTTCATTCTCTACGCACAAAAAAGGATGGTTAATCATGGCATTTATGACTTTTAATACGGATTTTTTCATGGAGACACGAGGAACATTTTGATTCATAACTTCTTCTACTTTCATGGTTTCTAATCGCTCAAATTCAATGCGCTTTAATCCTAAAATCGAATCTAAAATAAGCGTCATGCTCACGAACCCCTGCAGCTGAAACCTTGGATTTAATACGGGAATGGACGTATAGCCAGTCTTTGTTAACACAAGCAAAGCATGTTCTAAATTATTTCCCACTTGAACATGAGCAACTTTATCAGAAGTGACAAGCAAATCTCGAAGTTCAATTTGATTTAACTGATTGTGATCAATATCAATCATTTATACATTCTCCTTCCATTTCTCATAACTTCCACGTGTGTAAAGAGAAAAAGAACAAGCTACAAAATGAAAATAGCTTGCTTACGTAAATGCGAACCTTTAAGAGGGAATAGAAGCAGACACACTCGATGTTCTCCCTTATATGTTAAGTCTAGATTTTTTTAAAACAAGTGTCAACGAAAGTTCATAATTATCTGAATTTTTTATTTTGATTTTTTTACAGCATTCGACCCGTTCCTTCCATTTATCAGAAAATCCGCTATGACTTTGTCGATATTTCTCGGGAAAATAGGGCAGAAGCCACCGCAAAAACTCCATACGCAGTAACAAAAAAATACCGCAAAGTATAAAATCCTTTGCGGCATTCGTTTTGCTTTATCCCTTAATGAATAAGTTCAAAAATTTCAATTGCAATCATATCAACGTTATCAAATTGATAAACGGCTGGCTTTTCACCATCTTGATATACTTCAAGTTCGTATGTTTCAGTTTTTGCATGATATTTCACGCTGCAAATTCTTTTTCCCTCTACTTCGAAGAAGCGTTGTGGCGCTTCACTTCCACTTGCTTGCTCACGGAGATTCACAAGACGAGTTAAAATACCTTGTAATTGTGACATATAATCTCTCCTTTCACCTATTACATCATTACGCATTCGACTTTTCTACAATATCAATTCAAATAAATACTTTATCTAAACTAATACTTAAAAGACACCATTTCACTATATGCCACATACTAAAAAAACACAAGTACTTTACGTGATTTTTCATAAGAAAATGCCTTATTATAGCGATATATGTCGTTTTTTATTATAATAACATAGCGATATACTATGTATCATACAAAACTTCATTCTACTTTAACACCATTCATTTTAATATAGGGAGGTGCTTTCATTGAGATCTATAGAGTTGTACACACAACCAGCTTGCCCACCTTGCGAAATTGTTAAACAGTTTTTACAGCATCATCACGTTTCCTATAAAGAATTTGACGTATCTAAAGATGCTTCTGCTCGAAAACGAATGACTACTGAGTTAGAGTCTTATTCCACTCCGACCATTCGTGTTGACCAGGAAATTATCAGAGGATTTGACCTTCAAGCGCTTGAGAAGCTTCTTAACATCGGGTAACAGAAACACTCAAAATAAGCTTTCCTCGGCTATTTTGAGTGTTACTTACTATATATAAACTTTTGCACTTTCCATTTCCCCTGTTTTTTTACTAACGTGATCATTTCGTAATGATCTTGGTATTTTACCCGTTCATTATGCACAGCCGGAAAAAATTGATAGACATAAGCTTTGTTTTGGTCGGAATGAAGAGCTACCTTCGTCTGTTCATCAAAAGAAAAGAAAGGGATGTAGTGTGTTAAATATTCAGGTCCCTCTCCAACATACCCTTGAGCTTTTTGTAAGAGAGCCTCATTAAAAAACACAGATGCATACTCATCATCTAAAAACAATTTCAGCTCACGAACAACAGCGTCTTGATTAGTATGGGCAGACGCAGCTCTTAGCTGAGCCTGATAAGCGTCCTGCAAATTTATAAAGATTTCATGCCTAATCTCTCCTGATACTTCTGCATGAACAGATTTTCCTGAGTACAAGACAATCAGCAAAAAGACAAGTAAGCATATTTTCTTCAAATTAAATCAGCTCCTTAACTTCTTTTTTATTAGAATTCCGAAATTTTCTCTGCCTATGCATATCTCTATAACCGACTGTCCTTCTCCTCTAAAAAAACATAAAAAACCGGCAACCACTTTTGCTGGTTGCCGGTTTAACTTCAACTTATTTATTCTCTACAAAACGTCTCTTTCGTATAAAAAAGAATATGAAATATCAAGGAATATATAGTGCATATTATCAATCGGATACGAAAAAGTTCGGATATTCTCACCTGTTTCAATATCATTATACAAATCTGATAATATGCCTTTTTTTTCATAGCTCATTCGAATAATATTCTCAAGAAAATATGGGCGCCAGCTCCAATTTTTCTTTACATATTCAGGTTCAAGAATCCAATCCTCGTTTTTCTTTACATAGTTAGAAGACTTTTGAAATCCATTTTCATCGCAGATGTAAAGGCGAAAACACACGTTGGATAGTTCTTCTGCAATAACAGGCAGCATATCGTCATACGTTTCTAGCTTTCTGCACTTTGTCATTACCTGCTGCATTTTATCTTGAAAGCGTTCTGTCAGCTGGTAAACAGCAAGCAGCTTTTTCTTTTCGTGAGCGATATACATTTCAAAACGTTCCTTTAGTTTATCCTTTAAGATGTTCGGATCGACAAGTTCAGCAGCCGGCTTATGTAAATAATAACCTTGAAAATATCTGCCTCCGTTTCTCCATGCATATTGCAGCTGATAGGAGGCTTCTATATCTTCGTATAGAAGCGTAGCACCCATTTTTCTTGCTAACAGAGATAAAGAATACAATACGTCTTGATACGACTGCGCCATGTCCGTTTGTCTCAGAATATGTAAATCTACTTTTAAGATATCTGGTGAAAGCAACCCAATCCTGTCTAGATTACTACTTTCTTTTCCTATATTATCAATTGCAATCTTAATACCATATGTTTGATAATACTTTAGTAAGTGTTGAAGTGATTCCAAATCTCCACTAAAATTGTGTTCTGTAATTTCGAGAACAATTCGATCAAGAGATAATCCTTTATTTTCGAAAAGTTGCAATAATTCTAGCAAGGATTCTCCATGATCGTTCATTAATAAATTAGGGTTCTGATTAATAAAAATTAAAAATTGTTCTTCCTGGGTCAACATATGCTCGAGCGCTTGTGTTAAAACAGCATAATCAACTTCTATGCGATATTCATCCGGAATCGCATCATCATGAAAGAATGGGCCGAGACTTTCAATTTCCCCTTCATTTTGAAACCTGGCCAACACTTCATAGCCAATTACTCTATGTCCATCTGCACTAAAAATTGCTTGATAATACGGAAGAGTTTTCTCTATGTTTGTTAATACATCTAACGGGTCCACTCAACTCTCCCCTCTCCTTGTTCACTTTACGTTAGTATAATACGAATAGCATAATTTTGCTAGTCCTTCTCAGTTTGCTTTGTACTTTTTAGTGCGTACCCACCTTTAAAAAGGATGCTGATTTAGCCACTGTCCCCCGTCCATTGTAATGCATTCCCCATTGATATAAGACGCTTCATCGGAGAATAAGAAACTGGCTAATCCTGCTATTTCCTCAGGAGTTCCAAGGCGTCCTAATGGTACAGAATCTAATGTACGCGCTTTCATTTTTTCTGACTCAAATAATTTATCAGCTCCTCCTGTTCGCTCGATCGGTCCTGGCGCAATCGCATTCACCCGTATACCATATTTCTTCCCCCACTCTACTGCAAGCGTGCGCGTCATGGTTAAAACTCCTGACTTGGCACAAGCTGAATGAATAACGCCTGCTCCTGCGTTCCAGGCGTATGTAGCCACAATGTTTGTAATGACCCCTTTTGTACCTTTATCGATCCAATATTTCCCTACTGCAGAACTGCAATAAAATGTACCATTTAATACGATATTAATTACGCTGTTCCATCCGTTAATGGATAAGTCTTCAGCTGCACATATAAAATTGCCTGCAGCATTATTAACTAAAAAATCAATTTGTCCAAATGCCTTGTCTGTTTCTTGAACCATACGTTCCACATCTTCTGGATTGCGTACATCCATTACCACTGAAAGTACCTGTCCATCAAACGTTTTAATTTCATTTTCTGTCTCTTGTAATCGATCGGCTGATCTACCTGTGATTACCACATGAGCACCTTGTTCTGCAAATCGCTTCGCCATATGTTTTCCCATTCCACTTGAACCGCCAGTAACAATTACGACCTTGTTCTTCAATTTATCTTCCTCCCCAAAACATAAGTGTTTTACAACTATCATTTTACTATTTTTTCTGAATAAAGTGAAACTTTTATCTATTTAACTTAAAAGCAGACTTCTCGTTGTGATGATAAAAAAAACAATGCTATAATGAAAACTTGAAAACTATAAGGAATAGGTTGATTTTGCATGAAAAAGACGTATACAAGACGATCTTTTTTGAAAGGACTAGCGTCTATTTCGTTAGGGTCTTTGCTCACCACGTCTTTTGGGTATACATATGCCAAATATATTGAGCCTAGACGTCTGCAAATTGTTCGTCATACAATTACTTCTAAAAACATTCCGAAAAGCTTTAACGGAATAAAAATTTTACAATTTAGTGATATTCACCTTGGACTCTCTTACGATTTATTACAACTAGAACAGCTTATGGTGACCATAAATAATTTGAAGCCTAATATTATATTATTTACCGGAGATTTAATGGATGTACCTAATGAATACCCGCATCCAGAAAGAATCCCCCCAATTTTACAGAGGCTTCAGGCTCCTCTTGGAAAATACGCAATATATGGAAACCATGATCATGGAGGGTATGGAACAAATATCTACAAACAAGCCATTGAAGACGCAGGATTTAGACTTCTAGTAAATGAAGTTGATACGGTTTCCATGCCTGATAAAAGCTACATTCATATTTGTGGACTCGATGATATTATGCTTGGGAATCCACAATATGAGGGAACGCTAGGGCAATTACAGCCGAATATCTTTTCTATTGCTATGATTCATGAACCTGATGTTGCTGTCAAAGCAGCTCCTTTTCCAGTAGATCTTCAGCTCTCCGGCCATAGTCATGGAGGCCAAATTCAAATTCCTTTTTACGGTCCTTTGATTACACCGCCCTTTGGGACGGTTTACCCTGAAGGAATGTACGAAGTTGGAGATTCTAAAATGAAGCTTTATGTGAACAGAGGCTTAGGAACCACTCGCATTCCTTTTCGTTTTTTAGCTACGCCTGAAATTACGCTTTTCACCTTGCAAAAAACATAAAAACGCCCTTACGGGGCGTTTTTATGTTTTTTGTCTTTTTTTAGCTGATCATGACCGCCTAATTCTAGTCTTAAAGAAATAAACCAGGCTCAAAAGCTTCCGTTCAGCCATACACTACAAAGACAACTGACAAGGAGGTTAAATTATGTACTATCAATATCCCTATACAGGATATCGTAATATTCCAAATGGTGACGAGCGCTTTTTTGGATTTCCTTTTGTTGCTGGCTTAGCTGGTGGGCTGCTTGGCGGACTAGCTGTTGGCGGTTTTGGAGGCAGACCTGGGTGCTGTCCACCACCTTATCCTTATCCAGTTCCGTTTTACGGCGGTGGATTTCCTGGAGGAGGCTATCCTGGTGCCGGCTATGGAGGCGTTGGATTTTCTGGAGGAGGCTACCCTGGTGCCGGTTATGGAGGCGGTGCTCCTGTTTATAACACATACTACGGACCTGGATACGGTCCTGGTGGTCCCATTCCTAGATAATAACATGACTAAAAAGCCGAGCACTCGGCTTTTTTTATGTTATTCTTGGTCGTCGCAAAGAGCATATTGACAAAAGATCTCTTGACTGTTAATAGAGAGCTCATGTTCTTTTTTTATGACGTAATGATAATTCCCTTCTTGATCTTGTTCTCGTGCTTTTACATTATCAGCAAGCATAACTTCAAGCCACTTCCACACTTTTTTTTTCAAATGTGTATCCAAGATAGGAAATAAAATTTCTACTCGTTTCACCATATTTCTTGTCATCATATCTGCAGATGACAAGAAAAACTTTTCCTGTTTATTATGATGAAAATAATAGATTCGGCTATGCTCTAAAAATCGTCCGACAATGCTTCTTACCCTTATATTCTCGCTAACGCCTTGAATTTGAGGGCGCAAGCAGCACGTTCCTCTAACAATGAGTTCGATTGTCACACCAGCTATAGAAGCTTCATATAGCTTCATAATTAAAATTTTATCCGTCAATGAGTTCATTTTCCCAATGATTCTTCCATTGCCATACCGTCTGTGATAATGGATTTCCTTATCAATGAGATGCAAAAAATCATTTCTTATATCAAATGGTGCAACGGATAAATGATGATATACTGGTTTTTGCGTATAGCCACTTAAGTAATTAAAAAAATTGGCCGCATCTATCCCGATGTTTCGATTGACAGTAAAAAGACTTATATCCGTATAGATCTTTGCCGTCGCATCGTTGTAATTCCCAGTACCAAGATGAACAAACCGTTTAATATGCTCTCCTTCTCTTCTCACCACGAGCGTAATTTTACCATGCGTTTTTAAATGAGTCATTCCATATATCACGTGGCACCCTGCCCGCTCTAGCTCTTTAGCCCATTGCACATTATTCTCTTCATCAAACCTCGCTTTTAGTTCAACTAGTACCGTCACTTGTTTACCTTTTGCAGCTGCTCGTTTTAATGCTTTAATAACGGGAGAATCTCCGCTTACCCTGTATAACGTTTGCTTAATAGCGAGCACATTTTCATCGTCTGCTGCACCGTTAACAAAATCAAGTACCGGCTTAAACGATTCATAAGGATGGTGAAGCAAAATATCTCTTTGAATCAATTGGTCGAAAACATTTTGATCCGGATGTAACTCTGTTGTAAGCTTAGGAATAAAGGCTTTGTCAGCCAACTCTTCATGCGTAGATTTAAGTAATCTATAAAACGAAAATAAACTGGTTAAATCCAGCTGTCCTTCGATCTCATACACATCTTCATCGTCAATTTCAAGTACTGACTTTAAATACGCTAGTACACCCTGATCATATGGACTCTTAATCTCAAGCCGAACAGCCGCTCCCCATTTTCGCTTCTGTAACTCTTCTTCAATTTCTTTTAGTAAATCTTGAGCGTCTTCTTCGTGAATAGTCATATCTGCGTTGCGGGTAATTCGAAATTGAGAAACGGATGAAACGCGGTATCCCTTAAACAACTTTTTAATAAAATAGGCAATTACATCCTCTAGCAATACAAATAGACGGGTAGAATCTGACGTGGCTATTTCAATGTAGCGCGTTAGCACCGAAGGTACTTGAACGATAGCTAGTCTTTCTTTTATCTCGGCAATTTGCTGCTCATCATTTAAATTTTCTGAAAGGACGACTACTAAGTTCAAGCTTTTATTCATCAACATAGGAAACGGCCGGTAGGTATCAATAGCCATAGGAGTTAATACGGGAAAGATTTGCTCGTCAAAATACTGTTCAAGCTTATCTAGATTTGATTTCTCCAGCTTTTCAACCGTAATGATTTCCACGCCGTATTTCTGTAATTCGGGAAGAAGTGTATGAATATACGTATCATACTGCTGCTTGACTAGATCGTGGTTTTGTTTGGAGATAGAAAATAGCTGCTGTTTAGGAGTTAAGCCTGCTTTGTTTTCAGGTTTGCTAAATCCAGCTTTCACTTGATCTTTTAATCCGGCTACCCGAATCATAAAAAACTCATCCAGATTTGAACTGAAAATTCCTAGAAATTTAAACCGCTCAAGCAAAAGGTTTTTCGTATCTACTGCTTCTTCCAGCACCCGCTTGTTAAAAGCCAGCCAGCTCAATTCACGATTATTGTAATAAGCTGAATCAGCCACTTGTATGGTTTGCTTATAAGTGCGATTACTTTCTAACATTAGCCTCACCTTCCAGGATAATGGATTTAATCTAGTTAGCTATACTGAATATTCTAACCGATCCAGCGTTATTCTAAAGCTTAGTAAATTCAAGAACAATATTTTTTTTCACTACTTTTTCTAGATGCTTTTTCTGTTTTTCAGCCTGATATTGTTCAGGACGAAAGGTTTTTGTACATAATAGTTTAATCGTAACTGTGTTTTCATCGCTTTTCATGTCAATATGTTGAACAACATTTCGCTTTGTTGCATGTAAACCGTCAGCTATTTTTAAAACCGCACCGAGCAGCTGGACTTTTTTTTGTTCTTCTTTTGTTAACCACTTTTTAAAAGGAGCAACATATTGCCTAAAAGAAGACTTCCCTTTATATGAAGAAACAAGTGCCAGCTTTAAACGTTCTCTATGTGAAATTCCATCGATTGTACGATTAGCAAGCACATAAAACGTATGCTGGCTGCTTGATTCCGCATCAATATACTTTCCTATATCATACACTTGCGCAGCTTTTATAAGAAGCGCTAAGTCATCCTCTTTTAAATCAACCGGTCCCTGCTCCCTAAGATGCTGAAACATCATAATAGCTGTGCGCGTAAGCTGTTTGACATAATCTTTATTTACTTCAAACTCTTCCATTATTTCTTGAAAACTTTGCTGTATGACATCGGGGTACATTGGCTGGATATTAGCATCAGAAGCCTCCTTAAATAACACCCCTTCTCTTAAGCCTTTGCGGCTTAAGATGAAACGAGTCGCGTTGACTGTTTCATATAATGATTGAAATACTTCAATCGCTGGCAAAATTGTATCCGCACGATCTTTTGACAAGCGGTCTAGCTTTTGAAGATTGTGATAAGACAATGAGCCTATAGCAGATTTCACATGCAATATATCAGCTAAATTCATTTCATATTGATGCAGCCCGGCGAGAGGATAGTGGATAAAACCTTGATGCACTTGCACCATACTTCTTGCACTTCCTCCAATTGCTACAATCGGAACTTGGCGATTTAAAAGCCATGGGACAGTATGGAAATGCCGGATCACGAAATCGCGGATTTTTACTTTTTCTTCTGCAGTGGGAATATTGCCTTTGACGAACTGCAGACGCAGAGATAAGGCACCGAACGAAAAGCTGTGGTACTGCACTAACTCTCGATTGCGAAAATACGTAACTTCCGTACTTCCCCCACCAATGTCAATTGTAATGGCTTCTTCGATCGAAGTGGAATGAATAACGGCAACAAAGCCGTAATACGCTTCTTCATATTCAGACAATAGTTGAATAGAAAAGCCCGTTTCTTTTTTTACAAGCGCTAGAACTTCTTTTGCATTAGCCGCTTGACGGATGGTAGCTGTGGCCACACAGGTAACGTGCGGCAGCTGCTGATGCTTGGTAATAACTCCAAACGTTTCAAGCGTATCAAGCAAGGTACATATTCCTTTAGTCGTTAACACTCCTTCTTTACTTAAATAATTTCGAAGCCGTGCAGCTACTTTCACGTTTTCAATTTGCTTAAACCCTCTGCCTTTTTTGTATTCATAAATAACAAGGCGTATCGTATTTGAACCTATATCAATCAGTCCATGTTTATAAGTCAATGTAATTTCAACACCTTTTTCAAAATAACTTTATGCTCACAAAAGTCACTTTTACTTTTTTCAATCGTATACTGTTACAACATAGTCATATATCAAAGGAGCGAAGTTAATGAGATATATAGTAAAGCGCGGTGAAACCTGGCAAAGCGTTTCAGGTGACTACCGGATTCCGGTTGAAGACCTGTGGATGGCTAATCCTTTTGTAAGCCATAGTACGCTGAAGCCTGGGCAAGTAATCATCATTCCAAACCTCCCTGATAAAGAGCTCATTCCTTACACGATCCACGTGTTTATTGCTGAAAAGCAGCTTGAATTACGAAGAAATAATATCATACAAAAAGTCTATCCCATTGCAGCAGGAAAAATGCTGAGCGCAACCCCTACTGGAGACTTTATTATCGTTAACCGGGAGCCAAACCCCGGGGGGCCTTTTGGCACAATGTGGCTAAGCTTGTCTAAAAAGTCATATGGCATTCACGGAACAAATGATCCAAGTTCTATTGGAAAAGCCGTATCCAAAGGATGCATTCGCATGTATAATGCCCAAGTAAATGAGCTAGCTAAAATTGTGCCAAATGGGACTGGTGTTTATATTCGACCTTCTCGACGAATGGCTCAATAGTTCGGGATTTACTAATCAATAATTGTTTAACTGTGGGAGCAGCATTTTTTTTAAAATAGAAAGTATGGCTTGCTGTTCCACTTTACTTGTATAAGGAAGCGTAACAAAACAAACCCTATACATAGGAAATTTCATTAATTACCAAAATACTTCTTCGTGTAATTATTTTCAAATGGGACAAGACACGCTATAATGAACGTATCAGCTTTCACCTTATAGGTTGAACAGCTGATATGATAGAAAGGGAGTGAACGTATGTCTCAAGCAAATGGACAAGGCTCTTTGACCCCGTCTGTATCTGAGATTGCACAAGCTATTTTCACTGTAAATCGTCACGCAAAAGCTGCTCCTGATCCTAAGCAGTTATATACGTTAAAGAAAATTGCATTAGATCAACTAATTTTAGAAGGAAAAGCCAAAAAAGAAGGACTTCACTTTTCGCCAAACCCTGGTAAAAGTCAACAAAAATCAGATGTACTTGTATCAGTTGGAGACTACTTTTTCCATATGCCTCCAAAGAAAGAAGACTTCAAAGAGTTATCACACCTCGGCCATTTAAACCATCAGTATCGAAATCCCAAAACGACTATGTCATTATCTTATGCGAAGCGCTTATTATCTAAATATACGGGTCATCTCGTACAGCCGGCTAAAAGCCCTGTTTCGACTCCAAGAAAACGGCAAGCACCTGTGTTTAAACCGCTGGGTAAAAGTTATTTTTAAAAAAAGTGCCTGAAGTGGAGCGATCTGCTTTCAGGCACTTTTTTGTGATTCTACAAAATATAAAGATCGATCAACTCAACAAGCTCTCCGATTTCTGGCTTACTTACTTGTCCTTCCGCTCCTACCATCTTTCCCTTGTGACGTAAATCTTCTGTGATAAGAGAAGAGAAGATAATGACTGGAAGTACAGAAAGCTGAGGATTTTCTTTTACTTTTTTAGTTAAATGATGCCCATCCATTTGCGGCATTTCTATATCTGTAATAAGCAGCTGGACTTGATCACTGATTTCCACTCCTTCATCGATCACCGAGCTTAGATAGTTCCATGCTTCCTCACCGTTCTCAAAAAATTCCGTGTTCTCATAACCTGCTTGTGCAAGAGTATCTTCAATCATTCGGCGCAGCAGCGGCGAGTCTTCAGCCACGACAATCTTTTTATTAGAGCGTTCCCTAGCCCCTAGCTTTTTTATTTTCGACTGATTAATACCCGCATCAGGGTTCACGTCAGAAATCAACTTTTCAAAGTCTAACAGCAGAATCATTTGACCGTTTAATTTCACCACTCCAGTAATCTGTGTTTCCAAACCTTGATACAAATCTGAAGGCTTCTCAATTTCTTTCCAAGAAATACGGTGAATTTGCGTCACTGCATGGGTATGAAAGACAATTTTTTGCTGATTGAACTCTGTAACAATTAACTTATCTTTTTCCGGCGTATTTGAAGGTTCCATTTTTAACGCTTTTGCTATGTCAACAACAGGAAGTACTTCCCCTCTTAGCTCTGTAATACCTTCTATGTAAGAATGCGCATTTGGAACAGGTGTAATAGATACGGGATTAATAATCTCTCTAACTTTTACTACATTGATGCCAAACCAAACATTTCCTATCTCAAATTCGACAATTTCCAGTTCGTTTGTGCCACTTTCCAACAAAATTCCTTTATCTCGATTCATATACTTACTCCTCTCATCTCACCTGCTTATCTAATAGTCCATATTTCCTATTATAGTGACCGCCTCTTATATCCGTAAAGAAAAATTTTCTTATTTTGGTATCCTTTTCTCCTAAAACATATACATAAAATATTGTTTTATGAATTGACAGAATATTATATACTATATAAAAACATGAGCGTTGATCCCTTTCGTCTCATCCTCTGCTCAGTTTTTTACTTGCTCTACTTTACTTCTCTATACTAGCTTATGAACTTGAGTCAAACGACTACTCCTATTAAAACGAGGTGTAATTTATGAACAGAGGATTACAAAAAGAAGAAACAAAAAAACGCATCCAAAAGGCCGCTATTTCTTTATTCCAACAGCAGGGATATCAAAAAACGACTGTGTCTCAAATTACCCATGAAGCGGGTGTAGCAAAGGGTACATTTTTTAATTACTTCAAAACAAAAGAAGAAGTTCTTCACTACCTTGGAATTAATTTCACAAACCGTATCTCCTATAAATTAGAACAGCTCCTTCAAACAGAAGAATCAACTGCTTCTATTGTTAAACAACTGTTTTTATTACTAGCGCAATCAAACGAAGAAGCGAACCCTCACCTAATCCGTTCTTGGTTTCATATTGCTATTACCAACAGTTCCTTTCAACAATCTGAAATTCTTCAAATTGAAAAAATGCGCGCTCATTTTACAAAAGTTTTTCAAACAGGACAAGACCGAGGTGAACTTATAGTCGATATTCCTGCCGAAGAAATGGCTTCCATTGCTATACTTAATTTTTTTGGCACACTTCTCTACTGGTGTACCAACCACCCCGACTCTACTACCCTTCAAGAAAGAATAGACAAGTCGGTTACTCTTCTATTTAGAGGGTTTCTTATTCATTCCTAAAAGCCTGTTCACAAATTTTTAACAAGAAATCGAAGATAGCTGTGGACTCTACAGCCAAAACGGTTTATACTACACAAAGTGAATGAATAATCTTAAAAGAAGGTGTTCGTAATATGAAAGGCTCCGTCATTCTTTTTAATGACGATAATGAAATGACCATTATTGAAAACGTAGAAGAAGCTGTATATCAAGATATTAAAGAACAAGAAGGCTCTGATCACTGCGTTGTAACATTGGACGATCATGAAGTTGATTTTGGCTACGTTTCCCCCGTTTATTGGCGTGAAGGCCAAATACACACTGACTAATATACAAGACCTGCATATATATGCAGGTCTTTTTATGCGCTTATTATTTTGAATCTAGAATTGAACGTGAAGCGAGGAACCTCTGATTTCCTAACACATACCTCAGCACATTCGCAGCTAAAAACAGGGTTAACAACTATATAGAAAGGGTACATTTCAAGTAATAGAAGCTGCGTTTTATTTTAAAAAAGGAGGTTTATGTTATGAGTTCTTATCGAAAAAATATGAATCACTATTCCCACTCATCTCAGTACACACCTTACCAACACTATTACGCGAAAGAAGCTGATCGTATTTTAACGACTATGAGTACAAACTTTAATAAACAGCATTTGAAATCTCTTATCGACGATGCGTTAGATAACAGAGATGAAGAACAATTTTATGAACTAACAACAGCTTATAATAAGCTGTATAATACCTAACTTAAAACCACTATTTGCAAAATGCGCAAATAGTGGTTTTTTACCTATTTTCATTGTGATAAAATGAGTTGAAAATACGCGGAAGGATTTGAAACTATGGAGCACTTAATCAATAAACGTGTCAAAGAAATTGAATTATCAGGAATACGTACATTTTATAATATGGTCTCACAATATCAAGATGTTTTATCCCTCACAATTGGACAACCTGACTTCTTAACACCACAGCATGTAAAAGAAGCGGCAAAATCTGCAATTGATGATAACCAAACTTCTTATACCCACAATGCTGGAACGATAGAACTGCGCGAGGCAGCAGCTCAATTTGTCAAAGAAAAATATGACTTGCACTATAACCCAGCTGATGAAGTGATTGTGACCATTGGAGCTAGTCAAGCAATTGATATTGCTCTTCGCACCATTTTAGAAGAAGACTCCGAAGTTATTTTACCTGGACCTGTTTACCCAGGATACGAACCGCTTATCCGGTTAAACGGCGCTAAACCTGTACATATTGATACAACCGAAACAGGATTTCGACTAACAGCGGATTTAATCCAACAACATTTGACGTCTAAAACAAGATGCGTCATCTTACCTTATCCGTCTAATCCTACAGGCGTGACGTTGTCACAGCAAGAATTAGAAGAAATTGCTGCTCTTTTAAGCGATAAAAATATTTTTGTACTATCTGATGAAATATACAGCGAGCTCGTTTTTGATAAAAAACATCAGTCCATTGCCTCCATTTCATCTATGAGAGAGAAAACAATTGTTATTAACGGAGTATCAAAGTCTCATTCCATGACAGGCTGGCGAATTGGTCTTTTATTTGCTCCTTCTTATTTAGCCAAACATATTTTAAAAGTTCATCAATACAACGTGAGCTGTGCTTCTTCTGTCTCTCAAGCAGCTGCACTCGAGGCACTGACAGCAGGAAAAAATGATGCGGTAGATATGAAAAAAGAATACGAACAAAGACTGAATTATGTTTATGACCGGCTAGTAAACATGGGATTTGACGTAGAAAAGCCGACGGGTGCTTTTTATATCTTCCCTTCTATTCAGAACTTCCACAGTAATTCATTTGATTTTGCCCTGGAGTTAGTAAAAGAAGCGGGTGTTGCACTAGTACCCGGCAGCGCTTTTTCTTCCCACGGTGAAGGATATGTACGCCTGTCGTATGCGTATTCCATGAACACGCTGCGTGAAGCCTGTGATCGAATTGAAGCTTATCTTACCTCTCGTCAATCACGTTAAGCCGATGGTAAGAAGTGTATGCATTTTTTTTGTGAGTGATAGCACATAAGAGCGGGTATACTAGAAGCATATAAATTGACTTCAATAGTGTATCATTATAAAATGTGCATCGATTCACTAAAGAAATACATACTTTTAACGGAGGTTTTTATTATGACAAAAGATTTTTTTGATGTGGTAAATGAACGTACATCGATTCGAGAATATGACTCTTCAGCTAAATTAAGCAAAGAAGAATTAACGGAACTTTTAGAAGCAACAGTGAAGTCACCATCAGCTTGGAACTTACAGCACTGGCATTTCGTTGTTATTACAGACCAAGATGCGAAAGAACGTCTACTTCCAATTGCTTACAACCAAAAACAAATTACAGAAGCAGGCGCTGTAGTAGCTGTCTTAGGTGATTTAGAAGCCAATAAAAATGTAGATGACGTGTACAATCCACTAGTCGAAGCAGGTCACATGACAGAAGACGTAAAAAATATTTTGTCAGGACAAATTAACGGCGCTTATAAAAACGGTGCTTTTGCCCGGGATGCAGCGTTTACGAATGCTTCTCTTGCATCTATGACATTCATGCTTGCAGCAAAAGCAAAAGGATTAGACACTTGCTCAATGGGCGGATTTAACGCTCAAAAATTTGTAGAAGAATTCAAAATTGAGGATCGATACATTCCGGTTATGCTTATCTCAGTGGGAAAAGCGGCTAAAGAAGCTCACGCTAGCGATCGTTTACCATTAGATCAAGTTACAACTTGGATTTAACAAAAAACCCTGCAACTGCAGGGTTTTTCTATGTAACTAAATGGATTTCACCATGCCTCCGTCGATTAGAAACGACTGGCCTGTCATATATGAATTCGCTCCCGAAACAAAGAAAGCAACGGCTTTAGCAAACTCTTCAGGCTGACCGTAGCGTTTAAGAGGAATTTGGTTTCTCATCTCTTCTTCAATTTCTGAAACGTCTACTCCCAGTTTTTCAGCACGAATGGTATCTAGCTCTTTCACTCGGTCTGTTGCAATTCTTCCTGGCGCAACCGTGTTAATTAAGATACCGTCCTCTGCTAGTTCTGAAGCAAGTGTTTTGGTAAGTCCCACGATTCCTGTACGGAAAGTATTTGACAGAATAAGTCCAGCAATTGGCTCTTTAATGGAAGAAGAAGCAATATTGACGATACGTCCTCCGCTCTTTTTCATAACGGGCACTACCTCACGAATAATACGAATATAGCTGAGGAGATTTAACTCAAATGCATGCTTCCAATCATCATCTGTTAACGAAAGGAAGTTCCCAGCTTTAGGACCTCCTGTATTATTAATTAAAATATCAATGGTTCCAAACGTATCTACTGTATATTGAATAACATCTTGAATGTCTTGAGTTTTCGTGACATCTGCCGTTTTATGTAACACTTGTCCGCTTCCAAGATATGAAATCTCTTCCGCTACTTGGATTAGTTTCTCTTCTGAACGACTTGCAATCATAACGTTTGCGCCTTCTTCTGCGAGCCTGGCAGCAATCGCTTTGCCGAGCCCTTGGCTGGCCGCAAATACAAGCGCTGTTTTTCCTTTTAATTCAACATCCATTTCTTTCACCTCGTCTAATAGTTTGAATCTTTTTAACTTTATCACGTTCTCGTCAAATTCTTCAATAAATATGAAATAATTTCTTTTTTCCATATGGTATACTTAATTATCTGAAAATTATTTCTTAAAGGAGGCAAAAAAGCAGTGTATAAAAAGCAATGCTTTGTCTTTCATCAAAATAAGCCTGTAACATGTACGGTACGATCATATACATCAAATGACTTCGATGAGCTGATTCGGATTCAAGAAGAAAGTTTCCCCCCTCCTTTCCCTTCTGAATTATTATGGAGCAAAGCTCAGTTAAATAACCATGTTTCCCTATTTCCGGATGGAGCGCTATGCGTGGAGATAGACGGGACAATATGCGGATCTATCACAAGCGCGATTGTTTCAGTGGAAGGAAATGAGGCTCACACATGGGATGAAGTAACAGGAAGCGGATATATTCATACGCACGACCCTTCTGGTAATACGCTTTATGTAGTGGACGTATGCGTCATTCCTTCGCATCGATCGATGGGGCTTGGGAAGCTGCTTTTGCAGTCTTTATATGAAGTCGTGATTCATTACAAGTTAGAAAGGCTGCTCGGCGGGTGCCGCATCCCTGGATACGCATCAGTGTCTTCCTTGTACACGCCCGTTGAATACATGAACCTTGTATCAGCCGGAACTCTCTACGACCCGGTTATGACCTTTTTAATGCGCTGTGGCAGAACGCCTATTGGTCTCGCAGCAAACTATATTGAAGATGAAGATTCACACAACTACGCCGTACTAATGGAATGGAAAAATCCATTTTATACGGCTATTCAAAAAGAGGCTGGAGCAAAGGTATTTTAGCCCAAGTGAAAAACGAACCGTTAATCAACAGGTTTGATTAACGGCTCGTTTTTTTGTGATTGTGAATATAGTTTTATCTGTTTCGTTCCTTCTAGCAGTTGATTAGAGAGCAAGGCGAAGACTCCTGCGGGAAGTGAGACCCTATAGGGGCGGAAGCGACGAGGCTCAGCGGCCGCCCGCGGAAAGCGACGCCTTGCATGGAAATCCACTGCGGTGTAATAAGCAGTCCAGCTCATGTATCTCATGTGTTCGTCTTTAGGTTGGATTCATTTAGTTATGTCTCAACCTCTTTTTAGATTATTGAACTTCTTCAATGCTCCACTCTAGCTCTTTATGAGTGAGAACAAGATGCGCCTGCAATTTACTCATCTCTTTGTGCTCAAACCGATCATTATACATTTCATTCATGTCGTCAAAGTCACCGATTGTATACAAAGGAATTTTAATATCTCTACGGGATTGCACCATGTGTTCAAAATCAATAAACAAACCGTCATTCGTTAAAGTAAGAAGCGTATTTGCTAACACTAGAGGCAATATTGGATATTCCAACTTTTTCCTTCTAAACACAAATCTTTTTTGCTTAATTTCTGACATTTTCAACGGAATGATTCGGCTTAAAATATGCTTCATATCATACACGTCTCGAAAATAGATTTTGTTGTAAAATCCATCATCATGAGCTAAATAAACAAATTGATTACCGAGTTTATTATTAAATGGCGAGTTGAGCGGTTTTTTTAAATGACCTAAATACAGCAGCGCTGCAATATCTTGAGGTTCTAACAAATCCAACGAAGATACATCCTCAAAATCAATCCAACAAAAATCACCATAATTATAAACATCATCTTCTGCTAAAAGATGAATTTGTTCTTCTTCTACGTAGTCCATATGGGTTTGGTAATGGTAATCACTGTCTTCAAAACCGTGCTTTAACAATAATATATTTGCAAGCGGCGTAGGAAGGGAATGATAAAACTCTTTAAATTCAATTCCATATGTAATAAAGCATTTTTTATTTACATGGCCATTAATATAAACGATATCTCTTATTTCATCTGCTTTACTCAACCGTTCTAACCACCTTATTGATTGATTCTGTGATCGATATGTAACCGTTCTACTGATTTATATATTATACTTCTAAAATAAACAATGTGTAAATATATATTGTTGGCAATTTCTTTCGTATTCACTCCTCTTCTACTGATCATTTTATTTGATAGGAAAGAAAGGTATAGAGCTGATTGTGAATGTGGTAGAATGTGTGTATCTTATTAATTAGCATGTATGAACACGGAGGTATACAAAATGGATGTTCGCCATTTGCATTACTTAACAGAAGTGGCTAAACATAAAAATTTCACAAGAGCTTCTGAAGCGCTGCATATTTCGCAACCTTCTCTCAGTAAAATGGTTAAATCATTAGAAGAAGAGCTCGGCACACCTTTGTTTGATCGCGCTGGCAAACAAGTTCAGCTTACCGATGCAGGAATAATTGTGTACGAGCAAGCAGAAAGCATTTTATCTTCTCTCCGAGATTTATCGGATTCCCTCTATGATTTAATGCATTTAAAAAGAGGAACCATCAAAATAGGCATTCCCCCTATTATTGGTACATTGTTTTTTCCTACTATTATTAAAGCATTTCGAGAGCAATACCCTGAGATTCATATTCAATTAGTGGAATATGGCGCTAAAAGAATGCAAAAATTTGTGGAACAAGGAGAAGTGGATGTGGGCGTAGTTTTACTTCCAGTTGATGAAAACATGTTTTTTACGACTCCTTTAGCCCGAGAAACACTGCAGCTTGTTGTTCATAAATCTCATCCGTTAGCTCAGCATTCTACGATTTCATTAAAAGAGTTAAAAGACGAAACGCTTATTTCCTTTCATGAAGACTTCACCATGCATGAAATGGTCTATAACGAATGTTTAAAAAATGGATTTACACCTAATATTGCTTTTAAAAGCTCTCAGTGGGACTTCATTGGAGAGTTGGTAGCTGCTAATCTCGGCATTGCTCTTTTCCCTTATTCATTATGTGAAAAGCTTGATTTGGAGCATGTGAAAGTAATTAATCTCGAGAATGCTATTCCATGGGAAATTGCTTTAATCGTTAAAAAAGATCGCTATATCTCTTATGCTACACAGGCTTTTATTGATTATATTAAAAGTACAGTTTAACAAAGCTGAGACAAAAGTAGTTTAATTAAAAATCCAAATGAGTTTGATTCTTAATAGAAAATCAAACTCGTTCGGATTTTTTTTATGGTGGTGAACGTAGGTTCCATATATGTAGCGGCTTTTAGCTGTTGATTGGAGAGCATGGCGAAGACTCCTGCGGGAAAAGCGGAAGCGACGAGGAGGCTCAGGGGCCGCCCGCGGAAAACGAAGCCTTGCACGGAAATCAACAACGGTGTAATAAGTCATTCATACTAAATCACTTTTCCCATTGGTTCGTCTTTAGATTGAATTGATTTAAGCATGTCTCCATCTCTTTTTTTTAATTACCTTTTATTAAATAATTAGACCTTATATTTCACAAACTCTTTTTTTGAAAAGGTTACCAACGCATTTGTAAAGAGATTTCTTTCAACTATAACTAAAAAGAATAGTTATCATAGTTATTATATATTTCATATTATAGTCGTTTTTTTGTAAGATAAGTGTGTAGCATTCATTTACTTAAGTTGTATCCCCATTTGCAAAATCCAAATAGTTTCTCTTTTCCCATGATGGAGTCGTCTTTTCAGCATAGACGACTCCATTATTGTCTCAACAAACTAGGAATGAATGAATAAAAACATAAATAAAGGAGGCTAATCATGAAACTGATTATGGTGATTTTACAGATTTTATTACTAACGGCTCTGTTTTTAATAGGAGAAAGTATTTCACAGTGGTTTGACCTCCCAGTGCCAGGTAGTATCATCGGATTTTTCTTACTGTTTTTCTTACTGTACTTTAAAGTAATTAAATTAAGCTGGGTTGAACAAGGTGGAACACTGTTAGTGGGAGAACTATTACTATTTTTCATACCAGCCGTCGTTGGACTCATCAATTATGGAGATGTATTGATGCATTTTGGAATCCAGATTGTGATTATTATCACAATCAGTACGATTATTGTGATGTCTATAACGGGAATCATTGCAGAACATATTTCAAGAAGAAAGGAAGGTTCGCTAAAATGACATTACTCACATGGATTGCTCTTCCGCTTACACTGCTCGTTTATGTCGGCACAAAAGTGCTCTATAAAAAATATAAGTCTATGCTAGTTTCCCCTATTTTACTAGCCCCCATTCTTTTAATTGGTATCTTATTAGTAACGAATGGCTCTTATGATCATTATAAGCAAGGTGCCAGTGCTATTAGCTTTATGCTTGGACCAGCAACCGTTGCTTTTGCTGTTCCTATGTTTAAGTATTTTGATTTACTCAAAAAACATCGTGTTGAAATCAGCTTAAGCGTAGGGCTCGGCACGTTTGCTGCCATGATATCTTCCATGCTGTTAGCATTAGTGTTTCATTTACAATCAACGCTGGTTCATAGCTTGATTCCAAGATCGGTTACGATTCCTATTGCTGTTAATGTATCTCAGACGCTAGGAGGAGATCCAAATATCACCATTATGTTTGTGATTATAACCGGTGTAGTAGGATGTATGGTCGCTCCAAAACTGATTAAGCTCCTCGCACTGCACTCTTCTCTAGCAAGAGGTCTTCTTTTAGGAGTAGCTTCTCATGGGACAGGTACAGCAAGAGCTTTTGAATTTGGAAAAATTGAAGGTACTTTTTCTAGCCTTGGCATGATCGTAGCAGCACTTCTTACAATGCTGTTTGCGAATATGCTTCTGCCTACTATTTTCGCTTAAAAGATAAAAAAGGTGTGATCATATATGATCACACCTTTTTATTATCCAATATGAAAAGTTGATTTTACGAACTCAATAACTTCTTCCGTAGAAGACATTGATAGAATTGTATCTAAATGAGGTTCGATATCAGCTTTTGATAATTGACGGATTTGAGAACGAGCTTTCAGAATAGATGTTGCACTCATTGAGAATTCATCTAAGCCTAAACCTAAAAGAATTGGAATTGCAATCTCATCTCCTGCCATCTCTCCGCACATGCCTACCCACTTACCTTCTTTGTGAGCCGCTTTGATTACCATATTCACCAAGCGAAGAATCGCTGGGTTATACGGTTGGTATAAATAAGACACGCGCTCATTCATGCGGTCAGCAGCAAGCGTGTATTGAATTAAATCGTTTGTTCCGATAGAGAAGAAATCTACTTCTTTAGCAAATAAATCTGCGATTACCGCTGAGGAAGGAATCTCTACCATCATCCCTACTTCGATGTCTTCCGAAACTTGTACGCCTTCTTGTTGAAGTTTAGCTTTTTCTTCTAAAAGAATAGCTTTTGCTTGACGGAACTCATCAACAGTAGCAATCATAGGAAACATAATTTTCAGATTACCGTATACGCTTGCACGTAGAAGCGCACGAAGCTGTGTACGGAACATGTCTTGCATCTCTAGACATAAGCGAATGGCACGGAATCCTAAGAATGGGTTCATTTCTTTTGGTAGATTTAAATAAGGAAGCTCTTTGTCTCCACCAATGTCAAGAGTACGAACAACCACTGGTTTGCCTTCCATACGTTCAAGAACTGTTTTATAAGAAGTAAACTGCTCTTCTTCCGTCGGAAGATCTTCGCGGCCCATATATAAGAATTCTGTACGATAAAGGCCAACGCCTTCGCCGCCGTTTTCTAATACGCCTTTTACATCTTCTGGTGTACCAATGTTAGCTGCAAGTTCAACGTGATGATCATCAGCTGAAACCGTTTTTTCATTCACAAGCTTAGCCCACTCAGCTTTTTGTTCTGCATACTCAGCGGCTTTTTTCTCGTAAGCTTTTACTGTTTCTTCGCTTGGATCAACGATAACTTCGCCATCTAAACCATCAACAATTACTAATACACCGTTTTGAATGTCTTCCATAACTGTTTTTGTACCTACAACAGCTGGGATCTCCATTGAACGCGCCATAATTGCTGAGTGAGAAGTACGTCCGCCAATATCTGTTGTAAATCCTTTTACGAACTTACGATTTAACTGTGCTGTATCAGACGGCGTTAAATCTTCTGCGATAATGACAACTTCTTCTGAGATTAAGCTTGGATTTGAAACGTTTACACCTAAAAGATGAGCTAATACACGTTTTGTTACGTCACGGATATCAGCAGCACGTTCTTTCATATATTCATTGTCCATTGACTCAAACATATTAATAAACATTGCCGCTACTTCATCAAGTGCATGTTCAGCGTTTACATTTTCATTTGTAATTTTATCTTTAATTGGATTAATAAGTTCAGGATCGCTTAGAACTAATAAGTGAGCTTCAAAGATTTCTGCTTTGTCATCTCCAAGTTCTTTACGAGCGTGCTCTCTAATAATTTCAAGTTCTGATTTTGACTTTTCTAGCGCAGCTTCTAGACGTGCTACTTCTGCTTCAACTTCAGTTACTGATTTTTTTTCAACGGTTAATTCTGGATTTTCTAGACGAAATGCTTTAGCAATAGCAATGCCGCTAGAAGCGGCAATGCCTTGAATTTCCTTTGTCATTATTCGCCTAATCCTTCTTTGCTCATTGTATCTTCAAGAGCAGCAAGTGCATCTGCTTCGTCAGAACCTTCTGCAGAGATAGTGATTGTAGCGCCTTTTTGAATACCTAAAGACATAACGCCCATGATTGATTTTAAGTTTACAGTTTTACCGTTGAATTCTAAGTTGATATCAGAATCAAATTTGCTTGCTGCTTGTACTAAAGTTGTTGCTGGACGTGCGTGAATTCCTGAGTCTGCTGTTACTGTAAATGTTTTTTGTGCCATGTTAAATCAATCTCCTTTTTACTTTGAAATGTTAATAATATTTGCTTCTTGTTGAGAAACTTGGCCCTGCTTTAAGATATCAATTTTTTCATCAGCTTGTAAATTCGTGAAAATGATCGGCGTAATCGTCGATGGCGCATTTTCTTTTACAAAGTCTAAATCAATTTTCAATAGAGGCTGTCCTTTTTTCACTTCATCGCCTTGGGCAACTAAAGCTTCAAAACCTTCGCCTTTTAAATTAACTGTATCAATACCAACGTGAATTAAAATTTCACGTCCAGTCGTTGATTCAATACCTAAAGCATGTTTCGTCGGGAATAAGTTTACTATTTTTCCGTCCACTGGTGCAACTACTGTGCCTGTTTTCGGAATAATCGCAAAACCGTCACCCATTAATTTTTGTGAAAATACCTGATCTGGTACTTCCGATAAAGGTACCAATTCTCCCTCAATCGGTGAAACAATATCATTACCATTATCGCTTCCTACTTCAGATGTTGCAACAGGTTTTTCAATTGTTTTTGTCTCTTCTTTTGTGACAACCGGTGTTTTGCCATTCATAATGTCTTGAATTTGACCTTTTAACGTGTCAGATTTCGGACCGAAAATAGCTTGAATATTGTTACCAACTTCAAGAACACCAGCTGCTCCAAGTTTTTTCAAGCGGTTTTTATCAACATTACCTACATCATCTACTGATACACGCAAACGCGTAATACAAGCATCTAAATGTGTAATGTTTTCTTTACCGCCAAGTGCAGCTAAAACATTTGTTGGAAGCTCTGCTGCTTCTACTTTTACATCTTCTTCTCCTTCTTCTTTATCTTCACGACCCGGTGTTTTTAAGTTAAATTTACGGATTGCAAAGCGGAAACCGAAGTAGTAAATAACTGCTAGAACTAAACCTACTGGAATAACTAGCCACCATGCTGTACGGTTTTGCATAACTCCAAATAGAACGTAATCGATAACCCCACCTGAGAACGTCATACCGATTTTAACATTTAATAATTGCATAACCATAAATGATAAACCAGCAAATACTGCGTGAATTGCAAATAGTACTGGTGCTACGAATAAGAACGAGAACTCAAGCGGCTCTGTAATACCCGTTAAGAAAGATGTTAAAGCAGCTGAACCCATGATACCAGCTACATATTTTTTGTTTTCAGGACGAGCTTCGTGATAAATCGCAAGAGCTGCTGCTGGCAATCCGAACATCATGAACGGGAATTTACCAACTTGGAATGTTCCTGCTGTTAAAGGCACGCCATCTGCTAATTGAGCAAAGAAAATCTTTTGGTCACCGTGAATATGTTGACCTGCTTTATTAACGTAATCACCAAACTCAAACCAGAACGGAGAGTAGAATATGTGATGAAGTCCAAATGGAATTAATGAACGTTCAATCAATCCAAATACAAAAGCTGATAAAGTTGGGTTTGCATCAATCATGTTAGTAGAGAAAGCATTTAATCCGCTTTGAATTGGCGGCCAAATGAAAATCATAATAACACCTAAAACAATTGAAAATACCCCAGTAATGATTGGTACAAATCGTTTTCCTGCAAAGAACCCTAAATAAGATGGTAATTCAATATTGAAATAACGATTATACATGGATGAAGCTAAAATACCTACTATGATACCCCCGAATACACCTGTAGCTAACGTAGGAATTCCTAAGATGCTAGTGTAAGCTGGATTGGCACCCATTTTGTCAGGATCTAGTTGTCCTGTAGCAACTAAGATTGTGCTCATCGTTTTGTTCATAATTAAGTAGCCTACAATTGCAGCAATACCTGCTACACCGTCACCACCAGCTAAACCAACGGCAACACCAACGGCAAACAATAGCGATAAGTTGTCAAATACAATTTGACCCGCTTGCGACAAAACATTTGAAACCAATTGAACCCAGTCTGCACCAAGTGCCGGTACTGCATCCAACAATGTAGGGTTTTGAAGCGCTGTCCCTACTCCAAGTAAAATCCCTGCTGCCGGTAAAATCGCAACCGGCAACATAAGCGCTTTTCCGACTTTTTGTAATACTCCAAAAAGTTTTTTAAACATGGCGCTTACCTCCTTTTATATATTTAGTGTGCAACAAGCTATTTATTTGATACGTGAATCATTAACGCGCTTTCATAAAACGCTTTCTTTAACTAGAAAACTCATTACATCTCCTGGTGTCCTGAAGCCTAAGCTTTAAATGATTGCGCTTTCTTATAACAAAAAAGGCATGAGGAAAAAGAAACGATAAATGGATACACTCATCCAATTACACATCGCTTCATTTCTCACTCATGCCTGATCGTATCAGTAACACGTATTGAAATGATTTTATAAATCCGTTTTTGTTATAAGTCGCTGCAGATGCATCGTTAAGTAAACTGCTTCTGCTTCATATACAGGTAAATGTAAGGCTTGCTGCATTACTTTTATCACTTTCCAAGACACATTGTAACACAGGGGATATTCTTCTTTCAATAGCAAAGCAATTTTTTTTGGCTCTTCTATTTTTTCTCCTGTTTTTACTCGATCAATAGCAAAATGCAAATGACGAATCAATCTCATATAGTGCACAGATTCTTTGTCTACCTGCAGATGAAGCGATTCTTCAATCACATTAATAATCGTTTGAATAAGCTGCGAGTCTTGATTCACTTCCAGCAGGTTTTTTTCAGTCAGCGCACTGTGGATATGAAGCGCAATAAAACCAATCTCTCCTACTGGAAGCTGCACGCCTATTTTGCGACTAATAATTTCTACCACTTCAGATGCGATCGTATATTCCTCTGGATATAAAGCTTTTGTTTCAAGTAAAAATGGATTTTTAAGCCCCATTCCCTGCTGAAAACGTTTTATCGCAAACGCGATATGATCCGTCAATGAAATGTGTATATGCTCATTCAAAGGAATGTTAACACGCTTTTGAATGTGCGTTACAATATCATTCATCATTTCAATCACGTCTTCATCTACCTGAGCTAAAAGCTGCTTGTACTGTTCTTGCTCTTCTTCACTCTTTAACAAAAACATTTTCTCCACGGCTTTTGCATCGATTTCATCGCCTTTTTTCTTATTGAACCCTATTCCTTTCCCAATTAGCACAACTTCATCATAGGTAAGGTGTTTAGCAATTAATACATTATTATTAAGTACCTTTTCTACAAAAAAGGACTCTTTCACGAATCCTTCACTCCCCTGTTTCGGCTTTCTATTATTTGCTTTCCTATCTTACAAATAATACGCATAACCGTCAATTCATTTTTCTTTGTTTCAAATATTATTGAACTAAACTATTTGAGTTACGTATTATCTTAGTAGTTCTTCGCTGGAAACGCAACGTCTTTTTTGCTCGTCCCATAACAATTTTTCATAATAAAGTTTTGAAGCATAACGCTCAGAATGAATGCACCCGCTTGTAAAAGCGTAAAAAGAACAAGTGAAGTGGTAATAGATACCAGCAAAATCCCATAGTGAATCAGCAAAATATCTACTATACGCAGCCCCGCTATAATCATTCCAGCTCCAACAAAAAATTCTTTGGCTACACTCCAAACGAGGAGAATCGTAACAATACAAACGTAAATCATCGTGGCATTTACGGAATCATGAGTAGCCGACGCAAACCATCCCGTATAAAACCAATTATTATGAAAATATGCTAACAGCATAAACATAATAGTAGAAGTAATGGCGAGCATCCCGAGAAAAAATGTAGCGTAATGCACAAATGTCATATACCGTTCTGTTAGCCATACATACCAAATCTTTGAAATGCTAAAGCCTATGGTCATTAAAACGCCTGTATAAATTGTTTTCCACCAGTGATGTGTATAAATATCCCAGTGTAAAAATAATTCTTCAATCCCCATAAATATAGCTGAAATGAATAAAATATAGCGGAATTTTAATTGATAAGCAGCTACCACCATAGCCATGATTGGAAAAGCAAACGCTTGAGAAGTTAAGGAACCAAACAAATTATCAAAATATTCATTGGTCATAAAATCAGGATCGTAATCGTAACTTTCAAACAACACGAATACAACATACTCTAGTACATAAGCCATTCCAATGATAAAAAAAAGCAAAACGACTAGCTTTTTATCTTTTTTACGTATGAATACTGTAAGCAAAACGGCTGTGCTGATAATAATCAATGCAAAAAAAGCAGTATAATGAGGCATAGACGTCTCCCTTTTACGACCTAATTATTACTTAGAGTAAGACGTTTTAGCCAAATTATACATAGCTAGCTTCTATTCAAAAGAGCTTGAGACATAACTACATCAATCCAATCTAAAGGCGAACAAACGGGATACATGAGATAGTTTGGATCGCTTTCTACACTGCAGTTGATTTCCGTGCAAGACTTCGCTTTCCACGGGCGGCCGCTGAGCCTCCTCGTCGCTTCCGCTTCTGCGGGGTCACACTTCTTCCGCTTTTCCCGCAGAAGTCTTTGCCTTACCCTTTAGTTAGAAGCCACTACATACCTGAAACCTACGTTCACCATGCCAATGAAAAAAATCCGAACGATTCATCGTTCGGATCTTCTTTCAACTAACATACTTTTGTTTCAGCCTCTTTTAACTCTTCAGCTTATAAAAACTGGAATGGTATCTATTATCCTTCAATCATTTTTGAAAGGTTAGCCATTTCGATAGCTGATGCTGCAGCTTCCCATCCTTTATTTCCTGCTTTTGTTCCTGCACGTTCAATTGCTTGCTCAATTGTTTCAGTTGTTAATACACCAAAGATAATTGGCACGCCTGTTTGTAAGCTTTGAGATGCAACGCCTTTTGCTACTTCATTACATACAAAATCAAAGTGTGGAGTAGCTCCTCGAATAACGGTTCCTAGCGTAATCACTGCATCATATTTTTTAGATTCAGCTAATTTTTTGGCGATTAATGGGATTTCATAAGCGCCCGGTACCCAAGCCACGTCTACGTCTTCATCAGCTACGCCGTGACGTTTGAGCGCATCTTCTGCTCCACTAAGTAAACGGCCTGTAATAAATTCATTAAAACGCCCTACCACGATTCCGATTTTTAATCCTGTGCCTACTAAATTTCCTTCATATAAATGATTCATCTTTTGTTCCTCCTGCTAGTATTAATATATAGTTATTTACATTTCTTTTCATGAATTAGCTTCATTTGTTATAACGAAAAAAAGTGTAAAATTATAAATGTAATAAATGACCTAATTTTTTAGCTTTTGTATCTAAGTATTTTTTATTGGCATCCACTGCCGGCATTTGAAGAGGCACTCGCTCGATCACTTCAAGGTCGTAGCCTTTTAGCCCAGTAATTTTACGAGGGTTATTCGTTAAAAGCTTCATTTGTTTGACTCCAAGGTCTTTTAAGATTTGAGCACCGATTCCATACTCTCGCAGATCCGCCGCAAACCCGAGTTTTTCATTCGCTTCTACGGTATCGTATCCTTCTTCCTGCAGCTTATATGCTCTTAGCTTATTTAGTAAGCCAATACCTCTGCCCTCTTGACGCATATACAGCAGAATGCCGCGTCCTTCTTCTTCAATTTGCGTAAGAGCTGCGTGAAGCTGAGGACCGCAGTCGCAGCGTTCAGAACCAAACACATCTCCAGTCAAACACTCAGAGTGAACGCGAACGAGAACGGGGCTATTATGATCAATATCACCTTTGATAAGAGCCACATGTTCTTTATTATCAAGTTTATTTGTATATCCTACAGCTTTAAACTCACCAAATGCCGTAGGTAAGCTCACTTCTACTTCACGGCTAATAAGCTGGTCATGTTTGCGGCGGTAGGCAATCAAATCTTTTATTGTAATCATTTTTAAATCAAATTGCTCTGCAATTTTTGTTAAATCCGGTACACGTGCCATTGTTCCATCTTCATTCATAATTTCACAAATAACACCCGCAGGCTTTCCTCCTGCTAATACTGCTAAATCAACAGCAGCCTCTGTATGACCTGCACGCTGCAGAACGCCCCCGTCTTTTGCAATCAATGGGAAAATATGTCCTGGGCGTTGAAAATCACTTGCTACCGTCGCTTCATTTACAAGAGCCATAACCGTAGCAGAGCGTTCGTATGCACTGATACCTGTTGTACTTGAAATATGATCAATACTTACTGTAAATGCTGTTCCATGTACATCCGTATTGTTCGCTACCATCGGGTGAAGATTCAATTTATGCGCAATTTCTTCATTAACAGGTGTACAAATTAATCCTCTTCCATGAGTAGCCATAAAGTTAATAACCTCAGGCGTCGTTTTTTCGGCTAATGCAATAAAATCTCCTTCGTTTTCTCGATCTTCATCATCGCATACAATAACCACTTTTCCCTTTTTTAACTCTTCAATGGCTTCTTCTACTTTATGAAACATCTCTTTCACCTCACTGTTAATTTGTAAAACCATGCTGCTGCAATAAATCCTTCATGTTACCTGAACGATTCGAGGCGCCAGGGGTTGACTTATTTGTCATCATCTGATGCATATATTTAGCTAACATATCGCATTCAATATTCACCTTGTCTCCTCGCTGTTTGTCTCCAACGACTGTGTGAAGCACCGTATGAGGAATAAGAGAAATAGTAAATGATTGGTTGCTGACATCAAAAATAGTAAGACTTGTTCCGTCTACGGAAACAGACCCTTTTAACATCATAAATTCACGAAGTTCGGGATCGACTTGAATTTCATAATAAAAGGCATTTCCTTTACGTGTTTTGCTTACAATGGTTCCAATTCCATCAACGTGTCCGCTAACGAAATGCCCTCCAAACCGGCCATTTGCAGCCATCGCCCGCTCTAAGTTAACACGTGATCCAACGGTTAGAAGCTGAAGGGTACTTGCTTTAATCGTCTCCGGCATGACATCGACCGTAAATTCATTTTGAGAGTAAGCCGTTACGGTTAAACAAACGCCGTTAACTGAAATACTGTCCCCTAAGTTCACATCTTCTAACACGGTCTTCGCATCAATCGTAAGAACAATTGCTTCTGTGGCCTTTTGAATACGTTTTATTTTTCCAATTTCTTCAATGATACCTGTGAACATTTTCTTCACCTGCTTTGGCGCTATTCCAACTTCTTATACCGTTTTGAAATAGCAGCTGCTTTTTTTTCATATTTATCTTTCCCCCAACCACTGAAAATAAAAAAGCCCCTTGAACAAATGTCCAAGGGGTCGGCTGAGCTGAATCAGTTTTATCTATGCAAAATTCCGCTAATTGTATACGAAATAAACAGTTATATTTTGTGTACAAAAACAAGGGTAGCTTTAAAAAAGGCAAACGTGTCCCTTATTAATTCAACACAAAAAAACAACTGTGCTTCCTGATCCTTCTCCCATCCAGACTTTTACTGTCGGCTCTAGATTTTAACTAGATCCACCGCTAACATACATCGTATGAAAACGGGTCACGGGCTTAAAAGCATACGCTTTATCACCGCCGGTTGGGACTTACACCCGACCCCGAAGGATAATATATTCGACTGCTATAGTCTTATTTGTTTTACATTATAGCAAAGTAAAATCGACTTGTCACATCATTTAACTTCGTTTTTTCACATCTATTCTTTAAAATCCAGCTTTTAGCTTATTTTTTCTTTTTTAATACATAGCATCCATACAAAAGCTAGTCCAATATAGCCAAATATCGGATACAAAAACTCAAGAAGCTGGGCATATCCGAATTGCCCAATAATAAAGCAGGCCAAGATAATAAACGCAAAAGCTTGTTTGTCATTCAGGGGAAGAAATGACTGAAGCTGCTTAGCGATTCCAAATACATTTCCAATCAATGTAGTAAAAATCTCGCCTAACACAACTACCGTAAATAAAACATTCACCCACGCTGAGATATTTTTAACAACGGCACTCATCGGAATATCAAGTTGAAATGAATAAGGCAAATTGGAAAGGGCAAGATGAGTAGAAACAAGCATAAACGTAAGTACACACCCTCCTATTACGGCCCCTTTTTTAATCACGCTCCTATCTTTCACGGAGCTTCCTAATGGAACCAAAACGGCCTGAGCCAAAGCTAGATTTAGGGAAATATATAAAAAGGGACTAACCGCCCACTTCCACTGCGTGACGAGCGTTAAATCCGGCTTCGTTTGAATCAGTGAGAAATAGCTGATATTTGGCACAAAGATGATAAAAGCAAATGAAAGCATCATCGGCACAACAAGAGAATTAACCATTAAAATACCGTTAATTCCTTTTGCGATAAATATATAAGTTAAAACAATTGTAAAAATCATCCCAACAGGAGGCCACAGTCCAAACTGTTCTTTTCCTATTGCCCCCGTACTCGCTAGCATGACTGAAGTTACTCCAAATAAAATGACAATCATTACACCGTTTACCGCTTTTCCAAGCACATCACCAAATAAATATGTATTAAGCTGCTGATAAGAAGAAGCCCCAATTGCGTGCGAAAGCAGCATCATTTTTGAACCTAGCCAAATAAAAAACAAGCCGCTGACCAAAATTCCGACCATTCCAAGTTCCCCGTACTGTGTAAAAAATTGAACGATTTCCTTGCCTGTTGCAAAACCGGCTCCTACAACGGTGCCTACATACGTAGCAGCAACCTGCAGCGTGAGTTTCCACCTTTTCATGCCCATCACCCTTCTACCCTTCATAGTTCACTATATGTAGAAACGATTAAAAAAAGACGAGCCTTTTTACGTGTAAATCTACGCATATCCCAGCGCTTGTACCTTTTCGTTTATTTTTTATTTTTCATTTTCTTTTTGTATTTCTCACAAAAAACTCCTTAACCCCTAACATAACAGTCATTTTTAAACAAAATATACGGATATTTTCCCTTTAGCTTTTAAATTCCCCTCAATATTTGCTGGAAATTCACAATTTACTGTTGTATAATTTCTAAAAATCAGATAAATTATTAAATAAGTATTCTTTCTATTTAAAAAAATATGTTTCAATTATATACAATTGATTCTTATCATGAGAGGTGGAGGGACTGGCCCTTTGAAACCTCAGCAACCAGTCGTTAGAGACATGGTGCTAAATCCAGCAAGCAATTTATTGCTTGGAAGATAAGAAGGCGAAAAAAGTCTTCTTCTTAAGAAGACTTTTTCTATTTTATCGGCATATTGCATAAAACGAATCACTCGTGAAATAGAAGCGGAACAATTTAAGGAGGTTTTGACATGGGGTTACTTGAAGATTTAAAGTCTAAAATTTTAATTGGGGATGGTGCCACTGGTACCCTCCTTTACTCACACGGTATTGACAGCTGTTTTGAAGAACTAAACATCACCAAACCAGAAGAGGTTTCTCGTATTCACAGAGCCTATGTAGAAGCTGGTGCAAACGTTATTCAAACAAATACGTACGCTGCTAATTATCAAAAACTTGCCCGTTATGGATTAGAAGATTCAGTCAAAGACATCAATGTTGCTGCTGTAAAATTAGCGAAACAAGCTGCAAAAGATCAGGCTTACGTGGTTGGTACACTCGGCGGAATTCGTTCTTTCCAAAAAAACGCTATTAGTTTAGAAGAGGTTAAGCGAAGCATTCGTGAACAAATGTTTTGGCTTTTAAATGAAGGCGTGGATGGCCTTTTATTTGAAACATACTATGATTTCGAAGAATTAAAGACCGTTCTTACACTGGCAAGAAAAGAAACGGATAAGCCTATTATTACCCACGTTTCCCTGCATGATATTGGCGTGCTGCAAGATGGCCGTCCTTTAGCAGATGCATTAAAAGAATTAGAAGCGTTGGGAGCAGATGTTGTCGGGCTAAACTGCCGCTTAGGTCCTTATCATATGATTCAGTCTCTTGAAGAAGTACCGCTTCCTGATCGTGCTTTCTTATCTGCTTACCCTAATGCCAGCCTTCCGGCGTATGTGGAAGGAAAGCTGGAATATGAAACTAATGAAGACTACTTTGTAGAAAGCGCGCGTTTATTCCGCGAACAAGGGGTTCGCTTAATTGGAGGATGCTGCGGTACAACACCAGCTCACGTACGCGCAATGTCATCTGCCTTAAAAGACCTGCCTCCGATTACAAGCAAAGTCGTTAAAATGAGACCAGCCGTTACGGTTCAAGAGCGTGAGCAGCAGGATAAACCTCATATGCATGAAATTGTGAAGAAGCGCCGCTCGGTTATCGTCGAGCTAGATCCGCCTAAACAGCTTGGTCCGACGAAATTTTTAGAAGGCGCAAAAGCACTTGATAAAGTCGGCGTAGATGCTATTACATTAGCTGATAATTCTCTTGCCTCACCTCGCATCAGCAACTTGGCAATGGCAACACTGATGCAGCAAGAAACAAAAGCACGACCGCTTATTCATATTACCTGTCGCGACCGAAATTTAATTGGACTTCAATCTCATTTAATGGGACTTCATACGCTAGGAATGAATCAAGTGCTTGCAATTACCGGTGATCCGTCAAAAGTTGGCGATTTCCCTGGCGCCACTTCGGTCTACGATTTATCTTCATTTGACTTGATTAGTTTAATCGCTCAGTTTAATGAAGGACTATCTTATTCCGGTAAACCGCTTGGTCAAAAAACCAATTTTTCCATCGCAGCTGCCTTTAATCCAAACGTGCGTCACTTAGACCGAGCCGTTCAGCGTTTGGAAAAGAAAATCGACTGCGGGGCTCACTATTTCATTACTCAGCCTCTCTATTCAACTAAGCAAATTGAAGAGGTATATGAAGCAACCAAACATTTAACAACACCGGTATACATCGGGATCATGCCGTTAACAAGCGCAAGAAATGCTCGATTTATTCACCATGAAGTACCTGGAATTAAATTATCAGAAGATATTCTAGAACGCATGGATGCAACGGGAAATGACCGGATTCGCGGTGAAGTCGAAGGTCTTGCGATTGCAAAGAACTTAATTGATACAGCATATGAGTTATTTGACGGTATTTACTTAATTACGCCGTTTATGCGCTATGAAATGACCGAGATTCTAACACGCTATATTCATGACAAGCAACTTGTTACATCAGAAAGGAAGATATAAATGAGCTCACTTATCGAACAACAACTAAAGAAGCGAATACTCGTCATCGATGGAGCAATGGGAACGATGATTCAAGATGCTGATTTAACCGCTGAAGATTTTGGCGGCGAAGAATATGAAGGCTGTAACGAATATTTGACTCGAACAGCGCCTCATGTGATTCAGCGCATTCATGAAGAGTACTTTGCAGCAGGTGCCGACATCATTGAAACCAATACGTTTGGCTCAACATCTACCGTACTTGATGAATACGATTTAGGTCACTTGGCTTATGAATTGAATATCGAAGCTGTGAAGCTTGCTTGTGCAGCCCGCGATAAATATTCAACTCCCGAATGGCCTAGGTTCGTAGCTGGAGCTATCGGTCCTACCACTAAAACTCTCTCTGTTACCGGAGGCATTACATTCCCTGAGTTAGTAGAATCGTACGAAGAGCAAGTTCGGGGTTTGTTAGACGGCGGCGTTGACTTACTTTTAGTCGAAACCTGTCAAGACATGCTGAACGTAAAAGCCGCGTTTCTAGGGATTACAGCGGCGTTTGAAAAACTAAAAACCGAAGTTCCTATTATGATTTCAGGAACAATTGAGCCTATGGGAACAACTCTCGCTGGTCAAGATATCGAATCTTTTTACTTATCACTGGAACACATGAAGCCTCTTTCAGTCGGACTTAACTGCGCGACAGGCCCTGAATTTATGACGGATCATATTCGCTCTCTTTCAGACCTAGCCACTTCAGCAGTTAGCTGTTATCCAAACGCTGGACTTCCGGATGAAGAAGGCAATTATCATGAATCCCCTGAGCTGCTTGCTCAAAAAATTAAAGGGTTTGCTGATAAAGGCTGGCTGAACTTTGTAGGCGGATGCTGTGGTACAACGCCTGCTCATATTAAAGCACTGGCTGAAGCGGTAAAAGAGGTTGCGCCTCGTTCGCTCGATCGCTCCGAGCATAACCATGCTGTAACCGGTATTGAACCACTTGTATATGACGATTCTATGCGCCCTCTTTTTGTGGGAGAACGTACGAATGTAATCGGTTCTCGCAAGTTCAAGCGTCTGATTGCGGAAGGAAAAATTGAAGAAGCATCTGAAATTGCGCGTGCTCAAGTTAAAAATGGTGCTCACGTTATTGATATTTGCTTAGCAGATCCAGACCGTGAAGAAATGGAAGACATGGAGGAATTTATTCAAGAAGTTGTAAAAAAAGTGAAGGTTCCTCTTGTAATCGATTCAACGGACGAGAAAGTTATTGAAAAAGCTTTAACGTACTCACAAGGTAAGGTCATTATTAACTCCATTAACTTAGAAGATGGTGAAGAGCGTTTTGATGCAATCTTACCGCTAGTAAAAAAATTCGGTGCAGCTCTGGTTGTCGGTACAATCGATGAAACAGGCATGGCCGTTACTGCAGAACGAAAAGTAGAGATTGCTAAACGCTCACATGATTTGCTTGTTGAAAAACATGGCTTTAATCCAAAAGATATTATTTTTGACCCTCTTGTGTTTCCTGTAGGGACTGGTGATGAACAATATATTGGTTCTGCTGAAGAAACAGTTAAGGGAATTAAAATGATTAAAGAAGCCCTGCCTGATTGCCTGACCATTCTTGGCGTAAGTAACGTGTCATTCGGTCTTCCTCCAGTCGGACGTGAAGTACTAAATGCCGTTTACCTTTATCACTGTACGCAGGCTGGACTCGATTATGCCATTGTCAATACCGAAAAGTTAGAGCGCTATGCTTCTATTCCAGAAGCTGAAATTGAGCTTGCTAATGCGTTATTATTTAACACAACTGATGAAACGTTAAGCACGTTTACCGACTTTTATCGTGATAAAAAGAAAGAAGCAAAAGTAGAAATTTCTACGTTAACACTCGAAGAACGATTGGCAATGTATATTGTCGAAGGTACAAAAGAAGGATTGCTTCCTGATTTAGAACAGGCTTTAGCTCAATATGATGATCCGTTAGATATTATTAACGGACCGCTTATGAAGGGCATGGCGGAAGTTGGACGTTTGTTTAATGACAACCAGCTGATTGTAGCAGAAGTGCTTCAAAGTGCGGAAGTGATGAAAGCATCCGTTGCCTTTTTAGAACCTCATATGGAAGCAACTGAAAATGATTCTGGAAAAGGCAAAGTTATTCTTGCAACGGTTAAAGGCGACGTGCATGATATCGGTAAAAACTTAGTAGACATCATTTTAAGCAACAATGGTTTTAAAGTAATTGATTTAGGGATTAAAGTAACGCCGCAGCAGCTGATTGAAGCAGTAAAAGAAGAAAAGCCAGACATCATTGGCCTGTCAGGTCTTCTAGTAAAGTCAGCTCAGCAAATGGTTTTGACTGCCCAAGATTTAACACAATCAAGCATTGATGTTCCAATTATGGTAGGAGGCGCTGCCCTTTCCCGTAAATTTACTGACTTTAAAATTGCCCCGGAATATGAAGGTGCGGTCCTCTACGCCAAAGATGCGATGGACGGATTAGCGTTAGCAAATAAGCTGCAGAACAAAGAAGAAGTTATTCAGCTTTTAGCAGATTTAAAAACGCGGCAAGAAAAGAAAGTAACGGTTCGAGAACGCCAGCCTCAAACCGCTCAAGCAGCTACGGCTGTTTTAGAAAGATCCGCCATTTCAACGGACGCTCCTGTTTTTGTACCGGCTGATTTAAAGCGGCACGTTGTCAAACACTACGATTTGGCACAGGTTCTTCCGTATATTAACTGGCAGATGCTTTTAGGCCATCACTTAGGACTAAAAGGAAAAGTGAATAAGCTGCTTGCTGAAAAAGACGAGCGTGCTGTTCAATTAAAAGAAACCGTTGATGACCTGCTCGAACTGGCACTAAAAGAAAACTTAATTAAGCCAGCGGTTATTTATCAGTTCTTCCCTGCTCAAGCAGACGGAAATGATTTAATTATTTATGATCCTGCTGATGAAAAAACAGAAATTGAACGCTTTACCTTCCCTCGACAAGCAAAAGGACAGTTCCTGTGCTTATCTGATTTTGCAAAGCCTAAAGAAAAAGAGATGGACTATGTATGTTTCTTCTCTGTAACAGCAGGAACAGGCATTCGCGAACGCGCCGCGAAATTCAAAGAAAACGGCGAGTTTTTAAAGAGTCACGTGTTCCAAGCTCTTGCGCTTGAACTAGCTGAAGGATTAGCAGAACGTGTTCATCAGCAAATTCGTGACCGCTGGGGATTCCCCGATTCGCCTGACTTTACAATGGCGGAGCGTTTTTCAGCCAAATACCAAGGTCAGCGTTTTTCATTCGGATATCCTGCATGTCCAGACCTTGAGGACCAAGCAAAACTGTTTAAATTACTTAAACCTGAAGACATCGGCATTCAGTTAACAGACGGTTTCATGATGGAACCAGAAGCTTCTGTTACAGCCCTTGTTTTTGCACATCCTGAAGCGAAATATTTTAACGTATTATAAAATATGGCCGCGGTCTTTTAGACCGCGGCTGTTTTTTTACAGTGAACAAATCTGAAAAAAAGGCTGCGACAAATGTATTTTAGCTGAAGAAAGATCCGAACGGTGAATTCAGATTCTTGACTGAGAATCAACTCCATTCGGATTTTTTCATTATGATGGTGAACTAGATTTCATGTAGCTGTTTCTAGCTGTTGATTGAAGGGCAAGGCGAAGACTCCTGCGGGAAAAATTGATGTAGTTATGTCTCAATCTCTTTGAATTCACCGCCGGTTTGAGCTTTTTTTATGAGTTTCTTGGGAAACACTGATAGAATAAGGAATGTAATAAATTTGTAACACTCTTATCACAGCAAATTTTTCAGGGAAAGGAATTTTCAAGAAATGATCAAATTATTTGTAAGCGACTTAGATGGCACTCTTTTACACGAAGAAAAATACGTAGAACAGCATAATGCAGACGCACTTAGTGAACTTCAGCGCCAAGGAGTAGAGGTTTGTCTTGCTTCTGGACGAATGGATACGGAAATTTTAAAGATTTCTACTGATATTAATAATACATTTCATCGCATAAGCCAAAACGGAGGATTTGTGTGGACCAAAGAAAATCAAGAACTTCATGGAAAAGTGTTTGAAGATGATTTAGCGGTTCAACTTTATAAAAAAACGATAGATCCTAACCGTATTACGCTTGTCTGTTCAAACGACACCAATTATGTAGAGCAGCGAAATGAAATTATTGAAGCAATTGAAACTCACATGTTTTTCCCTATCGAAGAACAAATTGAAATGACAGATTCATTTGGTCACGCTCTTTCTCCATCTAAAATCACGGTTCTTGGAGATCATGATGAAATGGTAGCTCTGCAAAAAGAAGTGAACGAAGAGTTTGGTGATTATATTGATACATATATTTCTGCCAAGCAGTGTTTGGATATTATGCCTAAACATATCAGCAAAGGAAATGCCATTGAAATTTTATTAAATCATCTTCAGCTAAAACCAGAGGAAATTGCATGTGTGGGGGATTCATTTAATGATATTCCTATGTTCCAATTAACGCCGAACAGTTTCGCTATGGCTACAGCTCCTGAAGCTGTTCAGCGCCACGCCTCTGCTGTTGTGTCATCAGTTAGTGAAGCAGCGCGTATTGTTTTAGAAAAAAATAAGCAAACAACCTAAAAAAAGCGGTCAACGTTTAAATTGACCGCTTTTATCTATTTAATAAGAAAACGGTAGTTATTTTTTTCGTAAAGAACGAAAAAATTCACCTAAGCTTTTTTGCTTCCCATCTGCATGCTCTCCGTGATTAACCAAGCTGCTGATTCTTTCTCGTCGAACAACAACCATAATAAGAGTGGCAAAAAAGATAATGGAAACGGCAATGACAACCAGTGCAAGAACGGATGCTACAATAGCTTCAGAAGTCGTTAGTGACGATAGCATCTGCCTCGTACACCTCCATTTCGTTTGTGGCGAAAAGGAGCCTAGCAATTAGAAATGCAAATAATCTTTTTTCTCAGCTTGATGCATGTTATTATACACCATTTTCATTTTAGAAGCTGTAGCTTTTAAAGACGTAGACGAATCCACATCTTCGGCTAACATAATGTTTACTAAGTCAACCACAGAACGAGACAACAACTCTACATTATTTTGCAACTCTAATTCGTCATAAGTCGTACGGTCTTGAAGACGAAGTCGAATAATTTCATTTGCTAGCTCCCTAACACGCACTAATTGTTGATGTTCTCCCATAGTATCTCCGCCGCAAGAAACTTATAATCAGCCCTTTTATTGGCTTTTATAAGAGCTAGAAATCCCTGCAGCTTACCCCTCCTTATAAAGATGCCTAGCACATCTTTATGTAAATCACACTTTCACCTTGTTTACATGTATATTCGCTATAGCTGGTTCTTTTTCCTTTTGAAATTAGCAGCCATCGTCAACGACCTTCTTCGTTCATCGTTCAGATTTCAAATTTTTAAGGATGTGATATACGAAAATTAAAACGCCAATAGCCGTAAGTGTTGCTCCTGCTGCCACTACGGGTGTAAAAGCTTGGTTTTCTAGTACGATCATGAAAAATAAACCAATCATCATGACCGGTAATCCTATATTATGCAACCATACGTGCAGTTTGGCTAATTTACTTTCGCTAAACGCAGGAAACAAATAATAAATAATTCCCGCTAACGTAAGCGATGTCCATCCTAATAAATTGATGTGCACGTGAACAGGTGTCAAAGCGTAGCTGTGAACAATTGACATATAATACCCCAATATGATGCCAATTCCAAAATAAACGGCTGATATTTTAATTAATTTAATTCCCATCATTTTCTCCCCCTTATATCCCCCTCCGACTTCTGTACTACTTTACGCAGGAAACGTCATTTTAGAAGCGGCAGATTAGCCAAAGGACACGAAATACGGAGTATGATATCTAAAAAGAGGATTCTTTACCGCAAACACAAAAAACAGCTGAGCAAAAGTACTCAGCTGTCTATTTTAAGCAATATAATGCAGCACAAAATTCAAGAAAAACAACAGCGCGCTTACATACATAAACATCGATACTTCACGCATTTTACCAAGGAATAATTTAAGCAGTGGATACGCAATGAACCCAAATGCAATTCCATCAGCAATGCTGTACGTAAGAGGAATAAGCGCAATAATTAAAAATGCAGGGAAACCTTCTGTTAAGTCCTGTAAATTGATGTTTTTGATATTTTGAATCATCAATGCTCCAATAACAATAAGAATAGGTGCAATAGCACTATCTGGCACCAGCTTGATAAATGGAATAAACAGAAGTGAACTTAAAAATAAAACTCCTGTAATCAGCGATGTTAAACCCGTTCGCCCTCCAGCTGCAATACCAGATGCTCCTTCTACAGAAGACACCGTTGGACTTGTTCCAAACACGCCGCTTAGCAAAGCTGAGGCGGCTGTTGCTTGAAAGGCCCGCGGAAATTTGCTATCTTGATTCATCATACCTAGCTGACCATGCAGCAAACCGATATTTTCAAAAATCAATACCATTGTTAATGAAAAGACAGCTGCCCAAAACGCAACGTCTCCAATAGCTCCAAAAGACAATGTGCCAAAGCTGCTAAAGAAGTCGTTCACGCTCCCAGCGGACTGTCCTTTTTCTGCACCGCTTCTTACACCAAGTAAGAAGGCAAGGACTGATCCAGCAATCATGCTTAACAAAAAGTTACCTTTCACATTTCGGATAAACAGTACGATTGTGATAATTAACGTCAACAGCGTACTGATCACAAACGGATCTGACAAGTCTCCAAGTGCTACAAAAGTGTTTTCGCTTGGAACTACAAGCTTCCCTTTTTGCAAACCGATAAATGTTAAAAATAAGCCAACACCGACTGTTATCGCTTCTTTTAGCGAATGCGGAATCGAAGAGACAATTTTGGCAGACAGTCGTGAAAAAGCTAATGCTATAAAAAGAAAGCCGGATATCACTACTGCTAATAACCCTTCTTGCCAAGATAACCCCATTGATTGAACCATCGTATACGTAAACAATGCATTAATCCCCATACCTGGCACCAGGATGAGAGGCGCATTTGCCCAAAAAGCCATAATAACACAGCCTACAAAAGCCGAAGCTACTGTTGCGAATATTCCTGCTTCAAGCGGAATACCGGCATCAGACAAAATGGTTGAATTAACAGCAATAATATACACGATGGAAAGAAATGAAATGACCCCAGCTAAGCTTTCTTTTCCGACAGTTGTTTGGTGGTCGTTTAAACGAAACAACTTTTCAAATAATGCGTTCAATCTAATTTCCTTCTTTTCATCTATCCCTCGCCCACCCAGTGACCAAAAATGCCACCGAAGTTATTATAGCAAAATCAACAATTGTTGCAAGGAAAACTTGTCTCCTTTAGCTTAAGCGTTCATTCCTTATTTAAAACTGTTATCATTTTCTAAACGTAACGTCTTGCATTCATTCTATATATACCTTGGATTGGACATAATAAAAGAGCGCTTTATCAGCGCTCACTGTTTTAATAATAATAAGGATAATATGGTGGGTACGGCGGATAATATGGGGCTGGATAACCGTAATAACCTGGACCTCCTAGTGCACTTCCAAGAACTAATCCTCCAAGAAATGGAGCTCCAAAGCCCCAACCCCAAGGGCGACCAAAGCCAAAGCCGAACCCCGGACGGCCGAAGCCAAAACCAGGACGACCGAAACCAAAACCTGGGCGACCGAAACCGAATCCTGGACGACCAAAGCCTCCAAATCCTCCAAAACCACCGAATGGTCTTCTTATGTCATTAATATCAAATTCTTGCATGATACATGCCTCCTCAAATTATATTTCATTCTCTTTATTACATATGTTATTCACCTACTTCTTGCATAGGCAATCGCCTCTTTTTTTGTGATTTCTTAAAAAATATTCCTTTTCTACCACCTCATTAGGATTAAACAAGCGTACAGACATATATTTTTTAAGTCTTTGAAACATACTACATGTAACTTATGTAAAATAAGAGAGATGAAACGAGGAATGCACCTTTACAATTTTCAGCACCTGCTGCAATGAGGAATAAACATAATATGAACGCATAAAAAGAACGCTCAACAAAAATGTTGACCGTTCTTCTTATGAAAATACATAGCGATTTTTTATTAATTTATCTGACCCTTTGCTTGACCGTATATGCCCTAAAGCTATATAATCCCCTTTTTATACAATGCGCTTTGAACATAAAATCATAGGAGCGTCTCCCCAAACGCTGCTATGTATGTATATCTGTAATCGCTTACAAACCTTTAATAAAAAACCGATATGATTTTCTATCTATTTACATTAAACAATATTTCAGGCTAAATTTCAACACATTTTTTGTTTTTCTTTGTACTCAGCAAAAAAACAGGTGATATAGCACAGTGATTTTCCTTTTTTCCTAAGCCTTTTACTTATAGCCATAATCGTTTATAGTTTATAACGAAAGGAAGTGACGCAATGTCTGATCAACTAGAAGAATACTTAGAACGAGGAATGTACGGAGCAAAGGAAACAAAAAGAGACGAAAGAAGATATTTCCTAACTGCTCTACGTGAAAATATTGAAATTGCACTAAAAAAAGGGCAAGTCATGAAAAAGGATGCAGCAAAAATAAAGCCTCTTTTAAAAAAAGTGAAAGACGGTCATTTGTTTTTAAATGGCTCCTTGTCTTATTCATACCTCTCCCCCTATATTCAAGCGGCTAACCAACATAAAGTGCCTTTTACTATCGTTCAGAACTTAGAAGCTGATACCGATATTGGTCTGGTTTTAACAGGTTCTGAAGGCAGTTTGGAACGAGATATCTTTTTAGACTAAAAAAAAGAGCCAGAACGGCTCTTTTTTATTTGGCAAATACATGATGATCAATTGTTTTAATTACAGCACGTGAACGAATCCAGTTATCGGTAGCTGTTTTTGGATTATAAAAGTAAATGGAATCGTCTAAACGATCTTTTCTAGTCAATGCTTGCTCTACTGCTTTTTTCGAATCTTCTGAAGCAGGTTTGTTAATTGATCCGTTTTGGACCGGTGAAAAAGCGTATGCTTTTCCGACAACTTGTTTAATAACTCCTGTTACCGTATCTGGAAACTTCGGAGAATCTACACGGTTTAACACCACTGTTGCTACCCCTACTTTTCCTTCATATGATTCGCCTTTTGCTTCAGCTTCTACTAAGCGAGCTAATAAATCTTTTTCACTTGCAGAGATCGAAACTGCAGGTGTTTCCTGCTCTGCGGGTTTTGCTTCTGGCTTAACCGTATTAGCCGGTGCTGCCGTTGAAGGTTCCGTTGTTTCAGCAGCCAGCACTTTTGTCTCACTCGGAATCGCTAATGTTTCACCAATATAAATCATATCTCCTTGACGATTGTTTATTTTTTTAATATCGTCAATTGTTACACTATATCTTTTACCTAACTTCCAAAGACTATCGCCTTTGACTACTTTATAATTAGTTGCAGCCGTAGCTGTTGCATTAAAACCTATAAATGAAAGAGTAGCTAAACAAGCTACTACCATTGATTTCATATAACTATGTTTCATAGGTAATACCTCCTGAAATTTCGTATGGTATTACTCTATCATAGCTATATAGGGGTTTCACCGAACGATTCAGTTACATTTCTTTAAGTTTGATGAACAAAATTACGTTCGAAACACAATTATGACATTGTACCTTGTTTTTTGTCATAATCACGGTAATTTTTCTAAAATGCAGGTATATTTTCCCGCTTTATTTCAGTTTAATCAGAAATTTCTTCATTTGTTTTTCCCTTATAATTCTTATGATAAACATTTAAATTCATCTACTTTTACACAAAAAAGCTGAATGTTGTAATCAACATTCAGCTCTTTTTAATCTTCGATCTCAATTTCTACAACATCATAGAAATCAATCACTAGCTTAGCACCCGTATCATCCATAAACGTAAAGACGTCTTGATCATCTGATAAATGTATCACGTATCCGCTCAACTGCTGTTCACTGTTGTCGTAAACAGTAGTAATTAGAATTTTTTTATGATCTACATATGCTTCTTCTAATAACGAATGGAGGTCATAGTCCCCGTCATCTTCGGGCCGGTTCGTTAACAGCATCCCATAAGTCGTCATTCCATTTTTATCTTTCCATATATGATCTGCAAAATAAAAAGGTGCTGTACTTTTTCGAAACTCATCCATAATATCCCTCCTATAACTAAACACGTTTATTCGCTCTTACCGTACGTTACTAAATAAACGCACAAGCACTTGTAACAGTATATTCTCTACTGTACAGGCTCATACATCCATTATATAAGGCATAATCAAATAATGCCATCATTTCGTTTAGCTCCTAGGAATTTCTAGATACGTATAGGTGAAATCTCCACCGCGTCCAGCTATTCCACGAAAATGTTTGAAATCAGGGCGATTTACTAAAAAAGGGCGAAAAGCAAGAAAGTCTTCTTTTTTAACTTTAATTTCGGTTACTTTTCCTTCACTTAACTCATTCAACATGTTTATTGCTGTTTGTTCATCCATTCAGTTTCACCTCGCTTTTAACTGTTCAGCCAATTTTGCAGAGATGCAAATTGAGCTTCAGCTTCTTTATATCCTTGGTTGTAAAGAGCGTCGAGACGCTCACGATTCTTCTCAATTCGCCCTACTACAAGAGGGGTTTGCGGACGAATCACAAAGATATTCCCCTGTCTTTCCTGTTCTTCAATATATGACAATGTTTCATTATACAATTTATAGCGGTTCTCAAGCGCACGAGTCAGCCCATCATAATGACGGTATTTGCGCTTCAATAACCAAAGCATATTTGATTTCTTTTTTCGATATCCTTCGTTTCGCGTTAGCACAACAATATTTTTTCTATATCCATCCTGCACTGCTTTTTTGATTGGAATCGGATCACTGATTCCTCCGTCTAACAGCTTTTTTCCTTTATATGTAACGACAGGTGCTAAAAATGGAAGGGAACTAGAAGCGCGAACCGCTGTCAAAATGTCCCGGTCATACTCATCAAAATAAACAGGTTCTCCCGTCACGCAGTCCGTTGCTCCTACTACAAGCTTCTCTGTACGCTCAGCAAATGCCTCAAAGTCAAATGGAAGAAGCTGATTAGGAATTTCATCAAAAACGAAATCCATTCCAAATATCTCTTTTGTTTTAAAATAATTTTTCCACGACAAGTAGCGAGGATCCTCTAAAAAATCTAAATTAGCTTTGCGACTTCTTCCTATTTGTCTAGATAAATAAGAAGTGGCATGACAAGCGCCGGCTGAAACGCCAATTACATACGGAAGATACAGATTTCTTTCCATAAAGTAATCTAAAACTCCAGTTGTATAAAGGCCTCTCATACCGCCTCCTTCGAGCACGAGTCCAGTATCTTTCAATTTCTACACCTTCTAATTCTTATAATTTATGACAAGATTATACCTCGTTTATTATAACGAAAGATGAACAAAGATGGAACTGTCCTGCTTCTCTCTTTCGTTAAAGCTACCAATTCCTTTTATTTCTCAGCACATTTTACTTATTTTTTCAATTTTATTTTATATTTTTTCAAAAAACCCTTTACTAATTCCCAGTTTTAAGGCAAAATTGTAAAAAAGAAAACGCTAACTAGTTTTACTATTTTTAAAATTAAAATTATTGAAAAAATTTATAATGAACTAATTTAAAACAAAGGAGCGATGAATCATGAAAATAGCAGAGGTAGGAAACTTGATAGAATTTAAAAATGGCTTACAGGGCATTGTCGAAAAAGTAAATGAAAACTCCGTGATTGTAGATTTGACTTACATGACAAACTACCGCGATTTAGACTTAGAACAGCGAACTGTTGTCAACCACAAAAACTACACCATCATTAATCCAGCTATGTAAAGGAAAAAAGCAGCCGGAAAGCAAAAGCGGTTGCTTTTTTATTGGTTTTGAAAGAATTGATTCTTTTGTTCCTCTGTAATAATTCCCAGCTTATACATAAGGTAAATATACTGTTGCACCTTAACATCCTTCGAACTTTTTTTCACTGTACTCCCTCTTTTCTAAAATGTTTCTTTATACAATAATATATGGCTGAGATAAAAAAAGTTTCCTTAAAGAAACAAAAACAGGCCCCATTTTTTCTTGAAAGGGGCTTATTTTCGTGTGACAATAAGAACAAGCTACTACTATCTTCTTACCGAAAGGAATTACTAGCATGTTTGATACTGTATTGTTTATCGTTGCTCTTATTGTCATTCTTTTTTTCATCGTGCAGTTCGTTTTTAAACGCAAACAAACTTCAAATAAAAAAACATCCGTTGAACCCATGAATTATGCCGAAGAAGATTCTAACTCCTACACAAGCTGGAGTGAATCTGCTTCTAACCACGATCACGATGGCGATGGAGATGGCGGTGGAGATGCGGATGGTGACGGAAGATAGAAAAAAAGCCCCTTCTTATGAAGAGGCTTTTCTTTATTTTGATAATACTCGCTTACCGTTGGTAAACGAATAATAGCATTCACCTGTATAAATGTCTTGGCTTTCATGTACATGAACGCCACATTTATCTTCAAGGGCAGCTTTCATCATCGATTTGGCTACGTTATACGCTTTAATTGGACGATACTTTCTCCACTTTCCTACAAGGCAAAATGAACACGACTTTAACGTGTATCCCCCAATCTTTTCAAATAGGCGAAACTCTTGGCGCTTTCCTAATAATAACGATGGGCGGAAAAAGTGAGTAGAACGGATATACAAGCTTGCGATATCTTCTTCTACTTGCCCCTTTACTTTACTGTAAAAGAATGGCGAACGAAGATCAGCACCAATTGCTGTAATCGTTAAAAAGTTTTTGCAGCGATATTTTTCTGCACATTTAGCCGCTTTTAAAGGAAATTCGTAGTCCACTTTAATGAATTTCGCTTTTGTTTTTGCTTTTTTCATTGTCGTGCCTAAACAGCAATATACATCATCAACTGCAAAGCATTCTTCGTGCTTATCAAGCTCTGAAAAATCAATTTCAAGCTGACGTAGCTTTGTGTGTTCGATTGGTAGCTTTTTTCGAACAAACACTGTCACATGGTTATATAAGCTGTTGCTTAATAACATTTTTAAAAGTTCTTGACCAACAAGTCCGCTTGCACCTAATACTAATGCTGATCTCTGTGACATTCTTTCACCTTCTCACCTGTTGTTTTTGCAATGGAAAACAGGTTGCATACACAACCTGTTTGTTCGAATTAACGATTATCAATTGTTTCTGGGTATAAATCATGATTCATCAGGCGATAATTAGCCATTTCTTCATACTTCGTACCGGGACGCCCATAGTTTGTATATGGATCAATTGAAATCCCGCCGCGTGGTGTGAATTTTCCCCATACTTCAATATATCTTGGATTCATCAGTTTAATTAAGTCATTCATAATAATGTTCATACAGTCTTCATGGAAATCTCCATGGTTACGGAAGCTGAACAAATAAAGCTTTAACGACTTGCTTTCAACCATTTTTTCATCTGGAATGTAACTAATATAAATGGTTGCGAAATCCGGCTGACCTGTTTTTGGACATAAGCTCGTAAATTCTGGACAGTTGAATTTCACAAAATAATCACGATTTGGATGTTTGTTATCAAATGCTTCTAGAATCTCTGGTGAATATTCAAACAAATAGTTTGTTCCTTGATTTCCAAGGAGTGATACACCTTCTAATTCTTCATCTTTTCGACCGCTCATTTGCATTTCCTCTCTTTCTACGATTGTCATTCTAACAGCGTTTTTTTATTTTGTATATATCTGTTTTTATTTTTCTTTGTAAATTTTTTGCTATGCGCTTACACGCCTCGTTTATTTCCCCAAACAAGGGCGTGAACCTGCGGCAGAACTCTTACATCGTTCATGTTTTTAGCTGCCACTGCCTTATCGATTAACCACTCATACTTTTTAAGCAATTCTTGTGTTAACGACGCATTATCGATCGTCGTTAAGTCCTCGTTGCCTACCTGAACAAAAAATGGAACCTCAGGATAACGTTCATGAACAGAGGCTGCATACTCAAAGTCATCATCATTAAATACAACGACTTTTATGCTTATATGCGCCATGCGTTTTTCCTTTATTAATGTCTCTATAATATCGTCTAATACGGAGAAATTTGTTTTCATTAATGAACTTGGAGGCTTAGGAGAAATCGTTAAATCATCGATTTTTAGGAACCAATCCTGATAACGGCTTCCCTGTGTTTCAAGAGCTGCTTTTACCCCATGACTGTGCAAAAGCTCTACAAGTGAACCAATCGCCTTGATAAGCGCAGGGTTTCCTCCAGAAATGGTGACGTGATCAAAGCACTCTCCTCCAATTTCTTTTAGCTCCGTCCAAATTTGTTCTGCTGTTAGCTGACGAATATCGTTTTTAGCAGATCCATCCCATGTAAAAGCTGAATCACACCAGCTGCAGGAATAATCACAGCCCGCGGTACGAACAAACATCGTCTTACGTCCTACAACCATTCCTTCCCCTTGAATCGTTGGTCCGAATATTTCAAGTACTGGAATTGTATTAGCCACGTTTTTTCACCTTCTTTGGGCGGTAAACTACGTAACTTGTCGGCGTTTCCCGCACGAATACTTGTACGCAAGAAGGCTTATTTGGTAGTGTGTCTAGATATTCTTGAACCAACTCATAAATTTTACGAGCAACAACTTCAGTTGTAGGAAAATCATTTGGATTTTCTTCATTAAAGATAGAATGATCGTTCAATAATGTATGATCAAATTGACCAGAAACAATTTTTTTCAATAGCGCAAAGTTTACTAAAAAGCCCGCTTCGTCTAATGTATCTCCGGCAACAGTTAGATTTACAAAATACGTATGTCCATGGACTTGACGGCATTTACCTGCTTCTGTGTGAGGAACAAAATGTGCCGCAGCAAACTGCATATCTTTGTTCAGTTCATATTCATAGTCATGAAATACTTGAGGATACATTTGTTGCAGCATTATTCCTCTCCTCCTTCTTTTGTTTGCATGTATTGATCTAACCCGCGTTTTCGCAATTGACATGCGGGACATTCGCCGCATCCATCAGCAACAATACCGTTGTAGCATGTTAATGTTTTTTCACGCACATACTCAAGCGCCCCTAGCTCATCCGCTAACGCCCACGTTTCTGCTTTATCAATCCACATAAGCGGCGTATGAATCACAAATTCAAAGTCCATTGATAAATTAAGCGTGACGTTTAACGATTTTACAAATACATCTCGACAGTCTGGATATCCCGAAAAATCAGTTTCACAAACGCCTGTTACGATATGACGGCCTCCGCTGTTTTTAGCCAGTACGGCTGCAAATGATAAAAATAACAGATTGCGGCCGTCCACAAACGTTGTAGGCAACTCTCCTTCTTTTTGCTCGATCTCAATATCATCTCGCGTTAAGGCATTTGGTGCTAATTGATTTAAAAGTGACATATCTAGTACGGTATGCTTCACACCTAAATCAGCTGCGATAGCTTTTGCTACCTCTATCTCTTGACTATGACGCTGACCGTATTGAAAAGTAACCGTTTCTACTTCTTTAAAGTTTTTCAAAGCCCAAAATAGACATGTTGTACTATCTTGACCTCCGCTAAATACAACAATAGCTTTTTCATTTTTCATCATTATTGTTCGTCTCCTTTTTGATTGAAATCAAAAGAAGAAGAAACTTTATTGAACCGTTCGTTCCCTTTGTGACTAATTTTATAACACAAAAAAGAGACTGCTCTTTTCCAGCAATCTCCCTAAAAAGCAACTAAGATACACGTCCTCGCCAGCATACACGTCAAAAAGACGCGTTGATAGAAAAGCACGTGAAAGAAGACACGCTAAAACCGTGTCTTTTGTCATCAACGATGATCTTAGTTTTTTATAGAGGGAGTTTTCGAACCTCTCCCGTACATATACAAACGTGCACGGAGTTTCTTCTTGAATTGTCCTCGTATTATACCACATGCGTATAAATAATGCTATGTTTGTTGGCTTCTATCGCCTTTAGCTGCCTTATTTTTCTTTATATAAGAAAGCGCAATAAATAACAACGGAAAACAGACGCTTAGTACAAATAAATAAAACGGCCAGTAATATTTTTCAAAATAATTGAAGTACGCTGTATTGGGAATAATGTAATACGCCACGCCTGTAATAATTAGACCTAAAGGAAAGCTTAAAAAATTGCGCACCCGTAAATTACACAGTTGGACGATACTTAACTGAATAGCATAGAACACAATGACAACTTTAAAAAAGATAGATAACATCCAAATAATAGCTACTAATACTTCAACATGCTGAATCGTTGCACCTAACGAAATCATTTTTCCTAATAAATAAACTGGGTAGCTGTGCATCGATGCAATATTCGCGCCAAGAGCTAATATACAAGCCGCAACTGCAATCGTAATCGTCAAGCCCGATGCGACAGTGCCGATAACAAACATTCTTTTTACCTTTTTTCCACCTTTTACATGAGGCGTAATCATTAGAATAAAAACCAATTCCATAAACGGGTTTCCTAAAAAATAAGTGGTCCCTAATACTAAATCACCCATGCTGAATTCAAAAAAAGGATAAAGACGATCAATTTTCATTTGAGGAATATTTAAAACAATTAACAATAAAAAGGGGACCACAATCCACGGCAAAAAGATTTCCGCGGTTCTCCCTACCACTTCAATACCTAGATACCCTCCGTATATAACAGCTAAAAGAACAAGCGCATGAATCCACGTAGGCAGCGTTTCAGGGACAATTTGAGTCGTCATAAATGTACTGATGTCTCGAAGCGAAAACGTAGATTGAATGAACATAAAGAAAATGTAAATAAGAGAAATACACGTTCCGGCATAACGACCTAGCGCCTTTTTAGCTATTTGAATGAATGTTTGCTGAGGGTAACGCTGAATCAGCCATAAAAGCACCGCAACGATTAAAAGTGCAAAGCCAATAGCAAGCACACCGCAAAACCACGCATTTTGTCTATTCGTCTCTAATAATGTAGCCGGAACTGCCAAGATGGCGCTTCCGATACAAAAAACATAAATTAGAAAAAGAAATTGTTTCGGACTAATAAATTCTTTTATTTGCATCATACACACCTTCTCTCCTACATGCTTGCTCACGTGAATAACAGATGATGAACGGTTCTAGTAAGAGGCTTAATTAGTGCCTCTAAAAAGTACAGAGGCGTAGGAACTTCTTTACGGAGTGTAATCGCTCCCCAAAAGAATAGACCCAAACCTATGAGACAAAGGTAGACGACTATTTCACGATAATACTTTTCCTTTCGGAAGTTGATCATTATTTTTTTAGTCAAATAAGCAAGCAGTACAAGTAAGGCGATAAATCCCTCCATTTTCTTTCTCCTTAATGCTTCATTTGCTTCATATATGAGTTATTTAACGTGCCTAAGCGACGGATTTGAACTTTTGCATCTAAATCGACGGTTAAATCCTCTGCGTAAATTCTGTTCCAGTCTCTTTTCATTTTGTACCATCTCTTTACATCTTGTCTGTAAAACGCTTCGCCAAAACCAAAGATATCGCTTTTATAGGTTTTTTGAGCTTTTTCTACTGCATCATTCATTTTTTCTTTTACGTCGGCTGCTGTTTTTCGTTCGAGCATATTGATTACAGCTGGGTCCTGTAAATTTACTTGACACTCTACATCAGCTACGTTAGCTTCTCCTTTTAAATCAACGTGAATATGAGGTTTATGATTTTTCATAGTAGCTGTCACCTTGACATTCGTTCGAAGCATTTCTACTCCGATAATATCATGCTTTTTTTCTTTTTTTTCGCATGGAATAACAATCAACGTACTTTTTACATTTCCTGTAATATAGTTATATCCTTTACTTTCGTCTTCATTGAACCAGCCGATAAGCTTATCATTTTGAAAGACACCTAATCCTTTGAAATTGAGCAGTGTGGAAAGATTGGTGCGAGAAATGCTCGACATATCTCCTGCATTTTTTACATTGCCTTTCACCAATACCCCTGATAATACCGCCTGCTTTCCCTCGCTGGTTAAGTTGCTGATCAGTTCATTTAACTTTACTCCTCTAGTAGGTGCCCAAATACGCTGTGACACGTCTAATGAAGCAAACATATGGTTAGCTGGTATTTTTTCGATTGTTGTTAATACGTTCAGAACGCTCGATGCTTTCGTATTTTTAGCAACAACAACAAAATAATCGGTACGCACTTCATGATCCCGAGCAAAGAAATCAAGCACTTCAGCAATACCGTCTTCCGCCATGCTTTCGCTAATGACTAGCATTCGTAAATGAGAAAGATAAATTTTCCGCGGGGATTTCGTCGTTATTTTTCTTAGCCCTTCCATTACAGACGAAGCCTTAATAGAAAATGTGGTAACAGAAGGCCCGTTTGTAGGGGTTTTGGCCTGAATATCACCAGGGTTAATCAGCTGAACTGTAACAATGATGCCATCTTCTGCTTTATCAATTCCGACAGCAACCGTAATGGCTAGCTCATTCAACTCTCGACTGCTCCAGCAGCCGCTTAATAGCAATGAACAGATACATAACATTAGAAATGCTTTCATAGTAAACGGCCACCTTTACACAGTTTAGTTTTTTTGCGTCTTTTGACGTGAAATATTCTTCTCGTTAATCAGCTTTGGCCTTGTTTTCATTTTTTTGATCGAACGTCTAATCAGAACATCCTTTTGATCACGCTTCACAAATGGAGCCATAGGTGTCATATAAGGGACTCCAAATGACCTTAAGCTGCATAAATGTAAAATCATTAAAATTAACCCCAGGATAATACCGAACAAGCCAAAAGTAGCTGCTAAAACCATTAAAATAAAGCGCAGCATCCTTACTGCAATAGCCATATCATACACAGGTGACACAAAGTTACTAATAGCGGTGATGGATACAACGATAACCATTGCAGGTGAAACTAATCCCGCTTGTACGGCGGCTTCTCCTAAAACGAGTGCTCCCACAATCGAAATAGCTGAACCTACTGCTCGAGGCAATCGTACTCCCGCTTCTCGCAAAATTTCAAACGTGATTTCCATAATAAACGCTTCAATAATAGCAGGAAAAGGAACACCTTCCCTTTGAGCTGCAATACTAATTAACAAAGCAAAAGGAAGCATCTCTTGATGAAAAGTAGTTAAAGCAATATAAGCAGAAGGTGTTAAAAGGGCTAAGAAAAATGCCATGTAGCGCATTAAGCGAATCAATGTACTAATATCTGCGCGCTGGTAATAATCTTCGGCCGCTTGAAAAAATTGAATAAATAGGGCAGGAACCATTAATACAAAAGGTGTACCGTCTACTAAAATGGCTATTCGTCCCTCTAAAAGACCTGCTGCCACAGAGTCTGGACGCTCCGTGTTATGCATAGTAGGAAAAGGTGTATAATCTTCATCTTGAATCAACTCTTCGATATATCCGCTCTCCAAAATACCGTCTATATCAATTTTAGAAAGACGCTCCTTTACCTCTTGAATGACCTGTTCATCCGCAATGCCGTCTATATAAACGAGCGCAATATCCGTTTTTGTAAACTCTCCTATTTGCTGAGATTCAATCCAAAGTTTTGGAGATTTTATTCGGCGCCGAATCAATGCGGTATTCGTTCGCAGTGTTTCTGTAAAACTGTCTCGAGGCCCTCTTACAACGGTCTGAGATTGTGGTTCAGAAACAGCCCTGTCTCTCCACCCTCTTGTACTTGCCACAATACACGTTTGATACCCTTCTAAAAACAGTACGGTATCTCCTGATAAAACATGAAGAAGAGCATCATCCAATGTCTTTGCTTCCATGATTTCACCCGCTGCCAAACTATAGCTTTTAATCAATTCGTACATATTAACGATGCCATCATCATGTGTTAAATGTTCATCGTGATAGTGCATAATGGAGTCCAGCGCATAGTGTTCAACTTCGTCTTTATTTACTAATCCGTCGATGTAAGCAACACCTAAAGTGAATTTTTCTTCAATCGAAATTCGAAACTCTCGCACAACTAAATCCGTGCTCTGTCCCAGTGCTTTTTTCATGCGGGATAAATTATCTCCCACCCTCTCCGATAATTTCTGCTCTTCCTGTGTAGAAGAAGCACTAGTTTCCTTAGAGTCCTTCGATTCATCAGCTTTTTCTTTCCGCTGCTTGGATTTATTCGTTAACTCAGATAGTTTTTTTATACGCATTGTTCATCCTCCACTACATTGAACGAAAAGAAACCGAATTTCTTCTTTTTAGTCTCTATAGTTTTTGTATGAAAAGGAAATTTATACTTGAAGCCATTTTAATAATCTTTATTTTTGACATCATTTGTGCATTTCTATAGGATAGTAATGGATAATTCTTTGTTATTATGAAGAATGTTTATGCGGAACATTGAAAGGAGTCTATACATGGCACAATCACTTAAAGGCAAAGTAGCTCTTATTACAGGAGCAGGAAAAGGTATCGGTCGTTCAACTGCGATTGAATTAGCAAAAGAAGGCGTAAATATCGGTTTAATTGCTCGTACAGAGTCAGATTTAAAGGCTGTTGCTTCTGAACTAGAAGCATTTGATGTACAGGTTGCTTATGCAACAGCAGATGTTTCTTCTATGGAAGAAGTAAACGCAGCAGTTGAGCATCTACATACAAAATTAGGGGCAACGGATATCTTAATCAACAATGCAGGAATCGGTAAATTCGGAAGCTTTTTAGAGCTAGACCCAGCTGAGTGGAAACAAATCATTGATGTGAATTTAATGGGCGTTTACTACGTAACGCGCGCCGTTCTACCTCAATTAATCGAAAAAAATGGTGGAGACATTATCAATATTTCATCCACTGCTGGTCAAAAAGGCGCTCCCGTTACAAGTGCTTACAGCGCTTCAAAATTTGGCGTGCTCGGCTTAACTGAATCTCTAGCGCTAGAAGTGCGCAAACACAATATTCGTGTAACAGCGCTAACACCAAGTACAGTAGCAACGGAATTAGCATATAAAGAAAACTTAACGGATGGCAATCCTGATAAAGTGATGCAGCCTGAAGACCTAGCAGAAATTATGGTAGCACAATTAAAACTGCATCCGCGTATTTTTATCAAATCTGCGGGCATGTGGTCCACAAATCCATAAACAAACATAGAAAAAGGAGAGCTTCAGCTCTCCTTTTTTGTGTCTTCCTTTATATGATGGTTACCTTATTTACGTTTAGGCGTGATTTCTTGTGATAGTTCTTCAAAAGATTTTACTTTTCCATGCGATGGGTTTTGTGATTGTTTTCGTACATTCCACTGACGCTCTTTTTGACTTTTAGACTGAGTCATTTTGCTTCATCCCCTTTTTATATGCTTACATGTAGTAGGATAAAACAAGGTGCTCTTTTCCATTCATCAAAACTGCTTCCAATTTCTTTACTGCTTAGCTAAATGTACTTTAAACCATTTATCAATTTCCGCGTTATATTGATCATAATAAGCAGTTAGCGGATGGTCTCCGTTTTTGTACAGTACGTATTTGTATTCTTTTCCCTGCTCATCTAGTTGTTTCACAAGCTTTTCAGCCTGAGTGTGGTGAACTTTACGATCATGATCACCCTGTAAAATTAAAAGAGGTGAATTTACTTTATCGCTCCAATAGACAACAGAACGACTTTTATACCTCTCTGGATACTGCGCCGGATCTCCTACAATTGTCCGCAGCACTTGTTTCATTTCAGGCCCTCTTTGATCATAGAATTGAAACATGTCGGTAATACCTGATTGTACGACAACTGCATCAAATTTAACGCCGTTTTTCATCGTTAAATACGTCATCATGCCGCCGCGTGAATATCCTAGCGCTACCTTTTGCTGGTGATTTACATAAGGAAGCTGTTCTCCCCATTTAATAAGATTTAATACGTCGTCAATATCTTTACCGCCGTACGTCTCTGTTCCTTCACTTCCGCCATTTCCCCTGTATTGAGTCGCAACAACGACGTAGCCTTTACTTGCCCAGTATGACAAATACTGAAGTGTTTTTGCGCGAATCATGCCATGTTCGCGATTTCCTCCGCGATTATATACTAAAAGCGGATAATGTTTGTCTGCAATGTCTTTAGGCTGTACTAAAAACCCTTTTATCTTTAAATTATCACTAGGATACGTAATGCTATATACATCTACTTTATTTGAATAAGGCGATAATAAATTCAATTTTTCTTTATTTACATCATCACTTTCAGCTCGGTTGAAAACCGCTGTCACACCGAGCACAGCTACAGTGATTAATGCAATGATGCCCCATTTTTTCAACAGAAACCCTCTCCTCAATAAATATCTTTTCTCTTTTATAATGAGTGTTTTCATTTGGCTTTACCCTTCTTAAATGTTTGCTAAAAAGGGCATTCATCCCATCGCCAATACAGCTTATTTATCATACCGCAAAACCCAAATTTCTTCATCTGTAAAGAAATAAGAATTCATACAAATACATTAACAAGAAAGACGTATAGTAAATTGTATTATTAAATTATAGATTTGAAAAGTGGAATGATACTTTTTTTGTCGTTTTTTACCTGTCCTTTTTCAAAAAGAAAAAAGCCCAGTTAAGACTGAGCTTTTTTCTTGGCAATACCAATGCCTGTATATGCTAAAATAACTGAAAAGATCGGACAGAGAATGCTAAAGAATGTAAATGGAATATAGTCAGCCGCGGGAATATTTAATGCAGTTGAAATAAAAGCGCCGCTGACACCCCACGGAATAATAGCATTAATAACCGTTCCACCGTCTTCAAGCGTTCGTGATAAGTTTTTCGGGTCTAAGTTCCACTTTTCATACAGTGGCTTAAACGTCTGCCCAGGCAGAAGAATCGATAAATACTGTTCGCCTGTAATAACGTTCACTCCAATTGAAGATAGAAGCGTAGCAAAAATAACGTCTCCGCTGCGGCGGATTTGTTTTGCTAATCCTTCTAATAAAGCATCAATAATTCCAACCGCTCTCATCAAGCCACCTAGCGACAAGGCAATCATGATAAGAGAAATAGAAAACATCATGGACTGTAATCCGCCTTTGTTTACAATCGCATCGACTACTTTATTTCCTGACTCTACTGCCGGCCCGCTTTGAAGAACGCCTAGCAATTGACTCAGCGTAAATTCATGCTGTGTAATCATTCCTGTAATAATGGCCGTGACAATCCCTAAAACTAACGTTGGCAATACATCGACTCTTCTCATGGAAAAAATAAGAACTAAAAGTGGAGAAAGCAACGTTAACACGTGTAAATTAAACGTATGCTTTAATGCGTCTTGAATTCCTTGGATTTCCCCGTAATTGACGCTTTCATGATTTCCGTTCATCCCAATGACCAATGCAATAATTGCGGTAATAACAATACTTGGAACCGTCGTCCACGTAATGTGCTGAATATGTTTAGGAAGCGGCACTTCAACGATACCAGAAGCAAAATTTGTTGTATCAGACAAGGGAGACATCTTATCTCCAAACACAGCTCCTGAAACAATCATCCCCGCTGCTAGCCCTGGGTGTACACCAATAGCAGTTCCTACCCCAAATAAAGCGACCCCTACCGTACTGACGGTTGTTAATGAACTTCCCGTGAATGTTGAAACTAATACGGTAATAACCAAAGCACTAATTAAAAAGTACTGCGGTGAAATCCAGTGGAAGCCGTAGGATAAAATCGTCGGTATCGTTCCTCCTACCATCCAAATCGCAATAAGCATCCCGATCAGCATTAAAATAAGGATAGGCTTAATGCCCAGTCTAACACCGTCTAAAATCCCTTTCTCCATTTCTGTCCACTTATATTTCAACAAAAAGCCAATCACACTAATAAATGCTACACCAAATATCAGCGGAATATGAGGCGGCAGCTTTAACGTAAATAATGAAACAAAAATAATAGCTAATAGCACCAAAACCACCGCTATTGATTGTATAAATGAAATTTCTTTTTTCATGAGGTATTCCCTTTCTATCTTTCTTTTTCACTTAAACGCTTTTATGCTTTTACGCAGTTAAGTGCAAACCTTCTTGAGTATAATTTTTATCCTTCTTGCTGTCAATAACTTATTTTATCCAACGGTAAGCTCTGCACTCATTTTGTCCACTTTTCTTCTTATTAATATTTGTTCTCTATCTAAGCAAATTATTGTACAAAATGCTTCTAATGTTTTTACATATATAAAACGGGTACACACAAAACACACGTTTTTTTAATGTACTACCTTTTGTACATAAGAGAGGAACTTCCCTCAAAAATTTTTTTAAGCAAAAGACTTGAAAGTCAAAAAAGGTCAAAGTATAATGAGATTACGAAAGGTCAATAAAGGTCAAACACCTGCTGATCTTCGATTAAAATCATTTAGGGAGGCTAATTAAATGATTTGTCAAAACTGTAATAAACGTGAAGCATCTATTCAATTAAATGTACAAACAAATAATCAAAAATCTCAATATCGTTTATGTCATACATGTTATCAAGCACTAATGAACGAACATAAAATCCCATCAGGTTTTGGAGGTGGCGGCTTTATGAACATCGATGATTTATTCAAGCAAATGTCACAAGAACAAGCTGCACCGGAACAGCCGCAGCAAGGAAATGGCGGCAGCGGATTTTTAGACCAGTTCGGTCGAAACTTAACTCAAATTGCGAAAACGGGATTGATTGACCCTGTTATTGGCCGCGAAGAAGAAGTAGAGCGCGTCATTGAAATTTTAAATAGACGAAACAAAAACAACCCTGTACTAATCGGAGAACCCGGTGTTGGTAAAACGGCTGTAGTCGAAGGGTTAGCTTTAAAAATCGCGGAAGGAAAAGTTCCTGCCAAGCTGTTAAATAAAGATGTATATCTATTAGATGTAGCATCTCTCGTAGCTAATACGGGCGTGCGCGGTCAATTTGAAGAGCGCATGAAGCAGTTAATTTCTGAGCTTCAACAGCGAAAAAACGTGATTTTATTTATCGATGAAATTCACCTTCTTGTAGGAGCTGGTTCAGCGGAAGGTTCAATGGACGCAAGCAATATTTTAAAACCAGCTCTTGCACGAGGCGAACTTCAAGTAGTCGGAGCTACAACTTTAAAAGAGTACCGTTCCATTGAAAAAGATGCGGCTCTTGAACGACGCTTCCAGCCGGTTATGGTTCACGAACCGTCTGTAGAAGAAGCCGTTGAAATTCTAAAAGGAATTCAAAGTAAATATGAAGATTATCACGGCGTTAGCTATACAGATGAAGCGATCCGCGCTTGTGTAAATTTATCACACCGCTACATTCAAGATCGCTTCTTGCCTGATAAAGCAATTGACTTGCTAGATGAAGCCGGCTCAAAAATGAATTTACAGGCAGGCATTACAAATAAAGACGACGCGGCCGCTCGCTTAAAAGAAATTACAAAAGAAAAAGAGCAGGCGTTAAAGAATGAAAAATATGAAGTAGCGGCAAAACTGCGCGATGAAGAAGCTGCTCTTGAAAAACAATTGAACGAAGAACAGCAAAAAATGAATGTGGATATTGCTGACATTCAAGCAATTATTGAAAAGAAAACGGGTATCCCTGTTGGTAAACTTCAAGAAAATGAATCAGCAAAAATGAAGCATTTAGCAGAGCACTTAGCTCAAAAAGTAATCGGACAGCAGGAAGCTGTAGAAAAAGTAGCAAAAGCGATTCGACGTTCTCGCGCTGGATTAAAAGCGAAGCATCGCCCAATTGGTTCATTCTTATTTGTCGGTCCAACAGGTGTCGGTAAAACAGAGTTAACCAAAACATTAGCTGAAGAACTATTTGGCTCAAAAGATGCTATGGTTCGTCTAGATATGAGTGAATACATGGAAAAACACGCGGTGTCTAAATTAATTGGTTCACCTCCTGGCTACGTAGGTCACGAAGAGGCAGGACAATTAACAGAGAAAGTACGTCGTAATCCTTATTCCATCATCTTACTAGATGAAATTGAAAAAGCTCATCCAGACGTTCAGCATATGTTTCTGCAAATTCTAGAAGACGGACGTCTGACAGATAGTCAAGGTCGCACAGTAAGCTTTAAAGACACAGTTATCATTATGACAAGTAACGCTGGTGTAGGTGAAAAGAAAATTACGGTTGGATTTGACGCAAAAAATGACGCACTTAAACAGGCATCCGTTTTAGATTCACTTTCATCTTATTTCAAACCAGAGTTTTTAAATCGATTTGATACAATCATTGAATTTAATCACCTTGAAAAAGATAACTTGATTAAAATCGTTGACCTTATGCTTGCTGAATTAAAAGAAACATTACAAGAACAAAACATCACGCTGAGCGTAGCAGATGAGGTAAAAGAAAAACTGGCTGAACTTGGCTATCACCCTGCATTCGGTGCTAGACCGCTCCGCCGAGCAATTCAAGAACAGCTTGAAGATCGAATTACAGACTTACTGTTAGATGACGCAGACGTATCTACAGTGAACGTAACGTTAAATGAAGCAAGCGAAATCACCGTGCAAAACTAATAGAAAAAGCGACTCTACTTGAGTCGCTTTTTTTTATAGAAATACTTACGTTTATTTACTTTCATCTGTTTTTTCGTCAGCACTATCCGTTGATTCTTCTTGATCATCAGCTGCTTCATCCCCAGATGAATCATCTGCTTCGTCTTGCTTCATTGTTTCCTGTGAATCATCTGTAGTTGTATCCTCCGCTTGAGTATCATCCGACTGTTCTGTTTGCTGTTCTGTGGCATCTTTTTCATCCGTTTGTGAGTTGCATGCTGTGATTAACATAATTGCTAGAAGTGATCCAAATAACTTGACTAATAAACTTTTGTTCATTTTACCGTCTCCTTTCGAATCATCTGAGCCTCTATGTAGTTACCATTCATATGGCTCTACTGGCAGTATAGCCTATCCAATTAGAAAAAAGTTCACTTTTACAAGGTTATCACAAAAGCTTTACATCCCCTTCATTTCGTCCATATTCCCCTCATATTTCCTTAATAGTTTATGACCAGCTACATTCTAGATCTATCTTCCTTGGTCTAAGTGCTCAATTCGGCTATTCACACAGTTGTAACTATGCTAATATGAGTGATATATTACTATATCGTGCAACTAGCTGACTATAAAGTTATTCTCCTATAAAATTATTCACCATTTAAGAAAGGGATTTTTTATGGAATCACACAACCTCATAAAAAAACGGAATTTTATTCTTTTACTTATTTTTTGGCTGCTATATTTTGTCCACATTGTGTTATACCACTTCATTGCAGCTGACCCTCATTTGATTGTTTTTATAAGCGGAGGAATTTTATTATTGGTAGTGACGGCTATGTATTACTTTCGTTTTCATCCTACCATCATTATGTATTCTTTTTTTATATGCTATTATGCCTATATTGCGTACATGACATCTATTGAACCTGCTGTTATTAATTATTTATTTTTGTTTCTTGGAATTATTGTTAGCTTTATTTATTATAGCTATATCGCTATTGTAATTTCTACATTGATGTCTATTGTGATTGTTTTGTACTTTTATGTAAGCAACACTCTTTTTACATCTGTGACCTTCGTAAAATTAGATATTGTTTATTTTATTTTGTTTACGCTGATCACAATGATTATTTTGTTGTACTGTGCTCATTTCTCTAAAAAGCTGATTGCTATTACCACGATCAAAATGAACAAAACCGAAGATGAACTGTACTCAGCTCAAGAGTATTTACAATCTTTTTTTACATACAATCGCGACGCCATTGCCGTGTTCAGCCTAGATGGCAAAGTGATTAAAGTAAACGATGCTTTTGAGCAAATATACGGATGGAAAGCGGAAGAAATTGTCGGAAAAGCCATTCCATTTATTCCTGCTGGCTCAAAAGGCGGCGCTGAAAGCCGATTGGAAAGGGTTAAAAAAGGAGAAAAGCTGGTAGCCTTTGAAACCCAAGATAAGCGAAAAGACGGAAAAATAATTGATGTAGAAATCACTGTTTCACCTATTTTTAATCGTGATAAACAGGTCGTTGCGCTTTTTGGTATTTCACGGGACCTTACCGAAGAAAAGGAAACAGAAAAATTTCTTCGCCAAACCGATAAGTTATCTTTAGCCGGCGAAATGGCAGCGGGAATCGCTCATGAAATTCGAAACCCGCTTACTTCTCTGAATGGGTTTATTCAGCTTATTCATGAAGACAGCAGCCGCTATCATTCTTATACAACCATCATGCTGAGCGAACTGAATCGTATTAACTCAATCGTTGGAGAATTTTTATTGCTCGCTAAACCTCATGATACGGTTATGAAAAAGCAGGCATTCTCTACTATTTTAAATGACGTTATTCTTCTGTATGAATCAGAATGTATATTAAAAAATGTCGTAGTTAAAACGCAGGTGGAAGCCCCGCATACATACATCTGCTGTGATGCAAATCAAATTAAGCAAGTACTCATTAATTTATTAAAAAATGCGCTCGAAGCTATGCCTAGCGGAGGAGAAATCCATTTAAACGTTACTCAGCATACTAAAGATCTTACTATTTTCATTAAAGATACAGGAGTCGGCATTCCTTCACATTTGCTTACGCACATTCAAAAGCCTTTTTTTACCACGAAGCCCTCAGGTACCGGTCTTGGACTTGTTGTGATTAAAAACATTTTGTATCAGCATAAAGGAACATTTGAGATTAAAAGCACTGTTGGCAAAGGAACCAGCGTTACCCTTACGATTCCTCTATGGAAAGAAGGAACATGTCAATAAAAAAAGCCGCAAACGCGGCTTTTTTTATAGCTTTTTATCATCAATACTATTTAAATAGTTTTCAATTTCATCTACTACAGACTGCACGCAGCCCTCTTCGAATGGAGAGATCAAATTCGCTTCCTCTACTAATTCTAAAAACGGCTTACTTCCGCCAAGCTTACACAAATGAACGTAATCTTGCCATGCTTGCTCATGATTTTCTCGATCTTTTTTCCAAAATTGAAATGCACAAATTTGAGCGAGCGTGTAATCAATATAATAAAACGGAGACGTGTAAATATGAAGCTGGCGCTGCCAGAAGCCCCCGCTTTCTAGATAGTGATGGCCGTCATAGTTTTTAGAAGGCATATATTTCTTTTCGATTTCTCGCCACGTTTGTTTTCGTTCCGAAGGCGTCATCTCAGGGCGTTCGTATACAGCATGCTGAAATTCATCTACCGCTACCCCGTAAGGCAAGAAAGTTAAGCCTGAGCTTAAATGAGAAAACTGGTATTTATCTTTGTCTTCTTTAAAGAACAACTCCATCCAAGGCCATGTAAAATACTCCATGCTCATCGAATGAATTTCAGCTCCTTCATGCGTAGGCCAGTGATACTCATTGGTTTCCATATCTCGGCTGGAATACACTTGAAAAGCATGCCCTGCTTCATGCGTTAACACATCAATATCGCCTGATGTTCCATTAAAATTTGAAAAAATAAACGGCGCTTTGTATTCTTCAATAAACGTACAGTAGCCTCCGCCTGCTTTGCCTTTTTTAGCGACTAAATCCATCAAATTATTTTCAAGCATAAATGAAAAAAATTCGTCCGTCTCTTTAGAAAGCTCCTTATACATTACCCGTCCATTTTCAATAATCCACTTTTCATCACCTTTTGGCACTGCGTTTCCTGTTTCAAACTGAAACGGTTCATCATAATAAGTTAAGCTCTCTACTTGAATTCTTTCCTGCTGACGCTTTTTTAGTTTTTCAGTAAGGGGAACAATATACTCTTTTACTTGTTTGCGAAAAGCGGCAACCATTTCAGCATCGTAGCCTATTCTAGACATACGAGCATAGCCCACTTCTACGAAATTTTTATAGCCTAATTTTTCAGCAAGCTTGGTCCGCACTTTTACAAGCTTGTCGTAAATATCATCAAATTCCTCTTGGTGATCGGTGAAAAATTGAAACTTCGCTTCTGCTGCTTTTTTTCTCATTTCTCGATCAGGTGACTCCATAAACGGATCGAGCTGAGCTAACGTTCTTTCTTCTCCTTCAAATAAAATTTTGGCTGACGCCACTAGTTTCGTATATTGAGACGATAGCTTATTTTCTTCCTGCAGCTCTTTTACTATTTCAGGAGAGAACGTTTTTAACTGCATTTCAGCAAGAGAAAACAGCTGCTTGCCCCACTTTTCTTCTAGTTTCTCTTTAAAAGGCGAAGAGATTAACGCTTTGTAAAATTTCTCTACATATCCTTCTAAAAGCGGCTGTGTTTCATCAAAATAGTCTTGTTCTTCTTTATAAAATTCATTCGCTGTGTCGATAGAATGACGAATATAGCAGATGTTCCCCATTGTGCTGTACTGAGAATACGCATCGTTTGCTAGACGAATTGCCTCGTTTTGCTGACTGACTGACGCTGCTTCCGTAAAATGTGTAATGGCCTTTTCAAACTGCTTTTCAATTTCATTCATATCAGGTCGCGTATATGTATAATTCTCAAATTTCATCATTTGTTCCCCTTCCTCTATTGTCTGTATGTAACCTAATTCGTTTTTATCCAGCTGTATTCCTGTAAATTTCAATTTTTTGTAACTTTTTATTTTTTATGTCGATTGGTTATGAAAGAAGTCATAGAAAAAACTCGTTTGTTCAACAGAAACAAACGAGCTTTCCTTAGTTAATTAGTCGATTCCGGTAAAAATTCATCTGCATAGTGCCCCAGTTTCTTAAGCATCGAAATAGCAACTTCCTTTTCTTCGCTAGATAAAACGGATAGAATATCATGAATTCTTTTTTCATGACTCGGAAACATACTTTCAATCATTTCCTTGCCTTGCGGAGTGATCGCTGCGTAGGTTACGCGGCGATCGTTCGGACAAGCAACGCGCTCTAAGAAGCCTTTTTTCTCAAGTTTGTCTACTACATAAGTAATACTGCCGCTTGCGAGTAGAATTTTTCCGCCAATTTGCTGCAGAGGCTGTTGACCTTTGTGATACAATAACTCTAGGACAGCAAATTCGGTTGGATTCATTCCATGCTGTTGAATAAATTTATGCACATGATCATTAATTGAACGATTGGCACGAGATAGTACAATAAATAATTTAAGAGATTGGTCTAACTCTTCTCTAGTTACATCATTCGTCATTTTAATCAGTTCCTTTAATATTATCTTGATATCAAGATAATACTAAAATTTCCCTTCAAAGTCAATCAAAGCAGGCTTATTTCATCGGTTATTCTCTCCGCTTGTACAATTTTTTTGATAAAAAATGTATATAAGTGGATTTATACATATGCTTTTAATACAATAAACATATGACCATTACATAAAAAGGTGAATGATTATGAAACCAACCCATTTATTATTTAATTCCGCGATTGGTTCACAAAAGCCTGAAACAATCGTTAACCGGCAAAATCCCTGTCCATTTTGTGACGTTGAATCTCTCACAGGCATCATTGAAAAACAAGGACCTATCATTTGGCTAAAGAATAAATTTCCTGTTCTGCAAGATGCTTATCAGACGGTTATTATTGAGACCGATGAATGTTCCTCGGAACTATCTGTTTATCCAAAAGAACATCTGTACACCTTGCTGAGCTTCGCTACTGAACGATGGATATCTATGATGAACAGCGGTGAATATGCTTCTGTTCTTTTCTTCAAAAACCATGGACCTATGTCCGGAGGATCGTTACGGCATCCTCATATGCAAATTATTGGTTTAAATGAGATGGATGTAAATGAAAATGTGAAGCTAGAGCAGTTTGAAGGAGTCACAATTGCCAAAAATGAACACGTCACATTTAATTTATCTGTAAAACCTAGAATGGGCTTTTTTGAATTTAACGTGATAACGGATAAGCTTGACAAAGAGCTGCACGCATTTGCAGATTATCTTCAAACGGCTGCTCACTATTTATTAAATCATTTTCATCGTAGCTGCACGAGCTACAACTTATTTTTTTATAATCTTAAAAACGGCAAAATTGCGGCGAAAATCATTCCTCGCTTTGCCACATCTCCTTTGTATGTAGGATATGGCATTCCTCAAGTTTCCAATAAGCTTGAGCACATTGCTAACCAAGTTCAGGAGCTGTACTTTACCTAAAAAGTTGAACCTTCACTGGTTCAACTTTTTTTGTAAGGTTATTGCATAAAGCTATTCATTTTTAAAATAGTCATGCTCATAGAAAACAAAAAACATACACTAAAAGAACGATGTGAATTGAGGATAAAAAGAAGAATACGTAAAAGGAGACGGTTTATGACTGAGGTACTAATTGGAAGCATTCTTTCTGCACTATCGACTGGAGTAGGCGCTTTGCCTATTCTGTTTTTGAATCAAGAACTCACTCATCGGTGGAAAGATATACTTCTTGCGCTCACTGCAGGTATTATGACAGCTGCTTCTACTATGAGCTTGATTCCTGAATCTCTTCAAAGCGGCGGATTTTTTCCCTTAGCCATTGGCTTACTGCTTGGAGTTGTAACATTAACACTCTTGGAGCAGAATATTCCTCACATTGACCTTGAGCATTCTAAAACCGGCATTCAGTTTGACGAAAAAGCACTTTTAATTGTTTCCGCTATTACTTTGCATAACCTTCCTGAAGGACTGTCTGTTGGTGTTAGCTACGCTTCAAATGTTGAAAATACAGGGAACTTAATCGCCCTTGCAATCGGTCTTCAAAATGCACCTGAAGGACTGTTGGTCGCGCTATTTTTAGCTCAGCAAAATATCAGTAAAATAAAAGCATTTTTAATTGCTACCCTTACAGGCTCCGTTGAGATTGTAACGTCTTTACTCGGGTTTTATTTAACTAATTTTGTTGATTCTCTCGTTTCATATGGATTAGCTTTTGCTGCTGGAGCCATGCTTTTTATTATTTATAAAGAGTTGATTCCAGAAAGTCACGGCGATGGAAACGAAAGATTTGCTACTTATTCGTTTATTTTTGGTATTTTGTTTATGATCTTTTTAATTAACATTTTTTAAAGGTGAAGAGAGGCCACGGGCAGCATAATTGTTTTACTGCCCGATCCCGAATGCTTGTCCTGCATTACAGCTTTGAAAAAGATAAAAAGCGGCTAATCAGTGTGGCAAACGATGTCTTTTCTTCCTCTTCTTTTAAACGCTGCTTTTGATAAACGAGTAAGAGCTGATCAAGCTCTTGACTACAGGTAACGGTTTCTTCATTAGTCAAACCTTTTTCTTCTCCGATCTGCACCATCTTTTGTCTTTTTTGGACGATTTCTACTAATAATCTCTCTGATTTCGTTCTATTTCTCACTCCAAACACAAAATCCTCTCCTATGACAAAAAAATTAGCTTATAACGCATTATTACAAATTCTACTAAATATGTAAATAGAGTCGCAATAATAGACATTTTTTTTGCAAAAAAATTATTTTGTCGGATTTTAAAAACGCTTACATTACTATAGGAATACCATTTATCTTTTTTTTACAACTTGTTTTTCGACAAAAGATGCTGCTTGTCGAATAGAAAAAAGATTGAGACATAACGAAATCAATACAATCTAAAAACGAACAAATGGGATACATGAGCTGAACCGCTTGTCTCGCAGGAGTTTTCGCCTTGCCCTCCAATCAACAGCTAAAAGCAGCTAAATATATGAAGCCTGCGTTCACCATCACCACAAAAAAATCCGAACGAAGTTGATTCTTAATCAAGAATCAATTCGTTCGGATCTTCATACTTTTGTCCCTGCATCTTTTTCTATTCAGCTTTCTGAGCAGCAATTTGTACAGCATCCCATACCGTAGCAAAAGGAGGAGCATACGAAAGATCTAGCATGGTTATTTCATCTGTTGTGAGGCGGCAAGTAATAGCTGTCGCAAATACATCGATTCGTTTTGCTACTCCTTCTTTACCAATCATTTGAACCCCCAAAATCTCTTTTGTTTCAGGATGATAAACAAGTTTTATTACAATCTTTTCAGCTCCTGGATAGTAAGACGCATGACTCGGAGCTTCGGCCGTGATGGCTTTGTATAAAAGAGAATTTTCTCTTGCTTCTCTTTCTGAAATGCCGGTTTTCCCAATTTCATAATCCATCACTTTGACAATACTTGTACCTACAACACCCGGAAATTCTCTATTTTCTCCCCCTAATCGGTAACCAAGAACCCTTCCCTGCTTATTGGCAATGGTTCCAAGAGCAATATGAACATCTTTTTTTAATACGCGGTGATAGCTCGTTGCACAATCTCCTGCTGCGTAGACATGAGGCACGTTGGTTTCCAACTTCTCGTTTACTAAAATAGCTCCATTTTCAAGCATCCTTAGTCCGTTTCTTTCTAAGAATTGCGTATTCGGACGAACTCCTACATTTACAATCACTAAATCTGTTTGATACGTTTGACGGTTTGTTTGAACGTGAGTGACGGAACCATCTGAATGCAGCAATGCTTCCACTTCTTCTTCGAAATGAAATAAAATATCGTCATCTAACTGCTTTTGTAAATGTTCTGCCATTTCTTGATCTAAAATAGATAGAATCTGCTTTCCCTGTTCAATAACCCGTACTTCTTTTCCCAAAGCCTTCATTGCTTCAGCTACTTCCATTCCGACATATCCTCCGCCGATAATGGTGACTTTCTCTACGGAGTGAGCCTGTAGATATGTATAGATTCTTTCGCTGTCTTCTAATGACTTTAATGTGCATACATTCGGCATGTTATCACTCATAAAATTGGGTTTAACAGCCGTTGTTCCAGTTGCAATGATGAGTTCATCATATGTTATCTCTTTTTCCGTTTGCGTCTTTACATTTTGCACTACTATGTATTTTTTTGTATGATTTACTTCTTTAACTTCGTGAAAAAGATGGACGGAGATGTTTCGCTCTTCAAATTCTTGTTTCGTCCGAGCAATCAAATCGTCTTTTTCTTTTACAACACCTGACAGATAGTAAGGCATGCCGCATGCGCTGTAAGAGATATCTCCACCTTTTTCAAACACAAGGATTTCCACTTCTTCTTTTTCTTTCATCCGGCGAAGCTGTGAAGCTGCGCTCATTCCGGCGGCTACTCCTCCTATAATGACGACACGTTTCATCTATACTCCCTCTTTCTACATAAATAATAGGCTATACTATTGTTTTTCCTTATTCTTCCCGATTTCAAACGAAAAAAAACGGCTGTTCACACAGCCGTAGATGTTTGTTTCGAGCGGTAATACGTCAAAGCCAAGGCTCCTGCTAATACAGCTCCTTTAATAATGTCTTGCATATAATACGGAACATTTAGCATCGTTAACCCATTTAACAGCACACCAATTAAAATAGAGCCAATCAGCGTCCCGAATACATTTGGTTTCCCTGCTCCAAATACGGAAAAGCCAATGTATGTAGCAGCTACGGCATCCATTAAAAATGGTGAGCCGGCGTTCACTTCTCCTACTCCAATACGGGCAGCTAAAACGACTCCTCCAATTCCAGCAAGCAAACCTGAAAACATATAGGCATACATACGGTAACGGTTAACCGGTACACCCGAAAGTCTTGCAGCTTCTATGTTCCCTCCTGTTACGTAGAAAAAACGCCCAAACTTCGTATAGGAAAAAACGATATGAACAAGCAGCACAGTCAGCAGCATAATGATAACAGGAACAGGAATACCTAGAAAGTGACCTTGCCCTAGCGCAAGGAAAGATGGAATAAAAATTCCCGGAGCTCTGTCTCCGCTTGGTAAAGGCATATTGGTATAAATAGCTGAGCCTTTTGTATACGTTAATAAAATCCCCTGTACGATGAACATCATTGAAAGAGTAGCTAAAATATCAGGAATCTTTACTTTCACTACTAAAAAAGCATTTACTAACCCGATAAGAAGCGATGCAATAATCGGAACAATGATAGCGACTGCAATTTCTTGTCTGTGTAAAACAAGCATAGAGGCTGATAAAATAGTGGCTAATCCAGCCGTAGACCCTACAGATAAATCGAGTCCGTTGACGGTTAACGATATCGTTACACCAAGCGCGATTAAGGTAACAATGGAAATAGAGCGCAGGATATCACTAATGTTTTCTCCTGTTAAAAAGTTAGGTGTGGCAATGGAAAAAATAATCATAATAACAAAAATCATTAAGACTGTCCCATATTTATAAAAAAAGTCGAAAACGCTTATTTTTCTCTTTGGTTTCGCTACAGGTTCTGTTACATACTCCGCACTCATCCTTTTACTCCTCCTGCTGTATAATAAAATAATTTTTCACTAGTTGCTTCTTCTTTGGATAATTCTTTCACGATTTTTCCGTTGTACATAACATAAATTCGATCCGCTACCCCTAGCAGCTCCTCGAATTCACAGGTTGCATAAACAACTCCTTTTTGCTGTGACACAAGATTTGTAATTAAATCAAATATCTCTCGCTTGGAGCCTACATCGACCCCTTTAGTTGGCTCATCGAACAACAGTACGTCAGAGTCCGTAACAAGCCATTTTCCGATTGCTACTTTCTGCTGATTTCCACCGCTTAACGTTCCAACTGACTGCTCGATAGAATGAGACTTTACTCCAACTTGCCCAGTCGTTTTCTGCGCTTTTTCTTTGATCTTTCCTCGCTTTAGAAACGAATAATTTGTAAAGCGGGACAGACTTGGCAAAACTAAGTTATCCGCAATCGATTCATGAACAAAAATCCCTTCTTTTCTTCGTTCTTCAGGAACAAGAGAAAGACCTTGTGCAATATAATAATACGGCTGCTTATTCAACTTTAATTTCTTGCCTTTTAACTCAACACTGCCGCTGACATATTGCTCCAATCCAAATAGACTTCGGCAAAGCTCCGTTTTCCCTGCTCCCACAAGCCCTGCAATACCGACTACTTCTCCTTCTTTTACATGAAAAGAGATATTAGAAAGCCGCCCTGGAAGAGATAATGCTTCTACGTGTAAAAGTTGGTTTCCAACTTCTACTGATTTTTTGACCCACTGCTTTACAGAAGCCGTTCCTAACATAAGTGTAATCACGTCTTCGATCGAGGTATGTGAAGTTTCTTTTGTGGCTACATAGCGTCCGTCTTTTAAAACCGTTAAGCGGTCACAAATATCTACCACTTCTTGAAGACGATGTGAAATGTAAATAATACCTACTCCATTTTTCTTCAGCTCTCTCATCACAGAGAACAATTGTTTCGTCTCTTCCACACTAAGAGGTGCGGTTGGTTCATCCAAAATTAAATAGTCAACGTTCTGTACAATTGCACGTGCAATAAGCACCTGCTGCTTCTCTGATAGAGTTAAATCAACAACATTTTTTCTAACGGATAGAGAAGAACCAAGTAAAGCAAGAGCTTCTTCCGCTTTTTTATAAATAGATTTCCAGTTTACAAATGTCTTACTTTTCCTAGAAGCCTGCACATCTAGCACGATGTTTTCAGCTACTGATAGCGAAGGAATCAGCGCTACATCGACTTCTTGATGCACAATGCCAATGCCGTGGCGCTTAGCTTCTTTAGGAGAAGAAATGGAGATTTCACCTCCGTCTTTGTAGATCTTTCCTTCGTATTCGTCGTAAGCTCCGCACAATATTTTCATCAACGTACTTTTACCAGCACCATTGGCTCCCAATAAAGCATGAATTTCCCCTTTTTGAACAGTAAAATCAACTTTGTTCAGGGCTTGAAAAGAACCAAAGTTTTTTATAATGTTCTTCATTGAAAGCTCGTTCGTCATCTCTATCCCTCCACTTCTATTCTTTTTTACCCCATTCTTCTACGTACTGACTAAGCTGATCCATATTAATCGTTTGATTAGGCAAGTCTGTTTGTTTGACTAAAACCGGATCAAAGGAATAATAGCGAGGGATGTCTTGACCGGAAATCTTTTTAAGAAGCAGATCAACTTGCTTTTCTCCTACTGAAGCTGGATTTACGGCAGCTGACGCTTTCCACGGGCTGTTTTTTGCCTGCATCATTTGCAAATCTTCATCAGATAAGTCTACTCCGTACACTTTAATCTCGTCTCGTCCTGCTTCTTTAATCGCTCTTGTTACTCCTTTTGCAAATTCGTCCCAAGGTGCCCAAACGGCCGCAATGTCTCCTTTATTTGGATACTGCTTCAACACAGCTGCCATTTTATTTTGTGTGTCTAATGAGGTATTGTCCGTTGCGCTTCCGAACGTGGCAATTTGTTTTACATCTGGATAGCGATTCATCATAATTTTATAAATGCTGTCGCGCTTTTCCATCGGCGCAAAGCCTCCAACAAACGCATATACAATGTTTCCTTTTCCGTTAATGTCCTGCATCATTTGTTTCAAGCCCTGGAGCGCAAGCATATAATCGTCTTGATCGATGGTTGTAACGCCTTCTACTTTTAATTCTACGTCTGTTGCAATAACGGGAATTCCTTTTGCAATCGCGCGCTTCACACCAGGTTCAAGAGTTTCAGCCCGGCCGTGGTCAATCATAATACCGTCAACATTTTGGTTAATAGCCGTGTCTAAATAAGCAGCCATTTTGGATTGATCATTGTTTGAATCAGAAACGGATAGCTGTACTCCTGCTTTTTTAGCCGCTTTTGTCACACCTGTTATATATTGAGCAGCATGAGTGCCTGACGTAAATTCAGAAATAAGCGCAATTTTTGTATCTTTCGTAACCTTTTTTCCTTCTTGCTGTACAGGCTTAGCAGAAGCCGCTTGCTGCGCTGGAGCTGCCTGTGCTTTCTCGTTTAGACTTGGCTGTTCTTTCGTGCAGGCAGCCAGCGCAAAGACTAGAAGCACGAGCAAAGTAAGTGGCCACAGCATTTTTTTACTCTTTTTCATGGTGTTCCTCCCATTAAACTTATTATTCACATAAAAATAGTTAGTTTTATAATAATCCAAAGAATACCCCGCTTTTAGATGTAAAAGCGGGGTGATGATGACCTATGCTTTACAAGTAATTGTTATGCGTAAATAGGTACCCATCCTTCAGTTGTCACGAAAATTCGGACAGCGACTACTTTACGATCTTCCATTAGTGTAAAGTAATGAAGAATGTTTTCTGGTACTGAAATTAAATCGCCCGGCTCTAATTCAACATCAAAAAATTCGCCGTCTTTTCCTTGAATAACAAAAATTCCATGACCACTTACAATAAAGCGAACTTCGTCATCTGTATGAATATGCTTGCGCTGAAAGTTTTTTAACAATTCATCAATATTTGGTGTAGATTCCGATAGCGAGATAACATCTTGAGCTTTATAGCCGCGGCGTTCAGAAATATCTTTAATATCCTCACCAAAAGCGTTTAAAATTTCTGTTTTTTCTTCATCAGTTAAATCATATTTTTCACGAAGATTTTCTGGAAGTTTTGTAATATCCCAGTTTTCATAAATAACTTCATTGTTTGCCAGAAAAGCTGATACTTCCTCTTGAGTTTCAATTCTTTTATTGTTTACATGTAAGCGAATTTGCGCCATTGTTGTTTCCTCCTTTTATAAATGCACCTTTGGCTTAATGCCTTTAAGTGACAGTAATTTGACATGGTAGCTAAATAGAAATTCATAGGCTTCTAGCGCTTTTTTTGTTTCAAATGCATTTTTCCCCCATACCGTAATCCCGTGGTTACGAATCAAAATCGCGCCTTGATCGCCTTTTATATGGTGAGAAAACTCTTCTGCTAGTGTCGGAATATCTGCGTAATTCGGAATAATCGGAACAGTAATTTCCGCATCTTCTTCCCAAATGCCTAGCGCCTTAATAATTTCTTGACCTTTGAATGAAATAACGCCTTCATCTCCGTACAGTTCAGAGATCACGTTGTTGTCGATTGTATGTACATGAAGACTGCACCCAGCATTCGTTAAATCGTAAATCTTAACGTGCAAAAGCGTTTCAGCAGAAGGCTTTAAATGCGTGTCTTCTGCAGGCTTTCCGTATTGATCAACTAATAAAAAATCTTCATTTGTACGTTTTCTTTTGTCTTTTCCACTTGCTGATACAAAGAAAGTTGTCGGATTTTGATCCACTTTAATTGCTAAGTTTCCGCTTGTACCGAAGAACCAATCGCGCTCTGCCAGCTCATCTTTTATATCCGCAAGCTCATGCAATCTTTGCTGAGCCATGATACTCATGCTTTCACCTCTTCTGTTAATTCTTGTAAATGATGAATCACATCATAAAAAGTAGAAAAAGGACGATACGGTAGAGATAGCTCTTCACATTTTTTGATTAAAAAGTCACGTGCAATGACCGTATCAGCTAATTTGGCAGCCTGCAAATCCGTAATGGAATCGCCAATAACAACCGTATGATCTCTTTCATCTGCAAGATGGCGAATAATCGTTGGCTTACAGCAGCCGCAGTCATTTGTACACTGTTTATCACATGTATGAGGCCACGTAATGGAAATATGCTCACCGGAAAAATCAGATCCGTTGCAGTAGAGCATTTCCTCTGCAACTCGATTTCCCAAAAGTGGTTTTACAAAAAAGTCAATTCCTCCGCTTACAATATAAAGCGGAATATGGTGCTCTTTTGTATAGGCAATAAAATCATCAAATCCATCTCGAATAGCAGACGTCTCTAAAATATAAGAAATAATATCTTCCTTTAATTCCACGGGGAGCAAGGCAAACATTTGCCCTACTCCTTCTTGAATGGAGACGCGCTGTGCCAACACGTCGTCTTTAATACTTTCCCACTCCGGAGGAGCAAATTGCTTCATAATAGCAATAATGTTATCGCTATTTGTGATTGTTCCATCAAAGTCACAAAAGATTTTTAACGATGTCATGCTTTCACCTCTACTGTTCCCCATAGTTCTAAGGCTTTTTGCAACTCTTTTGATTCTTCCGCTTTTTCGGCTAGTGTTTGATGAGAGAGTACTGCATCTATCGCCGCACGGAATGCCTTTCCTCCTCCGATAGCTCCGTCTGGATGACCGTGAACTCCGCCTCCTGCATTAATAATGCTGTCGATTCCAAAGTCCTTCATAAGCTGCGGTACCATTCCAGGATGAATTCCTGCTGAAGGAACCGGGAAAGACTGCTTATATTTGTATACAGGACGCGTTAATTCGTAGGCAATGCCTGTCGTATCTTCAAGAGAAAGCGCTACGCTTCCGTATGGTGATGGAAACAGTGAAAAATCTGCTCCGGCTAAGCGCAATAGCTTTCCAAGCAGTAATGAATTTGAAAAACCGTAAAATTCTGATGGCGTAAGCGCTCCGCTAACAGCTGGGTGTGCCATAATCGGCAAGTTAATTTCATCATCTTCTCGAAGTTCCTGCAGTACGTCTAACCCGTAAGCAAATGCGTTGAATAAAAGAGCATCGGCTCCTAGCTCAGCTGCTTTTCTCGCTTTTTCTTTTAATTCAAACGTTCGTCCCGTTAAATTAACAGCATACAGCGTGCGGTGTCCCGTTTTTTCGTATACTTCATTCAGTACTTTTTTCCCTTCTGTAACGCGAGCTTCAAAAGGTGTTCGTTCACTATCAAACAAAATCTCGTCGTCTTTAACCAAATCCACTCCGCCAAGCGCTTGCTCACGCAGCTGAGTTGTTAAGTACGTCATATCTCTTCCAATCACGCCTTTAAAAATACTCATCACAAGCGGACGGTCATAAACGCCTAATTTCTCTCGGATACCTTCTATTCCAAAGCGCGGTCCTGGGAATTCAGCTAATAATTCATCAGGAAAATCCAAGTCTAATAATTTCACTTTTCCATCAAGTGATAGTTTTCCGAAAACCGTAACTAAAATAGCCGGTAAATCTTTTGAAAAGTTGGCAGTTGGATAAGCAATTTTGACAATAGCCTGCTTAATTTCTCCGCCTAAATATCCGTTTACACGTTCGCAATCTTGAAGCTCAGTTACTGACACGACGCGCCCTTTATGCTTTTGAAGCTGCTGTTGATCTAAAAGCGGCAGATCTGTCCATGAGCCGACGGTTAGTCCTAAAGCGATTCCTTCCGCTTTTTTATGAAAATTCCCTTTATTATCATGTAGTAAGTAGCTTGCAACGATTTCGCTCATTATGCTAAAAACTCCCTTGCTGTTTAATATCGTTAATAAAAAAGCCTCTTCTGTGATTAAGAAGAGGCTTTCGTTGCTCTTCTTATCTCTCAGCTGCTGCTGCAAGAATTAGCACCGTGCTTAACATGCGTTAAGTCGGTTGCCGGGCTTCATCGGGCTAGTCCCTCCACCTACTCTTAATAAGAAAGTTGCTATTTATTTAAATTGAATTCGTAGATTATATACTAAATAAAAAATACCGCTAGGATTTATAGGTTATTAATCTCGTTAACTTCTTACATATTAAGCCAACTCAAAAAGAGTTGTCAATGCGTTTTTAAAATAAATTTAATTTTTTTATTCGAGATACAGCTTCTCTCATGCGCTCTTCATCCGTCAGCAGTCCTACGCGCACATAGCCTTCACCATATGTTCCAAAGCCTACACCAGGCGCAACTACAACGTGCGCTTTTTCAAGAAGTAAATCTGAAAACTGTTCGGAAGTATATCCTTTAGGAACTTTTAGCCATGCAAAAAAGGAGCCTGCTGGAGATGTAACATCCCAACCAATTTCTCGAAGCCCTTGAATAAAGGTATTGCGTCTAGATTCATAGCGCTTAACTAAATCATTCACACATTGTTGAGATTCCAACAGAGCTGCGGCTGCTGCCTCTTGAACCGCCCCAAAGAGACTGACATACATATGATCTTGAAGAAGATTAATAGCTTCTACTACACTTTCATTTCCTACAGCAAATCCAACTCGCCATCCCGCCATGTTATACGTTTTAGAAAGAGTATAAATTTCAATTCCCGTCTCTTTTGCACCAGAAGTCTGTAAAAAGCTGATTGGCTTTTTACCATCAAATCCAATTGCTCCGTAGGCAAAGTCGTGTACCACACAAATATCGTGCTTGGCAGCAAATGCCACGGTGTCTTCAAAAAATTCTGCCGTTGCCACTGCACCAGTAGGATTATTCGGATAGTTTAAAAACATGAGTTTTGCCTGTTCTTTAGCACTTTCACTTATCTCTTCGTATACGGGTAGAAAATGATTTTCAGCCGTGAGCGGCATCACTTCCATCTTTGCCTTTGCAAGCTCTACTCCAGACCAGTAATCAGGATATCCAGGATCCGGAACCAGCACCGTATCTCCAGGGTTTAACAAGCACTGCGGGATTTCAACAAGTCCACCCTTTCCGCCAAATAAAATAGCTACTTCTTTTTCAGGATCCACATCAACGCCATATTCTCGCTTATAAAAAGTCGCCACAGCCTCTTTTAAAAACTGGTGCCCCCGAAATGGAGAATATTTATGATGCATAGGATTAGCACTTGCTTTTTGCAGTGTTTCTACAATATGTGAAGGAGTAGGCTGATCAGGATTTCCCTGCCCTAAGTTAATAACGTCGTGCCCTTGGGCCATTACTTTTCCTACCTTGCCTACAAGTGATGCAAAAAATTGTTTTGGTAAACTTTTTAATAGTTCCGATTGCTCAAATTGTTTCATCATCGCACACCTTCTCAAAAAATTCTTGAAATTCTAGTCACAAATAATATATTGTAATACTCAACTTGTAAAGTCATTTTTTTCAACTACTAAAAAAAGGACGGATGATAAAGTGAGTGTAAAAATTACGTGTTTGCAGCTTGATATTGCGTTTGGAAACCCAACTAAAAACCGAAAATATATCGAACAAAAAATGACGGAAGCCCTGAAAGAAAACCCTGATATCCTTGTGCTTCCGGAGCTATGGGATACAGCTTATGATTTGACGCGGCTAGACGAAATTGCAGATGATGAAGGGCAGCAAGCCAAGCAATTAATCTCTCAGTTTGCTAAAACAAACGAAGTAAATATTGTGGCAGGTTCGATTGCAAAAAAAACAGAGCAAGGCGTCACGAATACGATGTATATTTTTGACCGAAAAGGTCGTGAAGTATCAGAATACAGTAAACTGCACTTATTTAAATTAATGGATGAACACCTCTATCTCGAAGCAGGAACAGCAAAAAATCTTTTTACACTTGAACAGTCACTGTGCGCAGGAGTTATTTGTTACGATATTCGTTTTCCAGAATGGATACGGGTTCATACTAGCAGCGGAGCAGAAGTCTTGTTTGTTGTCGCTCAGTGGCCGGCTCCAAGACTTGCCCACTGGAAAGCCCTGCTCATTAGCCGTGCAATCGAAAATCAATGCTATGTAATCGCGTGTAATCGTGTAGGCCAAGATCCTAATAACACATTTGCCGGACATTCCTTAGTCATCGATCCGTGGGGAGAAATAATCGCTGAAGCTGGCGATAGCGAAGAACTTTTAAGTGCTGACGTTAACCTGGAACTTGTAAAAGAAATTCGTAAACAAATTCCTGTCTTTACAGATCGCCGCACAGAATTTTATTAATTATGTATTGACAGCCGTTTTTTTGCATGATACGATTTTCACCAGATATCATAAAATATTCAAACAAATCAAAATTGAATAAGTAATCGTACTCTTATCAAGAGTTGGCTGAGGGATTTGGCCCTGTGAAGCCCAGCAACCGACCGTCATTCCATCCTAAGATGGATCACACCCGTAAAACATGTTTTACAAAGGCACGGTGCTAATTCCAACAGAAAGTAATTCTTTCTGGCAGATAAGAGGTTTGAACACTACAATCAAGCCTCTTTCCAACGAAAGAGGCTTTTATATTTTCTAAAATTATAAAAGCCTCCATATATTCTTAAACCTATTAACTTAGTAAACAAATCAGTTTAATAAACTATGGAGGGATTCCGATGTCAACAACAAAAACAGAGAAGTATCAGCCTTTAACAGAAATTTCAGCAATCAAACTTGTGAAAAAGCTAGGTCTTTTTGATGCCACAGAAGCGCTGACTGCCCGTGAAATTGGTGACGGCAACTTAAATCTCGTCTTTCACATCATAAATGATCAAACGAATAAATCCATTATCGTCAAACAAGCACTTCCCTATGCAAAAGTTGTAGGCGAAAGCTGGCCTCTATCATTGAACCGTGCCACAATTGAAAGCAATGCGCTCAAGCAATTTGGTGCATTTACGCCAGAACTTGTGCCCGCTGTTTATTACCACGATGAAACGCTTGCTGTTACGGTCATGGAAGATCTGTCTCATTTAACGATTTCTCGCGCCGGACTTATTCAAGGTGAAAGTTATCCTCTGCTCTCACAGCATATCGGTTCTTTTTTAGGACATATTGCGTTCAAAACGTCTGATTTCGCCTTAAAGCCTCAGGATAAAAAAGAAGAAGTTGTTAAGTACAGCAACCCGGACTTATGCAATATTACGGAAGATTTAGTGTTTACAGATCCTTTTTTTGATATTGATACAAATGAATTTGAAAAAGCGCTGCGTCCTGATGTAGAAGAATTGTGGAATGATGGTGATGTAAAGCTACAAGCAGCAAAATTAAAATATAAATTTTTAACAAATGCGCAAACGCTAATCCACGGTGATTTACATACAGGCAGCATCTTTGCTAGCAGTCAAGAAACGAAAGTGATTGATCCAGAGTTTGCTTTTTACGGTCCGTTTGGATTCGATTTAGGGCAATTTGTTGCGAATTTATTTTTAAATGCTCTTTCTCGAGAAACAAATCGCGAACCGTTATTTGCACACATTACGAACACATGGAACGTATTCAAAGATACCTTTACTGCGCTTTGGCATTCTGAAAACACTGAACCTTTCGCTAAAGATGAGCGCTTATTACATGAAATTTTAACGCAAACGTGGCAAGATGCTGTTGGATATGCAGGATGTGAAATCATTCGACGTACGATTGGCTTAGCTCACGTGGCGGACTTAGACGAAATTTCTTCAGAGGAAAGAAAAATTAACGCTAAACGTACTGCGTTAAAAATTGGACGTTATTTGCTTCTGCACCAACAAGACGTTTCACCAAATGAATTTGAACATTTACTTCGATAACGAATAATGTACACAATGAAAGGATCGGTATCAGCATGACAAATACACTATCACTTCCGCGCTCAGTGGAATGGAATGAATCATATATTACTTTATTAGATCAGCAGCAGCTTCCTGGCAAAGTTGAATATATTAAGCTGCAAACCATTAAAGACGTATGGGATGCTATCACTACCTTGAAAGTACGCGGAGCCCCTGCAATTGGCATTACGGCGGCTTTTGGTCTTGCTCTTTCTGCGCTTAGCTATGACACAGATTCAGTCAAGGAATTTAACAAAAAGCTAGCTCTTGATCAACAGTATTTAGCTAGTTCACGCCCTACTGCCGTCAATTTATTTTGGGCATTGGAGCGCGTAGCGAAAAGCGCTGAATCCGCTTCGTCCGTTAATGAAGCTAAAACAAAAGTTGTTCATGAAGCTATTCAAATTCAAGTAGAAGATGAAGAAACGTGCTACCGAATTGGAGATCATGCTCTTTCTTTATTTAAAAAGAAAGATAAAATCATGACAATATGTAATGCTGGTTCAATTGCTACAGCTTATTATGGAACAGCCTTAGCACCTTTTCACTTGTCTAAGCAGCGCGATATTCCGCTTGAAGTATTTGCCTGTGAAACAAGACCCGTTCTTCAAGGTTCTCGCTTAACAGCATGGGAACTTCAGCAGTCGGGAGTGGACGTGACGCTGATTACGGATAATATGGCTGCTCATACAATTAAAACAAAAGGAATTAATGGGATTATTGTAGGTGCTGACCGCATTGCAGCAAATGGCGATACGGCTAACAAAATTGGAACATATGGACTTGCTCTTTTAGCGAAAGCATTCGGTATTCCATTTTACGTAGCAGCGCCGCAGTCCACATTTGATTTATCTATTCAAGACGGCAGCAGCATCCCTATTGAAGAACGTTCACCTAAAGAAGTAACGCACATTGGAGATACACAAATTGCTCCAGACGGAATCTCTGTGTACAATCCAGCTTTTGATGTGACGCCAAGCGAACTGATTACGGCCATTATTACAGAGCATGGAATTATCCATTCTCCGTCTTTTGAATCCATTCAAAAAGTTTTGCTGCAATCTGCTCAATAAAAAAAGCCGCTGCTATGCGGCTTTTTTTGTTGAGCACTGGTTTCCAACTGCATTTGTAACACAATTGTAACAGTACTCTCTTCTTTTTCTACATATATTATAGGGGATTCTTTTTGAATAAGGGGGAGTAAATATGAGTTCAGAGCAAAAAACGGATAAAAACAAAGCGCTGAATCGTAAGCAGCAATATCAGCTATTCGATTTATCCAAAGATGAAGAACTAAATTCCCTCCCTTCTCCTCAACAAATTGACGGTGTTTTTGTGCAAGGAGAAGGCTGGAAATTAGACGGTGAATAGTTATTTCAACTCCAGAGCGCCTTTTGCTACATTTCTTTCAAGCATTAATAGTTTCTCTTTTATATGAGTTTGGGAGCCTGCATAACCTGTTAATGCTCCATTTTTTCCAATCACACGGTGACAAGGTAAAATAATAGGCAGTGGATTTCGACGATTCGCTTGTCCCACAGCCCTTACGGCTTTAGAGCGATTAACAGACTCCGCTACCTCACTGTAAGACCACGTTTGTCCATAAGGTATACCTTTAAGCGTTAACCACACTTCTTTTTGGAAGTCTGTTCCTTTTACATCCAAAGGCAAATCAAATGTTAGCGTGCGCCCTGTAGCATAATCCTGCAGCTGTCTCTTTGCTTCTTTCACATGGTGATAATCCTCATCATGGACAAGTTTTTTAAGCTGCTCGCTATGATCATCGCTATCAAACCAAATATGTTGAACCCCTTTTTCCGAGGCTACAATATAAATTTTTAAATCAGAAAATAAATTCATTTCTCCGTAGTACATATTTTTTATCCTTTCTAATTAAGCTGGAAGAATAACATGAAAAGCTGTGCCTTCTCCTATTTTGCTTTCCACTTCAATTCGCCCTTTATGTTCTTCGATAATTTTATATGAGACCATCAAACCGAGTCCCGTTCCTTTTTCTTTTGTCGTATAAAATGGTTCTCCTAAGCGCTTGATGCGCTCTTCGGGCATTCCGTCTCCTTGATCTCGAATGGAGACCGTCACGTAGTGCGGCTCTGTAGAGTAAACTTCAACAATAATTCTTCCTCCGTTTGACGTGACTTCAATTGCATTTTTAATTACATTTATTAGTACTTGCTTAATCTGGTTCGGCTCGCAGTACACCATTGGCAGCTGAGGAGACACACTTAGTTCAAACTGAATATTTTCTAAAAGCGCTTGAGCATTTAATAAATCAATCGTTTCTTTAACAACCGCAGCTAGATTTTTCTTTTCAAACTTTACGGCCTGTGGCTTAGCGAGTACTAGAAACTCTGTAATAATGGTTTCAATTCTTTTTAATTCAGATTTAATAATATCAAAATAAAGAGAGTGATCTTCTTGAATGCTGCTTTCTAACAGCTGAACAAACCCTTTTAAAGCCGTCATCGGGTTGCGGATTTCATGCGCAATCCCAGCTGCTAACTGTCCGACTACTTGAAGCGTATCCGATTTCCGAATCTGCTCTTGCATTTGATTTCGTTCCGTTACGTCTCTTAAAAGCGTCATATATAGACCTGGCAAGATATCTTTTTTCGTAGAAAATTCGATATTTTTAACTTTTTCGTTCCCCGTAACGTACGTAATCTCTCCTTCAGCTTCCCCTTTTTGCTCAATCGTTTCTTTATGCTCAATGACCACATCTAAATTCGCTGAAGAAATAAAATCCTCCATGGAGTGCGCACAAATCTCCTCTTTGCTGAGTTCTAGAATATCACAAAGAGAAGAATTTACATCAATAATATTTCGCTTGCCGTCCCATAAAACTAACCCATCGATCGAACCATTAAAAATCTGTCTGAATTTCTCTTCGTTATTCCGAAGCTCCTGTTCGATTTTTGTACGTTCACTGATGTTTCGAAAAATCGTTAAATGGTCTCCTTCTATAATGCCTTTTTTCCCTGTGAATTCCAACTGTTTGATTTCTCCATTTGGCATGTAAAAAGGAAGCTGATTGCGAATTTCTCCTTTTGTTTGAAACGTTTGGAGCACCTTTAACGCACTAAAGCTTTTTGTATCGATAAACGTATACAAATTGCTTCCAATTAATTTGTTTAACGGCAGCTCAAATGTACGCGAAGAAGCAAGATTAGCGTTCAAGATTTCACCATCGTCTCTCCAAATCAAGATCGCTTCAATCGCATTTTCAAAAATAGCCCTGAAATTTTTTTCGCTTCTCAACAGCTGCTGCTCCATCAGCCGTTTTTCCGTCACGTCTCTCATAATGGACATATAGTATTGACTGTATATATTAGCCGTTGTGGTAAATTCAAAAAAAGTAACGTCTCCATTTTCGAGCCTGATCGGTAGCTCACCGCTTGTCTTTCCTTCTTGATGCAGAGTTCTCCATAATTTTTTCACCTTATAATGATAAGTAGGTTCTACAAGCTCTTCTAATGTTTTGGTTAGAAGCTGTGCTCTTGTATAATTTAATCGTTCGCAAAATGAAGGGTTCGCGTCGATAAGCTGACCCGTTCGATCAAAAATGACAATTCCGTCTACCGCTTCATTAAATACATCCATAAACATATGATGACTAATAAACCGTTCATTTTCCATCATTTTGTGCTGCGTAATATCTCGAAATGTACACACAATAATGCCCGACATGTGACTATGTTTGTGTGAAGTAAATTCAACATGTTTCATCATGCCGCTTCGAAGCGTCATCGCGCCTTCATATTTGAAATAGCTTTCTTCTAACAGTGCAGGATAATACGCTTCAATCATGTCATACGGAAAATACATCAGAAAATCTTTCATTTGATGCGTTAATAGCTCATCCTTTGTTTTTTCAAACAGCCCGCAGGCTGATTCATTTGCATTTATAACTTGAAAATACTCATCAAATACGACAATGGCATCTAATACGTCATTAAAAATAGCTCGTAGCTGCTGTAATTCACCTTGCTGCTTTTGCGCAGCTTCAGATGTTAATTCTCTATGTGGTGACATGCTCATTGCTCCTTTCTTTTGCACTTCCCATTTCCCCACCTTTTATCTATAGACTTAGTATTCTACAAGATTTGCTTTTTACCTTTTTAAAATTAGGCACGTTTATTCAAAATGCGACATTTCTTCACATTATCCCGCTATTTAGAAAGAAAGTATGAATAAAAGAGGCTGGGACATAACTACACCAATCTAATTTAAAAACGAACAAATTGGATAAGCGCCCTAGTATAGATCAATTGTTACACCGCCGTTGATTTCTGTGCAAGGCTTCTCTTTCCACGGGCGGCGGCTGAGCCTCCTCGTCGCTTGCCCTCCAATCAACTGCTAGAAGGAACGAAACAGATAAAACCTACGCTCAACATAACAAAGAAAACGAACCATTAATCAAACACGTTGATTAATGGTTCGTTTTTCACTTGGGCTAAAATACTTTTGTCCCAGCCTCATCGATCATTCACTACAATATAAGTTGCTTGAATAGGCCCATGCACACCAACTACTAAATTCATTTCAATATCAGCTGAATTACTCGGTCCCGTAATAAAGTTAATGCAAGAAGCAATCGTTTCTCCTCGCTCTACTTTTTCATGAATCATTTCAGCGGCTTGTGTCATGCGAGGGACAATTGAGCTTTGAGGTATGATTGCAATATAAGTGGCGGGCAGCAAGCTTACCGCTCGTCCCTTTGCAGCACTGCTGAACAAAACAACTGTTCCAGATTCCGCTAGCGTCAAATCACTGAACGTGATGCCGACGTTTGCTTGTTCAGCTAGTTTAACATTCTCATCGCCTTTTACTGAATTCCATACGTGAAGGTTACGGTTTGTTTCCCATTTCTCCATCAGCGGATTCAATCCATATTCAGAAAACCTGGGATCATTCCACGTGCAGACAAGACCATTTCCATAGTTCGCTACGGCTTCCTCAAGGGCATCTGGTAAGTGTTGTGATGAGGTTTCTACATAGCGAGTATGAATACGTTCGCAATGGTTTTCAAGCTCTTTCTTTAATTGATCCGGCGAATAGTTGCGGTAGACCTCATGCTGAGGAGCATGCCTCCATTGTGGCTTTACTACACCGCCTGTTCGCCTGCTTCGCTTAAGATTAGCAGCAACATTGTCTAAAAAACTGTCTCTATTTTGAATGCTTCCGTTCATCATCATCACTCCTTTTATCAAACCAATCTCGTAAGCGCTCTTTTGTAGGCGCTGGAAACTCTCTGCTTTCCGTCCACGCTTTTAATGGACCAGGCCCTTTGGAAATACTACTTCCTGACATAAAAGGAGTAAGAGCTGCCGGTGCTACTTTAGCGCCCACTGTATATAGAGAAGAAGAAGCTGCTCCCAAGCCAAATGCTTTCATCGCCAGCTTTTCCGAAATAGGTGCTTTTCCTTCTTTTTCAACAATTCGCTGACGATGCTTGTGCAATAGCTCATGCAGCGGAATTTTGACCGGACAGGCATCTGTGCAGGCTGCGCATAGCGTTGAGGCATATGGAAGCTCTTTGTAGTCTTCATAGCCTCCAAGTAAAGGAGATAATACAGCTCCAATCGGCCCTGAATAAATAGATCCATATGAATGTCCTCCAATATGGCGATACACGGGACATACATTCACACATGCCGCACAGCGAATACACTGTAAAACAGATTGAAACTCAGTTCCTAAAATCGCAGATCGTCCGTTATCTACAATCACTAGGTGAAATTCTTCCGGTCCGTCTACTTCCCCTGGAAGTCTAGGTCCCGTAAGTGCCGTTACGTAGCTTGTAAGCCGCTGACCTACTGCACTTCTAGTTAACAGACTTACCAACACTTCAAACTCTTCAAATGTTGGCACAATTCGTTCCATTCCCATAACCGTAATTTGCGTTTTAGGAAGGGCGGTCGTTAGCCTTGCATTTCCTTCATTGGTAACAAGTGAAATAGATCCAGATTCTGCAATCGCAAAATTACATCCTGTGATGCCAATATCTGCTGATAAAAATTCTTTTCTCAGCATTTCCCGGGCATGAAGAGCTAGTTCTTCAGGTTTTTCTGTCTTTTTATAAGAAAGCTTTTCCTGAAATACATCTCTAATTTGTTCTTTATTTTTATGAAGCGCAGGAGCTACGATATGAGAAGGCGGATCGTGATCATCTACTTGCAGGATATATTCTCCTAAGTCCGTTTCAATAACTTCACAGCCTAGTTCTTCTAAAGCAGCGTTCATATGAATTTCTTCTGTAACCATTGACTTGGATTTAACCACTTTCTTTGCCTGTTTTTTCCTCGCTACATTTTTTATGTACTCATTCGCTTCTTCAGCTGTTTGAGCGAAAAAAACGTGGCCTCCGCGTTTAGCTACATTATCAGTGAGCTGCTCTAAATAGTAATCTAAATTTTCAAGCGTATGCTGACGAATTTCTTCGCCAAGCGCTCTCCATTCTTCCCAGTTTCCTAGCTCTTCTGCCGCATCTAATCTGCGGCTTCTTAAGCGCTCTTGAGCACTTGAAACTGCAAAGCGCATAAACGCATTATTGACTCCATCATCGACGCGTTTTTTAAACTGATCATTTCCTATTTTCATAGACATTCGGTATTCTCCTTTCTTTACATTCTGCTATTTAATACTTCAGCGATATGCATCACTTTTACAGGCTGTCCTTTTCGTTCAATTCTTCCTCCAATATTCATAAGACAGCCGCAGTCAGCTCCAATTAAGTACTCTGCGTTTGTCTTAGCTATACAGCCTACTTTTTCATCGACCATTTGTTCAGAGATTTGCCCCATTTTAACCGAAAACGTCCCACCGAATCCGCAGCAGTTATGACTGTTTTCAAGGTTCTCCATTTCAAGACCCTTTACATTGTTTAATAGTGTAAAAGGTTCTTTTTTTACGTTCAGCAAACGCGTCATATGACAGGAAGAATGATAAGTGGCTTTCCCATTTAAGCTGGCTCCTACATCTTCCACTTTTAAAACGTTTACAATAAAATCTGTTAGCTCATACGTTTTATCAGCAAGCTTCACGGCAGGTTCATGCCATGCAGCATCACCTTCAAAAAGATGAGGATACTCTTTGAACATTGTCACACACGATCCAGACGGAGATACAACGTACTCTGCATGCTCAAACGCTTTTATCATGTTTTTCATCGCTTCTTTTGATTCTTTTACGTAACCGCTATTATACGCAGGCTGCCCGCAGCAAACTTGACTCTTTGGAAAATCCACTTCACAGCCTAATCGTTCTAACAATTCTACCGTCGCTTTTCCTACATTTGTTTGAAACATATCAATCAAACATGTGGCAAATAAAGATACTTTCATCATTTGCTCCCTCCAAGCTGATCATTTTACTTCTTTTTAGTTAACAGGTCATCAGATGACTTAATGCTATTATACTCCTATGTTTTTCTAATTTCACTAGTTTTTCAAAAATACCTTTCTTTGTTTGCTATCTTTTTTTCATAAAAACTAGGAAATTGAGGCATAACTAAATCATTTCAGTCTAAAGACGAACAAATTGGATAAATGATTTAATGTGAATTACTTGTTACACCGGGGTTGATTTCCGTGCAAGACTTCGCTTTCCTCGTCGCTTCCGCTCCTGCGGGGTCTCATCCCTTCCGCTTTTTCCGCAGGAGTCTTCGTCTTGCCCTCCAATCAACCGCTAGAAGAAACGAAACACGTGAAACCTACGTTTGCCATAACATTAAAAAAATCCGAACGGTGAAGATTCTCTATCAAGAATCTTCACCGTTCGGATCTTCCTTCAACTAAACTACTTTTGTCTTAGCTTCTTACTTATTTATTTCCAAAAATCATCAAATACTGTGATTGGCAATTGGCGTTTATGCTGCGTTTTTAAGAAGTGACCTTCAATGACGTTACTTGCATGTTCACCTACATCTTTGCCTTCTAAATAATCGTCGATTTGCTCATACGTTACGCCAAGCGCTTCTTCATCCGGAAGCTGTGGACGATCTTCTTCCAAATCAGCCGTTGGTTTTTTCATATATAGATGCTCGGGACAGCCTAATTCTTTTAGCATTTGTTTTCCTTGTCGCTTGTTCAGACGGAAGATAGGGACTAAGTCAGCTCCTCCGTCACCGAATTTTGTATAAAATCCTGTAACAGCTTCAGCAGAGTGATCCGTTCCGAGTACGACTCCACTGTACATGCCCGCTACCGTATATTGCGCAATCATTCGTTCACGTGCTTTTACATTTCCTTTGTTGAAGTCGGAAACTTTATCATCTGCCGCTTCTTCAACAGCAGAAAGCATAGCATCTACTGCTGGTTTTACGTTAATAGAAATAGATTTTGTTGGTTGAATAAAAGCAAGTGCATCTTGACAGTCTGCTTCATCTGCCTGCACACCGTATGGAAGACGAACAGCAATAAACTGATAGCGCTCTTCTCCGGCCTCTTCATTCAACTCATTAACCGCTAGCTGCGCCAGCTTTCCAGTTAACGTAGAATCTTGGCCGCCGGAAATACCTAGTACAAACGAACGTAAAAAAGGATATTTGTTCATGTAGGATTTCAGAAAATCAACGCTGCGGCGAATTTCTTCCACGGGATTAATTTCTTTTTGTACGTTCATTTCTTCAATAATTTGCTTTTGTAGCTCTTTCATAAAAAAACTCTCCTCTCATTACTAGCTGATGGAATCTACACAAGCACTGTATCAGATAGTAACTTGCTTCTAGTCTCTTCGATATTTTGCATTTTGTTATCCCAGCAGCTCGTACTCAAGTCTACCGGATACTCTGTAGGACGAAATACATCTTCGTTCGACTTTGTAATAACTTTATAGTCATCCCATAGATGCTTTAAGTTTTGTAAGCAGTAGGCTCTCATTTCTTCAATGGTAGGCTGCTCATACACAAGCTTTCCCTGTGCAAAGATTGGCTGGTGAATTTTACGTGCGTTAAAGTTCGTTACAAACTTGCTGACGTGCGTATGAATCGGATGAAACATTTTTAAATGCTGCTCTTCGTTCGGCACTTCGTCCTGCATCGTAATATAATCGCCTTCCCATTTGTGGTTCACTTGATTTACAATTCGATATACTTCTTTTAGGCCGGGAGTTGAAATTTTCTCTGGATTTTCTGACAGCTTAATCGTATCCACCATGTTTCCATAATCATCTTCAATAGAAACCAGCTTGTACACAGCTCCTAGCGCAGGCTGATCAAAAGAGGTCATGAGCTTTGTTCCAACTCCCCATCCATCAATTTTGGCACCTTGCGCTTTCAAATCTAGAATGCTGTACTCATCAAGGTCATTCGAAGCAAAAATTTTCACATCATGATAGCCAGCTTCATCAAGCATTTTTCTTGCCTCTTGAGAAAGATATGGAAGTCTTCCGCTATCTAATCGAATACCGATAAAATTAATGCGATCTCCCATTTCTTTTGCTACTTTAATAGCATTGGGAATACCTGATTTTAACGTATTATATGTATCTACTAAAAAGATACAGTTACGGTGTGATTCCGCATACTTTTTAAACGCGCTGTATTCATCACGATAGACTTGAACAAGCGCGTGAGCATGAGTACCAGACACGGGAATTCCAAATACTTTCCCCGCTCTTACATTACTGGTTGCATCAAAGCCTCCAATATAAGCAGCTCTTGCCCCGTAAAATGCAGCATCCATCTCGTGTGCTCTTCTTGAACCAAATTCCATAAGCTGATTCGTACCCGTATGCTCATATAAATTATCTTCTCCCGCGGCTAGGCGAATACGCGATGCTTTTGTCGCAATCAGCGGGTGGAAATTTAAAATATTTAAAAGCGGCGTTTCAATAAGCTGCGCTTCCGCTAAAGGAGCGTCAATCTGCAGAATTGGTTCGTTAGCAAAAATCATTTCGCCTTCTACAACCGAACGAACATTACCGCTAAAGCGAACTTGCTTTAAATAGTCGATAAACTCCGCTTCATAATGCAATTCTTCATATAAATAATCTAAGTCCGTTTCGCTAAACCTAAAATTAGCAATAAAATCAATTACTCTTTCTAGCCCGGCAAACACAGCATAACCGCTTTCAAACGGCATCCGACGAAAGTAAGCTTCGAATACAGAACGGCGTTTATGAATATGGTCTTTAAAATACGTATGTGCCATATTCAGTTCATATAAATCTGTATGCAAAGCTAAACTATCATCTCTATATTGCTTTTTCATACTTTGTAACCCTCCATTTGACAATCCTAGTTTCTATTATGTAAATCTTTTCACAATAGAGCAAGCATAAATTATCAGAAGGTGCTTGAATTTTAGTTTTTCTGTTATTTGGTGCACACTTTTCTACCTGAAATGGCATTATTTCTCTTCGGGTATGTATTTCATTAACACATGTTCAACATTATCAAGATGACTCATCATAAAATGCTGAGCGTCTTCTGCATGCTGAGAAAGAATAGCTTCATAAATTTGCTGATGCTCTTTATAAATCCGTTCAGCCGTTTTCTCTTCTGCATAAAGCCAGATGCGTCTTGTCTCTTTCATCGTTTCAATCATCATTTCTGATACGTTATTCATAAGCTTCACTAAAAGAGGGTTTTGCGAGGCTTTAGCAATGGCTAAATGAAAAGCAAAATCTGCTTTCTCTCCCAGCTCTTCATTGCCAAACGCTCCTTTCATTTGTTCCAGACTATCGGACAGCTGCTTGAGGTCCGCATCTGTTCTCTTTTGAGCTGCAGCACGAACAGCCCCAATTTCTAATACCTTTCTCACTTCAAGCAAATGTTCAATATCATTTTTATTCATTAATACAGCGCTAGTTACAGGCAAAGACAGCATATCGGAGTTAAACTCTCGTACAAATGTGCCTTCCCCCTGCTTCATCTCGAGCAGCCCCATCGCCCGCAAAGCACTAAGAGCTTCACGAATAGCTGAGCGCCCTACCTGAAAGTTTTCCGCCAGCTGCTGCACTGAATCCAAACGGTCACCAGGCTTTAAACTGCCTTCTTTTATATTCTCAAGAAGCGTTTCGGCTACTTCTTCGTATATTTTTTTTGGCTTAATTCGCTTATATTCCACGTTTTCCACCTCATTTTTTTCGTTCACCAAGGTTTACATTAACCGAGACTTTTTCTTCTTTTACGTTTCTGTTACATTTTACCGAAATCCTTTCCCCTCCACAACAAAAGTGGCAAGGTATTTATACTTTATTTCTCAAATGTGCTAAAATAGTAAATTGATTTCATATTACGAGTTAAAAGGAGCTTTTTGAATGAACATTGTTGTCAGTACATTGAATGCGAAGTATATCCATACTTCTTTAGCCCTTCGATGTTTAAAAGCCTATGCCGAGCCTGACTATAAAGTGGATATGGCCGAATATACGATTAAAGATCCTGCTATGAACATTGTCACGGATTTATATAAACGCAACCCTGATATTATTGGTTTCAGCTGTTACATTTGGAACATTGAAGAAACAATTAAAGTCGCACAAATGCTTAAAAAAATTAACCCCGAGCTCATCATTATATTCGGTGGACCAGAAGTAACCTATGATGTGACTCACTGGCTAGAGCGCATTCCTGAAGCTGACTTTATCGCTATTGGTGAAGGAGAAGAAACATTCAAGCAGCTTTTAGATGAACTTCACGGAGACCGTCAGTTTGAAAATGTAAGCGGCGTGGCTTTCCGAAAAGACGGCAAACCAGTTGTTAACCCGCAGCGCAATAAAATTGACCTGCGCGAAATGCCTTCTCCTTTCCGTTTTGAAGAAGACCGCCAAGAACTTTCAAAACGCGTTGTGTATATTGAAACAAGCCGCGGCTGTCCGTTTAGCTGTCAGTTCTGTCTCTCTTCTATTGAAGTAGGCGTTCGTTATTTCGACAGAGAAAAAGTAAAAGAGGATATTCGCTATTTGATGGATAACGGAGCGCGCACCATTAAGTTCGTAGACCGCACGTTCAACATCAGCCGCAGCTATGCCATGGAAATGTTCCAATTTTTAATTGATGAACACCGTGAAGGTACGGTATTTCAGTTTGAAATTACGGCCGATATTATGCGCCCTGAAGTCATTCAGTTCTTAAACGACAATGCGCCAAAAGGATTATTCCGCTTTGAAATTGGCGTGCAGTCTACAAATGATGCCGTTAATGAATTAGTTAAACGCAAACAAAATTTCAAAAAATTAACCCGTACCGTAACGATGGTAAAAGAAGGCGGAAAGATCGACCAGCATTTAGATTTGATTGCGGGACTTCCAGATGAAGATTATAACTCATTTAAAAATACGTTTAATGATGTATTTGCACTTCGTCCTGAAGAGCTTCAGCTGGGCTTTTTAAAAATGCTTCGCGGCACCGGCTTACGCTTAAGTGCATCTCGCTATAATTATCAATACATGGATCAATCGCCTTATGAAATTTTAAGCAATAACGTCTTGCCATTTTCAGATGTCGTACGTATCAAACATGTAGAAGATATTTTAGAAAAGTTTTGGAATGACCATCGAATGGATGAAACAATAGAGTTTTTAGTAGAGCACTGCTACGATACACCTTTTGATTTCTTCCAAAACTTCGGGACGTATTGGGATGAAATGGGCTGGGTTCGAATCGGCCATCAGCTTGAAGATTTATTCAGACGCCTTAGACAGTATATTGAAACAGAGAATTTTTCAAATGAAGAAATGATTGAAGGGTTTATGAAAATTGATTATTTACAAAACCAAAAGCATAAGCCTCGTAAACCTTGGTGGGACGATAAAGTAGAAAAACAAGTCCGCTCTCATTACTATCAGCAAATGCTTGCTAATCCTTCTATTATGGGACAGGCTTTTGAAGCTGAACAGCTTGCTGAAAAAGAATTATACAAACACACCGTTTTAGAAATTCTTCCATTTGACTATATGTATTATAAACAAACAGGAAAAATAAATGAACAACCATCTGTTCTTCTTGCTTATTATGATCAAAAAGCAAATGATACAAAACTTTATTCAGCACCTGTAGAGGCATTTGGCCTTCCAGTTGTAAGCTAAAACCTCGGATACCCGAGGTTTTTTTCTTTAACATTCTTTTTTCTTTTTTTGCTCTTTATCAGACTTTGTCTTTCCTAAGGATTCATATATTTTAGCTGCGTTGGGATCGCCCATTTCCGCTCCGAACTCTTCTTGCAGTAACTGTTTTTGCTTTGCTTCAGTGCTTGCGATATGCTTATTATTTTGTTTATGTTTGCTCATCGTTATTTACCTTGCTTTCCTTTTTTCGAATTGCGATTCGCGCCTTTAGCCGGCTCCTCGCCGCCAGCATATTCAGCAGCAAATTCTGCATCTGAAAGGCTCTCTTTTGGTGTATTATTGTTAGTCAGTGCTGATTTGTACCCTACTTTACGCTTTGCCATCATATATCCCTCCTATGCTTGGAAGTCCATTGAACTTCCTTTTCTTAGAATGCACTTTCTGATGCGTAATATAAGCAGAAAAAGCTGTAAAAAAGCGGTTGAAACATAACGAAATCATTTTACTCGAAATACGAACAAATGAGATAAATGGATTGACCCTCTTGTGACCCAGCTACATGAAACCTGCGTTCACCATCATAATAAAAAAATCCGAACGAGTTTGATTCTTAATCAAGAAACAAACTCGTTCGGATCTTCCTTCAACTAAAATATTTGTGTCCCAGCCTCTTTTATCCAATAATAATACGTTCTTTCGGATAGTGATAATCCGGTCCAGACGTTGGACGGCGAAGCATTAAAATAAATGAAAACATGCCGATTCGGCCAATGAACATTAAAATCATAATAACGCATTTACCGATATCAGAAAGCCCTCCTGTAATTCCCATTGATAAACCTGTTGTCCCAAAAGCTGAACACACTTCAAAAATAAGCTCAATGAGAGAAAAATGTTCTGTAATACTTAAAATAAGAAGCGAAATCGAGCAAATGATTACGGCTAACATCGATACAGCTACTGATTTAATAATGTCATCTTCATGAATTTCGCGGCGAAAGATTTTAATCGTCTTATTTCCTCTTACGTAATAAAACAGGAAAAGAATATTTAATGCAAACGTCGTCGTACGAATTCCTCCCCCTACTGAGCTCGGTGAAGCACCGATAAACATCATCGCACTCATCATAATTAACGTAGGAAGCGAAAACTCATTAATATTCATGGTCGCCACTCCTCCGCTCCTTGTGGCAGCAGATTGGAAAAACGCATAAAAAAACGATTCATCCCAAGACTTATCTGCTAGAAATCCTGAATGCTCTAGCACAAGAATCAAGATTGTTCCCCCTGCTAACAGCAGAAAAAACATGATGGTCGTTAGCTTCGTAAATAGCGAAAATTGAAATTTACGCTTATCTTTAAATGTTAAAAAATAGTGCTTAATTTCAATTAATACAGGGAATCCAATCGCTCCAAGCGTAATTAAAATAACGGTTACCACTTGTACAAAATAATCATGGGCATACGGAATAAATGAAGATCCTGTAATATCGAAGCCAGCATTTGTTGTAGCGCTGACAGAAGCAAAGAACCCATGCAGAAAAGCATCTGTCCAGCTTGAGTAATAACGGAGAAAATGTAATCCTAAAATAATGGCGCCAACTAGTTCAATGGCAAAAATAATAAATAAAATATTTCTCATCAAGTCAACTAATCCTGATAAACGGGATTGGTTATGGTCTGTCATAATGAGCTGACGTTCCTTTAAACCGATTTTTTTACCCAAAATCATCCAAATAAATGTACTGAGTGTCATTACACCAATACCACCGATTTGAAAAATAAAAGCGAGCAAAAAATAGCCCGTCGTACTAAATGTATCCGGAGTAGAGACAGGTGTCAGCCCTGTTACACTTACCGCACTGACGGCAATAAATAAGCGATCAATAAATGCTAACTTCACTCCCGGCTTTAAAGCTTCTGGGATACTAAGTAATAGAAATCCAAGCGTAACAGCCACTATGTAAAATGTAACAATAATTTGAGCTGAAGACATCTGCCTTACTCGTCGTTTCCATGGTTGCGGCATAATCTGACATTCCTTTTTTGTTATAATACTAATAGTTTTCTTCTTTCTTCCCAAAGCATACTCATTGTTACACGGATTGCAATATCCATGTAAAAAATCCCATGTTCAAGAAGGTGACTACATTAGTATAAAAGAAGTCACCTCACTTGTCATTAGATATCATAAATCCCAGCAGCCCGCATAAAGGATCGTCACTCAATATTATCGGTTTACACAAAAAAACGAGGTTGCGACATAATTAAATGAATCAATCTAAAGACGAACAAATGGGATACATGAGCTGAACCGCTTGTGACACCGTTGTTGATTTCCGTGGAAGACTTCGCTTTCCGCGGGCGGCCCGTGAGCCTCCTCGTCGCTGACGCTCCTGCCGGGTCTCACCTGTTCCGCTTTTCTCGCAGGAGTCTTCGTCTTGCCCTCCAATCAACAGCTAGAAGCAACGACATACTTGAAACCTACGTTCACCATAACAAAAAACGAACCACTGATATCAGTGGTTCGTTTTTCACTTCGGCTAAAATACTTTTGTACCAGCCGCGTCTTTATTTTATTTAGAGCGTTTTTCTAGCCAATCGCCGATTGAAGGATATGTTTCCTTCACTGCTTTTGGACCAAATACAACAGATACGTGACCTGTTTGCAACAATTTATACTCTTTATCTTCACTTGAAACAGCGTCCATTAAAGCTGCCACCTGATGCGGCATCGCAATATGATCACGGCTAGCAGCAATGTTTAAAATATTAGCTTTAATATTTTTCAAATCTACTTTGCGTCCGCGAACTTCAAGTTCACCATTGATTAATTTATTTTGTTGATAGAAGTCACGAATCCACTGACGATAAGCTTCACCAGCAAATGGGATTCCGTCAGCAACCCACTTTTGCATTAGCTTCCAGCTTTCAACAAACCGCTGATTTTCGGAACGGTCCACCAACGTTACATATGGGCCGTAGAAATTCGTGATTGGCTTTAACATCTTGTTTCCAAAGTCAATCATCTCTGGAGGGATGTTTCCGAATGTATCTACTGCTTTATCTAAATTAAAGTAGCGATCGTCTAGGAATGCTCCGTATAAACCTGTATCGGAAAAATCAAATGGACTTGTCATAAAAATTAAGTTTTTAATCGGCAAGTCTTCATTTAATGCAGCAAAAATAGATGTCATAGTTCCGCCCATGCAGTAACCAAGAACAGACAAATCAGGAGATTTAGAAGTGCGCAGCACCTTTTTCGCCGCTTTTGGAATATAATCTACAATATAATCATCTAGCTTCATATTGCTGTCTTCAAGCCCAGGAGTTCCCCAATCAAGCAAATACACGTCAAAACCGCGGTTTAATAAGTATTCAACAAGGCTGTTTCCAGGTGTTAAATCCAAAATATACGGTTTATTGATCAATGCATATACGAGTAAGATTGGTGTTTTATGCAGGTTATCTTTTACTGGCGTATAGCGATATAATTTCGCTTTGTTCTTTTTCCAAATAACCTCTTTTGGTGTTAATCCAACTTCCGGTTCCGCTTCTGTTGTCATAATTTCATATGCACGCTTAAAACGTCTTGCAGAACTTTTATATTCACTTGGCATTGATTTGATTAATTTTTCCCACTCTTGCACGTAAGGAATTGCCACGAATATACACACCCTTTCATTCCATTAGTAGTTAGTTAACAAGCACAGCCCCGACAAAAGTCAGGGCCAGCATTTATTACATGTATAAGCCGCCGTTAATGTTTAACTGTTGTCCTGTAATGTACGCGCCGTCTTTTGCTAAATAAACAACTCCACGTGCAATTTCTTCAGCATGGCCTAAGCGACGAGTTGGAATTTTCGCAACAATTTTTGCACGAACATCCTCAGGAATTGCCATCACCATTTCCGTTTCAATAAATCCTGGGCAAATTGCATTAACTGTTACGCCTGTCTTAGCTAGTTCAAGAGCTAATGATTTAGTGAATCCTAGCATACCTGCTTTAGCAGCTGAGTAGTTTGTTTGACCAAATCCGCCCGCTTGACCAATAATTGATGAAATATTGATAACACGACCACCTTCAGATTCTAAAAGGTGCGTTAGCGCAGCTGATGTTGTGTTGTATACGCTATGTAAGTTTACATCAATTACTTTTTTCCAATCTTCTTCACCTAACTTCTTGAATGAACGGTCGCGCGTAATTCCAGCATTGTTTACTAGAATGTCTAATTGACCAAACGCAGCTTTTGTTTCTTCGATTAGGTGTTTTGCTTGATCTACATAAGACACGTCAGCTTGAACCGCAATAGCTTCTCCGCCGTTGTCTTTAATTTCTTTTACGATTGCTTCTGCAGATTCTTTACTGCTGTTATAGTTTACTGCTACTTTTACTCCATTAGAAGCAAGCTCACGTGTAATTGCTGCCCCGATACCTTTAGATCCGCCTGTTACGATTGCTACTTTACCTTGTAATGTTGTCATGAAAAATTTCCCCCTTGCTTCTTCAGCGATGATTTTTACTGTAAATACAGCAGTTAATGTTGTTATAAAATCCCCTATACCTTACTTGCGAGCCGGCTGCTCAGTTTTTTGAGCATTTGATGGTTTTGCTTCAGATTTAGCTTCTGCCTTTGGCTTTTCAGCTAATTTTTCTTGTTTTTCTAACAGCTGAGCCTGAAGCTGCTCACCTTGAGTTTTAATTTGTTTTTGAATAGTTTCTTTTAACTCGTCTTGTGTTTTTTGCTGCCCTTCAAGAAGAGATAAAACTTTGTCGAGTTTTTTGTCTAACGATTTGACATCAGATTTCAGCTTAGTGACATCTTTTTTCAAAGCAGATGCACTTTCTTGCTGTGCTTCTAATTCATCAAAACGATCGTCAAATTGCTCTTCTAATAATTCTACTTTTTCTTCCACATTGATGACTAATGACGCAACGTTTGCTACATCTTCTTTTGTTGGTACATTTACTTGGTGCAGATAGCGCCCCGTTACTTCATTTACTGCTTGTTGATATTGAAGGTTCATATTTAGCACATTTCCCATGAGCTGGGAAAATTCTTCACGATTCATATTGTCCCCAATAACTTTACCCCAGTAAGATTCGGTTTTGTCATATACGTCTTTCCATGCTTGAAACGGATCAAATACTTTTTGCTGTTCCAAAACTCCATCTCCTTTCTTGTGTACGTTAAAAGTGATGGCTTTCAATATGGACACTTAATGTGACAAGCGACATATTAGAAGCTCTAAGTAAACGCAACCAATTTTGCGTTTATTTATTGGATAATGTAAATCTTTTCACAATTCACTTACCAACAAATTATAAATGTTATAAAAATTACCTACATGTACTATTATAAATTCGTTTTCCAAAATAAACAATTCTAAATCTTTGTTTATTTTTGAATTTTTTTGACGCTTTTTGTCGAAATCCAAAAAATCGTTCTTTTTTCCTGTATTTGAAAGACCTGTTTTAAAGTGTTGACAATTTTTTCATCTAGGTGTAAATTACACATATAGAAAACAAATTCTCTTTTTTCGAAGGGGTGATTACCTTGGGATCAAGTGAAAAAGATAACACCTCTAATTCAAACAACTTAGAAAAATCGATTAGCGGTGCACCAAAAAACTTGATGGTTCCTTTTCTTCTTTTAAGTTTAAGAGGTTGGAATCTACATGGTTACAAGCTCATTCAGCAACTAATGAGCTTTGGATTCACATCAGTTGATCAGGGAAATGTCTACCGCACGCTGAGACAGCTTGAAAAAGACAACTTGATTACATCGCAATGGGATACGTCAGCTGAAGGACCTGCACGCCGGATTTATTCATTAACAGATGCCGGCGAACAATATTTAAGCATGTGGGCTAATTCACTTGAACAGTATCAAAACATGTTAGATTCATTTTTTCACATGTATACCGACATGTTGTTCCCTTTTAGCTCTTCTTCTTCTAAAAAGTCAAAAGAATCAAAAGAGGAAGAAAACGATTAAAGGGATTCACGCAGTACATCTGCGTTTCCTAATATAATGTTAAATTTCACGGTCAACCAGCGAGCGCGGAATGTTAGGTTTATCACACAACTACGAATTTCTTCTTTAACGTTTTGTTCATTACGATAACTGTTCGCCAGACCAAATTATTCAAGGAGGAATTTGATTATGTCAACAGTAAAGTATGATACAGTAATTGATGCAATGTGGGAACAATGGACAAAGGGGTTACAAAACATTGCAGAAGGAAACAAACAAATTGAGCAATGGACGTTAAAAGCACTTGAGCAACAGCAAGAATTTGTAACAAAAGCAGTTGAACAACTTCAAGCAACAGACAAACAATGGAAAGCTGAATTAGAAGATCTTCAACAAAAAACAGTTGAAAACTTACGTAAAACAGCTGGAAACGCTGTTGCCGATTCTTATGAAGAATGGACAAACCGCACGCATGAAGCATTAAATAAATTACAAGAGCTTTCTCTTAACCAAAGCAAATCAAGCTATTCTTTAGTAAAGCAAGCTCAAGAACAATATCATCAAGTAGTAACACAATTAGTAGAAGAGCAAAAGAAAACGCGCCAAGAATTCCAACACGTATCTGATGCATACGTAGAACAAGTAAAATCTCTTCAAAAGTCATTTGCTCAGTCTCTTGAGCAATATGCAGTTGTAAAATAATATATAAAAAAGCCCAGCTTCTTTGAAAGCTGGGCTTTTTTATACTTTCTTGCAAACCATTACCAGTATGCAAAATAGGAAACAACAAATAATACAGGTACAGCAGTAAACTGCTGTACCACTAAAAAAGGAGATGACTAATCATGGCTAGAACAAATAAACTATTAACACCAGGTGTAGAACAATTTTTAGATCAATATAAGTATGAAATCGCTCAAGAATTTGGGGTAACTCTAGGTTCTGACACTGCTGCACGCAGCAACGGTTCAGTAGGCGGAGAAATCACAAAACGCTTGGTGCAACAAGCTCAAGCTCACTTAAGCGGCAGCACACAAAAATAAAACATAATTTCATAACATGGCTAAAAAAGGCACCTGCGTGTGCCTTTTTCTTACATAATATAGTCTTTTAAATACACGTAGTCCCCCGCTAATATAATAACCATCGCGATAATATATTTACGGTTTCTTTCAATTGTTTTCCGGCTCACTTTCACATGTTTTTCAATCAAGCGAATAGGAAGCTGCCGCTTTAAAAACAGCTTATCTTTTAATTCTTTTTCCTTGACGATAAAGGATGCAACTTCCACTGCATTTCCCCTTGCATCCTTATGTTTAGGAGACGTGTTAATAATGTCTTCAAGAGTTAATTTAAACAATTCTAGCGTCTGACAAAAATAAGTCATTTCCTCTTGAATATATGAAGTTTCACTTTGCCTTTTATAGTTAGAAAGCGATATATCCCTTTCTACCTTACCTTGAATAAAACCTTCATTTTCAATTCGGTTATAGAGCAGCGTTTGATTTCTCTTTTCTTTTCGAATATAGTCAATTACTCTTCTTTTAATAATAAGTTCCGCAAATGCAAGAAGGGATCTGCCTTTTTGGATTGTGTAATTTTCAATGGCTTCATTAAATGCAATCAGACCAATGCTAAATTCATCGTCAGCTTCACTTATATAACGTTTACATACAGCTGAAACAACTTTAGCAATAAACGGTTTATATTGTTGAATCATTTCGTTATGTAATTGTTTATCCCCTTGCTGAATCGTCAGTACAAGCGTTTCAAGCGATGGAGGCGTTTGAACTTTTGTGAGCATTGGCTTCACCTCTTTTACTATACTCAGTTACTTTATACCATGTTAATATCCATTCTTTTGATGACGAACAGGGTTTAGAAGCGCTCTGCTCCTCTTAATTTCCCTTTATTATAACCCATAATAGCTCAATTTTACCAATTAACATACATTTGAAATATATGTTTATAAACTGAAATAAACTTCATTGAACTGAATTACTCACGGCTGCTTCTGTTCTCTACAGAATATGAACGAAAAAGCAAAACATTCGGATATAAAGTAATTAAACAGTAGTTAGTTCTTTTACCCTTTATCTAAACAATCTAAACTAGGTATTTTGTCTCAATAATAAAAAACGCGCCTTCAATTAGCATTGAAGGCGCGTTTTTTATTATTGATTTTCAATTTTTTTTAACGATTCTTTTTCTTTCTCTGAGCCTTCAAGATCAGTTTGTTCTTTATTTTTAGATAGAAACCAGCCTGAAGCTGCTATGGCAAGTAACACAATCCAAAACGTAATTTTCCACACTTTTGATTCAGGGAAATGTTCATTAATAATACCTAACTCCGGATGAGCAAGGGTATAAACCGCTAACTTAACCCCTACCCACCCTACAATAGCAAAAGCCGCCGTTTCTAGGCCTGGGCGCGTATTTAATAGCTTGACGAACCAAGTTGCAGCAAAACGCATAATAATTAATCCCATAATTCCTCCGGCGAAAATCACCAAGAATTGTCCCCCATCGAGTCCGCCAATTTGAGGAAGATCTGTTGTTGGCAATGTAACGGCGAGAGCCACAGCGGCCAAAATTGAATCAACGGCAAAAGCAATATCTGCTATTTCTACTTTTAAAACCGTCATCCAGAAACTTGAGCCCTTTTTCTCGTCTGCTTCTTTCACTTTTTCATGATCGTCTTTTTTCACATATCGCTTCACAATATGATTAATGGAAATGAACAACAAGTAAATGGCTCCTATAGCTTGAAGCTGCCATACGTCGACTAAAAATGAAATCAAGAACAATGAACCAAATCTAAAAATAAAGGCACCGGCTAGTCCGTAAAATAATGCCTTCTTGCGTTTTTCTTCCGGTAAATGTTTGACCATAATGGCCATCACAAGAGCATTATCCGCCGCCAAAATTCCTTCTAATGCAACCAGAACTAGCAATACCCATCCATACTCTAACAAAAGCGATGCATCCATAAAAATCCCCTCTCGTTTCTTTATATAAGTTTATTTATCCTCATTACCGGAATAAAACACAAAAAGACCTTTGCCAAATATGGCAAAGGTCTTGCTAAGCATAATCATTATGCCAACAAAGCCGATGGAATACTCCATGTAATGACGACTTTGTTTCAGGTTTCCCTGACGCTACTCCCCTTTACTCCGTAAGAAGTAAATGTATTAAGTTGTTTTTATTTTATAAAAGGTTCACTAATAAGTCAATTAAAAGCCCTCTAAACTTTTGTTAAGCTTTTGTTAAGCGTTTTAATACATTCAAAAACGTTGAAATATGAATAGGCTTTGTTACGTATTCACTAAAGCCGACTAAAAAAGCTTGATCAATATCGCTTTGCATCGCGCTTGCACTCAGGGCGACTCGCGGAATATGCTTCAATTCTTTTTCTAGCTGCAGCTGTGTGCATACCTCAAAACCATTCATATCAGGCAGATCAATATCAATTAAGATCATATCTGGTGAAATGGACCTGATTAGCCCGATGCCGTTTTCTCCTGTTTTGGCAACTAAAAGCTTAACGTTTTTATATGGAGAAAGAATCGATTGCATAAGCTCAATATTTGTATCGTTATCCTCAATATATACAATTGATGTCGGCATGGAAAAACCTAAAAACGGCTCGGCTTCTCCTTCACTGGATAATCGTTTAGGAACAGGTGGATGTACTAAGGGAAAACGCACCCAAAATGTACTGCCTTTTCCTTCTTCACTTCGCACTCCGCACGTACCATTCATTAATACAACAAGCTGCTTTACAAGCGCCAATCCAATCCCTGTTCCGTCTTTTTCTAGTCTATTTACACGGTAGAAAGGCTCAAAAATCCGATTCAATTCTGAAGCTGGAATTCCAAAGCCCCTATCTTCAATCAATATGGTTACGTGATGCTGAGTGATCTCGGTATAGATAGTGATATCGCGATAAGCGGGCGAATATTTAATGGCGTTTGTAAGCAGATTTAATAAGATCTGCTGAAACCGAAGTTCATCTACTTCAACAAAGACTTCTTGGTATGCATGAAAGCGAGTATAAAGTATACTATGCTTATCTTTTGCTAATGGTTTCATAATTTTAAGCGCGTCTTCAATCGCCTCTTTTACCGACACCGGTTCAAGGTTAATCGCTAAGTGACCTGATTCAATTTTCGATAAATCAAGCGTTTCATTTATCAAATAAAGAAGATGATTACCTGCTTTTAAAATTTTTCGTATACGATTCAATTGTTTTTCTGTTAAATCTTTTTCCCCTTGCTCTTCCAATATCTGTGCATAACCTAAAATACTGTTTAAAGGCGTACGAAGCTCATGGCTTACTTTTGATAAAAATTCAGACTTGGCTTGATTTGCTTTTTCAGCTTCTTCTTTTGCTATAATCATTTGCTGATTAGAATGAAGCAAATCTTGTTCTTGTTCCTGCTGTTTTGTAATATCATAAAACGTGACAACTACACCTTTATAATATTTGCTTTCTTGAAGAGGTTCAGCATTCACCGAAAGCCAAGTCAACTTTTTCTCATTTAAATAAATGCCCATAACTGTATTTCGCACAGGCTCTTTTGTACGAAGACATCGAACAGATGGAATGTCTTCCAGTGCAAAAGGTGTGCCGTCAGGATGAATGATTTCCCAGTCTAAACCAAAGGGATTAACTAATAATATCTCATCATAGGGCACTTGTAAGATTTTAGCAGCGTACGCATTAGCAGCAATTAAGTTTCCTTCAAGATCATGAAACACAACCCCTTCTGACATCGTAGAAAGAACGGAGCGATACATGCTTTCACTTTTAGCCAGCTTTTCTCTTGCTTCGTGAAGATCGGTAACATCTACTATAGAACCAATAACTTCTTTTACTTCTCCTTTGTAAATATGAGGTATTAACTTCGTATAGTAAGCAAAATCGTTCAAAAGTACTTCATACGATACCTTCTCTCCCGCCCATGCTTTCTCATAGTACCCCTTATTTTCTTTTGCGTAGGATTCAGGTAAAAATTCTTCAAGTGTTTTACCGACAACATCTATTTCCTCATATCCCATTTCACGAATCATTTTGCCTTCGCACATGGTATGAATATACCCTTCATCGTTTTTCACAAATTTAAAAATAGCGCCATCTTGCTGTGAAAGCGTGCGTTTTAAATCTTCTTGTAAATCCAGAAGCTGCTGTTGCGCCTTTTTTCGGTCTGTCACATCTTTGGCAATGACGTAACTGCCTTTAATTTGACCATGAACAATAATAGGCATTTGCGTTACTTCAACATATACAGGCTGATTATCTTTGCGAATGAGCGTTGCCTCATAATAAACAGAGTCTCCGCTCAGGGATTTCCACATATATTCTTCAGCTTTTTCAGCTTCTCTAAACATATAGGGAAACGGAATTTTCTCCATTTGATGCAACGTGTATCCTGTTAGTTCTATTCCTTTTGGATTAATCGTTTGAATATTGCCGTACAAATCAACCGCACACACAATATTGGGATTGTAGTTAAAAAGAGATTGATAATACTCTTCTTTTAGTTGACTATCCCTCACTTCTTCCTGGCGCTTAAAAGCAGCAACGAGCAGAAAGACAATGAGTAGCGTAATCGTGATACTTGCAATCATATTGGAAAATGGCGCTTGATAAGGCAGCCACTGGCCCCATCTTCTGACAACTGAGTGTTCAATATGCAGCTTCATTCCATACATACTGATGAAATGCATAGCTGAAATTCCAATGCCCAGCAAAATTGAGCTAACAAGTTTGAGAAACGGATTAGCTTTCACGCTTTTCGAACGAAAAAACAAGTGCATCGCATAAAATGCAACGACCAGGGCGATGATGATGGAAAGCAAAACAGATAGCACGGCATAATGGATGTGTGCTTCTGTTTCGATTGCTGCCATGGCGATATAATGTGTACCCAGAATACTGCTTCCCAAAATGAGCCCTGACCATACCGACGTGCCCCATTTCCAAAATGTCCAAAACGCACCTAGTGATCCGCTAATCGCTATTATTAAAGCAATGACAGAAAGTACAGCATTAAAATGAAAGCTAACAGGCACATAATAAGCAAGCATCGCAATATAGTGCATCGCCCCCACTCCAATTCCCATTGAAGCCGCTGACAGTGTAAGCCATAAATAATTGTTCCGCTGTTTTTTCATCATTTTACTCATAATATCAAGTGCTGTATAAGAGGCAAGAATTCCTACAATGACAGCAAGAAATACGGTAAATTCATTATAGTGACCAGTAATTGAAATCATTTTCTTTCCTTTCACTTCAACGTTACTTCTTCTATCTAACTCTCCTCATAAGAACTATATTACGATCATTTATTCCGAAAGCAGACACATGAAATAGACGAAACTTACATAAGCTTCGTCCTTTCATCAGCATAGCTATTTTAGAAGCAGCAGCATCTCTTAATTCATCATTAACTGATGCAGCTGTTTTTGAACGTCTTGTATTTTTAATTTTGAGATATGAGCATATTCATCAATTTCTAAGAAATAAACAAGATATGTTTCGTTTTTTGGTGTGATGTGCGAAACTTTCTGTAAATTCACGATATAAGAACGGTGTGTTTGACTAAATACAGAAGGGTTCAAATACGTATAGATATCACTAATATTTTCATATGTCTCATAGACACGTGATTGAGTATAGATCAAGCATTTTTTTCCGGATTTTTCGATAAAAATAATTTGATCAATTGGAATGTAGTAAGTAGATCCATTAAATTTTACAGGCAGTCTTTTTAATTGCTCACCTGGCTTTTTTGACTGATTTCTATCAATTCCAATGGAGTTTTTTGCCCGCTCTAACGCCATATAAAGCCTTGTTTTTTCAATCGGTTTTACAATGTAATCCAATGCTGACAACTCAAATGCCTTCACCGCAAATTCATCATAACCAGTGATAAAAATGAAGTTTAAATTCGGCTTAATGCGCAGGCACTTTTTTATTGCATCTACACCGTTAATCGTAGGCATATTAATGTCGACGAGCAAAAGGTCTGGACTCTTAGCCATCACTTCCTGTACAAGCTGCTCTCCGTCTTTACAGATGCTAATCACTTCAAATTCCGGAAGCTGTTCTATAAAATAATCTAAAATTTCAACCGAATCTTCGTTATCATCGGCAATAATTAAGTTAATTTTGTTCATCCTGACTCCCCCTAGGATACAATGTTAAAGTATAGTACGAACTATTGCCCATTCTGGTTTATGCATGTCTACACATAGTTATAGTGTTTTTATGTTGAGATGAATGATCTACACGGACGCTAATCGTTAATGGAACGCACAACGATTGTTCATGGGGAATATTGCAATAATTGTAGGTTTTCTAGAAGAAGACATAAAAACCGTTTATCTATTATCATTTATTTTCCTAACAATGATTTAATACCCTTTTTATAATCTGTAAATCAGCATGCCAAAATCTTTATTTAACATTTTCGATAAAGGCGGCACGCTCTTTCACTCATACTTTTATTAATTTTTTACTTTTTTTCAAGGTAATTACTTGCATAATGTCCTTAATAACCTTGACTTTGTGATTTCATCCAGAAGAATTTATGTATTTTTTATTCATTTTATTATAAAAATTTTAGCATACAAAGTTATGAACTTACATATGTATTCCGAACTAGTTCCCTTTAAAACTATGATTATTATACCATTTCATAGTATAAATCACATATAGTTAAACGTGAAGACTTTCCATTTCTTTAAGTGTTCCAAGCTATTTATTTGTAAAATAAATAGCTTCATTCCTCTATAACGGCTACATAACCTAATTAACCAGCTATTATTTGTAAAAAAACAGGCCTAAAGTTATAACCCGGCCTGTTTTGCATTCATTTCTTATTTTTCATTTTTTACAATTTGCTGTGCTTGTTTCGATACAAAGAAGCGATTCTTTTTATCCTGTACCACTACGCTGTCCATTTGAATTTCTCTTCCATTTACAATAGCAATATTTTTATTTACTGGGAAACGCACCGTTCGCTTATTGTTTGTAACAACCAGCACAGGGTTGTTTTTGTCTTTTGAGTCAACCGCTACCTTTGAGCCTTTAAAAGCTTTATTCGCTTCAATAAATAATTCATTTGTTAACTCATTTAAGTTAATATTCATTGATTTAGCCATATGTTTGGCAATATCCGTATTATCAAAGTGCCCCGTTGGTCGATTTACGCCGTATGAATACAGAAATACATCCTCACCCGTATGACCGCCTGTTGTGAATCCAAGGTTTGCTCGGTTGGCTAATAACTTCGATAGTGTAGCACTGATTTCTTTTTTATCTCTTGCTTTAGTCAGCTGCGCTTTTTCCTCTGAAGTTAGATTTGATAAACCATACAAAGCAGCTACTTCTTCTTTATTTGATAAATCTTCTTTTAATTTAGACATAGCACCTTCTAACGTCATTTTTGCTTTTTTTAATGGATCAATATAAGCAGAAACAGGTGTGGTATCGTATCCTTTTGTTGTATTTGCATTACCAATTGAAAGACCGCTGTTTCCGTGATCGGCAATCGCAATAACCATCGTATTTCCATCTTTTTTAGCGAACTCTACTGCTTTGCCCACTGCTTCATCAAACGCTAGTACATCGCTAATCATTCCTATTGGATCATTTGCATGAGCTGCCCAATCGGTTTTGCTTCCTTCAACAAATAAGAAAAAACCGTCTTTATCTTTGGATAGTGTTGTTATTGCTTTATTTGTCATCTGGGACAACTTTGGCTGTTCTGCTTTTGTCTGCGGTCGGTCCATATCATAGGCTAAGTCTCGGTCGGCGAAGCTCCCCCAGATTTTTTTGGCGCGTGACTGCTCTAATTCCTTTTTATTTTCTACAAAGTCATATCCTCTTTTATTCAATACATTGACTAAGTTTTCACCGTCTTTCCGGCTTTTTTCTTCTTTTCCTGGAAGAAGAGATTGCTTACCTCCTCCAAGCACTACATCAATGTTTTGATACACTTGCTGCTCCGCTAGCGTTTGAAAATCATCACGGCTATAGTTGTGGGCTGAAAAACCAGCTGGTGTGGCGTGCTGGATTTCAGAAGTAGCCACAATTCCTGTCGCGCGCCCTGAAAGCTTTGCTCCTTCTAGAACGTTTGCTACGGGACGAAATTGATTTTCTTTTTCTACGGATTTAACCCCAGGTGTATTCACTACTGAAGGAAGCACACCTACATAACCTGAATTTGATTTATTTCCTGTTGCTAAAGCAGTAGCTGCCGGAGCGGAATCTGTAATAGCAGATTCTGCCGAATACGCACGTACTCCCCCGGCCATCAGCTGATCCATATGTAACGGTTTTCCCTTGTACCATCTTGCGAGTGTAGTAGCATTTGAACTCGTCCCGTCCATTACCATCATAATGACATTTTGAGGTTTCTTAGCTGACTTATGCTCCACTTTTGCTTCCGTTTGAATAAGTGAGTTTCCTACACCAAACGAGGCCAATGCTACTGCTCCTGCCAGTGTAATACCTGCTAATTTTTTCTTCATATAAATGTACCCGCTCCTTTATTTAATTGTCTTCGACATGTCTAAAGTTACCATTCAAACGTAAACCCACTGTTTATCTGCTGTAAAAGAGTGTAAAGTTTGTCTTTATATTCTTCCTTTCTTCTTAAGAAAAAATAGTCGAATAAAAAGGAAGTACATGAACAAACTACCAGTAATAGAAAGTCAAGCGAGGGGCACGGTTATGTTTAAACATTTATTTAAAAGAAAAAATGCAGACGATCAGCCCAAAAAATCATTGGATGAACTGATTAACCAATTTAAAAAATCAAGTGATTTTACAACATTAGCCATTGGCTCGCAGCACCGAAAATACATCATTACTTATTTTAAACAGCTCGTAAACATGCAAAGTGTTGAAGATAAAATACTTGAGCCTTTTCAAAAACTAGACTTCACGTTAAGCAGTATATATGAAGTTGAAAATGTTCTGCCGATTGAAGATATTTCAGTCACAAAAGATACAAAAGAAATTTTAGAAAAGATGCTGCGCGGCTATGTGATGTTTCAACTGCATAAAGACGATAAGCTAGTAGCTCTTATTAAAGTTCAAAGCTTTGATACGGGGTTTCGAAAAGAAAACGAAACAGAAAATGAGTTCAGCGTCGTTGGTCCTAAAATTGGTTTTGTAGAGGATTTAGATGTCAATCTCTATTTAATGAGAAAAACGGTCATTTCCGAAAACCTTATTTTTAAAGAACTCACCGTAGGAAATAAATCGAAAACGCGCGTGGTGCTTGTTTACTTAGAAGGCGTAACGAACCCTCAGCACGTAGACACCATGACCCAGCGCCTTGAAGATATAGATTTCGACGTCATTTTTGATAGTACAATGCTTGATCAATTAATTTCCGATAATTCTTCTACGGCGTTTCCGCTTTTTTTAACAACAGAGCGGATTGATCGAGTCTTGTTTAGTCTGTTAAACGGGCAAGTTGCCTTCTTTTCGAGTGGTTCACCCTACGCAGTTACGGGACCTTCAACATTGCTTGACTTCTTTATTTCACCTGAAGACTACTATTTACCGTGGATTCTAGGGTCATTTTTCCGGGTTATTCGTATTTTGGGCGTCTTTTTCTCTATTTTTGCTACGCCTCTTTATGTAGCCATTGTTACGTATCATTATGAGATGCTTCCAAAAGATTTGCTGGGTCCTATTATTTTTTCAAGGACAAACGTTCCTTTTCCACCGGTCATCGAAGTACTTTTTTTAGAAATCACCATTGAACTGCTTCGAGAAGCTGGAGCCAGGCTTCCAACAAAAGTAGGTCAAACGCTGGGAATCGTAGGCGGGATTGTTATTGGGCAAGCAACAGTCGAAGCGGCGTTAACAAGCAATATTTTGCTTATTATTGTTTCACTGACAGCTTTAGCTTCTTTTACAACGCCTATTTTTAAAATGTCTAATACCATCCGGTTATTACGTTTTCCGTTTATTTTGTTTGCTACTGCGTTTGGTTTAGTCGGCATCACCTTTGGCTTTTGCTTCTTGCTGGTTCACTTGCTTCGTTTAAAATCTTTGGGCATGCCTTATCTTGTTCCGCTTTTTCCGTTTCGTCCAACAGAGTATAGGGATACCTTTCTGCGATTGCCCTATAGTCATACAGCAAAGCGTCCAAGTTACTTGCGTCCTTTAGAACGCTTTCGCTATAACCCTAATAAAGCGAATAAGACTAGACGAAAAAGTAATTTAGATAATGAGTAAAGCGGGGAAACGTTATGAAGAGAATACTTATTTTATGCACTTGCCTTACTTTCTTAACGAGCTGTGCAGACCGTGAAACGATTGACGAAATTCAAGTAGTTAACTCCATAGGATATGATTATATTCCTCAAAGCAATAAAGTCAGAGGAACCATTTTATACCCTATCTATAAATACGGCCCAACGGAAGAGCCAAGTATCATTGCGGCTACTGCTAATTCATCGTTTGATATTCCACTTCGCTTAAACAATAAATCATCTCTTCCGGTCGCTTTTGGGCAGTTAAGGAGCATCGTCATGGGAAAAGAATTTGCAACACATGGCGTGGAAGAATTAGTAAACACAATTGCTAGAAATCCAGACCTTGGACGTAATATTAAATTAAGCATTGTAGATGGCAACGCACATGAATTATTGAGTTCCGTTACCAAAAAGAAAATTAAGGACTATCAGTTTATTTCTAATTTAATTGAACAAAATATCCGCACAGAAAATTTACCTAACACCAATTTACAAATTTTTTTATTTAGTTTTTTTAGTGACGACCGCGACCCGTACCTTCCTGTTTTAGCTCAGGAAAAGGATGCCATTAAGTTAAAGGGCCTGGCGCTATTTAAAGAACAAAAAGTCGTTACAACTATCGGAATGAAAGAAACGTTTTTATTTAAGCTGCTAACAAGCGGAACAAAGCACGGCCGCTACTCAGTAAAAATTAAAGAGAGTGACCGTAAGGGCGAGATCATTCTTCAAAACTTGCGCACCAAAACAAAGTATGAAATTAAAGGAAATCATCAACATCCAAGTATTGTTGCACACTTAACTGTCGACGGCCTTGTAAAAGAGTTTCCCGGATGGATAGATTTAACAGACCCGGCTAGTATTAAAATGGTTGAAAAAATGCTTCAAAAAGATATTGAAAAAGATGGGGATGCCTTTATTAAGAAGCTTCAGCAGCACAAAATCGATCCCATTTGTTTTACAGATTATGTTCGAAGTAAAACACGCGGGTTTAACAGTGAAAAATTCAAATCGCAATATCCGGATATGAATATTGAAGTAAAATCTCGCGTTCATCTTATTCAAACCGGTATTAGCAACTAGGAGGAAGAAAAGATGCACAATACAATTAAAGAAGAAAATCAAGTTTCCCCTTCTTTTCTTTTTTTCTTAGTTCACTCTACTCAGATTGGCGTTGGAATACTAGGATTTCAGCGTTATATTATTAAAGGTGCCGGATATGAAGCATGGATATCTATCATCCTTGCAGCGATCAGCACCTGTATTTTATTGGCAATGATTTTTAATATTTTAACCCGTGAAAACAGCGATATTATTGATATTCACCGGCTATATTTTGGAAAATACCTTGGAGGGGCTTTAACCCTTGCCGCTTCCATTTATTATTTTATCTTTGCATTAACGATTTACCGAACATATGTAGAGATTTTGCAAATATGGATGTTTCCACAGTTAGAAACATGGGTGGTATCACTTGTATACCTGCCTATTATTTACTACACAGTTTCCGGTGGATTTCGTGTGATTACTGGAATTGCCTTTTTTGGAATCATGCTTCCCTTGCCGCTCGTATTTGCCTTACTCTATCCGTTAAAGTATGGGCACCTTAATAATTTATTTCCTTTATTTGACCACACAATATGGGAATTTTTAATTTCAACTAAAATGATGACCTTTGAGAATTTGGGATTTGAATCCGTGCTTTTTTTCTATCCATTTATAAAAAATGGCGCTACTAGTCAGAAGTGGGGGCAATATGGCGTTTTGTTCAGTACTTTTTTATATTTGTGCACAGCATTAGTGTCATTTGCTTACTTTAGTCAAGGACAGTTAGGCCATACCATCTGGCCAACTTTAACAATGGCTAAAATTATTGAAATCCCATTTTTACAGCGTTTTGAATATATTTTAATTTCTCTGTGGCTTTTAGTCGTTCTTCCTACTATTGCTGTCAGCGTATGGTGTACAATTCGTGGATTTAGTAAAACATTTAATAAGCCGCCTACGATTTTTCTCATATTAGTTCTTATTGCTCTTCTTGGCTTTTCTATTTTCTTTGATGATAGAGAAACCATCGATCAGCTTAATACACGATTATCCATGACCGGCTTTTACTTTATTTATGGCTACATTCCTTTCCTTTTTCTCTATAGCCTTATTCGAGCCAAAATAAAACAAAAGAAAGCACAAAAAGAAGAGCGTGAGCCAACTTTAAGTTGAATCACGCTCTTTCTTTCATATTATTTTATTTGTTAAATAAAACAGCGTATTCCCCGTATCCTTCTTTTTCTAAATCTTCCTTCGGAACAAAGCGAAGAGCCGCTGAGTTGATGCAGTAGCGCAAGCCGCCTGCATCTTGTGGACCATCATCAAATAAATGGCCTAAATGAGAGTTAGCCGTTTTGCTTCGTACTTCTGTACGAACCATATTATGACTAACGTCCATGTTTTCTTTTACTTCATCTTTATTAATCGCTTTTGTGAAAGACGGCCATCCGCATCCGGCATCATATTTATCAGTTGAACTAAACAACGGCTCTCCTGATACGATATCTACATAAATACCATCTTCTGTATGGTCCCAAAATTCATTGCGAAACGGAGGTTCCGTTGCGTCATTTTGAGTAACTTCATATTGAATAGGCGTTAATGTCGTTTTCAGCTGCTCGTCGCGTCCAAAGTCTTTCCAGTTTTCTTTAATAAAACGATCACGTCCAGACCCGCGTCGATACATAGCATAGCGGAATTTATTTTTCTTATAGTAACCTTGATGGTATTCTTCCGCTTCATAAAACGGTTTTGCCGGTAGAATTTGTGTAGCAATCGGCTCAGAAAAACGGCCGCTTGCTTCTAATTGTTGCTTAGATTCTTCAGCTAGTGTCTTTTGGTGTTCATTGTGATAAAAAATAGCTGTTCGATATGAATCTCCTCGATCCGCAAATTGTCCGCCTGCATCCGTTGGATCAATTTGAGGCCAGTATAGTTCTAAAAGCTTTTCATATGGAAAAACTTCTGGGTCAAATGTAATTTGGACCGCTTCATAATGGCCCGTTGTTTCTGAGCATACTTCTTTGTACGTCGGGTTCTCTTTGTGACCGCCTGTATAGCCAGATACAACTTTTATAATGCCTGGCTGTTCGTCAAATGGCTTCACCATACACCAAAAACAGCCTCCGGCAAAAGTTGCTACTTCATATTGTTCTGTCAAAAAGATGACCTCCTTCATGTGTTCTTTCTATTATTATACGCTGATTTTATGTTCTCACCAACTAACTTGCCTTTTATACTCTTTGCGTTTTAAAACAAAAAAATAATCAGTGAAGCTCATACTCACTGATTATTCTTCCGTATTTAAAGCGCTTTATTTTTGATCGCCTTTAATTTTGTGAAACAGTTTATTTACCGTTTCAATTTCTTTATCTGTAAAGTGCTCAAAACGCTCAAGGAAATAGGCTCGTTTCTTCTCTTGAATAGCATTAAAAATATCCTGTCCTTCCTCGGTCAGTTCAATATCAATAATACGCCGATCGTTTTCAGACCGTTTGCGTGCAATGTAGCCTTTTGATAAAAGCAAGTCGGTTACTGCCGTAATGTGGCTTGCTGACACTTGAAGATACTTTGATAAATCAGTTGATCGCTGCCTGCCGGAATCAACCAGCATACGAAGCACCATAAATTCATTTGTTGATAGCTCTGAATTGTATACTTCATTAATTTCTTGGCGAAGCTGTCTGAACACAAAGCGAAACAGCGTCTCCATTTCTTGAACGAGCTCTTCTCTTTTTTTCACTTGTCACTCTCCTTAACGCTATCACATGATAACGAATATGTATTTACGAAAGTATTTCACTTTCTTAACTTAATTAGTTTTATCAAATTACTAAGCGTTTCGTCAACTATTATTGAGATTTTTTTCCACAAACCTGTACGAATTGATGTATTTTTCATAAAATTCCATAAAAAAGCGATTTACCGTTATGGTAAATCGCTGCTAGTAGCTAAAAATACCGGTTAAAAAGCTTCTCCATCTAGGAACAGGCTTTTTGGCTTTTAAGCTATCTTCACTTTTTAACTGACTTTCAAGTTCAACTACTCGATTTTCTAATTTCGTAATAACTTTATTTAATCGATCGATTTCTGAACGATGCTCTAAAATTTGAAACGTCACTACTTCTCCTGCTTTTTCTTCTGTACGCTTTTCATTTTCAATCAGCCTTAAAAAAAGCTGATCAAGCTGCTTTTGCATGTCTTGCGCACGTTCATCAGATATAACGACTTCCTCTTTTTCTACTACTTTTTCTACCACTTTGACGACGGCTTGACGATTGCGGTTTTTTTGAAACTTTCTAAGTGCTTCAACATTTTCTTCTGTAAACTCACAGTGTCCCGACTCATTTCTCTCTAGCTCGATATCGGCTATTTTAACCCATTTTAATACCGTACTTGGATGTATTCCCAGCGACTTTGCCACATCTACCGTTTTCATCGTCATGTTCCATCCCTCCATTTTTTTCATTTACTAGCCATTTCGAGAGAAATTTTTAAATCCCTTCATACGTGACAAAACTAGTATGAATTCGTCAAAGAAAGTGGACGTTCAACAAATGAAGAAAATGATGTCATTATTGCTTAGAAAAACTCGTACAATCCTTCTGCAAAATAACAAAATTCGTGCTGTGAAATCCCCTTGCCGTATCCATTAAAAAAAGCCGAGCGTTCTTTACCTGTAAAGATTCCGTCTTCAAAGCGCACAGCAAGCGCCATATCATAACGAGCGTCTCCCCAAGTTCCTCCGCTCCAGTCAATAACAGCTGTTATCCGACCGTCGTGCACAAGTACATTATCAATCGTGTAGTCTCCGTGAATAAGCACCTCTTGTTTGCATATCATGTTTTGCTTCTGCAGTTGTTTTAGCAGCTGTTGATTTCCGTCTACCTTATAGTGGATTAAATTGTACTCTGCCTCTTGCAGCATTCGGTGGATCCACAGCTGCTTACTCACTAATTGTTCTGGACACTTCGCATCGTGAATACGAGCAAGAAGACGCCCCATTTCATAGACAATGTACTCGCGCTTTTTTTCATTATCTTCTTTCTCTAAATACTCTCTTACCGTCTTTCCTTCAAAAAATTCTAGCAGCAGCCAGCTTTGTTCTGCTGTTTGAACAAACTTGTAAGCTCTCGGGCTTTGAAAATCTGTCAGTGCTTGTATATTCTTTAATACACAATATTCCTTATATAACCATTTTCTGTACTTTTCCCCTTTTGTCCGCTTTAAAACATACCTTCCTTTAGCGGTATGAAGGATACCAACATCCGACGTACATCCCTGCTTTGGAAACGTCACTTTTTCGATTTGTTTCACATACTTTTTTATAGAGTCAGGAATTTCTTCTACTATAATAGGAATAGGCTGCAACTGTCTCACTCTCCTTTCTTTCTACATTCTCTTTTGATTGCTCTTTCCCTACAAAAAGGATAAGACATAACGAAATCACTTTAATCTAGAAACAAACAAATGTGGTAAATGAGCTGTTATGAAGCGCTTGTTACGCCGCTGTTGATTTCCGTGCAAGACTTCGCTTTCCGCGGGCGGCCGGTGAGCCTCCTCGTCGCTTCCGCTACAGCGGGTTCTCACCTGTTCCGCTTTTCCCGCAGGAGTCTCCGTCTTTCCCTCCAATCAACAGCTAGAAGCAGCTAACTACATACTTGAAACATACGTTCACCATTCCAATAAAAAAATCCGAACGATTACTCGTTCGGACCTTCCTTCAACTAAACTACTTTTGCCCAGTCTCTTAACCTTTACCAAGCACCCAGCGGCTTTTCGTAAACATCGTATAACCAATCGTAAATAAAACAATAATGCAAACCGACAAGCTGCCTATTGTATAAGTAAGACTTTGCATGTCATAGACGCCGTAGAGAAGCTGTTTCATGAGTGCAAATACGTTATAAATAGGAATTAAAAAGACATTGGACTGCAGCTCGTTTACGGATTTTCCCATCAGTAAAAAGCATGGCAGTATCGCTACTGTAACAATTTGCGATGTATAGCTTTGCGCTTCTTTAACGGAACTTGCTAAGAGACTAAAGATACAAAGAATTAGCCCTGCTAATAAGGCAAACAAAGTGATAGCCACTAGTAATGAAGCGCTAAAAGCAATGAGATGATTATTTAGGTTCAAGGCATCATTTAACGTCACGGTAAAGTAGCGTACAAAAAGCACAAATGAAATAGTAGAAAGCACTCCGCTTAAGACCCCAAATGTAGAAATAGTGAACCACTTCCCTATTAGTAAATGTAGTCTTTTAATAGGAGCCATGAGTAGAGCTTCCATCGTTTTTCGCTCTTTTTCTCCTGCAAAAATATCATTAGCGGAAGGTACAATACCTCCTAACACCCCTATAGCAATAATCATAGGAGCATAAATTGCCACCATAATTAATGAACTATTATCTTTATTTGAAAGGCTTTGTTCCTTGACATAGAAGGGCTGAATCGTTTGATCATTAATATTTAATTGTGTTAAACGTTCTTTTATAATGCCGTCCCTCTGTTTATTTAATATAGCTGTAACGTACTCTGTTGTATGTGAAGATTCTACGCTATCTGGACTTGTATAAATCATTACGTCCGGCGATTGCATATGGAGAATTTTATCAGAAAATTTCTTATCAACCTTTAAAGCTACTGATGCTTTGCCTTTTTCTACTGTTTGAAGTGGATCTTCGCTTTCCACAACTTGAAGGTTTCTATCTTCCTTTAACCATTCCACTACACTTGTATCTGAGCCTTTCTCAACAGCTATGGACATACCATCAGGTTGATTACTAGACATCATTCTATCTACAAAAAACAGCATCCCTATATTTAACAGAATCGGAATCAACACGCTAAAGATAATCGTTTTGCGATCTCGCAAACAATCAATTAACTCTTTTTTATAAATATGCCAAATCATATTAAGCCCCCCTCACGATACGCGACATAAAGATGTAGTTTAAATCTGTGCTTTCCTCTTCTTTATAAAGCTGTTCATTTGTTCCTTGATAAATCATTTTCCCTTTATGAATCATGATGATAGACTGACACAGCATCTCCACTTCTTCCATAATGTGACTGGAAAAAATAATCGTTTTCCCTTCTCTTTGCAGACTTTTAATAAGCTCACGAAACATGTTTGCCGATGTAATATCTAATCCTGTAGTCGGCTCATCAAATAGGATAACGTCCGGGTTATGGAGAATAGTGCGTGCAATGGCTACTTTTTGACGCATTCCTTTTGAAAAGCCTCCGACGCGGCGATCCAAGTAGTCTTTCATTCCAAAACGTTTGGCCAGTTCCTCAATCCTTATCTTTGTTTCATGTTTGCTCATGCCATAAAACTTAGCAAAATAAGCTAAGTTTTCACGAGCGGTCAAACGGTCGTATAAGCCTGTTTCACCGCCAAAAAGCACGCCAATTCTTTGTTTTATTTTATCGGGCTGTTTATGAATGTTAATTCCGTGAATGAACATATTACCTTCCGATGGTTCAAGTACAGTCGACAGCATACGTAAAAGAGTTGTTTTCCCCGCTCCATTTTCACCTAATAGCCCTACAATTTCTCCTTGTGCGATGGTTACATGAATATCTTGAACAGCTGCAATTGTTTGCTTTTTCTCTTTAAAATATTTCGTAACACCTTTGATTTCAATCATATCCGCTCTCCCCTTTTACTGTGATTGACTATATCTTAGCTTATTTTTCATACAGCATCTTCCATCTTGTCATAAAGAGGGTTTTTTATGTCGCGAAACGTCCTTTCCATCTTGCAAATCATGGTAAAATAGTGTGGTAATATCCAATAGAATGAAACAAAGAGGGTTTTTATTTATGAAGGTAGGATTAGTGGACGATCATTCATATGATTTAGAGAAATTGAGGATTTCTTTAGAAAGAGAAGATGATATAGACATACTTTTTTCGACTAGCAGCGCGGAGGAAGCTTATAACAAAATTAAAAAAAATGAAATTGATTTATTAATTACAGATATTGAAATGCCAAAGCTATCAGGTTATGAGCTTGCAGACTTTATCAATGCTTACGCACTTGATATTCAAGTCATCTTTGTCACTGGGCACAGCGGCTTTGCCGTTCATGCATTTGAACTCAACGTTTTAGACTACATTATGAAGCCTTATTCTAAAGAGCGTCTGTTAAAAGGCATTCAGCGTTTTCATCAAAAAAAACAATCAACTGACACAAGAGATAAGCTTATTTTAAAACAAAAAACCGAAATGCAGGTGCTGAACAAACAAGATATTATATTTGCAGAACGAACGGGTCGCTCTACCACAATCATAACGACAAATGGAGAATTTAGTACCTATCAATCATTAAACGAAATTGAAAAAGAATTAACAGCGAGTCATTTTCTAAGGTCTCATCGAGCTTTTATTATCAACATTTCCTATATTCAAAATTTCTCCCTGTATACTAAGCACTCCTACTCAGTGATGTTTCAAAGCACCGAAAAAACAGCTTTAATCACGAAAACAAATTTAGACATCTTGCAAAAAGAATACTTTTAAAGGAGGGACTATCTAAAATGAAACTATTTTACACACTAGTTTTACTAACTGTTTTCGTGCTCCTCTTTTTTAAAGACCTGCCTGTTAGTTTACATCTCCTACTTAGTTCTTTTATAATTGGTTCATTTTTTATATGGAGAAAGAAATATCAAACGGCTCCTTTAATAAATATAAAAAAAGCAATCGTAATCACGTCTTTTTTCCTGCTTTTATTTAGCCTATCTTCACCTTTTAGTATTGGCCTAACCGTTATCGCAATGATTGGTTACATGACCGACATGTTTTCTTCTTATCAACAATACATATTTGTAACCAACCGGGAAAGCAGTGCTTCGCGTGAAATTCAAAAGAACAATGAGCTTTTTCAAGCGTTAAGGGCTGAAAGACATGATTTTATCAAACATGTCAGTGCCGTATCCTATCTTCTAGAAACAAATCAAAGACAGCAGGCACAAGAGTACATTCAAGATTACGTTGAAGCTTTGAATGATACCCATTCATATATTCAAGGTGAACATTCGCACGTCGCTTCTGTTGTACATCAATGCAAGAATCAAGCACATACGTGGGGAATACATATGAATGTTCAATTAGATTCACCGTTATCACAGCTGCCTTTAAAGCACCTTGACCAAATGAATCTCATCATGAATTTACTGCATAATGCTTTAGAAGCCGCTCATTCTTCTGAGAAAAAAGAGATAACTGTTTCGAGTATGATTCGAAGTGGCATTTACATTTTAGAAGTCAGCAATTCTACCGCTCCTTTATCACGAGAGCGTCAAGATCACTTGTTTACTTCTTTTCATGTTACAGAAAAGAAAGAACGCCACGAAGGCCTTGGCACGTGGATCATTTCTGAACTTGTTTCCAACTACCACGGACGCTTGGAATATACGTATCACGATTTAACTCTTTCCATTAAAATAAAATTTCCGATAGTCGTTGCCTCAAAACAAGCAACATAGCCGCTGTAGCCCAAGCGGCTTTTTTTCGTATGAGCCTCTTCGATACGCACACACTATAAAAAGCACCGAAAATAAGAAATATTTCACACTTGTTTTAGCTCTTTTATCGTCACTTTTTTAGTTTTTGATTTTTTATATGCAAATCTATTGCATTTCAAGTAAAAAACGAATATTATATATCATGTTGCTTTTAATGTTCGTTATTTTTGGAGGTTACTTATGTTTAAGTTAAAAGAATATAACACGGATGCTAAAACGGAGATTTTAGCTGGTATTACAACGTTTTTAACCATGATTTATATCGTCATTGTGAACCCAGTTATTTTGTCCAGCGCCGGCGTTCCTTTTGATCAAGTATTTACAGCTACTATTATTTCAGCAGTCGTAGCTACGCTATGGATGGCTCTTGCAGCTAACTATCCAATCGCTATTGCTCCCGGTATGGGAATGAATGCATACTTTGCTGCTTTAGTTGTTGGTTCAAATGGAAGCATCGACTATGCTACTGCTTTTTCAGCTGTATTCGTAGCGGGTATTATCTTTATCATCCTATCGTTAACATCGTTTCGTGAAAAATTAATTGAAGCTATTCCAAACAATTTAAAGCACGCGATTAGTGCTGGTATCGGTTTATTTATTGCTTTTATCGGGCTTCGTTCAGCCGGTATTATTGTTGCAAATAAATCAAATTTAATTGGACTTGGTGATTTGCAGTCTGAAAAAGTAGTTTTAACACTGATTGGACTTGCGATTACAATCATTTTATATACGCTAAATGTAAACGGCGCTTTATTCTTCGGTATGATTATTACGGGATTAATTGCTTTCTTTAGAGGACAGCTTTCATTTGATAAAGGTTTGTTTGCTTCTCCTCACCTTCCAGACGGCTTAATGATTTCAAATCCTTTTGCTGCTTTTGGAGATGTTATTCATCATGATTTGTACACAGTTGTTTTTTCTTTCTTACTTGTTACAATTTTTGATACAACAGGTACAATGGTAGGAGTAGCTCAACAGGCCGGTCTTATGAAAGGTAATAAGATGCCTCGCGTACGTCAAGCATTGCTTGCTGACTCATTTGGTACAACGATTGGAGCTTTATTTGGTACAAGCCCAACAACGGCTTACGTTGAATCTTCATCTGGTGTAGCAGCAGGCGGACGTACAGGTCTAACGGGTGTGACGGTAGCCATTTTATTTATTGTTGCAGCGTTCTTTAGTCCGGTTGTAAGCTCGGTTTCTGGCGTAGCAGCTATTACTTCACCTGCATTAATTATTGTCGGAAGCTTGATGATGGGCGCTGTAGCTAAAATTAATTGGAATGACTTTGATGAAGCGTTCCCTGCCTTTTTAGTTGTTCTAGCGATGCCTCTTACATCAAGTATTGCCACAGGAATTGCGCTTGGTTTCATTTCTTATCCGTTAATGAAGCTGGTAAAAGGAAAAGGCAAACAAGTCCATCCGCTTGTGTATGTCTTTGCTGTTTTATTTCTCTATCAGCTCATCTTTTTACCGCATTAAAAAAGCTTGGAGATTCGTCTCCAAGCTTTTTTTATTGAAAGTGATTGTTATTTTCTTTTGTTTGATAAAGATAATTTTCCACATAGATTTGTTCTGCATCAGAAGCATTCTTTATTCCTTCTTCTGGATCTAACTCGATACTTCTCTTTTTAGCTATATAATCCACTAGCGCCCCAAACCCTAAAAGACCGCCTATGATCCCAGCAAATACAATCCATATTGGCAATCGCTTCACGTCCTTTTTCTTTTAATTGTATCATTCTCAGCACAACAGGTAAATATTAACATAGTTATCCATTTGTAAATAAAACGCTTTTTACCAAATATACGTAAAAAACTTCTTTGTATTTGGTATACTAAACTCACGGCATGTTCTACAGAGAAAGGGGCTTAATTGCATATGAACAAACAGCTTGGAACGTTAATGTTTGTTATTTTTATGGTATTTGTCGGCTTTGGAGTGATCATCCCCATCGTACCTGAAGTTATTCGTGCCACGGGTGCAAGCACGGTCAATTTAGGAATACTAATGGCTAGCTATTCGATCGCATCTTTTATTACTGCACCTTTTTGGGGGAAGCTTTCCGATATAAAAGGCCGGCGTCCCATATTACTTTGGGGCTTACTCGGCTTCAGCGCAAGCTTTTTTCTTTTTTCGGTGGCAGAAAACTCTCTGACTTTAATGTATACGTCGCGCATCATCGGAGGTTTGTTCGCAGGAGCTGTTATTCCTTGTGCTTTTGCATATGCTTCTGATAGTACAGATGAAGAAAACCGCACGAAAGCAATGGGACTGTTAGGAATGTCGATTGGCTTAGGCTTTATTTTTGGACCGGCATTAGGCGGCGTCCTTTCATCTTTCGGCTTGTTTGTTCCCTTCGTTATCTCTGGTATCTTGTCACTGATTATGACAGCGTTCTCATTCTTTACGTTAAAAGAATCTTTACGAAAAGAATCTGCTGCCAAAGTACAGACATCGAGATGGCATGACTTCACGTCAGATTTTCAAGGAGCTATGAAGTATTTATATGTTCTTTCATTTTTAGCGACTTTTACGCTCGCTGGTTTAGAAGCTACTTTTCAATTTTTTCAAATAGCGAAAATTAATGCTACTCCTACGACAATCGGATGGATGTTTATGGCGAGCGGTTTAACTCAAGCGCTGATTCAAGGCGGTGTGCTGCAGCGATTTAAAAAAGGAAATGAAAAAAAGCTGATGGCCATTGGCTTATTGGTTTCAGCAATAGGATTTACGTCTATTTTGTTATCTTCTAGTGCCGTTAATGCTACCTTATTTTTGTGCATATTTACAGCAGGAAATGCCCTTATTCGTCCTTGTGTCCTCTCATTAATTACGATGAGAACCAAAGTAGGATATGGCTCTGCTTCGGGGCTAACCGCCTCAATGGATAGCTTAGGGCGTATTTTTGGCCCTCTGCTTGGTGCATTTGCCTTTAAACTCAATATGACGCTGCCTTTTATTATCGGAGCAGTTGTCACTTTAGCTGCTTTACTGCTGATTCAGCGCCATACAGCTCTAGATTATTCTGAGCAAACACTCTCATCGTAGAGGCTGGGAAAACATTATTTTAGTTGAAAGAAGATCCGAACGATGAATCGAGATTCTTGATGGAGAATCCAACGCGTTCGGATTTTTTTATTGTTATGAGTATACTAGCTGTGTTGATTGGAGAGCAAGGCGGAGACTCCTGCGGGATAAGCGGAAGCGACGAGGAGGCTCAGCGGCCGCCCGCGGAAAGCGAAGTCTTGCACGGAAATCAGCAGCCGATTCCTACTAGCGCATGTAGCTCATTTGTTGGTCTTTGGATTAATTTAGCGATGTCTCAATCTCTTTTCATCGTTACTAACACAAGATTATCAGCAGCTGCAGTACGTTTTATAATTGAAAACCGATGAGCTTCGTATAGCTTAATCGCAGGTGTATTTTTTTCGGCTGTAGACACGATACATTCACATTCAGAATATCTTTGAAGTACATGTGTTAAAAGACGGCTTCCGATTCCCTTTCGAAAGTCCCGAGGACGCACAACGAGGCGGCAAATCGTTAATCGCTCATTTTCTTTTTCAAACGACAGCACTCCTGCTAGCTTACCTTCAATCATTTCTCCGATAAACACTTCCTTGCTTTTCATAATATCTTCTTTGCTTTCTGTAAGCTGAGGAATATCTGAAAAACCAATGAGCCTTGCTTCTTCTTGATAAGCTTCTACTTGCACAGCTACTATTTGAAGAGCGATATCCACTCTTTGATGTTCGAGGATTTGAAGCATGAAAACCACTCCATTTCTTTCACAAATTTAGACAAATTCCATGTTTTCACTATATCCAAACGCCTTCCTTGTACATATTGTATTATGTACCGAATTAGCCAGGAGGTGTTTATATGCATATCAATGCTGAAAGAATTAGAGAAGCAACAGAAGCGATTGCTTCTACTGAGCTTGAAACATTTATGTACCAAGAGCCAACTGCTCGTCACAGACGCTCTCGTCGTCGTTCTACTCGTCGCACTACTCGCCGCACTACTCGCCGTTCTACTCGCCGTTCTACTCGTCGTTCTACTCGCCGTTCTACTCGCCGTTCTACTCGTCGTTCTACTCGTCGTTCTACTCGTCGTTCTACTCGTCGTTCTACTCGTCGTTCTAGCCGTCGCCGCTGTCGCTGCGGTTCACCTTGCTGCTCATATCCATGGTTTAATAAATCATTTGGCTGCTGCTTTAAAGGGCATGGCTGTCGTCGCTAAATAAATCTAAAGCAGGTCGAGTTTAAAACATACGCGGCTTGCTTTTTTTAAGATTTTTATTTTACATAATCATTCGTTTTACTCTTCTAAAAAAAGAAAACAACGTATAATAATGGGAAAGAATCTCTCTTAAAAGGAGGCCTATCCATGCACTTATCTTTTGATCATCTTGTTCATTTTTCACCTGATCCTATTAAAGCTCAGAAAGAACTAAACGAATACGGAATAAATGTCGTTAAAGGCGGCATCCATGAAAAATGGGGCACTTTTAACACGTTGGCTTATTTTAACCTCAGCTATATTGAATGGCTTGGGCTTAGAGATATCGCGTTAGCTCAAACTGTTACAGATAATGACCTTATTCAGCAGCTTGTTAACGAACATACACCGGTTGGTCATTTTGGTCGATTTGCATTCCGTACAGATGATATGGATTTGCTAATAAAAGAGCTGGAAAGCAAGAATGTCACTGTAAAAGGTCCTGTAGCGGGTTCTCGTCAAACCAATGATGGAGAAAGACTTCAATGGAAAATGTGTTTTATTGAAGCTGACCACGATTCCCTGCCTCTTCCTTTTTTTATTGAATGGGGTGAACCAGAAGAAAAACGCAAGCCAAAGCTAGCGGCTCTTTCTTCTCACCAAGCTGGTCAGCTGCAGCTAAAAAATATTTACTGTGCTGTACATAACCTCGAAGAATCCATCAGCAAGTGGACGAAACTGCTGGACATTCAGTCTGCCGAAAGCTACAAAGACTCTTTACTTAATGCACGTTGTCAAAAACTATATGTCAATGGAGGAAACCTTATTTTTTGCAGCGGAACACAAGGTGTTGTCCATGATACATTAAAAAAAGTTGGAGAGCGTCCATTTTTGGTTGAATTAGATCACGCTCTAACACCGCAACAAATTACCGTACAAGGAGCTTCTTTTAAATTCAACAAATAAACATCCGCAGACGGATGTTTATTTGTGTGCTTCCTTTATAGCTTGATAAATGAAATGAGGCAAAATTTCAAAGGAATACTGAACGTCTAATCTTTCGGTCCATTGATGCGCATCTCTTCCCAGCGGTCCAATGTTCAGCACCGGCATCTTCAGCTCCTCTAGCTCTTCTAGCGGGATATGATACCCTTTATTCCATAGCGGCATATTTGCTACCAACGTGTTAAATGTATGAAGCGGATGCTGCAGGCTGGCATAGCTTAAATCCGAAATTCCGCCAAAATAACTTTGTTCAACTAGCTCCACTTGGAATTGCTCTTTGGCAATTGCCTGTACGTTTGACAAAATCTCTTGTACAAACGGATCATCATGTGAACAAACGGCCGGATAAAGAGGCGGCGTAAAAAATAAGACCATCATCGGAGCTGCTTCTTTACATAAACCAGCTAAAGAGTTTACTAATTTAATGGTTTTATTTCTATCATCATCCTCTTGTGCCAAAAGTGCTGCTTCCATTTCTTGCACATATTTTTCACCATGCTGTTTGACTGCATGAGTATAAAGTTCTTCATACGTCCATACGTTCACGTCAAGAGATGAACCCTCCATTCCCGCAGCGTACTGCCTAGCGGCTTTATTATAGTGTTTTTTCACATTCAAAGCCGCTTTGTCAGCCGATTTCAACAGCAGATCTGTTACTTCTTTAAGAGAGCGGTTTAACATAAATAAATTAAATAATACAACGGCAGAGTGCGGAACTTGAACTGAATACTCTTCTTTTAAATCTTTTTGTATCAGCACCGTAGGAGGTGGACTCGTTTCTTCTCTTACTTTTTCGCAAAAATCAACGTTTAATTCTATTTCTTTTGTTAAATAAGAAGCTAGTAAATTAGCATTTAAACCAGCTAGCGGTTCCCCTACATGAGTTTCTTTTCCATAACACAAAAAGCTTGGCATGATCTTCCCAATCGATCCTGAGTACACATAGTTCGTTTGATCTCCAGGATAGCGGCTGAACACTGGTTCTGCATTTAGCATGAGAGAAAAATCCAGCTGATGTTTGCGGGCAAGTTCTAAAAGAACAGGCACTGCTTTTCTCATCCCAAGCGAATTTACTTCTTCATCCGGCACCGACAGCAGCAGGATGTTTCCGTCAAACTCTCCGTTGCATGCTCGTTCAACCATACTGATATGCAGGGCAATGCCTGCTTTCATGTCCATCGTTCCTCGGCCAAAAAGCCAGTCTCCTTTTATCATATCTTTTTGTACGTGCGCCGGAACTTGTTCCATATGGTTATAAAAAGTACTCGTTAATGTATCAGCGTGAAAAGCATCCTTTTTCCACTGTCCATAATCTTGTACATCCACTACATCGTAATGACTTACTAGTACAACTGTTTTATTCGTATTTTTCCCTTGAACAAAAGCTGTGACAATCGATCGCCCGTCTCCTGTTGAATGAAGCTCGACTTGCTCGTTTTTTTGAAAGTAAGGCAGCTTCAATAAATAAGACGCTATCGATTCAGCCATTTCCACTTCTGCCATCGTTCCTGTCACGCTAGGTATAGAAACCAATTCGCTTACAAGTTTTTTTAACTGTTCTTTTGTTTGATACAAAGATGTTTTGTTCGACATACCCTTCATCTCTTTCCTTTTTCTAAATTTTCTATCAAACAAAACCATTCGTCAATCCCTTTGACAGAGACTCTTTCATTCTATCCCTATGTATCATAGTATGGCGCTGCCTTTACGCACATGATAAAAAAAGAGTGTGCGGCTAGGGATAGCACCGCACACTCTTTTTTTACTTTTCGTCATCTTCTAAAAAGTCTAGGATACGATCAATAAGCTGTTCGCTTCCTGCATCGTTTCCGTGTTCAAGAGACATTTCCATTTCAATGCTCCTTTCATAAAATATTCTTGTTTTATAACATACCACAATTCATTTCGAATGTAACCTTTAATTTGTGTAAAAATTTCGACAATTTATGATTAATTTTAAAACCTGTTGAGTATTGATTATACCCACCAGATTCTTTGCTTGTCAAAAACCATGCTTTCTATTTAAAAACACTTAAAAAATAGAGGCGCGAGCAGACTTCTTCTATAAAAGACAGCCTACTCGCTCAAGCTTGGAACAGCATGATGAATAAATTTCTAGTTCATTTGCTTTTTGTACATCTTTAATATCTATGCCTACAGCATATGTACGAACATGGTTTTCGACCACAATTTCATAAAATGTTTCTAATTCCCGATAAGCTACTTGATAATGCTTTCCTAATAATTTCACTGCTTCCTTTAATGCTTTCTCTCCTGTATGTGCTGCAACTGCTGTATGGCTCATAAAACCCTCTCCTTTTAGAAAAATAAAAAAACTCATTTTGCTTTGATGCAAAATGAGTTTTTCACCCGTTTTATCACCCAAAGCACATGCTTTGCTGGTAGGAGCACCTTACATTCGTAGGTTGCTGTGGAGTCAAAGAGCCAGATCTCTCGTCCACTCGTGATAACTTTTTTAATTTAAAATTTATTTTATCAAACAATTCCATCCCCGTAAATAGAAAAATAAAAATATTTTAATTTTTTTGGTAATGGAATGAATTCAAAAAATGAAAGCTTAGATTAGCAAAATAAGAAGCTGCTACAAGTAATGCCTCTTCATTTAATGAAAAAGAAGGATGGTGCCATTCATATTCTCCAGCTGTACCCATCCATACAAAAAATCCTGGTACATGCTGCTGATATACGGCAAAATCTTCTCCTCCAGGCGATTGTTCAGCTTCTACGACTTGATAACTAAGATCCTCTGCCGCTTTAGTAACTAGTTTTTCCAGCGTATCATCATTGTTTACTACAGGAAGATATGGATACCATTTAACGTCTACTGAAGCCCCGAAAGCTGCGCCAATCCCTTCAGCAGTTCGTTTCATAAGAGCCGGTATTTTTTCTCTCGCTTCTTCTTGAAAGGTACGCACAGTTCCTTCAAGCGTTACTTTGTCAGGAATGACGTTCCACGAGCTCCCTCCATGGATTTGAGTTATGCTGACAACAACATTTTGAAAGGGGCTGAGATTACGGCTGACAATGGTTTGTAAACTAGTAACAATTTGACCAGCAGCAGCAATCGGATCTATTGTTTTTTCAGGAATACCCGCGTGACCTCCTACTCCTTTGACGTCAATTTCAAAACGATCAACACTTGCCATTAAAGGTCCCGGTTTGATACCAATGGTTCCTACAGGAAGATCCGGTTTGTTATGCATCCCAAATATCGCTTCCACTCCTTCGAGCACACCTTTTTCAACTAGCATTTTTGCCCCAGAAGCCGTTTCTTCGGCTGGCTGAAAGATAAATCGAACCGTACCGCAAAGCTCCTGCTGACGCTCTTTAAGAAGGATAGCTGCTCCGATTATAGAAGCCGTATGAAAATCATGGCCGCATGCGTGCATAACACCGTTCACTTCAGAAGCAAATGGCAGATTGGTTTTTTCTTCAATTGGCAGCGCATCAATATCAGCTCGAATAGCGATAATAGGTCCCGGCTTTCCTCCCACAATTTCTGCTACTGCTCCTACGTCTAATTGGAATTCATCCGCTATAGAAATATCATAGTGTTTTAACCACTTTTTAATACGTTTAGTTGTTTCATATTCTTTCATTGAAAGTTCTGGAAACCGGTGCAGCTCACGGCGTATGTCTATTAGTTTATTTAGTAGTAATTGATCGGTCATATTTATCACTCTTTCACATTTCTTAATTTGGATCACTTCTCTATCTTTTACGACAAATAGTGTACCTCATTGAATTTTTTATAAAGAAATACGGTCGTATAACCTTCTGCAAGGTGCTTTTCTTTAGCTTGAACATATCCTTTTCGTTCATACATCTCAACTAACCAAGGATGTTCTTTTGCTGTTCCTAAAGACACACCTGGTGATTTAAACGTATTTTTTATTACCTCTTCCTCTACTAGATGCAGCAGCTTAGAACCAACGCCTTTCCTGGCAAACGACGGGTCCACTGCAAACCACCAAAGATGCGGAACAGCAAACGGACCTGGATGTTCTCCCCAAGGCATTCGTATAGATACAGTTGCAGCGATTCTTTTATCTTCTTCATATACATAGCAAAGGTTTTGAGAAATATTTTTCTTAACAAGGGCAAGATCAGCAGTAGCTGCTAAGAAAGGAATGCCTCGCTCTCGAATAGGCTTATATGCTTGTAGAGTTAAGTTCAATAAGTTATCTGCGTCGTCATTTGTTGCCAAACGGAATTCATTTTTCATCTCTTCGCCTCCTTATGCAGTGTTTAAATATTTTATTTAACTTATAAGTTTACTAAGAATTAAAAAAGACAGACTGCCGCCTTGCGTACTCACTATACAACTGCTTTTATAACGTGTCAATTTTCATTATCTCTTTCTATGAAAGCTATCATAAAAACCAATACTTACAGTTTCTTATACTGAACAAATATCAATAAATCCCCTTACGAAACCCCTTTCATTACTTTCGTTAAATTTTCAACCGCAATTATAGAGCGACGTATGATAAAATAGAACACGGTAGTTGTAAGAAAAGCAAACAGAAATGTAATCACTAGCATAATCGAGGCTGCTTGCTCTTGTTTCATAATAAGATAATAATTTGTCACTTCAATTACAGTAAGTGTTATGACCATCATATATAGCATTTCACATGTAAACTTTGAAACGCTTTTTTTATTTTTCATTTCCTATACCATCTAAAGAAATAGAATGTCTAATCTATATTAGTAGTATCGGCATATTTTTATATGTTTTTGTAAAAACTAAAGAAAAATTGAAGCAATTATTATTGGCGCTTTTCCACTAAATATTGGAATACATATCATTCTGCAAGGCGCTGCAACAGCAGTTGATAACTGTCTGATTATTCTTTTATTTGACCAACCTCTACCTTTGCTTATAAAATGAAGATTTGTAGAAAGGAGTACGAAAAATTTTATGTATACGTATCAAACAGGCAATCAAACAATTGACTACAAAATTGAAGTCGTTCCAAATAGAACCGATATCAC
>Ga0102593_1000158_pt1 | contig 174564 bp, 161 predicted proteins | sample AraplaCol_mMS_r2_2_FD_76862 | JGI IMG/M metagenome (GOLD analysis project Ga0102593, IMG submission 76862) | Arabidopsis root microbial communities from North Carolina, USA - plate scrape MF_Col_mMS_r2 (SPADES assembly) (version 2) | ecosystem: Host-associated > Plants > Roots > Endosphere...
TGTAGTAGGGCCAGTTATTATGGTTATAGGCTTAGGACTAGCTAATACAGCAGTAGGCATGGCTATGAACGATGCAAAAGGAAATTACAGCTTAACTTACCTGATGGTTGCGCTTGTGACACTAGCGATAACAGTTGCTTGCTCAATCTTCTTTAAAAACATTATCAGCCTGATTCCGGTACTGATGGGAATTATCGGCGGATACATCTTTGCTTATACACAAGGATTGGTAGACTTTTCAAAGGTAGTGAAAGCAGAGTGGATTGAAGTACCTCACTTCTACGTGCCGTTCGTCACATACACGCCGTCCATTTCATTAGGGATTGTGCTTATCATGGTACCTGTAGCAGTCGTAACACTCTCAGAACATATCGGACACATTCTCGTCTTAAATAAGATTGTGGATCGAAACTATATTGAAAAGCCAGGGCTGCACAGATCGATTTTAGGAGACGGAGTAGCAACTATGCTTGCTGCGCTGATCGGCGGACCGCCAAATACAACATACGGTGAGAACATCGGAGTGTTAGCCATCACAAAGGTGCTTAGCGTATTTGTGATAGCAGGAGCAGCAGTCTTCGCGATTTTGTTCGGGTTTGTCGGCAAAATCAACGCTCTTATTTCAAGTATACCAACGCCGGTCATGGGCGGGATTTCAATTCTCTTATTCGGAATCATTGCTTCATCAGGCTTGCGCATGATGGTGGATGCAAAGGTAGACCTTGGATCAAAACGAAACTTAATGATTGCTTCGATTATCTTAGTGTTAGGAATCGGAGGAGCACACTTAGATATCTCAGAACATGTAAAGATTGATAGCATGGCACTGTCTGCTATCATGGGAGTTCTGCTGAATCTAGTTCTGCCGAAAGAGAAGATAAAAGAAGCAGAAAACGTTCAACAAACGTCAGTACGAAAAATTTCATAGAACGCCTTTTAATTGAAATCCAGAGAGGTTTCTAAGGGTGTGTGAAAAGCGCGTTATAGACGAAGCTTGTTTTCTTACACCCTTTCTAAGTTAGAAAGGGTGTTTTTTATAAAGAAATGCGAGGAAAGCAAAAATGGAGGGAATCGATATGAAACATTTAGTGACAGTCTCAACACTAGAAACAAATGAAATTCTAGAGATTTTAGACAGCGCTGAAAACTATCGAACGAATAAACAAGGATGGAAACCGGAAGAGAAAATGTTTGTTGCCAACTTATTTTTTGAAGCGAGCACGCGTACTCGATGCAGCTTTGAAATGGCAGAACAGCAGCTAGGATTAACAACAATTCCGTTTGAAGTAACAACTTCAAGCGTCCAAAAAGGAGAAACGCTTTATGACACGATTGAAACATTAGCTTCAATCGGCGTTCAGTCAGTTGTTATTCGCCACCCGCAAGATCGTTATTATGAAGCACTGCAGGAAAAAGTATCGATTCCCATCATTAATGCAGGAGACGGATGCGGTCAGCATCCAACTCAGTGTCTGCTTGATCTACTGACGATTCGCCAAGAGTTCGGCTCGTTTAAAGGATTAAAAGTCGCAATAGTCGGAGATTTGCGACATAGCCGCGTAGCGAGATCGAATGCTGAAATGCTGACAAAACTAGGGGCGACCGTATATTTTGCGGGACCTGAAGAATGGAAAGATGAAGAGAACAGACACGGTACATATCTTGATATCGATGAAGCAATCGAAACGGTCGATGTTGTGATGCTGCTGCGTATTCAATTTGAAAGGCATGAAGAGAACACTTCAGAGCTTGCACAGAACTACCACAGCCGCTTCGGATTAACCGTTGAACGAGAGCGGAAAATGAAATCACATAGCATTATCCTTCATCCAGCTCCTGTAAACAGAGGAGTCGAAATTGCAGATGAGCTCGTTGAATGTGAACGATCAAGAATTTTTAAACAAATGCAAAATGGCGTGTACATTCGCATGGCAGTATTAGCAAGAGCGCTACAACCAATTGAAAGGGGACTTAATAATGACAACAATTATCAAAAATGCTACATGGTTAAATGAAGGGAAAATTGAAAAAGTCGAACTGAAAATTGAAAATGGTGTAATTGCTGAAATAGCTTCACACATCGATGTAGAGAATGAAGAAGTCATTGATGCAGGCGGGAACTTCTTATCACCGGGTTTAATCGATGTCCACGTTCACTTGCGCGAGCCAGGGGGAGAAAAGAAAGAAACGATTGAAACGGGTACTTTAGCAGCGGCAAAGGGCGGTTTTACAGCAATTGCTGCAATGCCAAACACGCGTCCAGTTCCGGATACTGTTGAACAAATGGAGTGGGTAAACAAGCGTATTGAAGAAACAGCACATGTTCGCGTATTACCATACGCATCGATTACCACTCGCCAATTAGGAAAAGAACTAACGGACTTTGAAGGCTTAAAAGAAGCGGGCGCATTTGCTTTTACAGATGATGGAGTAGGCGTTCAGTCAACAGGAATGATGCTGGAAGCGATGAAAAAAGCCGCTTCATTAAATAAAGCAATCGTTGCACACTGTGAAGATAATGATTTAATCAACAAAGGCTGCGTCCACGACGGAAAATTTGCAAAAGAACATGGACTAAACGGTATCCCTTCTATCTGTGAAGCCGTTCAAATTGCACGAGATGTACTGCTTGCTGAAGCAGCAAACTGTCACTACCATGTGTGTCACGTAAGTACAAAAGAATCCATTCGCGCCATTCGGGATGCAAAAAAAGCAGGAATTCGCGTAACCGCAGAAGTAACGCCTCATCATTTACTGCTAAATGAGGAAGACATCCCTGGGCTTGATTCAAACTTTAAAATGAATCCGCCGCTTCGAGGAAAAGATGATCAACAGGCATTAATTGAAGCTTTATTAGACGGAACGCTTGATTTTATCGCCACTGATCATGCACCGCACACAGCGGACGAAAAAGCAGCAGGCATGGAGCTTGCGCCGTTTGGGATTGTGGGACTTGAAACAGCTTTCCCGCTTCTTTATACAAACTTGGTATTAAAAGAAGTAATGACGCTAGAGCAGCTAGTATCATATTTAACAAACAAGCCTGCTGACACGTTCAACCTTCCTTATGGCACCATCGAAGTAGGGAAACCAGCAGATTTAACTATCATTGATCTTGAAACAGAAAAAGCAATTAATCCAGAAGAATTTGTATCAAAAGGTAAAAATACGCCGTTTGCTAACTGGGTATGCAAAGGTTGGCCGGTAATGACATTAGTAGAAGGTAAACGAGTATGGGAGGATGTTAAAGCATGCAACGTCAACTAATTTTAGAAGATGGAACAGTATTTATCGGAAAAGGATTCGGCAGCGACAAAGAAATGACAGGAGAAGTTGTTTTCAACACGGGAATGACAGGATATCAAGAAATTCTATCTGATCCATCATACTGTGCACAAATTGTGACATTAACATATCCTTTAATCGGAAACTACGGTATTAACCGCGATGACTTTGAGTCGATTGAACCAGCTGTACACGGTTTGATTGTAAAAGAAATTTGTGATGCTCCTTCAAACTTCAGAAGCGAACTATCAGTAGATGAATTTTTAAAACAAAAAGATATTCCAGGATTAGCTGGAATCGACACAAGAAAATTAACGAGAAAAATTCGTCAGCACGGTGCGCTTCGCGGACGCGTGTGCAACATGGAAGTCAATGTAGAAGAAGTAGTATCACAGCTTCAAAATCATGAACTTCCGACTGACTCAGTTAAAAAAGTATCAACAGTGAAGCCTTACCCAAGCCCAGGCAGAGGTAAAAAAGTGGTACTCGTTGACTTTGGAATGAAACACGGAATTTTACGCGAATTAACAGCTCGTCAATGCGACGTGATTGTGGTTCCTTATAACGTAACTGCGCAAGAAATTCTTCAATTAAATCCAGATGGCATCATGTTGAGCAACGGACCTGGAGACCCAAAAGACGTACCTGAAGCAATCGAGATGATTCAAGGGGTTTTAGGAAAGGTTCCTCTTTTCGGAATTTGTTTAGGACATCAGCTGTTTGCGCTAGCATGCGGAGCAGATACAGAAAAAATGAAATTTGGTCATCGTGGATCCAACCATCCTGTAAAGGATCTAAAAACCAATAAAGTAGCTCTTACATCTCAAAACCACGGCTATACAGTATGTGAGCCATCTCTTGTCAACACGCCATTAGAAGTGACGCACGTTGCGCTTAACGATGGAACAGTTGAAGGAGTAAAGCATAAAGAATATCCGGCATTTACGGTTCAATATCACCCTGAAGCATCACCGGGACCTGAAGATGCAAACGGATTGTTCAACGAATTTATGGATCTTATGAAAAACAATCAGAAAGTAGGTAATTGCTAATGCCAAAACGTCAAGATATTAACACAATTCTCGTAATCGGATCAGGACCAATCGTCATCGGACAGGCGGCAGAGTTTGACTATGCAGGAGCGCAAGCGTGTATTGCGCTAAAAGAAGAAGGATACAAAGTTATTCTTGTGAACTCCAATCCTGCAACAATCATGACAGACTCAGAAATGGCAGATAAAGTATATATTGAACCTCTAACGGTTGAATTTGTAAGCTCAATTATTCGTAAAGAACGCCCTGATGCACTGCTTCCAACGCTTGGCGGTCAAACGGGACTGAACTTAGCGGTAGAATTACACGAAACGGGTATTTTAGAAGAATTTAATGTAGAAATTCTCGGGACAAAATTATCGGCGATTGAACAAGCTGAAGACCGTGAGCAGTTCCGTTCACTAATGAATGAACTAAATCAGCCTGTCCCAGCAAGTGAAATCATTCATTCGTTAGACGAAGCTTATGCGTTTGTTGAACAAGTAAACTATCCGGTAATCGTGCGTCCTGCTTATACGCTTGGCGGTACGGGAGGCGGAATTTGTAACAACGAGCAAGAGTTGATTGAAATTGTAACAAGTGGATTAAAACACAGTCCTGTAACACAGTGCTTACTTGAGAAAAGCATTGCAGGCTTTAAAGAAATTGAATATGAAGTAATGCGCGATGCAAACGATAATGCGATCGTAGTATGTAATATGGAAAACTTTGATCCGGTCGGTATTCATACGGGAGATTCAATTGTTGTAGCACCAAGCCAAACGCTAAGCGACCGTGAGTATCAGCTGCTTAGAAATGCTTCACTAACAATTATCCGAGCGCTTAAAATCGAAGGCGGATGTAACGTTCAGCTAGCACTAGACCCAGAAAGCTTCCAGTATTACGTAATTGAAGTAAACCCTCGTGTAAGCCGCTCATCGGCTTTAGCATCAAAAGCAACAGGGTATCCAATTGCAAAATTAGCAGCAAAAATTGCGGTAGGCTTAACATTAGATGAAATGATGAACCCGGTAACTGGGAAGACATACGCATGTTTCGAACCGGCACTAGATTACATCGTATCTAAAATTCCACGCTGGCCGTTTGATAAATTTGAATCAGCTAACCGTAAACTCGGTACACAGATGAAAGCAACAGGTGAAGTAATGGCAATTGGCCGCACGTTCGAAGAGTCAATTTTAAAAGCCGTACGCTCACTAGAGTCAAACGTTCATCACTTAGAGCTGAAAGATGCGCATGAATTTGATGATGCAATTATTGAAAAACGTATTCGCAAAGCTGGTGATGAGCGATTATTCTACATCGCAGAAGCGATTCGCCGCGGCATAACGATTCAGCAAATTCACGAGTGGAGCAAAATCGATCTCTTCTTCTTAGTAAAACTTGAAAAAGTGATTGCTTTTGAAAATGTGTTAAAAGAAGAGATTCATAACGTAGAAGTTTTACAGGAAGCAAAAGAAATGGGATTTGCAGACTGTACGATTGCTAAGCTATGGAATCAAACAGAGCGTGAAGTATATGACTTCCGCAAACAAAATGGCGTGATGCCAGTGTACAAAACAGTAGATACATGTGCAGCTGAATTTGAATCTACAACACCATATTTCTACGGTACATTTGAAGATGAAAACGAATCGATTGTTACAGATCGTAAAAGCGTTGTAGTGTTAGGGTCAGGTCCAATCCGCATCGGGCAAGGAATTGAGTTTGACTATGCAACAGTTCACTCCGTGTGGGCGATTAAAGAAGCTGGATACGAGGCGATTATTGTCAATAACAATCCAGAAACAGTATCAACTGACTTCAGTATTTCAGATAAATTATACTTCGAGCCGCTGACGATTGAAGATGTGATGCATATCATCGATTTAGAAAAACCAGAAGGTGTGGTCGTACAGTTCGGTGGTCAAACAGCAATCAACTTAGCAGACGAGCTAGAAGCAAGAGGGGTCAAGATTTTAGGAACGTCGCTTGAAAGCTTAGATGCAGCGGAAGACCGTAAAAAATTCGAAGCGACGCTAGCGCGTTTAGAAGTACCTCAGCCTCTTGGAAAGACGGTTACATCCGTAGAAGAAGCAGTGATTGTGGCAAAAGAAATTGGTTATCCGGTGCTTGTACGACCTTCATATGTACTAGGCGGACGCGCAATGGAAATTGTGTATAAAGAAGAAGAACTGCTTCACTATATGAAACACGCGGTAAAAGTACACGCTGATCACCCTGTGTTAATCGACCGCTACTTAACTGGAAAAGAAATTGAAGTCGATGCCATTTCAGACGGTGAAACAGTGGTTATTCCAGGGATTATGGAACATGTAGAGCGCGCGGGTGTACACTCAGGTGACTCCATTGCTGTATATCCACCGCAAACTCTGTCACAGGATGTAAAAGATACAATCATTGATTACACAACACGTATTGCAAAAGGCTTAAACATTATTGGACTGCTCAACATTCAGTTCGTCTTATCAAAAGGAGAAGTGTTTGTTCTTGAAGTAAATCCTCGTTCAAGCCGTACGGTGCCGTTCTTAAGTAAAATTACGCGTATTCCGATGGCGAATGTGGCAACAAAAGTTATTTTAGGAACAAGTTTGCGAGAGCTTGGTTATGAATCAGGCATGCACCCTGAAGAAGAAGGTGTCTACGTAAAAGTGCCGGTCTTCTCATTTGCAAAGCTGCGTCGCGTAGATATTACGCTTGGACCTGAAATGAAATCTACTGGAGAAGTAATGGGGCAAGATTCAACGTACGAAAAAGCATTATATAAAGGACTAATTGCGTCAGGTATGTCCATTAAGCCGTACGGTTCAGTACTTATGACAGTAGCGGATAAAGATAAAGAAGAGGCAACAGCGCTAGCGAAGCGTTTTGCTAACATTGGCTACCAGGTGATTGCAACGGAAGGAACAGCTTCAACGTTTACAAAAGAAGACATTCGCGTAAAAGTAGTAAATAAAATTCATCATGAAGATCACAATCTTTTAGATGTGATACGAAAAGGTGAGGCGCAGCTTGTCATCAACACGCTAACAAAAGGAAAACAGCCTGCGCGTGACGGATTTAAAATTCGCCGTGAAGCAGTTGAAAATGGTGTACCTTGCTTAACATCACTTGATACAGCAGAAGCGATTTTACGAGTGCTTGAAACGATCAGCTTCCATACAACACCAATGAAAAAAGTTCGTCCAACTAAAGAGGTGACAACCGTATGATCAAACATGAAATGATGCAAGTCGTCAGTCAGCGACCGTTAACACACAATGTATATGAATTAACCCTTCAAGGCGAGCTTGTTCGTTTCATGAATGAGCCGGGGCAGTTTGTGCATATCCGCGTCAACAACGACTATTTGCCACTGCTTCGCAGACCAATCAGTATTGCAGAAATTGACCAAACTCACGAACAATTTACGATGATTTACCGTGCAGAAGGGGCGGGAACATCGCTGCTTGCCGAAAAACAAGCCGGACAGTCGATTGACGTGTTAGGTCCGCTTGGCCACGGTTTTCCATTAGATACCATAGAGGCAGGTCAAACCGCTTTATTAGTAGGGGGAGGCATTGGAGTGCCTCCGCTCTATGAGCTTTCAAAAAGACTTCGTGAAAAAGGCGTGCAGGTTATTCACGTCTTAGGCTTTCAATCAAAAGCAGACGTATTTTACGAGCGAGAGTTTTTAGCTTTAGGAGAAACATATATTGCAACGGTAGACGGCTCTTACGGAACAAAAGGTTTTGTCACAACGGTGATTGACGAGCAGCAGTTTTCATATGATGTTATGTTTTCATGCGGTCCAACTCCGATGTTGAAAGCACTAGAAAATAATTATACAAACAAGCCGCTTTACATTTCTTTAGAAGAAAGAATGGGTTGTGGAATCGGCGCTTGTTTTGCATGTGTATGCAGAGAAAGTGAAGATTCTACGGCGTATAAAAAAATCTGCAGCGACGGTCCCGTCTTTCAAGCAGGGGAGGTGCTTCTATGAGCATGCTAAAAACGACATTGCCAGGATTAGATTTGAAAAATCCAATTATGCCAGCATCCGGCTGTTTTGGATTTGGACGTGAGTATGCTCAATTTTATTCACTTGATGCACTTGGAGCCATTATGATTAAAGCGACTACTGCTGAAACTCGTTTTGGCAATCCAACTCCTCGCGTAGCGGAAACATCTGCAGGAATGTTAAATGCAATCGGATTACAAAATCCTGGGTTAGAAAAAGTAATGAATGAAGAGCTCGTTTGGCTTCAGCAATATGATGTGCCGATTATCGCGAACGTAGCCGGTGCTTCAATTGAAGAATATGTGCACGTGGCAAAAGAAATTTCAACCGTATCAAATGTAAAAGCACTTGAATTGAATATTTCATGTCCTAACGTAAAAGAAGGCGGAATTGCGTTTGGCGTAGATCCTGTCATTGCTGCTCGTTTAACGAAAGCAGTAAAAGATGTTTCAAATGTTCCAGTTTATGTTAAACTATCACCAAACGTATCCAATATTGTAGACATGGCGATGGCTGTTGAAGAAGCTGGTGCGGATGGCTTAACGATGATCAATACGCTTCTCGGGATGCGTCTGGATTTGAAAACAGCTCAGCCGGTTTTAGCGAACGGCACAGGCGGACTGTCAGGCCCATCAATTAAACCGGTAGCGATTCGAATGGTATATGAAGTGAGCCAAAAAGTGAACATTCCAATTATCGGTATGGGCGGAGTGACGACTGCTGAAGATGCACTCGAGTTCCTATATGCAGGTGCAAGTGCAGTGGCGGTTGGTACAGCAAACTTTGTTGACCCGTATGTATGCCCAACCATCATTGACGAACTGCCAAGGCTATTAACATCATTAGGATACGAGCATGTTTCAGAATGTATCGGAAGGAGCTGGAAAAAGCGTGAAGCAACCGTTAATCATTGCTCTTGATTTTTCATCAATTAACGATGTACAGCAGTTTTTAATGCCTTTTCAACAAGAGTCATTATTTGTGAAAGTAGGCATGGAACTGTTTTATAAAGAAGGGTTATCCATTATTTCTGCATTAAAAGAGCAAAACCACCAAATCTTTTTAGACTTAAAGCTTCATGATATTCCCAATACGGTAAAGCAAGGGATGAAGTCTTTAGCTTCTCTTGAAGTGGATTTGGTTAACGTTCACGCAGCGGGCGGAATGAACATGATGCAAGCAGCCGTTGAAGGACTTGACTTAGGAACCGCTGCCGGCAAAAAGCGCCCGGATTGTATTGCGGTTACTCAGCTAACGAGTACATCTGATGAAATGCTAAAAGAGCAGCAGCTCATTACACATTCGATGCAAGAAGTGGTTACGCATTATGCAGCACTTGCTAAAAAAAGTGGACTTGACGGCGTTGTATGTTCTACTCATGAAGTGCCTTCGATTCGAAAAGCAGCAGGAGAAGACTTTTTGACCGTAACGCCGGGTATTCGTATGGGCACAGATTCAGTAGATGACCAAGTCCGTGTGGCAACACCTCAGCTAGCGAGAGAATATGGCTCAAGTGCCATTGTCGTTGGACGTTCTATTACTAAAGCAAAAGACCCGCTTAAAGCATATTATGAGATGTTACAGCAGTGGAAAGGGGAGCGTATTACGCGATGACAAAACTACGAAAAGAAATTGCAAAACAATTAATTGATATTGAGGCAGTAAGCCTTCAACCAAACGAGCCGTTTACGTGGGCCTCTGGAATTAAGTCACCTATTTATTGTGACAACCGTCTAACGCTTAGCTACCCGAAAGTGCGAAAAGAAATTGCAAAAGGTCTGCAGCATTTAATTAAAACGTATTTTGCCAATGCAGAAGTGATTGCTGGTACCGCTACAGCTGGTATCCCTCATGCAGCATGGGTAAGTGAAGCGCTAGAGCTTCCAATGTGCTATGTGCGAAGCAAAGCAAAAGAACATGGCCAAGGAAATCAAATCGAAGGAAAAGTAACAAAAGGTCAAAAAGTTGTTGTGATTGAAGATTTGATTTCAACTGGCGGAAGTGTGTTTACCGCAGTCGATGCATTAAAAGCGCAGGGGTGTGAAGTGCTGGGAGTTGTGTCTATCTTTACATATGAGCTGGAAAAAGCGCGTCAGCTGTTTAAAGAAAAAGAACTTCAAGTTTATTCGCTAACAGACTACTCTACGCTAGTAGAAGCGGCAAACGAAGCGGGATACATTGAAGAAGAAGCTATGGACAAACTATTTAAATGGCGTGAAAATCCTTCAGACCCTTCGTGGATGAACTAAACTAGATCTATATAATAAAAACCCCCTTTCTCTATAGAAAGGGGGTTTTATTATGACTGACGCAGCTTCAGTACAAGTTCTTCGCTAGGCGTTACGTACACCGTTTGCTGGTTATCGTACGTCACAAAACCAGGCTTGGCACCACTTGGTTTTTTTACGTGGCGAATTTTTGTATAGTCCACGGGTACTGAACTTGAATTCTTGGCTTTACTAAAGTAAGCAGCAAGATGAGCCGCTTCTAAAATTGTTTCTTCTGAAGGCTCTTGGCTGCGGATAACAACGTGAGAACCCGGTATATCTTTTGTATGAAACCAAACGTCATCACGAGCAGCAAGGCGATTTGTTAAATACTCATTTTGCTTATTGTTTTTTCCAACTAAAATCGTCGTGCCGTCGCTTGAAACGTATTGTTCAAGTGTAGGCGTGGTGTTTTTTTGTTTTTTCGCTTGTTTTTGCTGACGGTTGCGCAAATATCCTTCTTCCACAAGCTCTTCACGAATCTCTGCAATGTCTTTGTGAGTAGCAGTATCCATTTGCTGAATAAGTGATTCAAAATACTGTACTTCTTCGTTTGCTTTTTCAATTTGTTCGATTACAATCGAAACGGAATTTTTCGCTTTTTGATACTTTGTGAAATAGCTTTGAGCATTTTGAGACGGTGATTTTTGCGGATCTAATGAAATCGTAAGTGTACCGCTATTTTCATCATAATAATTAATAACATCCACTTTCGCATCTCCTTTTTTGACAAGGTGTAAATTTGCGGTAAGGAGTTCACCGGCTAGCTGATAATCAGATGCTTTTTCTGCATTTTGCAGCGTTTGCTCAAGTTTTTTTATTTTTTTCTCATTTTTCTTTTTCTCGGTAGAAATAAACTGTACTAAGTCATGCGCTTGCTGCTTTACACGATCTCGCTCTGCTTTCCCGTAGTAATAGCGGTCAAGAAGCTCGCTGATGGTTGCATACGTTTTTTTCGTACCCTCTAAATGCGTTAATTCCAGTAAATAAAAGTAGTCTTTTTGATTAACGGTTGTCAGAGTTGGTGTAAACTGACCTTCTTTGATCAGCGTCATCGTTTCGACGAATGATTTTGGAAGGGTAGAACGATTCGCTAAGCCAGAGCGAAACACCACTTCATTTGCAATTAAAGGAGAAAGCCCCGAGAAGGTCTGCACTAGCTGGGTGGCTAACTTTCCGCTATTAAAATCAATTTTTTTAACCACGGTTTCTTCATCCGCTTCAAATGGATGAAGCTTATCTTGACTAGGAGGCAGTACGTAAGGTGCTCCAGGTAGAAGCGTACGGTGCCTGTTCAAGGCCATTGGAACGTGTTTAATGCTGTCGATAATCGTTTGTTTTTCTTTATCTACAAGCACAACATTACTATGTCTTCCCATGATTTCAATAATAAGCTGCTTGTACGTCACGTCGCCAATTTCATTTCGTCCTTTTGTTTCAATGACTAAAATGCGGTCTAATCCAAGCTGATATACTTGTTCAATAATGCTTCCTTCTAAATGTTTGCGAAGAAGCATACAAAACATAGGAGGCTCAGATGGATTTTCATAAGGCTCATTTGTAAAATGAACGCGTGAATAGTTAGGGTGAGCTGAGATTAAAAGTTTGCGGTTTTCACCTTTAGCGCGTACTTGTAAAATCAACTCGTTTGGAAACGGCTGATATATTTTTGAAATTCGTCCTGAAACCAAGGTCTCAGATAATTCTTGTAAAATGCCATATGTAAAAATACCATCAAATGACATAGTGCTCACATCCTTAAGTAATTGAAAATTGTCCTATAGAAAAGTATAGCATTTTTTAGGACGAGTCTGAATAAGCATACGATATAAGATTGTAACAATCTAATAGGTGCATTTACAAATAAAAGGGTGTGAAAAGATGCAATGAAATGGTATGAATTAGGTGAAAAAGCAATAGTAGAAGTAACAAAAACAGACAGACAGCATGGTCTTACACACAAAGAAGTAAAAGCACGTCAGCAGCAGCAAGGATTTAATGAATTGACTGAAGGAGAGAAAAAACCGGCCATTCTTGTGTTTGTAGAGCAGTTTAAAGATTTTATGGTGCTGGTTTTACTAGCTGCTACGCTTATTTCAGGTCTTTTAGGCGAATACATCGATGCGATTGCTATTATTGCCATTGTAGTAATTAATGGATTTCTAGGTTTTTTTCAAGAAAGAAAAGCAGAGAAATCTCTTCATGCATTAAAAGAGCTTTCTGCTCCTCAAGTAGCAGCTATGCGTGAAGGGAAATGGGTTAAGTTGCCATCTAAAGAGCTGGTAGTAGGAGACATTGTAAAGTTTTCGAGCGGAGACCGCATCGGGGCTGACCTTCGGATTATGGAAGCCAAAAGTCTAGAAATTGAAGAATCAGCGCTTACGGGAGAGTCTTTGCCAGTTGCCAAGCAAATAAAAGCTTTGCCAGGAGATGAAGTGCCGCTTGGAGATCAGGACAATATGGCTTTTATGGGTACGCTTGTGACGCGAGGAAGCGGAACAGGTATCGTTGTAGGGATTGGAATGAAAACAGCGATGGGACAAATTGCTGATTTGCTTCAAAATGCTGAAGTCATGATTACCCCTCTTCAACGGAAGTTAGAGCAATTAGGTAAAATTTTAATCGTTGTAGCGCTTGCACTTACTGTATTAGTGGTCGGGATTGGCGTGCTGCAAGGCCATGATTTATATAGTATGTTCTTAGCGGGAGTTTCCTTAGCTGTTGCTGCCATACCCGAAGGTCTTCCTGCCATCGTAACCGTGGCGCTATCTCTTGGTGTACAGCGCATGATTAAGCAAAGATCCATTGTTCGCAAACTTCCTGCTGTTGAAACACTAGGATGCGCGTCAGTCATTTGCTCAGACAAAACGGGCACATTAACGCAAAATAAAATGACAGTTACTCACCTCTGGTCAGGAGGAATGACGTGGAGGGTATCAGGGACAGGGTATGAACCTACGGGCGTATTTTCGCGAGAGGAAAGAGAAGTTGATACACGGAGTGAAAAACCGCTTCAGCAGCTTTTGGTGTTTGGTCTGCTTTGCAATCAAACGTCCATTTCGAGAAAAGATAAAGAATATGTCATCGACGGGGATCCTACTGAAGCGGCTTTGCTTGTTGCCGCAATGAAAGCGGGGCTGACAAAAGAAAACATTCAAAAGCAGTTTACGATTATTGAAGAGTTTCCATTTGATTCAACGCGTAAAATGATGAGTGTAGTCATTGAAGACGCATCTAATAAGCGCTATGTCATAACAAAAGGTGCTCCCGATGTGCTGCTTGTAAACAGCAAAAATATTTTGTGGGAAAGCAGACAACAAACGCTGTCGGTAACGGTTCATAATGAAGTAAAAGGAGCGATTGATCAGTTAGCTAGCCAAGCGCTTCGAACCATTGCTATTGCTTATCGTCCGTTAGGAGACCATGAGAGCGTTCATACAGAGAACGAAGCGGAAAAAGACCTGACTTTCCTCGGGCTTCAAGGAATGATTGATCCGCCAAGACCAGAAGTCAAGCAAGCGGTCAAAGAATGCCGAGACGCAGGAATCAAAACCGTTATGATTACAGGTGACCACGTCATTACAGCACAGGCGATTGCAAAACAGCTAGGCATTCTACCGAAAAACGGTCAAGTCTTGGAAGGAACGGATTTATCCAAAATGACGCAGGAAGAGCTAGAAGAAGTAGTGGATGATGTTTACGTATATGCCAGGGTATCACCTGAGCATAAGCTTAAAATTGTTAAAGCTCTTCAAGCAAAAGATCACATTGTAGCCATGACGGGTGACGGCGTAAATGATGCACCTGCTATTAAAGCAGCAGACATAGGCATCGCGATGGGCATCACCGGGACAGACGTAGCAAAAGAAGCGTCTTCACTCGTTTTGCTTGATGATAATTTTGCTACTATTAAATCAGCAATCAAAGAAGGACGAAACATCTATGAAAATATTCGAAAGTTTATCCGTTACTTGCTTGCATCAAATGTAGGAGAAATCTTAGTTATGCTCTTTGCGATGATTTTAGCACTTCCGCTTCCGCTAGTGCCCATTCAAATACTATGGGTAAACTTAGTAACAGACGGTTTGCCTGCGATGGCTCTTGGCTTAGACCAGCCAGAAGATAACGTGATGAAGCGCCATCCAAGGCATCCGCGTGAAGGTATCTTTGCAAGAGGGTTAGGGTGGAAAGTAGTCAGCCGCGGATTTTTAATTGGAGCTGCTACACTTGCTGCATTCATGATTGTTTACGACAATGACCCAGATCGGCTGCAGTATGCACAGACGATTGCATTTGCCACACTTGTTATGGCACAGCTTATTCACGTATTTGACTGTCGAAGTGAAAAATCAATCTTTGATCGCAATCCATTTCAGAACTTATATCTTGTAGGAGCCGTTATTTCATCTATTATCCTTATGCTGGTGGCCATCTACTATCCGCCGCTGCAGCCTATTTTTCATACAATGGCCATTGCACCGCGGGAATGGCTCGTTATTTTAGGACTTGCAAGCCTTCCAACTTTTTTACTTGCCGGTTCACTTTTAACAAGAAAACCTTCATAAATTGTGCTATACTTTAATACAGGCTGTCCCAAATGAGAAAACTCATGAAGGCAGCCTTTACAGGTTGAATAAAGAAGAGAGATTTCTTTTTTTTGCTAACACTTTCTTTTATGATACTTTTTATGTAAGATGTACATAGTGGATGTGATGATAATGATAAAAAGTATGACTGGTTTTGGCCGCGGAAAAGCGGAAGTGGAAAATCGATCAGTGACAGTGGAAATGAAGTCTGTTAATCATCGTTTTTGTGAAATTGTTATTCGTATGCCAAGACAATTAATTGAAATTGAAGATAAAATAAAAAAAATCGTTCAAACATACATAAAACGTGGTAGAGTAGAAGTATTTGTTACTATTTCAGGTGAAGAAATGGCAAAAAAGAAACTGCAGACGGATTGGCAGCTGCTTGAGGAATACATGAATGCGTTGCAGCAAGTACAAGAAAAGCATGGGCTGTCACAATCTGTTCAAATTCAAGACATTTTACACATGCCTGAAGTGATGACAACTTATGAAGAAGAAGCTGATCAGACGAGTATTCATGGTGCAATCTTTGAAGCCGTTGACGCTGCTGTGCATCAGTTAGTGGATATGCGGAAACGAGAGGGATCAGAGCTGTATCACGATTTGATGGGGTACTTACAGGACATTCAAGACATTCGCGAAAAAATTACACAGCTTGCTCCTGAAGTTGCTGAACAATATCGCGAGCGTATTAAAAGAAAGCTGAGCGACTATTTAGAAGGTACTTTCGATGAGCAGCGAGTGCTGACTGAAGTAGCTATTTTTGCTGAAAAAGCAGATATTAGCGAAGAACTTACGCGAATTCAAAGTCATGTTTCACAATTTATTCAAGCATTAAATACACCTGATTCAGTAGGACGCAAGCTGGATTTTCTTGTTCAAGAGCTGAATCGTGAAATGAATACAATCGGTGCGAAGGCAAATAATGGTACTATTGCTCAGTATGTTATTAGTATGAAAGCACAATTAGAACGCATAAAAGAGCAGGTTCAAAATATTGAATAGCCTTCGTGTAAGATAAAGATTATATTGGTATAGCAGGAGGCTTCTTATGAGCGGTAAATTAGTGAACGTTGGATTTGGAAATTTTATTTCTTCTAATCGTATAATCTCTGTCGTTCATCCTGAATCAGCTCCAATCAAACGCATTATTCAAGATGCAAAAGATCGAGGCTCTTTAATAGATGCAACGCAAGGACGTAAAACACGATCTGTTATTGTTATGGATAGCGATCATGTTATTTTAGCTCCTGTACAGCCAGAAACTGTGTCACAGCGACTTATAAACAAAGAAGAATTATTAGAAGGGTAGGTCACTTGAACCGATGATTGAAAGAGGTTTATTAATTGTTCTTTCCGGACCATCAGGTGTTGGAAAAGGAACGGTACGAAAAGCATTGTTTGAGCAAGAAGACATTAAATTGCAGTATTCTATCTCTGCAACAACAAGAAAGCCCCGCGAAGGTGAAGTAGACGGTGTTGACTATTTCTTCAAACCACGCGAAGAGTTTGAGCGCATGATTGAAAACAAGAAATTATTAGAGTGGGCTGAATACGTAGGTAACTACTACGGTACCCCGGTTGATTATGTAGAACAAACGTTATCTGAAGGAAAAGACGTATTTCTAGAAATTGAAGTGCAAGGTGCTCTTCAAGTGAAAGAAGCGTTTCCAGAAGGTTTGTTCATCTTCTTGGCACCGCCGAGTTTGTCAGAGCTTAAAAGTCGTATCGTAAACCGCGGTACTGAAACAGAAGATTTAATCAATAACCGTATGCGCGTGGCAAAAGAAGAAATTGAACTTATGGACGCCTACGATTATGTTGTAGAAAATGACAAAGTAGAAAATGCTTGTGCTCGCATCCGTGCTATCGTAACGGCTGAACACTGCCGTCGTGATCGTATTTCTGCGCGCTATAAAAGAATGCTGGAGGTAGAATAAACATGCTTTATCCATCAATTGATTCCCTAATGGAAAAATTAGATTCTAAGTACACGCTTGTGACAGTAGCTGCAAAACGTGCACGTCAATTACAGCTTCACAATGATACGCCGATTGAAAAGCCGGTTTCTTATAAGTTTGTAGGCTGTGCTTTAGAAGAAATTAATGCTGAACAATTAAGCTATAAGCAAGGTGTAGCAGAAGAAGATTCTAAACATCAGTAAGTGAAAAAATAACAACCTACTTTATAGGTTGTTATTTTTTTGGTGCTTTTATCTGTGTTCAAGCAGGATAGTGAATGTCTCACTACAAAAATGGTATAATAATTAAATTGAAAAGCTTTAGATAGTTACCCGAGTAAACAAGCGGATGCTGGTTGAGCGGGATAAATAGATGGGGGCATAATGATGAAGGGAAAACGAATTTTATTATGTGTTAGCGGCGGAATCGCCGTATATAAAGCTGCAGCTTTAACAAGTAAATTAGTACAAGCGGGAGCGGAAGTTAAAGTAATGATGACTGCTTCAGCATGCGAGTTCGTAACGCCGCTTACGTTTCAAGCTCTGTCTCGAAACCCAGTTTATACAGATACGTTTGATGAAAAAGATCCATCTGTGATTGCACATATTGATTTAGCAGATTGGCCTGATTTAATTTTAGTAGCTCCTGCTACGGCAAATATGATAGGGAAAATAGCAAATGGTCTTGCAGATGATATGATTTCCACAACGCTGCTGGCTGCTACTGCACCTGTGTGGATTGCACCTGCAATGAATGTTCATATGTACGATCATCCAGCTGTTAAAAAAAATATGAGCACTCTTTCATCATTTGGTTACTCTTTTGTAGAACCTGGAGAAGGGTATTTGGCATGCGGTTATGTAGGAAAAGGTCGTCTTGAAGAGCCAGAAACAATTGTTTCACTAATCGGATCTTATTTTTCACAAGCATCACATACACAAAAGATCCTTGAAGGTGTTAATGTATTGGTTACAGCAGGACCTACGGTAGAACGCATTGATCCCGTCCGATTTTTTACCAATCGCTCTACTGGGAAAATGGGCTATGCCCTTGCAGAACAAGCTGCTAAATTAGGCGCATCCGTAACACTTGTAACGGGACCGACGAATTTAGAGTATCCAAAAGGAGTGCAGGTTGTTCAAATTGAAAGTGCACAGCAGATGCTTGAAGCTGTTATGCAGCGTTATCATGAAGCAGATGTTGTCATTAAATCAGCCGCAGTGGCAGATTACCGACCAAAGCATGTGTTTGATCAAAAGATGAAAAAGCAGCCTGGTGAAGCAGTACTAGAGCTAGAGAGAACAACAGATATTTTACGCACGCTTGGAGAGCGAAAAGAACACCAGCTTTTAGTCGGCTTTGCAGCAGAAACAGAACAAGTGGATGAATATGCACAAAAGAAACTTGCATCTAAAAACTTGGATATGATTGTAGCCAATAACGTGATGACAGAAGGAGCAGGTTTTGGGACGGACACAAATATTGTAACGCTCTATAAGCGAAGCGGAGAGTCTAAAGAACTTCCCATTCTTTCAAAACACGATGTAGCTACCGAGGTGTTAAAAGAAGTGAAGGAAATGTTAGAAGGGCTGAAAAAATGAGTGTAGCTAGTGTAATTGTGGACGTGGCTGCTAAGCAAACAGATCGAGCTTTTGACTACGCTATTCCCGACAAATGGAAAGGAATTATTGTTCCGGGTATGCGAGTTGTCGTTCCGTTTGGTCCTAGAAAAGTTCAAGGGTTTGTGGTGGCTCTTAAAGAAGAGGCTGAAGTTAAGCGTGTTAAACCAATCGCTGACCTGCTTGATTTAACGCCGGTTCTGACTCCCGAACTGTTAGAGATTGGGCACTGGCTAACCGAAAAAACGCTTTGTTTTATGATATCGGCTTTTCAAGTTATGCTGCCTGCGGCGATGAAAGCAAAATATGATAAAGAACTGTCACTCCTTTCAAAAGAGGCACACGAACAGCTTCATGAGCAAGTAAAGCCGTTTTTTCAGTCAAGATCCTCGCTGAAGTGGAGTGAAGTAGAAAAAACAGCCGCTGCTCCTGCTTTTCACCGTGATATTCAAAAAGGTCTAATTGAAGTCGTCTACGTCGTTAAAAACAAAGGAAACAAAAAAACGGCAAAAGGCGTAAAACTGAATCAAAGCCTTGAAGAAATTCAGCAGTTTATGAGCGAGTTAAATAAGCAGGCAGAAAAGCAAAAACAAGTGCTGTCTTTTATGCTGAATCGAAATGAAGAAGTAGCCATAAAAGAAATAGCGGAAGATTTGCAGATTACCTCCGCTCCTATAAAAGCGCTGATTAACAAAGGACTCTTAGCGGAAACGGAAATTGAAATATACCGTGATCCTTATCAAGATCGATACTTTAAACCATCACAGCCATTTCAATTGACCGATGAACAAGCTGAGGCAATCGCACCGATTCTGCATGACATCGAAGAAAATCTTCACGATGTGTTTTTAATGTACGGAGTAACCGGAAGCGGAAAAACAGAAGTGTATCTCCAATCAATTGATCAAGTGCTAAAAAAAGGGAAAGAAGCGATTATGCTTGTTCCGGAGATTTCACTTACCCCTCAGATGGTCAAGCGTTTTAAAGAGCGATTCGGCTCAAAAGTTGCTGTGCTCCATAGCGGCTTGTCTACTGGAGAAAAATACGATGAATGGCGAAAAATTCAGCGAAAAGAAGTATCCGTTGTAGTAGGGGCCCGCTCTGCTGTATTTGCGCCATTTGAAAATTTGGGCCTTCTTATTATCGATGAAGAACATGAGACGAGTTACAAACAAGAAGAAAACCCCCGTTATCATGCTAGAGATGTAGCCATTTACCGAGGGCAGCATCATCAGTGTCCAGTCATTTTAGGAAGTGCAACCCCAACGCTTGAGTCCTTTGCAAGAGCGCAAAAAGGTGTGTATAAGCTACTGACGTTAAAGCAAAGAATGAATAAGTCATCAATGCCGTCGGTGGATATCGTTGATATGAGAGAAGAGCTTCGTAGCGGCAATCGCTCTATGTTTTCAACTATGCTGTTTGAAAAGATGAAAGACCGTTTGGAAAAAGGGGAGCAAATCGTTTTATTTTTAAATAAAAGAGGTCATTCTTCTTTTGTTATGTGCAGAGACTGCGGTTACGTTCCGACATGTGAGCACTGTGAAATTTCACTAACGTATCACCGCTATCAAAATAAATTAAAATGCCATTACTGCGGACACGAAGAACATGTCCACACTGATTGCCCAGAATGCCACAGTGAACATATCCGCTTTTTCGGATCTGGTACACAAAAAGTGGAAGAAGAATTAACAAAAGTGCTGCCCGAGGCTAGGGTCGTTCGAATGGATGTTGATACGACAAGCCGAAAAGGCGCGCATGAAAAGCTCCTGAATAAGTTTGCAAGTGGAGAAGCGCAAATTTTATTAGGGACGCAGATGATTGCGAAAGGACTCGACTTTCCAAACGTCACGCTTGTAGGCGTTTTAACAGCAGATACGATGCTGAATTTACCTGACTTTCGTGCATCTGAAAAAACGTTTCAGCTTTTAACACAAGTAAGCGGAAGAGCAGGACGCCACAAACTTCCAGGAGAAGTAGTGATTCAAACGTACACGCCTGAACACTACAGCATTCAACTTGCGAGTCAGCATGATTACGATGCGTTTTATAAGCAGGAGATGGAAATTCGTAAAATGCATAAATATCCGCCTTTCTTTTACTTGGCGCTTGTAACGGTATCTCATGAAAATATTGCAAAAGTGGTGTCTGTTACAGACAAAATTTCGCAGTATCTGAGTCAGAAACTTTCGCCGCAAACAACGATCTTAGGGCCAGTCGCATCTCCGATTGCTAAGATAAAAGATAGATATCGCTATCAATGCATGTTAAAATACAAGCTGGAACCAAGCCTGATTCCGCTGTTGAAATATATATTAGAACGTTATCAAGCGGAAATGCAGAAGGAGAATTTAACGATCACTATTGATTTGAATCCATACTCGATGATGTAACTAGTCGTCTTGATGGCGTTAAAGAAGAAGCTTTTTGGATATAAATAGAAAGAATAAAGGAGGTGCCTATTTGGCTAAGCTTAAGCTTGTTTACCATCCTAATGAAGTACTTGAACAAGAATGTGAAGTCGTTAAAAACTTTGATAATAAATTAGCGAAATTACTAAACGGCATGTATGATTTAATGCTTGAAGCAGACGGTGTGGGTCTAGCTGCTCCTCAGGTAGGAGTTCTGCAGCAAGTGGCAGTGGTAGACGTGGATGACCGACACGGTAAAATTGAGTTAATTAATCCGGTAATTATTGAGCAACGAGGCGAACAAATCGGTCCAGAAGGCTGCCTAAGTTTTCCGGGCCTTTTTGGTGACGTGGCTCGAGCTGATTATGTGAAAGTACGTGCGCAAAACCGTAAAGGAAAACCTTATTTTATAGAAGCAAAAGGTTTTTTAGCACGAGCAATTCAGCATGAAATTGATCATTTACACGGTGTATTGTTCACGGAAAAAGTAACAAAGTATTACGAAGAGGATGAACTAGAAGGGTAGGTTTTACACGATGAAAGTCGTATTTATGGGAACGCCGGATTTTTCAGTGCCGGTTTTACAAACATTACTTAAAGATGGATATGAAGTGGTCGCAGTGGTTACACAGCCGGACCGACCAAAAGGACGCAAGCGCGTATTAACACCTCCTCCTGTAAAAGTTGAGGCGTTAAAGCATGAAATACCTGTACTGCAGCCAGAAAAGATTCGTTTAGAAGAAGAATATCAGCAAGTGTTAGCGTATGAGCCTGACCTAATTGTAACAGCGGCTTTTGGTCAAATTTTACCAACCCCTATTTTAGAAGCGCCTAAATACGGCTGTATTAACGTGCATGCTTCTCTGTTACCTGAACTGCGCGGAGGCGCGCCGATTCATTATTCAATTCTACAAGGTAAGCCGAAAACTGGTGTTACAATTATGTATATGGTAGAAAAATTAGATGCAGGTGATATCTTAACACAGGTAGAAGTTCCGATTGAAGAACGTGATCACGTTGGCACACTTCATGATAAACTCAGCGCTGCTGGTGCAAAATTGCTTTCAGAAACCATTCCTTCTCTTGTAAAAGGTGAAATTACGCCGGTTAAACAAAACGATGACGAAGCGACATTTGCTTCTAACATTAAGCGTGAACAAGAGAAAATTGATTGGGCCCGTACAGGAGAAGAAATTTATAACCATATCCGCGGACTTCACCCTTGGCCCGTTGCTTATACAACAGCAGACGGTCAGGTCATGAAAATTTGGTGGGGAGAGAAAGTATCCGCATCAGGCAAACCGGGTACCGTTTTATCACTTGAAGAGGATGGATTTATAGTAGCAACTGGAAATGAAACAGCTATTAAAGTGACGGAACTTCAGCCGGCTGGAAAAAAACGTATGGATGCAGCGCAGTATTTACGAGGTACATCCGTTGAAGTCGGAACAGTATTAGGGGATGTCAATGAGTAAGTACAACGTTCGAGACATAGCTTTAGATATTTTACTAGCTATTGAAAAAAATCAGGCATTCAGCAATCTATTGTTAAATAACAGCATACAAAAACGGGGTATTCAAGGAAAAGATGCAGGACTGTTAACGGAAATTGTGTATGGAACGATTCAAAGACGTGATACGTTAGATTACGGGTTAGCGCCTTTCTTGAAAAATCCAAAAAAGCTTCAGCCTTGGGTGCGAGTGCTGCTTCGTTTATCTCTTTACCAAATGGTATATTTAGACCGGGTGCCGGACCGGGCAATCCTTCATGAAGCAGTAGAAATTGCCAAAAAACGCGGTCACAAAGGAATTGCCTCAATGGTAAACGGCGTTTTACGAAATATTCAGCGCAGCGGCACGCCTTCTTTAGAAGAAATACAAAATCCTGTGGAGCGCTTGGCGATTGAAACGAGTCATCCATTGTGGCTTGTAAAACGCTGGGTGGAACAATATGGATTGGACAAAACACGCGGAATCTGTTTAGCTAATTTAATGGCCCCCAAACAAACAATCCGAGTAAACAGTGCACGCTTTACGCAAAATGAAGTAAAAGAAGCGCTTGAAAAAGAAGGGATTGTTGTAGAACCAGGCCATTTTGTAGAAGAAGCGCTAGAAGTTCAAAAAGGAAATGCAGCTCATACACAAGCATTTCGTGAAGGAATGTTTACCGTTCAAGATGAAAGCTCTATGTTAGTGGCTCATGCGCTCGGTGCAGAGGCAGAAGAGCTAATTTTAGATAGCTGTGCTGCACCGGGAGGAAAATCAACTCATATTGCAGAGCAGCTTAAAAACAGTGGTAAAGTTATTTCCTTGGACATTCATGACCATAAAGTAAAGCTGATTGCCCAGCAGGCAGAGCGTCTGCATCTTACCAATATTGAGCCGACGGTTCAAGACAGCCGCAAAGCGGGCGAACAGTTTGATAAAGAAATGTTTGACCGCATCTTAGTAGATGCCCCATGCTCAGGTTTTGGTGTAATGAGACGAAAACCTGATTTGAAATATACAAAAACTGAGCAAGATGTAAAGCAGCTGGCGCGTATTCAACAAGATATTTTAAATGCGGTTGCGCCTTTATTAAAAAAAGGTGGGACCCTTGTATATAGTACATGTACAATTGACCGAGATGAAAATGGGGATGTTGTAGCAGCATTTTTAACAGATCATGCTGATTTCCAAAAAGATGAAACACTTGTTGCACGGATGCCGCAAAAGCTTAAACAAAACGTAAAACATGGTGAAATTCAATTGCTGCCAGATGCACAAAGCGATGGATTTTATATTGCATGTTTACAGAAGAAGGTGTAAAAATGGAAGAAGTAGCTAAAAGAAAAGCAAAAGCAGAAGAAAAACCGCAAAAACCATCTATTTATTCATTAGAAATGCACGACCTAGAAAATTGGTTAGTAGAACACGGAGATAAGAAGTTCCGTGCTAAACAAATTTTTGACTGGTTATATGTTAAACGCGTAACGGACTTTGACGATATGTCAAACTTATCTAAAGGATTACGTGAACAATTAAAAGACAAATTTGCATTAACGACATTAAAAACAGTTGTTCAGCAAACGTCTGGGGACGGCACGATGAAGTTTTTATTCGAACTCCATGACGGTTATACGATTGAAACAGTGCTTATGCGTCATGAATACGGAAATTCTGTCTGCGTAACGACTCAAGTTGGCTGTCGCATCGGCTGTACGTTCTGTGCGTCTACTCTTGGAGGTTTAAAGCGTAATTTAGAAGCTGGAGAAATCGTAGCGCAAGTAGTAAAAGTACAAAAAGCGCTAGATGAACAAGGAGAACGCGTGAGCTCTGTCGTAATTATGGGTATTGGGGAGCCATTTGATAACTACGATGAAATGATGCGCTTCTTAAAAACAATTAACAGTGATGATGGATTAAATATTGGTGCACGTCATATCACAGTATCGACAAGTGGAATCATTCCGAAAATCTATAAGTTTGCTGATGAAAAAATGCAAATCAATTTTGCAATTTCACTTCACGCTCCAAACAATGACATCCGCTCACGCTTAATGCCAATTAACCGTGCGTACAAACTTCCTGATTTGATGGAAGCTATTAAATATTATACGGATAAAACGGGAAGACGTATTAGCTTTGAGTATGGTCTATTCGGAGGAGTAAACGATCAAGTAGAGCATGCCGAGGAATTAGCGGATTTGATTAAAGACGTTAAATGTCACGTGAACTTGATTCCGGTAAACTATGTGCCTGAGCGTGATTATGTTCGTACACCGCGTGAACAGATTTTTGCATTTGAACGTACGCTTAAAAAGCGTGGCGTTAACGTGACTATTCGACGTGAGCAAGGTCATGATATCGATGCAGCTTGTGGCCAATTACGTGCGAAGGAGCGTAAAGAAGAGACGAGGTGATTGTATGGCAACTGTCTTCATGACAGACCGAGGGAGAGTTAGACAACACAATGAAGATAACGGAGGGGTATTTTTGAACCAACACAATCAGCTGCTTGCAATTGTGGCTGATGGTATGGGAGGTCATCGAGCTGGCGACGTCGCCAGTGAGATGGCGGTTCAAAAATTGCAAATAGCGTGGGAAGAAGCGGACAAAGTAACGTCTCCTGATGAGGCAACGCAGTGGATTCGTACGCATGTTTCGCAAATTAATCAAGATATTTATCAGTATGCTCAGGAGCATGAAGAGTGTAAAGGTATGGGTACAACAGTTGTACTTGCTCTATGCGCCGATACGTTTTGTGCGATTGGTAATATAGGAGACAGCAGATGCTATATTTCAAATGAATATGGATTTCAACAAGTAACAGAAGATCATTCTCTTGTGAATGAACTCGTAAAAAATGGTCAAATCACAAAAGAAGATGCTGAGCATCATCCACGAAAAAATATCTTATTGCGAGCACTAGGTACCGAAGAAAATGTTAGTTTAGATGTAAAAACAATTGAAGTGGAAAAAGAAGATCGATTATTATTATGTTCAGATGGACTGACAAATAAGGTAACGGAACAAAAGCTGAACGAAACGTTATCAACAAGTTCATCACTTCACGAAAAGGGTACGAGCCTGATTCAATTAGCAAATGAGCTTGGTGGAGAAGACAATATTACACTTGCAATTGTGGACTTTACATCTGAAAGTGGGTGAGAGTGTTGCTAATAGGTAGACGGCTAAACGACCGTTATAAGGTATTGCAAGTAATTGGTGGAGGCGGAATGGCAAACGTCTATTTAGGTCGCGACATGATTTTGGATCGTGATGTGGCAATTAAAGTGCTTCGTTTAGACTTTGCAAGTGACGATGCGTTTATAAAGCGTTTCCATCGAGAAGCACAATCTGCTACGAGTATTGCTCATCCTAATATTGTCAGCATTTATGATGTTGGAGAAGAAGAAGATATTTACTATATCATCATGGAATATGTACCGGGTATGACATTAAAGCAATACATTCTGCAAGAATCACCACTATCTCTTGATAAAGCCATACATATTATGACGCAGATTACATCAGCTATTGCCCATGCTCATCAGTACGGAATTATTCACCGGGATATTAAGCCTCAAAATATTTTAATTGATCATGATGATACCATTAAAGTTACTGACTTCGGCATTGCCGTAGCACTAAGTTCTACAACCATTACGCATACTAATTCTGTTTTGGGCTCTGTTCATTATTTATCTCCTGAACAGGCAAGGGGAGGGCTTGCGAATAAGCGGTCTGATATTTATTCGCTTGGCATCGTCCTATTTGAATTGCTAACGGGTCGAGTCCCTTTTTCTGGGGAATCGGCTGTGTCAATTGCATTAAAACATTTACAGACAGAAACACCTTCTCCAAAAAGATGGAATCCATCTATCCCTCAAAGCGTGGAGAATGTTGTATTAAAAGCAACAACTAAAGATCCATTTTACCGATACAGTTCCGTCGAAGAACTCGAAGCGGATTTACAGTCTGCTGTTCATCCAAATCGTTATAATGAACAAAGGTTTACGGTGCCTGATGATGAAGAAGTGACAAAAGCCATTCCAGTTATTAAGGAGGATTTTGTTGAATCCGAAGAAACGCACGTACCTGTGAGAAAACCACCTCACTTAGAGCGGGAAGAACAAGAGGAAGAAGAGTTAAAGCCGAAGAAAAAAAAGAAGAAAAAGAAAAAAGGCAAAAGCAAGCTGATTGTAACGCTTGTTTTAATTTTTTTGCTACTGGCAGCTGCTAGTGTAGCCGCTGTTACATTTATTCCGGCTTTATTACTGCCAAAAGACGTAAAGGTTCCTGATTTACATAATCAAGATTATGAATCAGCAGTAACCGATTTAGTTTCTTTAGGCTTTAAAGTGAAGAATCCTAAAGATATATCCGATAATGAGGTGGAAGAAGGCGACGTGGTTAAAACGATGCCAGAAGCGGGAGACGTTATCAAAGAAGGATCTAATGTCATTATTTATCGAAGTACAGGAAAGAAAAAAGAAGCATTTAACCGGTACATTGGAAGAAGCTTTACGGAAGTAAAAAGTCTGTTAGAAAAGCAGAATTATAAAGATATCCAATCCATCGAAGTTGAAAGCACAGAACCGAAAGGCAATATTACAGATCAGACGCCTAAAGAAACCGAACAAGTCGTGCCGGAAGATACAACGGTTACGCTATGGGTAAGTAAGGGTCCGCCGAAGATTACATTAAAGGATTTCTCGGGCTGGACGGAAAAAAGCGTAAAAGATTATGCATCAGATGAAGATATTGAAGTGGACGTAAAAACAGCGTATTCCGACACTGTTGAAAAAGGTCTTGTGATGTCTCAAAAGCCTGCAGCGGAGCAGAGTATCGAGCAAGGTGATAGGCTCACCATTACAGTCTCAATGGGCAAGGAGCCAAAAGCTCCTCAAACGGTGTCAGTGGATGTGACTATTCCGTATAAAGAAGAGACTGACACCGAAGCAAGTACGGAACAAGGCGACGCAACGGAAACAGGCGATGCCACCGGAACAGAAGAGGAAAAGCCAAAGCCGCAAAAAGTACAAATTTATATCGAAGATGCAGATAACGATATGTCCGTTCCTGCTAAAGAACTAACGATTACTGAAACAACAAAAGAATCGTTCGATGTTTTAGTTGATGAAAATGAAAAAGCGTCTTATAAAATTGTCCGAGACGGGGAAGTTATTGAAGAAAAAGACGTTGAATATCCAGAGTGATAGGAGTGAGGTTATGCCAGAAGGAAGAATTATTAAATCCCTTAGCGGATTTTATTATGTTCTTCATGACGGACAAGTAACGCAATGTCGAGGACGAGGTGTTTTTCGTAAAAAGAAGGTAACGCCTTTAGTCGGTGACAATGTAGTATTTCAGGCGGAAAATAAGCTTGAAGGATATATACTTGAAATTAAAGAACGTAAAAATGAATTAGTTCGTCCCCCTATTTCAAATGTTGATCAGGCGCTGCTTGTTTTTTCAGCGATTGAACCTGATTTTAGCACAATGCTTCTTGACCGATTTTTAGTGTTAGTGGAGTCTAATCATATTGAACCTATTATTTGTATTTCAAAAGTAGATCTTTTATCACAGCAGCAAAAGCAAGAAATCGAGCAATATGCCGAAGAATATCGTAAAATAGGATATGAGGTCATTTTAACGTCGACAGTCACAGAAAAAGGCATGGAACAAATTCAGCCGTTATTTGAAGATCGCGTAACGGTTATTGCCGGACAGTCAGGTGTAGGTAAATCTTCACTGTTAAATACACTTAAACCAGAGCTTGAATTAAAGACAAATGATATTTCAATGTCACTTGGAAGAGGAAAGCATACAACACGTCATGTAGAACTGATTTCGTTTGGTGAAGGTTTAGTAGCCGATACGCCAGGCTTTAGCTCACTAGAATTTTTAACATTAGAAGTAGAAGAGTTAACCGATTGTTTTCCTGAAATGTCGCGTTTGAGTGAACAGTGTAAATTTCGAGGTTGTTTGCATGTGAAAGAACCAAAATGTGCGGTGAAAGAAGCATACGAACAAAAAGAAATTCCGAGTTATCGCTACGAACATTACTTGCAATTTATTGAGGAAATTAAGCAAAGAAAGCCGAGGTATTAAAAATGACAAAAATCGCACCTTCCATTTTATCTGCCAATTTTTCAAAGCTTGCTGAAGAAATTCGTGAAGTTGAAGCAGGTGGAGCAGACTACATCCATATAGACGTTATGGATGGCCATTTTGTTCCTAATATTACAATTGGACCGCTTATCGTTGAGGCTGTACGCCCTGTCACAACACTGCCATTAGATGTGCATTTAATGATTGAAAACCCAGATCAATACGTTCCAATGTTTGCAAAGGCAGGTGCTGATATTTTAACGGTACATGCTGAAGCGTGTACTCATTTGCACCGCACCATTCAATTAATTAAAGAGCACGGCATGAAAGCAGGCGTTGCTTTAAATCCTGCAACGCCAATTGACGTGGTAAAGCATATCTTAGAAGATATCGATCTTATTTTATTAATGACGGTGAACCCAGGCTTTGGAGGACAAAACTTTATTCCAAGTGTATTGCCAAAAATTGAGCAAATCTCTCAGCTTATTGAAATTCGTCACCTTTCTATTGAAGTAGAGGTTGATGGAGGAATTAATGAAGAAACAGCAAGAAAATGTGTGGAAGCAGGAGCAAATGTCTTAGTGGCTGGCTCAGCTATTTATAATCAAGAAGATCGAGCTGGCGCAATTAGTCAAATTCGCACAACTGTTCAAGCGTAAGTAATAAAAGCTGCTGTGTACAACGAGTAGAACTTGTACACAGCAGCTTTTTCTTTTAGGATAAAGAAAACATATTTATTTCGTCCATTTTTTAATAGAAAAGGAGCATATACATAATGAAAATTCATATTCTAGCAGGGGGACCGGATGAACATATGCCACCCCTGCACCAATCAAATGATGTAAAGTGGGTAGGAGTAGACCGTGGCGTATTCCTTCTTCTTCAACAAGACATTTTGCCCGTAAAAGCATTCGGAGATTTTGATTCCATTACAAATGCGCAGCTTAAGCTAGTGAGAGAAGCATTACAAGATGTTGAATTGTATCCTGCAGAAAAAGATGCAACGGATTTGGAACTTGCTTTTGAGTGGGCAATAGGGCAAAAACCGGACAGTATTTGTATCTTTGGAGCAACAGGTGGAAGGCTTGACCACATGTTTGGAAGCATTCAGCTCCTGTACAAAGGGTTAAAAAAGAAAGCGAATGTACAAATGATTGACAATCAAAATATCATTCAATTGTTTGAACCAGGCACTTATCATGTTGATCGTTTAAAGGAGTTTCACTATATTTCATTCGTTCCTTTTGCAGGCGGTGTAAAAGAGCTTACGCTAGAAGGTTTCAAATATCCGCTCAATAAGCATGAAGTAGAACTGGGCTCAACTTTATGTATTAGCAATGAACTTATTCAACAAAGAGGTACTTTTTCATTTACAAAAGGCATATTAATGATGGTAAGAAGCAATGATAAACGTTGCTTGTGATGAAGTATGGAAAATGAGAGCAGGACATAGGGCTTTCTTTAAAAGGAGATAAAGTGTGGAGACGGTTAGGAGGGACAGTATGAAATTCTATACAATCAAACTTCCAAAGTTTTTAGGTGGCATCGTAAAGGTCATGCTTAATTCGTTCAAAAAAGATTAACAACGCCGGAATAATAAAAGAAGCACCATAAAATATGGTGCTTTTTCATTATAAAGATTAAACGCGTTGAACTTTACCAGACTTAAGGGCTCTAGCTGAAACGTACACACGTTTTGGTTTACCGTTCACTAAGATACGTACTTTTTGAACGTTAGCACCCCATTTACGCTTAGTAGCGTTCATTGCGTGAGAACGTGCGTTACCTGAACGAGCTTTTCTACCAGTTACTACACATTTGCGTGCCATGATTTTCCCTCCTAACACCAAAAAAACTACTCAATTCTGTTTTGAGAAATACTATATTAATTTATCACAGCCTTACAGAGAATGCAATAGTTCTGGAGAAAAGCTTTCAAGAAATTTTCCTTGACATATAAAATGAATCTATGTTCAATAATATAGAGAGTAGAAATAGGTATAACCTGGGCTATTACTTATTTTAAGATAAGTTGATACCTAATACTGTCATCTTTAAAAGGGACAAGCTGGACGCCTCTTTTAAAACGAGATTGATTATAGTAGAATATTTATAACCTATGAAAGTAGAAAGGGGAACGAGTATGTCCATCGAAATGAAAACGAAATATGGTCAAATTGATATCTCTACAGATGTAATTGCCACAATTGCTGGAGGAGCAGCTGTTGATTGTTACGGGATTGTCGGAATGGCTTCAAAAAATCAGCTTAAAGATGGTCTTACAGAAATTCTTCGCAAAGAAAACTTTACACGAGGTATTGTGGTAAGACAAGAAGAGGATGACGTACATATCGACATGTACATTATCGTAAGCTATGGAACAAAAATTTCTGAAATTGCTCATAATGTGCAAACAAAAGTAAAATACACACTGGAACAAACGGTTGGTTTAACGGTTGATTCAGTAAATATTTATGTGCAGGGTGTTCGTGTAACGAACGTTTAATTAAGGAGGAAGATTCGTGTCAATGACAACGTTGGACGGAAAGCGGTTTAGAGAAATGGTGCTTCAAGGAGCCCAGCATCTATCTAACAATGCAGATTATGTAGATGCGCTGAACGTTTTTCCTGTACCAGATGGTGATACTGGAACAAATATGAACTTATCGATTACGTCTGGTGCTAAAGAAGTGAAAAATAAACTATCTGATCACATCGGCCAAGTGAGTCAAGCTTTGTCTAAGGGCTTATTGATGGGGGCGCGCGGTAATTCAGGAGTTATTTTATCTCAATTATTCCGCGGTTTTGCGAAATCGGTTGAGCAAAAGTCAGCGATTACAACAGTTGAGTTTGCTGAAGCTCTTGAGCTTGGGGTAGAAACTGCTTATAAAGCTGTTATGAAACCAATCGAAGGAACTATTTTAACAGTAGCTAAGGATACTGCTAAAAAAGCAGCGGCTGTTGCTAAAAAGCAATCTGATATGATTCTGTTCATGGAAGAAGTACTTAAGGAAGCTAATGCTTCGTTAAATCGCACGCCAGATCTTTTACCCGTGTTAAAAGAAGTAGGCGTAGTGGATAGCGGAGGTCAAGGGCTTGTTTTAATTTATGAAGGGTTTTTAGCTGAATTAAAAGGTGAAAAACTTCCGGGTGTACCCATGTCAGCTCCTTCGATGAATGAACTCGTAAATGCTGAGCATCATAAGCATGCGCAAAGCCATATGAATACAGAAGATATTGAATTTGGCTATTGTACAGAATTTATGGTAAGGCTGGAAGAGGATAAGCCTGCAGCTAAAACATTTTCTGAAGAAACGTTTCGTCAAGACTTAAGTAAATGGGGCGACTCATTGCTTGTAGTATCTGATGATGAAATCGTGAAAGTTCATATTCACGCTGAGCATCCTGGAGAAGTGTTAAACTACGGGCAGCAATATGGAAGTTTAATTAAAATGAAGATTGAAAACATGAGAGAACAGCATAGCAGCATTGTTTCAGGTGAAGAAAAGCCTGCACTAAAAAATGCTGAAAAACAGCCCTTTGGCATTGTTACTGTGTCAATGGGAAAAGGAATTGCTGAATTGTTCAAGAGCCTTGGGGCAACGGTTGTCATTGAAGGCGGACAAACAATGAATCCAAGTACGGAGGATATTGTCAAAGCGATTGAAGAAACAAATGCTGAACAGGTACTGATTTTACCTAATAACGGAAATATTGTGATGGCTGCTAACCAAGCGGCTGCTGTTGCCGGCAGTCACGTTTCGGTTGTCCCGTCTAAAACGGTTCCTCAAGGAATGACAGCGCTGCTATCATTTAATCCTCAGCAAAGCTTAAAAGAAAACGAGGAAGTAATGACAGAAGCTCTACAGCACGTGAAAACAGGACAAGTAACGTATGCAGTTCGCGATACAAATATTGATGGTCTTGAATTAGCTAAAGGCGATTTTATGGGTATTGCCGAAAAGAAAATCGTCGTAAAAGATTCAGAGAAATTAGAAGCAGCGAAAAAGCTTTTGACTTATATGATTGATGACGAAGCGGAAATCCTTACGATTCTTCAAGGAGAGGATGTCTCAGATGATGAAGCTGAAGCGCTAACATCGTTTGTAGAAGAAACGTTTGAAGAAGTTGAGGTAGAGCTTCATAAAGGAGATCAACCTTTATATTCTTACATTTTTGCAATTGAATAACAAAAAAAGAAGCATCCCTCCTGAGGGGTGCTTCTTTTTTGTGTTTTTTAAGTTAAACACGAACTATCTTATTTTTAAATGTTGTAATTGTTCGGTATGTTAGGTATATTAGTTGAAAAGAACCCGTTTGTATGGTAGTTTTGAAAACTGATTGAGTCAAATGTGAAAGAAAACAGCATGAGAGGAGAGACAACAGTGGATATTTTAAAAGGAACAGGTTTATTATTATTAGTTTTATTTTTATTTTGGTTGTTTAGCAACAAGGCACCTTATGGCATGAAAGCAATGGGGGCTCTGGCAAGCGGAGCGGTAGCTGCGTTTCTCGTAGAGGCCTTTCAGTCATATGTAGGAGGAGATTTACTAGGTATTTCATTCCTAGGTGAAGTAGGAAAGGCTGCAGGAGGAATGGGAGGAGTTGCGGCGGCAGCACTAGTTGCTTTGGCGTTAGGAGTATCTCCTGTATATGCTCTTATGATGGGGGTGGTGTGTTCAGGGCTAGGCTTGCTCCCTGGATTTTTTGCGGGATACCTCATGGCATTTGTAGTGAAATTTATTGAGAAAAAGGCACCTGCTGGTCTAGACTTATTAGGCAACATCTTAATTGCAGCACCTTTAACAAGATTAATTGGTAATGCATTCTCACCTATTGTAGATGCGACGCTTTTAAATATTGGAGGAATTATCAAAGATACAACAAGTGCTAGCCCTATTTTGATGGGAATTATTTTAGGGGGAGTGATTACAGTAGTAGCAACGGCTCCGCTTAGCTCAATGGCTTTAACGGCTATGCTAGGGTTAACGGGATTGCCTATGGCGATTGGAGCTCTTGCTGTGTTTGGTTCTTCTTTCATGAACTATGTGCTGTTTGATCGATTAAAAATTGGGGATCGTCGTACAACTATTTCAGTTGCAGTTGAACCTTTAACACAAGCGAATATTATTTCAGCAAATCCGATTCCTATCTACATTACAAACTTTGTTGGAGGTGCACTAGCCGGTGTAGTTGTGGCTCTGTTCGGATTGGTAAATGATGCTGCAGGCACGGCAACGCCAATCGCAGGACTTGCAGTGATGTTTGGGTTTAATGACCCTATGAAGGTCACAATTTGTGCAGTACTTTGCGCACTAGCGGGAGCATTAGCTGGGTTTATAGGTTCAGTTGTTTTTAAAAACTTTAAAATTAAAACAGTAGACGATGTAGCTTCCGAGCAAGAAGCAGCTTAAGTAATTCATCTTTTCCTGCATAATATAGCAAAAAAAGCGGTGTGCTTATCTTATTTTTATGGATAAATACACCGCTTTTTTTATGCGTGAATCCCTAATAAAAATGAGAATTTTTAAATTTTTTAAGAGCGTGAAACAAAGCTTCCAAAAAGTCAAAAGCTCAAGTAACATATAAGTAATAACAATGTCTAAATAGCAGGGGGAAAATCCTTATGAAATATAAATCTGTCTTTGATATTATTGGTCCGGTAATGATTGGACCATCTAGCTCACATACAGCTGGTGCAGCGCGTATTGGACGCGTTGCCCGAACGCTTTTTGGCAAGCAGCCCACAAAAGTTGTGGTTTCACTGTACGGTTCTTTTGCTCAAACGTATAAAGGGCACGGAACAGACGTAGCGCTGATTGGCGGTATTTTAGATTTTGATACGTTCGACCAGCGTATTCCGCAATCTTTGGACTTAGCTAAAAAAGAAGGAATGGACGTCACATTTGTTGAGGAAGCGGCAATCACAGATCATCCGAATACTGCTCGCATCAAAATGAGCGACGGATTAAAGGAAATTGAAGTTGTTGGAATTTCAATTGGCGGAGGGAAAATTCAAATTACGGAGCTGAACGGATTTGAATTAAATTTATCAGGCATGAATCCAGCTATTCTCGTTGTGCATAATGACCGATTTGGTGCCATTGCGACCGTTACGAATATTTTGATGAAACATTCAATTAATATCGGACATATGGAAGTATCTCGTAAAGAGCGCGGAGAAGTAGCGCTTATGGCAATTGAAATGGATACGAATATTGAAGATGATGTTATTGAAGAGTTAAAAACATTGCCTCACATTATTCAAGTAACAAGAATGGTTGAATAGGATAGAACGAACGTGAACGGCCTGCAAAAAATAACAGAGGCCGAGTGATTGTATATGATTCTAAAGTGAAAATAAGACAGAATGATAGCGGAGGTTACTATGTTTCGAAACGTAGCAGAACTAGTAGAATTAGCAGAAAGTCAAAATGTAAAAATTGCAGAGATTATGATTCAACAGGAAATAGATATCACGGGAGTTACTCGTGAAGAAATCATGGAAAAAATGGACCGGAACTTAACGGTTATGGAAGAAGCGGTTGAACGCGGATTAAAAGGGGTACAGTCTGTTACAGGTTTAACAGGCGGAGATGCAGTGCTGCTTCAAAACTATATTCAAAGTGGAAAATCTTTATCTGGAAATTTAATTTTAGATGCAGTCAGCAAAGCTGTAGCGACAAACGAAGTAAATGCGGCAATGGGGACAATCTGTGCAACACCTACTGCTGGATCTGCGGGAGTAGTGCCAGGAACGCTGTTTGCAGTGCAAAATAAGCTAAACCCAACTCGTAAAGAAATGATTGAATTTTTATTTACATCAGGTGCTTTTGGGTTTGTTGTAGCCAATAATGCGTCTATTTCAGGAGCAGCAGGCGGATGTCAAGCAGAAGTTGGTTCAGCTTCAGGTATGGCAGCTGCAGCGATTGTTGAAATGGCAGGAGGTACACCGAGTCAGGCAGCTGAAGCAATGGCAATTACTCTCAAAAATATGCTAGGATTAGTATGTGACCCAGTAGCGGGGCTAGTAGAAGTTCCATGTGTGAAACGAAACGCAATGGGAGCGGCGAATGCAATGATTGCAGCAGATATGGCCTTAGCAGGCATTACAAGTCGTATTCCATGTGATGAAGTCATTGATGCTATGTATAAAATTGGTCAAACAATGCCGGTTGCATTACGAGAAACTGCACAAGGAGGCTTAGCGGCAACACCAACAGGTCGCGAGCTTGAAGCGAAGATCTTTGGTATTGCATTAAATAAAAGTGAATGAACTAACAACTATTTCAATTAAAACCATTAAAGGTATTGGAGAGGAAACAGCACAAGCATTAGAGGATATGCATATTCACAGTGTGCATGACTTGTTAGAACATTTCCCATACCGCTATGAAGATTATGAGTTAAAAGATTTGGCTGAAGCAAAGCATGACGAAAAGGTCACCGTAGAAGGAAAGGTTCACAGCGTCCCCTCGCTTACGTATTACGGAAAAAAACGTTCGCGCCTTACGTTTCGGCTGCTAGTAAACCGCTATTTGATTACGGTTACTTGTTTTAATCGCCCTTACTATAAATCAAAGTTAGAAATCGATCAAACTGTTACGGTTACGGGGAAATGGGATCAGCATCGGCAAACGATTAACTTGCAGGAGCTTCAATTTTCTCCGTTTGTTAAAAATCAAACGATTGAGCCTGTTTACTCAGTTAAAGGCAGCTTAACGGTCAAAGGAATGAGGAAGTTCGTCTCTCTTGCGTTGAAGAATTATGGCAGTAGCATTCAGGATATGCTCCCGGCCTCTATTCGTTCTAGATACAAACTAGTAACGCGTGAAGAAGCGGTTAGAAGTATTCACTTACCTCGTGATCATGAAGATTTAAAACAAGCAAGACGTCGATTTGTCTATGAAGAATTTCTACTTTTTCAATTAAAAATGCAGGCGCTTAGAAAGCGCGAAAGAGAAGAAACGCCTGGAATGAAGCAAGTATTTGATTCAACTGAGCTGGTAAACTTCACGAACTTGCTGCCGTTTCCGTTAACAAACGCTCAAAAACGTGTAGTAAACGAAATTACGCACGATATGAAATCGCCTTATCGCATGAATCGCTTGCTGCAAGGTGATGTAGGGTCAGGTAAAACAGTTGTAGCAGCGGTTGCTTTATACGCTACTGTTTTAGCAGGGCATCAAGGTGCTTTAATGGTACCGACTGAAATTTTAGCTGAACAGCATGCTGAGTCATTGACTGCGATGCTTGAAAAGGTAGGAATCAGCGTAGGCTTGCTAACAGGGTCTGTTAAAGGAAAAGCAAGAAGAGAGCTGCTTCAGCGAGTGAAAGACGGAGATGTTCATGTATTAGTAGGTACACATGCCTTAATTCAAGACGAAGTTATATATAATAGTTTAGGGCTCGTCATTACGGATGAACAGCACCGCTTTGGAGTTGGGCAGCGCCGGGTTTTACGTGAAAAAGGAGAGAGTCCGGATGTACTGTTTATGACGGCGACTCCTATTCCAAGAACCCTTGCTATTACGGTGTTTGGGGAAATGGATGTGTCCATTATTGATGAAATGCCAGCAGGACGTAAGGCAATTGAAACATACTGGGTAAAACATGATATGCTTGAACGTATTTTACATTTCGTTGAAAAAGAAATACATGACGGCAGACAAGCTTACGTTATTTGTCCGTTGATTGAAGAATCGGACAAGCTGGATGTTCAAAATGCAATTGATGTACATGCAACACTCACTCACTATTTTAATGGAAAAGCAAGCGTTGGTCTCATGCACGGAAGATTGTCACCTGATGAAAAAGAAGAAGTGATGAAACAGTTTAGCGTAAATGACGTGCAGATTTTAGTATCAACAACGGTTGTAGAAGTAGGAGTGAACGTTCCGAATGCAACCGTGATGGTCATTTATGATGCAGAGCGCTTTGGGTTATCTCAGCTTCATCAGCTAAGAGGACGCGTAGGACGAGGAGATGCACAGTCGTATTGTATTCTGCTCGCGGATCCAAAATCAGAAGTTGGAAAAGAACGAATGACCATTATGACGGAAACAAACGATGGATTTGTATTATCAGAAAGAGACTTAGAGCTTCGTGGACCTGGTGATTTCTTTGGTAGAAAACAAAGCGGGATGCCTGAGTTTAAAGTAGCCGATATGGTGCACGATTACCGTGCGCTTGAAGTAGCTCGAGAAGATGCTGCTAAGCTTGTAAATTCCGACAGCTTTTGGGCAGAAGATCAGTTTGCACTGCTGAGAATACAACTAGAAGCAACGGGCGTATTAACTGGAGAAAAATTTGATTAGTAAAAGAGACTGAAACAAAGTATTTTAGTTGAAGGAAAATCCGAACGATCAATCGTTCGGATTTTTTTCATTGTGATGATGAACGTAGATTTCATGTATGTGATGGGTATGCAGGTGCTTTTAACTGTTGAGTGAAGGGCAAGGCACTCCTGCGGGGAAAGCGGAATAGATGAGACCCCGCAGAAGCGTAAGGGACGAGGAGGATCACCGGCCGGCCGCGGAAAGCAAAGTCTTGCACGGAAATCAGCAGCGGTGTAACAAGCAATCTATACGAGCTCCTTTATCCCATTTGTTCATCTTTAGATTGAAGTGATCTAGTTATGTCTCAATCTCTTTTCGTCTATAAAGATAAAAAACGGCTTAGAGTGAAAGAGTTAGCGGCTGGTGGCCATTAATACTACGTTCATGCGCAGAATCCAGCATGTGAAAAATGTTGCAATTAGAAGGTAATGATTATATACTGCTATTAGTACCTAGTATTAAAAGTTCGGATGGTGGAGAATGAAGCGCAGTAAAAAAGAAAGACAGCAGCTATTAAAAACGACAATTGAAGAAAACCCATTTATTACGGATGAAGAACTAGCAGACCGTTTTTCAGTGAGCGTTCAAACAATTCGATTAGACCGCCTAGAGTTGTCAATTCCTGAACTGCGAGAACGCATTAAGCATGTAGCTTCAAAACAACTAGACGAGGAAGTGCGTTCGCTTCCGATTGAAGAAGTAATTGGAGAAGTTATCGACATTGAACTAGATCAATCAGCGATATCTATTTTTGATGTGAAAACAGAGCATGTGTTTCAGCGTAATCAAATTGCTCGTGGTCACCACCTTTTTGCGCAAGCTAATTCGTTAGCTGTCGCTGTTATTAACAACGAACTAGCGCTCACAGCAGATGCGTCGATCCGTTATCATCGCCCTGTTAAGCTTCATGAACGAGTGATAGCAAAAGCGAAAGTTCTGTCAACTAGTGAAGTGCGAACCACCGTTGAGGTAAACAGCTATGTAGGGCAAGAGCAAGTGTTCTCTGGCACTTTTAAAATGTATCGTTCTACAAAGGATAAATAATAAAAAGGATGAGACGCAACATGAAACTAGCTATTGATGCAATGGGCGGAGATCATGCACCGAAAGCCATTATTGAAGGTGTAGAAAAAGCTACTGCTCAATTTAAAGAATTACATATTACGTTAATTGGAAACGAATCAGAAATAAAAAAGTATTTAACAAATTCAGATCGTATTTCGATTATTCATACAGAAGAAACCATTGATGCAATTGATGAGCCAGTGCGAGCTGTGCGCCGTAAAAAACAAGCATCTATGGTATTAATGGCAAATGAAGTAGCCGAAGGTCGTGCTGATGCTTGTATTTCAGCAGGAAATACAGGGGCGTTAATGACAGCGGGACTTTTTATTGTAGGTCGCATCAAAGGCATTGAACGTCCAGCACTTGCTCCGACGCTTCCGACACTAGATGGAAAAGGCTTTTTAATGCTAGACGTTGGTGCAAACGTTGATGCCAAGCCTGAACATTTGCTCCAGTATGCTGTGATGGGGTCTGTGTATGCCGAAAAAGTACGCGGCATTCAAGCTCCTAGAGTGGGGCTGCTGAACATTGGAACTGAGGATAAAAAAGGAAATGATTTAACAAAGCAAGCCTTTCAGCTGCTAAAGAATGCTGATCTCAATTTTGTAGGCAACGTGGAATCCCGTGATTTGCTAAACGGCGTAGCGGATGTGGTTGTAACAGATGGTTTTACAGGGAATATGACTCTTAAGAGCATTGAAGGAACGGCGCTTTCCTTGTTTTCTATGATTAAACAAGAATTAATGAGCACGTTAAAAAGCAAGTTAGCCGCAGCGGTGCTAAAGCCTCAGCTGCAGGGGTTAAAAGCGAAAATGGATTACAGTGAATATGGAGGCGCAGGGCTGTTTGGATTGCATGCGCCTGTTATCAAAGCGCACGGTTCGTCGGATGCGAATGCAGTATTTAGCGCGATTAAGCAAGCTGTGAATATGGTGGAAAACAATGTGTCTTCCACTATTCAAAAAGCAATCGAACAAACTGCTAATGAAGAAAAGGAGAGATAAGAAATGGGGAAAATTGCTTTTATCTTTCCAGGCCAAGGGTCACAAACTGTTGGTATGGGAAAAGATTTATATGATGGAACAGAGGAAGCGAAAAAGCTGATTCATACAGCTGACGAAGCTTTAGGGTTCAGTCTTTCAAACATTATTTTTGAAGGGCCTCAAGAAGAATTGACTTTAACTTATCACGCTCAACCTGCTCTTTTAACAACGAGTACAATGCTGCTTGAAGCATTTAAAACGAGCGGAATTACACCCGATTTTGTTGCGGGTCACAGTCTAGGAGAATACAGTGCGCTTGTGGCTGCTGAGGTTTTATCGTTTAAAGATGCCGTTGTTGCTGTTCACAAAAGAGGTCGCTATATGGACGAGGCTGTACCAGCAGGTCAAGGTACAATGGCAGCAGTGCTTGGCATGTCAGCGGAAGATCTAGAAGCCGTTACCGCTCAAATTACAAGCGAAGGCGACGCTGTTCAGCTTGCAAATATTAACTGTCCGGGTCAAATTGTTATTTCTGGTACGGTAAATGGCGTAGAAAAAGCAGGAGCTCTTGCCAAAGAAAAAGGTGCAAAACGCGTGATTCCTCTAGTGGTAAGCGGTCCGTTCCACTCTAGTTTAATGAAGCCAGCTGCTGAAAAACTACGTGATACGCTAGAAACAGTGGGCTTTAGCGATGCGAAGGTTCCAGTTATAGCAAACGTAACAGCAAAGCCGGTTACTGACAGTCAAGATATTCAAAACAAGCTAGTGGAACAACTGTATTCTCCAGTGAGATGGGAAGAAACAGTTGAAACACTTCTTGCAGAAGGTGTAGATACATTTGTTGAAATTGGACCAGGAAAAGTATTATCAGGTCTTGTGAAAAAAGTAAATCGCCGTGCGACTGTGTATGCTGTTAATGATCTTACATCATTAAAATCAACGATTGACGCACTAAAAGGGGGAGAATAACATGTTACAAGGGAAAGTTGCGGTTGTAACAGGCGCTTCTCGCGGAATTGGTCGTGCCGTTGCAATTGAGCTGGGAAAGCTTGGTGCTAAAGTAGTTGTAAACTATTCTGGCAGCGAAGCGAAAGCTCTTGAAGTTGTGGATGAAATTAAAGGATTAGGAACGGATGCAATTGCTGTACAAGCAAATGTGGCAGAAAGTGATTCTGTACAAGCAATGATAAAAGAAGCGATTTCTACATTTGGTTCAGTAGATATTTTAGTGAACAACGCGGGCATCACACGTGATAATCTTCTTATGCGTATGAAAGAAGACGAATGGGATGATGTTATTAATACAAACTTAAAAGGCGTATTTTTGTGTACAAAAGCGGTTACTCGTCAAATGATGAAGCAGCGCGCAGGACGTATCATTAATATTTCATCAATTGTCGGCGTCAGCGGTAATGCTGGACAAGCAAATTATGTAGCAGCAAAATCAGGCGTGATTGGTTTAACAAAAACAACTGCCAAAGAATTAGCAAGCCGCAATATTACAGTGAATGCAGTTGCTCCTGGTTTCATTGCAACAGACATGACGGATAAATTGAATGAAGAAGTGCAGGCGGAAATGTTAAAGCAAATTCCTCTTGCAAGCTTCGGCCAGCCTGAGGATGTTGCGAACGCAGTTGCGTTTTTAGCATCAGATGCAAGCCGTTATATTACGGGTCAAACGATTCACGTTGACGGCGGAATGGTGATGTAAAAAATGCACTTTACGAAAAGTGTAATTTGGTGATAAAGTACAAAGGGACGTTTACTAGGCGACCGATAAACTTTATTATTCAACCATAGTATTTTAGATGGAAATCATCTATAATGACTTGAGGGGAGGTGAAGAACAATGGCAGAGGTACTAGAACGCGTAACAACAATCATTGTTGATCGTCTTGGTGTAGACAAAAGTGAAGTGAAACTAGAATCTAGTTTCAAAGAAGACTTAGGTGCTGACTCTCTAGACGTAGTTGAATTTGTAATGGAGCTTGAAGAGGAATTTGATATCGAAATTTCTGACGAAGAAGCTGAAAAAATTTCAACTGTAGGAGATGCAGTTAATTACATACAGAGCCAAATTTAATCTGTAGTATATGTATGAAAAGCCCCGTTAAACAGCGGGGCTTTCTCTTCTTTTTAAGAATTTCAAAAAAAGACCTCTTTTTTTGAAAAGGTAGTGTATCTTTTAGGATACCTCGTTTTATAATGAGAGATGTTAGGAAAAACTACGAAACAATTGAAGCATGTCAGCGGAGGTATTTTATGCCTAAACAATATTCAAATCGAGATCGAAAGATGAACGTGAAATTCAAGCAAAATTTTGCAGAGTTTCAAAAGGAAATTGGTATTCAGTTTACAAATGAAGCGCTTCTTTTTCAAGCATTTACACATTCATCCTATGTGAATGAGCATCGCAGAAGACCGTATGAAGACAACGAGCGTCTTGAGTTTTTAGGAGATGCCGTATTAGAGCTAACCGTATCACAATTTTTATTTAAAAAGTATCCAACGATGAGTGAAGGTGAGTTAACGAAGCTTCGTGCAGCAGTTGTGTGCGAACCGTCGCTTGTTACTTTTGCAAATGAAATGGATTTTGGTAAACTAGTGTTACTTGGAAAAGGTGAAGAGATGACCGGCGGCCGATCTAGACCGGCTTTACTGGCCGATGTGTTTGAAGCATTTATCGGAGCTCTTTATTTAGACCAAGGGCTTGATACGGTAGTAACGATTCTAAAAAAAGTTGTCTTTCCAAAAATTAATGAAGGTGCTTTTTCTCATGTGATGGATTTCAAAAGCCAGCTTCAAGAAGTGATTCAACGTGATGGAGTTGGACAATTAGAATACAAAGTTTTGCAAGAAAAAGGTCCAGCGCATAATCGCGAATTCTTATCTCGCGTATCGTTAAATGGTGAAGAGCTCGGCGTTGGTGTAGGCCGTTCGAAAAAAGAAGCAGAGCAAAAAGCAGCTCAAGTAGCTATTACGAAAATTAGAGCAAGTCAAACGAAATAAAATGATCCCCCTCTTAACGTATTCGTTATAAAGGGGGATTTGCTATGAAAAGATTACAAGTGTGAGGGGGGATTTCTATGTTCCTCAAACGATTAGATATTGCAGGATTCAAATCGTTTGCAGAAAAAGTATCGATAGATTTTGTGCCAGGTGTAACGGCGGTAGTAGGACCGAATGGAAGCGGAAAAAGCAACATTACGGATGCCATACGCTGGGTGCTTGGAGAACAATCAGCCAAATCGCTTCGTGGAGGGAAAATGGAGGACATTATTTTTGCAGGAAGCGAATCGCGCCGTGCTGTAAATGTTGCTGACGTAACGCTTACGTTGGAAAATGATGACCAGTTTCTCCCGCTTGACTATCATGAAGTTAGTATTACAAGGCGCGTGTACCGCTCAGGAGACAGTGAATTTTTTATTAACAACCAGCCGTGCCGCTTGAAAGATATTGTCGATTTATTTATGGATTCAGGACTTGGAAGAGAAGCTTTTTCGATTATCAGTCAAGGAAAAGTAGAAGAAGTACTAAGCAGTAAATCTGACGAGCGCCGTAAAATTTTTGAAGAAGCAGCAGGTGTATTAAAATACAAAACGCGTAAACGAAAAGCGGAGCTTCGACTTCTTGAAACGCAAGAAAATTTAAATCGAGTGGTAGATATTCTTCATGAAATTGAAGGTCAGTTAGAGCCTTTACAGATTCAATCGTCTATTGCAAAAGATTATTTGCAGAAAAAAGAAGAATTAGAGCACATTGATGTGGCTGTTACGGTATTTGAAGTTGAAGATCTTCATCAGAAATGGGAAAAATTAAAAGCTGAAATGGCTCAGCACGAGCAGCTTGAAGAATCTCTCGCGACGAATATTCGCACGCGTGAAGGAGAAATCCAGACCCTTCGTTTGCACATTCAGCAAATAGATGAACAACTAGACTCTTTACATAAAAAACTACTATATGTAAGTGAAGAAGTAGAAAAGCTAGAAGGCAAAAAAGAAGTATTAAAAGAGCGTAAGAAAAATGCCTTTCAAAATAAAGAGCAGCTGGAACGTTTAGTAAAAGAGTATACTCATAAGCATCAAGAGCTAAGTAAAGCAAAAGACAGCGAAGGAAAAGATCTTGAGCAATCTCAAAAAGAAGTACAAGAGATACGTCTGAAGCTTACTGAGCAGGAACAACTGTTCAGGCAGTACAGCGAGAATCTAGAAGAAAAACTTGAAGAGATGAAAAGCGAGTATTTTGAATTAGCGAACGCTCAGACATCCGCCCGAAATGAAATTTCATTTTTAGAGCAGCAAAAAATGCAAACGTTTGAAAAAGAGCAGCGTTTAACAAAATCCAACGAGCAATACGTAGAACAGCGCCGTGAATTAACGCAGCGAAAAGAAGCGGCGATCAAAAGGCTTGCTCAGTTTCGTCAAGAGCTTCAGCAAGCTGTACAAGTGTATAAGCAGCAAGGAGAGAAGCTTGAGTCATTAAGGCAAGCCTATCGTAAACAAGAGTCTACGCTTTATCAAGCTTATCAGTACGTGCAGCAGACAAAATCACGAAAAGAAATGCTTGAAGAGATGCAAGAAGACTATGAAGGTTATTTTCACGGTGTAAAAGAAGTATTAAAAGCGCGTGATGAGAAGCTTGCAGGTATTAAAGGTGCCATTGCTGAGCTAATCAATGTTCCAAAAGAGTATGAAACAGCGCTTGAAATTGCGCTTGGAGGAGCAGCTCAGCATATTGTCGTTCAAGACGAACAAAGTGCACGTCAGGCAATTGGCTTTTTGAAACAAAACGGTTACGGGAGAGCTACATTTTTACCACTGACGTCTGTAAAAGACCGCTATGTTCCGGCTCAAACTATTTCTATGCTAGAGAGTCACGAAGCGTATGTAGGAATTGCTTCATCTCTTGTTAAATACGAAGCTACCTACGAACGAGTTATTAAAAATTTGCTTGGAACCGTTATTGTTGTCAATGATTTAAAAGGTGCAAATGAACTTGCCCGTCTTGTACAGCATCGCTATCGTTTTGTGACCGTTAAAGGAGATGTCGTCAACCCCGGTGGTTCGATGACAGGCGGTTCAATGAAGCAAAAGTCCAACTCTTTGTTAGGCCGTCAGCGTGAAGTGGAAGCCATTACGGCAAAAATAGAAGAGATGGAACAAAAGACGCTTGTGCTCGAGCAAGATGTGAAAGATAAAAAGTCACAGATTGAAGAACTTCAGCAGGAAATTAATAAACAGCAGGCATTTGTGGAACGCTTGAAAGACAAAGAGCAGGAGTCTGACCGAGAAGTAAAGCAAATTGACATCGAAGAAAAAGCAGTGAATGACCGCTTGACCATGTACGATCATGATATTGCTAGCTTTAGGCAAGATCAAACGAGCTTGTCCGCTCGAATTGATGAGCTGCATACGAGTTTGCAAGGAAATCAGCAGCAGGCAAATGTGTTAGAGAAAAACATTGAAGAGTTAGCTGCACGCAAGCATACACAGCAAACGTCTAAAGAAACGGTTCAACATGAGCTTACAGAAGTAAAAGTCCTTCTTGCGAAAAAAGAACAGTTCCTCGCAAATCAGCAAGAAAAATATGAAAGAGTGTGTTTTGAGCTTGATCAAAACATTCAGCGTTTATCTGAAACTACAGATGATCTTTCTCTTTTAACGAGTGAAATCACGAGCAACGACTCGGGTGAACTTCAGCTCGAAGAAGCGGCGCATGAGCGAATAAAAGAAAAGACAGAAACGTTGAAATTAATGGATGACTGCAGATCAGAGCGGTTAAAAGCCCAGAATAAACTTGAAGACGAAGAGAGGATTGTAAAAGAGCTGCAGCGTCAGTACAAACAAATTGCGGATGCTTTAAAAGATGAAGAAGTCAAAATTAATCGAATTGACGTAGAGCTAGACAGCCGTCTGCAGCAGCTGACAGAAGAGTACGAAATTAGCTTTGAAGCAGCAAAAGAAAAGTATCCTTTAACATTAGATATTCAAGAAGCGAGGAAAAAAATCAAGCTCATTAAGTTGGCAATTGATGAATTAGGAACCGTAAACTTAGGTTCTATTGAACAATACGAACGCGTTTCAGAGCGCTATGAATTTTTAAATACGCAGCGAGCGGACCTTGACGAAGCGAAAAATACGCTGTATCAAGTGATTGAAGAAATGGACGAGGAAATGAAGAAACGTTTTTCTGATACTTTCTCTCGTATCCGCAATGAATTTGGTACAGTGTTCTCTTCACTATTTGGGGGAGGAAAAGCGGATTTGAAATTAACAGATCCGAAAGATTTATTAAATACAGGGGTGGAAATTGTTGCCCAGCCTCCTGGGAAAAAACTGCAGAATCTAGGGTTGCTGTCAGGCGGAGAGCGTTCGTTAACAGCCATTGCTCTCCTGTTTTCTATTTTGAAAGTACGTCCAGTGCCGTTTTGTGTGCTAGATGAAGTGGAAGCGGCGCTTGATGAAGCAAACGTTCATCGCTTTGCTACGTATTTACGCAAATTTAGTAATCAAACACAGTTCATTGTTATTACTCACCGAAAAGGTACAATGGAAGAAGCTGATGTACTGTACGGTGTGACGATGCAAGAATCTGGCGTATCGAAATTAGTCTCTGTTCGTTTAGAAGAATCAAAGCAATATGTTTAACTCATAGAATGAAAGGGTGGTACGAATGAGCTTTTTTAAGAAACTAAAAGAAAAAATTACAATGCAAACGGATTCTGTTACACAAAAATTTAAAGATGGACTATCAAAAACGCGCAATTCTTTTTCAGAACGCGTGAATGATCTAGTGTCTCGCTATCGTCAAGTAGACGAAGAATTTTTTGAGGAATTAGAAGAAATTTTAATTAGTGCTGATGTCGGTGTGGCTACCGTGTTAGATTTAATTGATGACTTAAAATCGGAAGTGAAACGCCGTAATATTAAGGACCCTCAAGATGTGCAGGCTGTCATCTCTGAGAAATTAATTGATATTTATGAATCTGGTGAAGAGCAGATTGGTGAACTGAATATGCAGCAAAATGATTTAACGGTGATTTTGTTTGTAGGGGTAAACGGCGTTGGGAAAACAACAACAATTGGGAAAATTGCGCATAAATTCAAACAAGAAGGCAAAAAAGTCGTAATGGCAGCAGGAGATACGTTCCGTGCCGGTGCGATTGAGCAGTTAGAAGTATGGGGAGAACGCGTTGGTGTTGATGTTATTAAGCAATCTGCAGGCTCTGACCCTGCCGCTGTCATGTATGACGCTGTTCAGTCAGCCAAGGCTCGAAAAGCAGATGTTTTACTATGTGATACAGCAGGGCGCCTTCAAAACAAAGTGAATTTAATGAAAGAATTAGAGAAAGTAAAGCGTGTTATTGAGCGAGAAATTCCTGGTGCTCCTCATGAAGTACTTCTTGTACTTGATGCGACGACGGGTCAAAACGCTTTAAGTCAGGCTAAAACATTCTCAGAAGCAACGAACGTGACGGGAATTGTGTTAACAAAACTAGATGGTACGGCTAAAGGCGGAATTGTTCTTGCCATTCGAAACGAACTGAAGCTTCCTGTTAAATTCGTTGGACTTGGAGAAAAAGTAGACGACCTTCAGCCGTTTGACACGGAGCAATATATCTATGGGTTATTTGCCAATGCTGTAGAAGAAGAAACAGAAAAAGAGGCGTAATCTAAAAAGAGGCTGGGATATAAGTATCTTAGTTGAAGAAAGATCCGAACGATTAATCGTTCGGATTTTTTTATTAGTAGGGTGGACGCAGGTTTCATACGAGCTCCCTTAACCCGTTTGTTCGTCTTTAAATCGAAGTGATTTAATCATATCTCCATCTCTTTCAAGTGGGAAAATGTGAGGTGTTAAGGAAAAAACTTGACATTCAAACCTAGCCTAGTTAAACTAATAACATGTAAAGGCTTTTCACTTAACAAGGGGGCGGTCAGATGGTTGAAAAGAGCGTGCATATGCTCGAAAAAACAACAAGAATGAATTACTTATTTGACTTCTATCAGGCGCTGTTGACGCCCAAACAAAGAAGTTATATGTCACTTTATTACTTGGATGATTATTCCCTCGGTGAAATAGCGGAAGAATTTGATGTGAGTCGTCAAGCAGTTTATGATAATATAAAACGTACAGAGCAAATGCTTGAACAATATGAGGAAAAGCTATTGTTATTTCAACGGTTTCAAGAGCGTCAATCAATTGTTCAACAACTGAAAGACGAACTTGCAGCTGACTTAAACAAGAACAGTAAGCTTTCTTCTCTTCTTGATTCGCTCGAGAAATTAGATTAGGGGGCGGCGTATATGGCATTTGAAGGATTAGCCGACCGTTTGCAAAGCACACTGCAAAAGTTAAAAGGAAAAGGAAAAGTTAACGAAGCTGATGTTAAAGAAATGATGCGTGAAGTTAGACTTGCCCTTTTAGAAGCCGATGTAAACTTTAAAGTAGTAAAAGACTTTGTTAAGCGCGTAAGCGAACGTGCTGTAGGTCAAGACGTTCTTAAGAGCTTAACGCCTGGACAACAAGTTATTAAGGTTGTACAAGAAGAATTAACTGCACTTATGGGCGGAGAGCAAAGCAAGATTGCAGTAGCTCCAAAAGCTCCAACTGTAATTATGATGGTTGGACTTCAAGGTGCAGGTAAAACAACAACAACCGGTAAACTTGCCAATTTATTACGTAAAAAATATAACCGTAATCCATTGCTTGTAGCAGCAGATATTTATCGTCCGGCAGCTATTAAACAGCTTGAAACACTAGGGAAACAGCTTAGCATGTCTGTTTTTTCATTAGGTGATCAAGTAAGTCCTGTGGAGATTGCGAAACAAGCTATTGCTCATGCGAAAGAAGAGCATCACGATTATGTATTAATTGATACAGCGGGACGTTTGCATGTTGATGAAAATCTAATGGAGGAGTTAGAACAGATCAAAGAGCTTTCTAACCCAGACGAAATTTTCCTTGTTGTCGATGCGATGACGGGTCAAGATGCGGTAAACGTTGCGGATAGCTTTAATAAGCAATTAGGATTAACTGGAGTTGTATTAACGAAACTAGACGGCGATACGCGCGGTGGTGCAGCGCTTTCTATTCGTGCAGTAACCGATACACCAATTAAGTTTGTCGGTCTTGGAGAAAAAATGGATGCTATTGAAGCATTCCATCCAGAGCGTATGGCTTCCCGTATCTTAGGTATGGGTGATGTGCTGACGCTTATCGAAAAGGCTCAGGCAAATGTAGATGCTGAAAAAGCAAAAGAGCTTGAAGCTAAGTTGCGCACGCAGTCATTTACATTTGATGACTTTTTAGATCAACTTGCTCAGGTGCGTCAAATGGGACCGCTTGATGAGCTAATTGGTATGCTTCCGGGCGCCAATAAAGTAAAGGGGCTCAAAAACCTGCAGGTTGATGAAAAGCAAATTAATCATGTAGAAGCAATCATTCGTTCTATGACGAAAGCGGAAAAAACAAACCCTGAAATCATTAATGCAAGTCGAAGAAAGCGTATTGCAAAAGGAAGCGGACGTTCTGTACAAGAAGTCAACCGTTTGCTTAAACAATTTGAAGACATGAAAAAAATGATGAAACAAATGACAAATATGTCAAAAGGCAAGAAAAAGGGTATGAAACTTCCATTCTTTTCATGATAAAATGCTTGATTTGGACTGAAAAACCAAAGAAAATAAAATATTTTTCTAGTGTTAAGAAAAAAACCTTTACAAACATTTTACCTATTTGATATTATATTATCTTGTTGAAACATATTCGGAGGTGCTTTATAAAATGGCAGTAAAAATTCGTTTAAAACGTATGGGAGCTAAAAAATCTCCTTTCTATCGTATCGTAGCAGCAGACTCTCGTTCACCACGTGATGGACGTTACATCGAAGTAGTTGGAACTTACAATCCTGTAGTTCAACCAGCTGAAGTTAAAATCGATGAAGAGCTAGCTCTTAAATGGTTACAAAATGGTGCTAAACCATCTGATACAGTTCGTAACCTTTTCTCTAACGAAGGCATCATGGAAAAATTCCATAATGCTAAATTAGGAAAATAATTTCACTCGAGATGACATCACTAATCGAAACAATTGTAAAGCCGCTTGTTGATTATCCAGCTGATGTTAAAGTGGAGGAACAAGAAGATGAACGTCAAGTGACTTACATCCTTACTGTTCACCAAGAAGATGTCGGCAAAGTAATCGGCAAACAAGGCCGCGTTGCAAAAGCGATTCGAACTGTTGTGAATGCAGCAGCATCACAGCAAGGTAAAAAAGTGTATGTGAAAATTCAAGAGTAATCAAAAAGGGAGAGGGATAACCTCGCCCTTTTTTTATGTTATGATAAGATGAACGTTTTGATCACAGTAAGTCTTTTGCGAGCAAGAGGTAGCTATTTCAATATGCATGTAAAAAGCACAAGGTCACTATCTTGAGGGCGGAGGGAACGTTTTGAACATTATTCAAAAAGTGGTTGTGAAACAAGTGTTAACTGAAGCAAGCAAACAAGATCTTGAAAATCGTTTTATAAACCGCAAGCAGGCGCTTGAAAAAGAAATGGAACAGCTGAAATTTCAGTTAAAGCACATGGAAAAAGCCAATAAAGGTTCTTCTTTATTACATAGTCAGTTTGAAAAAGAAAAATCCGCTCGCCTTGAAAAAATTGAAGTGTTGAACTTTCAGCTGACGCAATTAGAAAAGCTTCCTTTAGGGAGCGAACTCGTTGAAACGGAACTGGATGCCTTAGTAGAGGTAAAAATCGGCGATGATTGGGAAAAGATAAAAGAAAGTAAAACAATTATTATAAAAGATAGCAAAGTTGTTGAGATTAGATAGAGGTGAAGAAGCATGAAATGGTTTAAGGTTGGAAAAATTGTGAATACCCATGGTGTAAAAGGAGAAGTTCGTATTGTATCAACTACGGATTTTGCTGATGAGCGCTATGAAAAAGGAAATAAACTTTATATCTTCAAAGAAAAGCAAAGCGAGCCGGTAGAAGTAACGGTAGCAAGCCACCGCAGGCATAAAAATTTTGATCTGCTTACATTCGAAGGCTATCAAAACGTAAATGATGTTGAGCAGTATAAAAACTGCGAAGTGAAAATCCCTGAGGAGCAGCTAACGGATTTAGAAGACGGTGAATTCTATTTCCACGAAATTATTGGCTGTACAGTAAAAACAGAAGACGGAGTAGAGGTAGGAACGGTCAAAGAAATTTTAACGCCGGGAGCTAATGATGTGTGGGTTGTTAAAAAAGGCGGAAAAGAAGTTCTTATTCCTTACATCGACGACGTTGTACAATCTATTGATATAGATGAAAAAGAGATTGTTATTACAGTAATGGAAGGGTTATTGGACTAATGAAAATTGATGTACTGTCGCTATTTCCTTCTATGTTTGACGGTGTTTTTGGTGAATCAATTTTGAAAAAAGCACAGGAAAAAAATGCGGTTGAACTGAATGTAGTTAATTTCCGAGAATATTCTACGAACAAACATCAAAATGTGGACGATTATCCTTACGGCGGAGGTGCTGGAATGGTATTGACGCCTCAGCCTATTTTTGACGCTGTAGAAAAGCTGACTGAAACAGCTAAGAAGCCCCGGGTAGTTTTGCTTTGTCCGCAGGGCGAACGTTATACACAGGCAAAAGCAGAAGAGCTAGCAGCAGAAGAGCATTTAATTTTTATTTGCGGTCATTACGAAGGATATGATGAACGAATTCGTGAGCAGTTGGTAACTGATGAAATTTCAATTGGTGACTATGTATTAACTGGAGGAGAGCTTGGTGCAATGGTTGTGATCGATAGCGTTGTTCGCCTGCTTCCCGATGTGCTTGGCAATAATCATTCAGCTGTACAGGACTCACACAGTACAGGTTTACTAGAGCACCCCCACTATACGCGTCCTGCTGATTTTAGAGGCTTAACGGTTCCTGAAGTACTTATGTCAGGAAATCATAAAAAAATTGAACAGTGGCGCCAAAAAGAGTCTTTAAAGCGCACGCTGCTTCGAAGACCGGATATGCTTGAAAAGATGGAGCTAACGGAAGAGCAAAAGAAACTAGTAGCTCAATTAAAAGAAGAAAACCAGCTTTCATAAATCCATAAAATTTATGCATAAACTCTGTTGCATACGGTATAAGAGTGTGCTAAGATAGATTTTGTGGCTTGGGCAGATGTCTGGTCACCTATAACGATGTTCCGCTGCAATGATTGAAAAGCATTGGTATGAGCGTCTGTTGGAAGGAGTTGAAACACGCGATGCAAAAATTAATCGAAGAGATTACAAAAGAACAATTAAAAACAGATCTTCCTACGTTCCGTCCTGGTGATACTGTACGTGTACACGTAAATATCGTTGAGGGTACTCGTGAACGTGTTCAGGTATTTGAAGGTGTTGTTATTAAGCGTCGTGGCGGTGGTATCAGCGAAACATTTACAGTACGTAAGATTTCTTACGGTGTAGGTGTAGAGCGTACATTCCCACTTCATACGCCAAAAATTGCAAAAATCGAAGTAATGCGCCGCGGTAAAGTACGCCGTGCGAAACTTTATTACCTACGTGAATTACGTGGTAAAGCTGCGCGTATTAAAGAAATTCGATAATAGTAAAGGGGAGCTTGTTTATACAAGCTCCTTTTTTCAAATGTTTTTTTAGAACGATTCGTTCTCTGACAGTAAAAAATAGACGTACAAGTCATCATTTTTTTATTCTATTTATTTATTAGGCGTTTCAAACATTATCGTTTAAAATAAAGGTATGACATAAGAGTTGGAGGACTGAAGATGGCTCGAAAGAAAAATGAACTGTGGGAATGGATAAAAGCAATCGCCATTGCCGTACTGTTAGCTGTTGTAATTCGCTATTTTTTGTTTGCACCGATTGTAGTAGATGGACTTTCTATGATGCCTACGCTGCATGACCAAAATCGAATGATTGTAAATAAGTTCTCCTATAAGATTGGTGATCCTGATCGCTTTGATATTATTGTTTTTCATGCTACAGCGGAAAAAGATTACATAAAACGTATTATCGGACTGCCGGGTGATCATATTGAGTATCGAAATGATACGCTATATGTAAATGGAAAAGCTTATAAAGAGCCCTATTTAGATCAGTATAAAAAAGAAGTGATTGACGGTAATTTAACCGAAGACTTTAAACTAGAAGACGTAACGGGTAAAAAGACTGTGCCAGAAGGCTATTTGTTCGTGATGGGAGACAATCGACGCTACAGTAAAGACAGCCGTCAGATTGGCTTTGTGAGCATGGACAAGGTGCTTGGTAAAACGAGTGCCGTATACTGGCCGATTAAAGAAGCGCGTTTTGCAAAGTAAAATATAAAAGGTGAGTAAAATATGACAATTCAATGGTTTCCTGGCCATATGGCCAAGGCCAGAAGACAAGTAACTGAAAAGCTAAAATTGATTGATATTGTATACGAACTGGTTGATGCACGCATTCCGCAATCATCGCGAAATCCAATGATTGATGAGATTATTGTGAACAAGCCGAGAATCGTATTGCTGAATAAAGTGGACAAAGCTGATCCGCGCGTTACTCAGCAGTGGCTAGATTATTACAAAGAACAAGGTATTTATGCCTTAGCTATTGACGCACAAGCAGGTAAAGGAATGAAACAAATTGTTTCGTCTTCCAAAGAACTTCTTCAAGAGAAGTTTGACCGCATGCGCGCAAAAGGAGTTAAAAAACCCCGCGCTATCCGAGCGATGATTGTAGGGATTCCTAACGTCGGTAAATCAACGCTGATTAATCGCCTTGCCAGCAAAAAAATCGCCAAGACCGGAGACCGTCCAGGTGTGACGCAAGCACAGCAGTGGATTAAGGTAGGGAATGAGCTGGAGCTACTTGATACGCCAGGTATTTTGTGGCCTAAATTTGAAGATGAAAAAGTTGGATATAAGCTTGCGACAACGGGTGCTATCAAAGATACCATTTTAAATATGCAAGATGTCGCTGTTTATGCACTGCGCTTCTTATCTAGCCATTACCCAGAACAATTAAAGCAGCGTTATGATTTAAATGAAATCCCTGAAGATATTGTAGAGCTTTTTGATGCAATTGGGTCGCGCCGCGGCTGTTTAATGGGTGGCGGCATGGTGGATTACGATAAAACAGCTGAGCTTGTTCTTCGAGAAATTCGAACGGATAAAATTGGCACCTTTACATTTGATGATCCAAGTGAAGCTGAACAGCAGCTGTAAGCAATACATTGCGAACTGAAACAAAAAACGCCTCTGCCTTTTCAGCATGAGGCGTTTTTTATGTAAAGGTGCCGTGTGAAAATGTTGATATAAAGAAGGTGGAGCTAATGAAAAAGAGTATTAAGGAAATAAAAGAAGAACTAAAGCAAGTGAGAAGCCCGGAAGATGCTTTATTTAAGGCATATGCGCAAGATGAGCGTAAAGGTGTGCAGCAGGTTATTATTCAAAAACAAAGGCAATTTGAAGCCGCTGAGCGCTTGAAGAAACAGTTTGATGAAATGATGGCATATGAAAATGAATTATATAGCCAAGGAGCAACCTATATTGCCGGAGTAGACGAAGTAGGAAGAGGGCCGTTAGCGGGACCGGTAGTAGCGGCTGCCGTTATTTTGCCTCCTGATTTTTTTCTTCCTGGTCTGACAGATTCCAAGAAGTTATCAGAGGCAAAGCGAGAAGCGTTTTATGAAGAAATTTGTAAAAGCGCTGTTGCTATCGGTATAGGCATTATAGGGGCAGAGGTTATTGATTCTATTAATATTTATGAAGCAACAAAAAAGGCAATGACTGAAGCAATTGAACTTCTAGCTGTTCAGCCTGATGAACTGCTTATTGATGCGATGAAGCTGCCGGTGCCTATTTCGCAGCAGTCAATCATCAAAGGCGATGCTACAAGCATTTCGATTGCTGCAAGTTCTGTTATTGCAAAAGTGACGCGAGATCGAATGATGAAAGAACTTGGTGAACGCTATCCTGCATATGGATTCGAAAAACATATGGGATATGGAACAAAACAACATTTAGAAGCAATCGAAAAATATGGAATTTTGCCAGAACATCGCCGATCTTTTGCACCGATAAAAAACCAAGTAAACTAGAACATGATACCCGAGCATATCTCTGCTTTTTAGCGCATGTTTCACATGCGGGATTTTAGGTTCAAAAAGAATATAGCCTATTTAAGTGGAGATATTGTAGAGGGTGAAGTTCGTAAATTATTTTCCTCTCAGTTCGCTTTAGTTATGAAGGTTGATTTACATGATCAACTATACGTTTAACGTCCGCAAAGCCTCATCGACTTCATAAGGTATAGTTAAGTACTATCTCCATAAAAATATCAATTTTCTTATTATTTCAATATTTTTCACTAGAATAGTAGACAATTAGACAATTATTTTTATACAATGAAAGCGCAGTCTATTTTGTGCAGTATAGTTTTGTGGTTGATTATGTTAGGAGGATGGGAAATGAATATCCATGAGTATCAAGGAAAAGAACTACTCAGAAAATATGGGGTTGCAGTACCAAACGGTCGAGTAGCTTTTACTGTTGAAGAAGCAGTTGAAGCAGCAAAGGAATTAGGTTCACAAGTATCAGTGGTGAAAGCACAAATCCATGCTGGTGGACGCGGTAAAGCGGGCGGTGTCAAAGTAGCAAAAAACTTAGATGAAGTTCGTACATATGCACAAGATATTTTAGGAAAGACCCTCGTAACACACCAAACAGGCCCTGAAGGAAAAGAAGTTAAGCGCTTGTTAGTTGAAGAGGGATGCGATATTAAGAAAGAATACTACATCGGTTTAGTTCTTGATCGTGCAACGTCTCAAGTTGTATTGATGGGTTCTGAAGAAGGTGGAACTGAAATTGAAGAAGTGGCGGAAAAAACGCCTGAAAAAATCTTTAAAGAATATGTAGATCCTGCGATTGGTTTACAAGCATTCCAAGCTCGCAGACTTGCATTTAATATTAATATTCCAAAAGAATTAGTTGGAAAAGCAGTTAAGTTCATGACAGGTTTATATACAGTATTTGTTGAAAAAGACTGCTCAATTGCAGAGATTAATCCTCTAGTTGTAACAGGTGACGGAGACGTTATGGCATTGGATGCGAAGTTAAACTTTGATTCAAATGCGCTGTATCGTCAAAAAGATATTCTTGAATATCGTGACCTTGAAGAGGAAGATGCTAAAGAAATTGAAGCATCTAAATATGACTTAAGCTACATTTCACTAGACGGTAATATCGGTTGTATGGTAAACGGTGCAGGTTTAGCAATGGCAACGATGGATATTATTAAGCATTACGGAGGCGACCCTGCTAACTTCCTGGATGTTGGGGGCGGCGCAACTGCTGAAAAAGTAACAGAAGCATTCAAAATTATTTTATCTGACCAAAATGTAAAAGGTATTTTCGTTAATATTTTCGGCGGGATTATGAAATGTGATGTTATTGCAACAGGTGTTGTTGAAGCAACGAAACAAGTTGGATTAAGCCTTCCATTAGTTGTTCGCTTAGAAGGAACAAACGTTGAACTTGGAAAAGAAATTTTACAAAAATCAGGCTTAAATATCACAGCTGCTGAATCTATGGCAGACGGCGCACAAAAAATCGTTTCACTAGTGAAATAGAAAGGCTGGGGGATAGGAATGAGCGTATTTATTAATCAAGATACAAAAGTAATTGTACAAGGAATTACAGGCGGAGTTGGCCTTTTTCATACACAGCAAATGTTAGAATATGGAACGAAAATTGTTGGTGGCGTAACGCCAGGTAAAGGCGGCTTAGAAGTAGAAGGTGTTCCGGTATTTAATACGGTTGCCGAGGCAAAAGAAAAAACAGGCGCAACGGCTTCTGTTGTATATGTTCCGCCAGCATTCGCAGCTGACTCCATTATTGAAGCAGTTGACGCAGATTTAGATTTAGTTATTTGTATTACGGAAGGTATTCCAGTATTAGATATGGTAAAAGTAAAGCGTTATATGGAAGGAAAACGTACGCGCCTTGTGGGACCTAACTGCCCAGGTGTTATTACACCGGAAGAATGTAAAATTGGAATTATGCCAGGGTACATTCACAAAAAAGGTCATGTAGGTGTAGTTTCACGTTCTGGTACATTAACATATGAAGCTGTTCATCAACTTTCTGAAGCTGGCATTGGCCAATCAACAGCTGTTGGTATCGGCGGTGACCCAGTGAACGGCACGAACTTTATCGATGTATTAAAAGCGTTTAATGAAGATGAAGATACGTATGCAGTAATTATGATTGGTGAAATCGGCGGTACGGCAGAAGAAGAAGCGGCAGAATGGGTAAAAGCAAATATGACAAAACCTGTGGTCGGCTTCATTGGCGGTCAAACAGCACCTCCGGGAAAACGTATGGGCCATGCTGGTGCTATTATTTCAGGTGGTAAAGGGACAGCGTCTGAAAAAATTAAAACAATGAATGAGTGCGGTATCCAAGTAGCTGAAACACCATCTGTTATGGGAGAAACACTTATTAAAGTGTTAAAAGAACAAGGCATTTACGAGCAGTGTAAGACTCATTAATAGAAGACATATAGCCTCCTTTGACCGGGGGCTATTTTGTCCATTTAAAAAGGAGATTGTAGAATGTCTGATTTACGGGAAAAATTAATTCATTTAGCACATTGTCCATCTGTTAATTGGAAACAAATTTTTACGCTACTTCAACAGAATTCTTCATTACAAAATCTCTACGAGTACTCTCCATCACAGCTTCAAAAACTATTGACTCTCTCGATTGAACGTGCTAATCAAATAAAAAAAGATTTGCAAACTATTCCAATACGAGATATTCTAGATAAATATGACGCTGAGAATATTCAATGTGTCACCATCCTAGATAATGAATATCCTGAACTTTTGCGCCATATTTATGATCCGCCTTGGGTATTATTTGCAAGAGGAAAGGTTTCTCTTCTACACGCTCCAGAAAGCTTAAGCGTTGTAGGAACAAGGAATCCCACTTCATATGGAACTGCAGCTCTGACTCATATTGTTAAGCCGATGCTGCATGAAGAATTTGTCGTTGTAAGTGGACTAGCTCTAGGGATTGACCAGGCTGCTCATGAACTGGCTATCGCTGAAAAAGCTAAAACGATTGCAGTTTTAGGCGGAGGGTTTTATAATATTTACCCAAGAGGAAACCAAAATTTAGCAAGAGAAATTGCGCAGCATCATTTGCTGCTTTCTGAATATGCCCCGTTTATGAAGCCGACGAAATGGTTTTTCCCTCGCAGAAACAGAATCATTAGCGGATTAACAGGAGGCACGTTGGTGGTGCAAGCAAAAGAAAGAAGTGGATCTTTTATTACCGCCGACCAGGCGCTTCAGCAAGGAAGAGAAGTATTTGCCATACCGGGTTCTATTTTTGAAGAAACATCATGTGGAACGAATAAGTTAATCCAATTAGGGGCAAAACTTGTGCAAAGCGCTGCTGATATTACAGATGAAATGATGTATATAAGATGAATGTTTCAAAGTAGTCATATTCTTGCATGGTATGAAATACTAGTGAGATACGTAGTAAAATCGTATGACTTATCTTTTGGACATTTGACAAACAAGAACCAAATATTTAATAATAATGAAGATTTTATTCTACCTCTTGAGGAGGAACAAATAGATGTCTGACTACCTAGTAATTGTAGAATCGCCTGCAAAGGCTAAAACAATTGAACGTTATTTAGGAAAGAAATATAAAGTAAAAGCATCGATGGGACATGTTCGCGATTTACCTAAAAGTCAAATGGGAATTGATATTGAACAGGATTACAATCCGAAATATATTACAATTCGCGGGAAAGGCCCGGTTTTAAAAGAACTAAAAACAGCGGCTAAAAAAGCAAAAAAGATTTACCTAGCAGCCGATCCAGACCGTGAAGGAGAAGCGATTGCATGGCACTTGGCGCACAGTTTGGATGTAGACATTGCATCGGACTGTCGCGTAGTATTTAACGAGATTACAAAAGAAGCGATTAAAGAATCTTTTAAACATCCACGAGCAATTAATATGGATTTAGTAGATGCTCAACAAGCACGCCGTATTCTTGACAGGCTGGTTGGCTACAACATCAGTCCATTGCTGTGGAAAAAAGTGAAAAAAGGATTAAGTGCCGGAAGGGTTCAATCAATTGCAGTGCGGTTAATTATTGATCGTGAAAAAGAAATTGCAAAGTTTATCCCAGAAGAATACTGGACGGTAAAAGCAACTTTTCAAAAAGGGAACGACCAATTTGAAGGCCAGTTAATCGAATATCAAGGGAAAAAAGTAGAGCTATCGAATGAAAATGATGTAACCAACATTGTTAAACAATTAGATGGAAATGAATTTTCAATTTCTAAAGTAACAAAACGTGAGCGAAAGCGTAATGCGGCTCCTTCTTTTACCACGTCTTCATTACAGCAAGAGGCAGCGCGGAAACTGAACTTCCGAGCGAAAAAAACAATGATGATTGCGCAGCAATTATATGAAGGAATTGATTTAGGAAAAGAAGGTACAGTAGGTCTTATCACGTATATGCGTACCGATTCTACTCGTATTTCAGAAACAGCTCAAACAGAAGCTAGAGATTACATTACGAACGCATACGGAAATCAGTTTGTGGCAACGGAAAAGCGTAAAGAAAAGAAAAATTCGAACGCGCAAGATGCCCACGAAGCGATTCGTCCAACTTCAGCTCTTCGTAAACCAGGAGAGGTAAAAGAGTTCTTATCGCGTGATCAGTATCGACTGTATAAGCTAGTATGGGAGCGCTTCGTTGCTAGTCAAATGGCACCTGCAATTATGGATACAATGGCTGTAGATTTGAAAAATGGAGACGTAACATTTAGAGCAAACGGCTCGAAAGTTAAATTTCCAGGCTTTATGAAAGTGTATGTTGAAGGCAATGATGATCAAGTGGAGGAAAAAGAAAATCTTCTTCCAGACTTAGAAGAAGGAGAAGTAGCTTATTCTAAGGACATCGATGAAAAGCAGCACTTCACACAGCCGCCGCCAAGATATACTGAAGCTCGTTTAGTCAAGACATTAGAAGAGCTAGGCATTGGCCGACCGTCTACATATGCTCCAACACTTGACACGATTCAAAAGCGCGGGTACGTAGCGCTCGATAACAAGCGTTTTGTTCCAACAGAACTTGGAGAAATTGTACTAGAGCTTGTATTGGAGTTTTTCCCGGAAATTTTAGATGTAGAGTTTACAGCTAAAATGGAAAACGATTTGGATGAAGTGGAAGATGGTAATGTTCAATGGGTGCGTGTTATTGACGAATTTTACAGTGATTTTGAAAAACGCTTAGAACATGCTGAAAAAGAAATGCGCGAAGTGGAGATTAAAGATGAACCTGCCGGAGAAGATTGTGAAGAATGCGGTTCACCTATGGTATACAAAATGGGACGCTACGGAAAATTTATGGCATGCTCTAATTTTCCTGACTGCCGCAACACAAAGCCAATTGTAAAAGAGATTGGTGTAAAGTGTCCGAAATGTGAAGAAGGAAATATCGTTGAGCGAAAATCGAAGAAAAAGCGTACATTTTATGGCTGTGATCGATTCCCGGGCTGTGACTTCGTATCTTGGGATAAGCCGATTGCAAGAAAATGTCCGAAATGTGAAAATCTGCTTGTGGAGAAGAAACAGAAAAAAGGAACTCAAGTCGTCTGTACAAGTTGTGATTATAAAGAGGAAGCTCAGCAGTAAAAGAGAATGGGATGAATTCCCACACTTTAAATTTAAAAATAGCAGTTATATAAGATGCGGCGACATTGCTTCATGTGCTAAAATGGAAACGTTATTAGCGACATTGAGTAATGTCGCATTTTCTTTGTCCCGTTAAAAAAGGAAAAGACAAGTGAATGAATAAGTAAAATGATAGAAAAGATAGAAATGAAGTTGGAGGATTTACAATGAATGAACAAGTAATTAATGTTATCGGAGCAGGTCTTGCTGGAAGTGAAGCGGCTTGGCAAATCGCAAAGCGCGGTTTGAAAGTCCGTCTTTATGAGATGAGACCAGTAAAGCAAACACCTGCTCATCATACGGACAAATTTGCTGAATTAGTATGTAGTAATTCACTGCGTGCGAATACATTAACAAATGCAGTGGGTGTGTTAAAAGAAGAAATGCGATTATTAGACTCTGTAATTATTCGTTCAGCAGACGAGTGTGCGGTTCCAGCAGGTGGAGCACTGGCTGTTGACCGTCACGAATTTGCCGCTCGTGTGACGGAAAGCGTTAAAAACCATCCAAACGTAACGGTTGTTAATGAAGAGATTACGGAAATTCCACAAGGACCAACTGTTATTGCAACAGGTCCGTTAACGTCAAAAGATTTATCAGAAAAGCTGCGTGCGTTAACAAGTGAAGATTATTTATATTTTTACGATGCGGCTGCACCTATTATTGAAAAAGACAGCATTGATATGGATAAAGTATATCTTAAATCTCGCTATGACAAAGGGGAAGCTGCCTATTTAAACTGTCCGATGACAAAAGAAGAATTCCAACGTTTTCATGAAGCATTAATCAATGCAGAGACGGTTCCTTTAAAAGAATTTGAGAAAGAAATTTATTTTGAGGGATGTATGCCAATTGAAGTAATGGCTTCACGCGGAGAAAAAACAATGCTCTTTGGACCAATGAAACCAGTTGGGTTAGAAGATCCGAAAACAGGAAAGCGACCTTATGCAGTTGTTCAGCTTCGTCAAGATGATGCAGCAGGTACACTATATAATATCGTAGGTTTTCAAACACATTTAAAATGGGGAGCACAAAAAGAAGTATTAAGCTTAATTCCAGGTTTGGAAAATGCAGAAGTAGTACGCTACGGAGTTATGCATAGAAATACGTTTATTAATTCTCCTAAATTGTTAAAGCCGACGTATCAATATCGTGAGCGTGATGACTTATTCTTTGCTGGACAAATGACGGGAGTAGAAGGATATGTAGAATCAGCGGCGAGCGGACTAATGGCCGGAATGAACGCAGCTCGACTTGTACTTGGTGAAGAATTGGTTGTATTGCCGCAGGAAACGGCGATTGGCAGTATGGCTCACTATATCACACATACAAGCGCTAAAAACTTCCAGCCGATGAATGCCAACTTTGGCTTATTCAAAGAATTGGAAGTGCGAATCAAAAACAAACAAGAACGAAATGAAACGCTTGCTAAAAGAGCATTGGAAACTATTCAGAATTTTACAACAAAATAATCAAAATTGTTTGCAAGGGCTACTTAATTGTGATAATATTTAGTAGCCCTTGTGAGGTGATAACATTGGAATTTGTTAAAGATGTATTAAATTCCTTTCTAGAATATTTACAAATTGAGAAAAACTATTCAAAATATACAGTTGACTGCTATGAAAAAGACATAGGTATCTTCATGTCTTTTATGCAGGAAGAGCAAATACAAAACCTACAAAGTGTTACATATGCTGATGCAAGGCTGTTTTTAACACGCCTATATGAAAAGCAGTATTCAAAAAGATCGATGTCACGCAAAATTTCTTGTTTGAGAACGTTTTATCGTTACTTAAATAGAGAAGAATTAGTAGAAGATAATCCATTTGCGCTTGTTACCCTTCCTAAAAAGGAAGAGCGAAATCCTCGCTTTCTGTATGAAGAGGAGATTGTGAAATTATTTCAAATGAATGACTTAACAACTCCGTTAGGGCAGCGTAATCAGTCTCTATTAGAATTGCTGTATGCCACCGGAATACGAGTGAGTGAATGTGCATCTATTAAGCTTAGCGATATAGATTTTTCACTTCAAACTTTGCTCGTATATGGCAAAGGGAAAAAACAACGGTACGTGCCATTTGGCTGTTATGCCAAGGGCGCTCTTAGAGTATATATAGATAATGGAAGAAAGCTTCTTTTAAAAAAGGCTCCTTCTGATACTCATTCGCTCTTTTTAAATTATAAGGGGACACCGTTGACAGACCGAGGCATACGCTTAGTCATTGATCAGTTAGTAAAGAAGACCGCTGAGAATATACATATTAGTCCACACGTTTTGCGGCATACTTTTGCGACTCATATGTTAAATGAAGGGGCAGATTTACGTACAGTTCAAGAAATGCTAGGTCATGAACATTTATCAACCACTCAAATATACACACATGTGACGAAGGATCGTTTAAAGGCAGTTTATATGAATCACCATCCTCGCGCATAAAAGGAGGAGTTAATTTGTCTACTTTCCATGCTACTACGATTTTTGCGGTTCAGCATAACGGTCAATGTGCCATGTCTGGGGACGGACAAGTAACGTTCGGAAATGCTGTTGTTATGAAACATACTGCTCGAAAAGTAAGACGTCTATTTCAAGGGCAAGTTCTTGCCGGCTTTGCAGGTTCAGTAGCTGATGCATTCACTCTTTTTGAATTATTTGAAACGAAGCTTGAAGAGTATAACGGAAATCTTCAGCGTGCAGCCGTTGAGCTTGCTAAACAATGGAGAAGTGACAAAGTATTGCGAAAGTTAGAAGCAATGCTTATTGTTATGAACAAAGATAACTTACTATTAGTATCAGGAACGGGTGAAGTTATTGAACCGGACGACGGCATTTTAGCAATTGGATCAGGCGGAAATTATGCTTTATCAGCGGGACGTGCATTAAAACAACATGCAGGCGAACATTTAACAGCTAAAGAAATTGCAAAAGCAGCTTTAGATGTAGCAAGTGAGATATGTGTTTATACAAATGATCATATTATTGTAGAAGAACTGTAGGAAAGGGGATTTTTTTATGAATTCTCATTTAACACCTCGACAAATTGTAGAAAAGCTCGATCAGTATATTATTGGTCAAACGAAGGCAAAGAAAGCGGTCGCTGTTGCGCTGCGAAATCGCTATCGACGCGGTCTGCTAGACGAATCTTTACGTGATGAAGTTGTGCCGAAAAACATTTTAATGATTGGTCCTACAGGTGTGGGTAAAACCGAGATTGCACGCCGCTTAGCTAAGCTTGTCGGTGCACCTTTTATTAAGGTTGAGGCAACAAAATTTACGGAAGTTGGATATGTAGGACGCGATGTAGAATCAATGGTTCGTGATTTAGTGGAAACGTCAGTTCGACTTGTGAAAGAAGAAAAAATGAACGGCGTGCGTGATCGCGCAGAAGAAAATGCAAACAAGCGGATAGTAGAGCTTCTTGTTCCAAGCAAAAAGAAGCAGCAATCGTTTAAAAATCCGTTTGAAATGATTTTTTCAAACGGTACACAGTCAAGCGATGCGGATCCTGATCAAGATGAGGAAACGAATATTGCAACGAAGCGCAAGCAGATTGCTCATCAGCTTGCTTTAGGAGAGCTTGAAAATCATTATGTCACAATTGAAGTAGAAGAGCAACAGCCTTCTATGTTTGATATGTTACAAGGTTCGGGTATGGAACAAATGGGCATGAACATGCAGGATGCCTTAAGTAATTTTATGCCTAAAAAACAAAAAAAGCGCAAACTTACTGTTAAAGATGCACGAAAAGTATTAACAAATGAAGAAGCGCAAAAATTGATTGATATGGATGAAGTGACGCAAGAAGCTGTGAATCGTGCAGAACAATACGGAATTATTTTCATTGACGAAATTGATAAAATTGCTCAAAAAAGTGCTAATTCATCTTCCGCTGACGTTTCACGTGAAGGCGTGCAGCGAGATATTTTACCAATTGTAGAAGGGTCAACGATTGTTACAAAATATGGCGCAGTCAAAACTGATCATGTTTTATTTGTAGCAGCCGGTGCTTTCCATGTATCAAAACCGTCGGATTTAATTCCAGAATTGCAGGGTCGATTCCCAATTCGCGTTGAATTAACGAAGCTAACCGTTGAAGATTTTATAAACATTTTAGTAGAGCCAGATAATGCGTTATTAAAGCAATATGCGGCATTATTGGAAACTGAAGGTATACAAATTGAATTTTCTGACGATGCTATACGTAAGATTGCAGAAATTGCATATCAGGTGAATCAAGATACAGACAATATTGGTGCAAGAAGGCTTCATACGATTTTAGAACGTTTGCTAGAGGATTTATCGTTTGAAGCACCAGAAGTAACATTAGAGAAAATTGTGATTACTCCGCAGTACGTGGAAGAAAAATTAGAAAAAATCGCTAAAAACAAAGATTTGAGTCAATTTATTTTATAGAACTGAAATCGCAGGAGGAAGAGTACTAATGGATTTATTAGGGAAAACTAGAAAGATTAATGCAATGCTACAAAAAGCAGCTGGTAAACCAGTAAACTTTAAAGAAATGGCTGAAACACTTTGCGAAGTGATCGAATCAAACGTATTCGTAGTAAGCCGTCGCGGTAAATTATTAGGAATCGCTGTTAAACAGCAAATTGAGAATGCGCGCATGAAAGATATGTTAGAAGCACGCCAGTTCCCAGAAGAATATACTCAAAGCTTATTTAACATTCAAGAAACATCTTCTAACTTAAACATTGAAAGTCAATATACAGCTTTCCCAGTTGAAAATAAAGACTTATTTGATGCAGGACTAACAACAATCGTTCCAATTATCGGAGGCGGAGAGCGTCTAGGTACGCTTGTACTATCTCGTTTAGACCGTCAGTTCGAAGACGATGACTTAATCCTTGCTGAATACGGTGCAACGGTAGTAGGTATGGAAATTCTTCGTGAAAAAGCAGAAGAAATTGAAGAAGAAGCACGTAGCAAAGCTGTTGTACAAATGGCAATTAGCTCATTATCATACAGTGAGTTAGAAGCTATTGAGCACATCTTTGAAGAGTTAAATGGAAATGAAGGACTATTAGTAGCAAGTAAAATTGCTGACCGCGTTGGAATTACACGTTCAGTAATCGTAAATGCGCTACGTAAATTAGAAAGTGCTGGCGTTATCGAATCACGTTCTTTAGGAATGAAAGGAACTTACATTAAAGTTCTTAACAACAAATTCTTAGTAGAGCTTGAAAAATTAAAATCTAACTAAGTTTATGAACCAAAAAGCACACGGGCAAAGCCCGTGTGCTTTTTTTGTGTGCTCTCAGTACAAAAAGGCTCGCTGTGAGTTAAGACGATTCGTTCACTATTTTTACAAATCTATAACAAACTTCATATAAAAATCTAAAAATTATATTATAGAATCTTTAAATAGTAAAAAGATACTAGTTGATTACAAATCGTTACTTTTATTACATATTGTTCAGGACTTATGGTATATATTTTGATTTTGGATTTAAAAAATAGAGCTAAAGTATAGCATTGATGTTAAAATATGCTTGGAAAACGAATGAAAATTTTGGTTTATAGTCCAAAAGTTCTTAAAAAAGGATAGACATTGCATGAAGTTTTTCTTACAATAAGTTCTATGGTACTAAAGTCGAAATTTGTCTCATTTTTGAGGAAAATAGAATAGATAAGCAGGTGTAAGAATTGAGTTTGTTTTCAACTACTTTTCAAACAATTGAAAATGGAATTAGCTACGCGTCACAAAAGCAGCAGACGATTGCACAAAATATCGCAAACGTTGATACTCCAAATTATAAATCGAAAACAGTATCGCGTACGAGTGAATTCCGAGATTTATTACATAACGAGTTAGAAGCATATCAGACTGATTCAAAACATATCCCATTTTCCGATTCATCCCAGCGAGTGATTACCCAGCAAGGAAACACTTCCTATCAAGCAAATGGAAACAATGTGGATATGGATAAAGAGATGGCGGATATGGCTGAAAATCAAATTTACTATGAGGCGCTAGTAGATCGTTTAAATGGAAAATTTAATTCTCTTCAAACAGTCATTAGAGGAGGTAAATAAGTTTGACTATTTTTCAAAATATGAATATTACATCTTCAGCTTTAACTGCCAATCGTTTAAGGATGGACGTTGTTTCATCTAATATGGCGAATGCTGAAACGACAAGAGGGACGTACGTTAATGGTGAGTGGCAGCCTTACAAAAGAAAAATGGTTGTCATACAGTCTGATCGTTCGCCTTCTTTTTCGTCCCTCTTACACTCCGAAATTAATAAAAATCAAAACAATGGTGTAAAAGTCACAGATATCGTAGAAGATAATACTCCTTTTAATTTAGTATATAACCCGACGCATCCAGATGCGAATGACCAAGGGTACGTACAGATGCCGAATGTAGATCCTTTAAAGGAAATGACGGATTTAATTAGTGCTACTCGATCTTATGAAGCAAACGTGACGGTCTTTAATACAAACAAAAGTATATTAACAAAGGCGTTAGAAATTGGGAAATAAAGGAGCGATAAAATGATTAATGGTATCAGCAATCAAATAGCAATAGCAAAAACAGCAGCTTCTACTAGCACTGGACAAACAACTCAACAGTTTTCAACGTTTTTAAAAGACTCAATCAATGAGTTAAACAATACTCAACGCGCTTCGGATATAGCGACTGAAAAGCTTGCTAAAGGAGAAAACGTCGAAATCCAAGATGTGATGATTACTGCTCAAAAAGCAAGTATTACGATGCAAACGGCTCTTGAAATACGCAATAAAGCTGTTGAAGCCTATCAGGAAATGATGAGAATGCAAATGTAATTGAGCGGTTATTAAAGAAAATGAAAATAGTAATAACCGGAGGAATACCATGAATGAAAGAATAGCTCTTTATCGAGATAAGATGAAAGTCTTTTGGAATAACCGCAAAAAAGGACAGAAAATAGCCCTTATCGCTGCTCCTCTTGCGGCTATTCTAGTCATTAGTTTAGCATCTGTTTTTTTAAACCAGGATAAATTTGTCCCTCTTTATAGCAATCTATCGGCTCAAGAAACAGGACAAATCAAAGCGGAGCTTGATGCTAGAAGCGTTCCTTCAGAAATCTCTGATAACGGAACAACCATTTCGGTGCCTGAACAAAGCGTTGACTCGCTAAAAGTTGATTTAGCTGCACAAGGAATTCCTGATAGCGGAAGTATCGACTATTCGTTTTTTGGGAAAAATGCGAGCTTTGGTATGACAGATAATGAATTTGATGTGTTAAAACTCGATGCGATGCAAACTGAATTGGCTAACTTAATGAAAAACATTCAAGGAGTCAACGATGCAAAAGTGATGATTACCCTTCCCAATGAAAGCGTCTGGGCGAATGAAAAGCAGGGAGAAGCATCAGCATCGATTGTGCTTAATACAAAGGCTGGTTATAAATTTGATGATCAGCAAATTAAATCTCTTTATCATTTAGTATCCAAAAGTGTGCCAAACCTTCCTACAGATAATATCGTCATCATGAACCAATATTTTGAGTACTTTGATTTAAAAGGTAACGAAACGAATTCAGCTTCTAGCTCATTTGCTTCGCAGAACGAAGCGAAAAAAGAAGTTGAGCGAGATATTCAGCGTCAAGTACAGCAAATGCTAGGAAGACTGGTCGGTCAAGACAAAGTAATGGTCTCTGTTACAGCAGATCTTGATTTTACACAGGAAAATCGCGAAGAAAAGCTAGTAGAGCCTGTTGATAAAGATAATATGCAAGGAATTGCCGTTAGCGCTGAAAAAATTAATGAAACATTTTCTGGTAAAAATGCTCAAGATGGAGGCGTTGCTGGAACAGGAGAAGAAGATACAACAAATTACTCATCTAGTACAACAAGTGGAGACGGAGACTACGAAAAAAACGAAGAACGAATTAATTATGAAGTGAATCGAATTCATAAAGAAATCGTCGAAAGTCCATACAAAATTCAAGACCTTGGCATTCAAGTAATGATAGATCCATCCAATGCAAAAGGGAAATCACAAGTTTCCGATACGCTTGAGTCAGACGTTCAAAAAATGTTAGGTACAATTGTCCGTACTTCTATTTCAAAAGATGCAAATACGAAAGCTCTCTCGGATAACGCGGTCAGCGATAAGATTACCGTTTCCGTTCAGCCGTTTAATGGACAAGAAACAGCTGACAACACAGCAAGTTCAATTCCAGTGTGGATGTATATAATCGGAGGAGCACTGCTGCTTATTATTGTTGTTCTTATTGTGCTGTTGATTAGGAAAAGGCGTCAAGACTTAGATGAAGAGGAATATGATGAAGAGTATGATGAAACTTTTGAAGCATATGAAGCGGCACAAAAAGCCCCTGTTTTAAGTGCCGAACAGCAAACAAAAAGCAATCTTGAAACGTTAGCGAAGCAAGACCCGGAAGAGTTTGCAAAACTGCTGCGAACATGGATTAGTGAGGATTAGGAGGAAAGCTAATGGTAAAGGCTATGCAAAAAAATGAGTTAACTGGAAAGCAAAAAGCAGCAATTTTGTTGATTTCTCTCGGTCCGGATGTATCAGCTTCTATCTATAAACATCTTAGTGAAGATGAAATTGAGCAACTAACGCTTGAAATTTCTTCAGTGAGAAAAATAGAGCCGTCTCTAAAAGAAGCTGTGCTTCATGAGTTTGAACAAATAACGCTGGCTCAAAACTATCTTGAAAAAGGAGGAGTAAGCTATGCGAAACAGGTGTTAGAAAAAGCACTTGGACCAGAGCAGGCTATGATGATTATCAATCGATTAACTTCTTCTTTGCAAGTTCGTCCGTTTGACTTTGCCAGAAAAGCTGATCCTATGCAGCTGTTAAATTTTATTCAGCATGAGCACCCTCAGACGATTGCCCTTATTTTATCTTACTTAGAGCCGCCGCAGGCAGGACAAATCTTATCATCACTGCCTCAGGAAAGGCAAGCGGATATTGCAAGACGGATTGCAACGATGGGAAGTACGTCTCCGGAAGTTATTAATGAAGTGGAGAAAATTTTAGAGAGAAAGCTTTCTGCTACTGTTACCCAAGACTACACCCAAACAGGTGGTTTAGAAGCGGTAGTTGAAGTATTAAATGGAGTAGACCGAGCGACTGAAAAAATTATTATTGATACGCTTGAAATTCAAGATCCGGCATTAGCAGAAGAAATCAAACAGCGAATGTTTGTATTTGAGGATATCGTAACGCTCGATAACCGTTCTATTCAGCGTGTGATACGAGATGTAGAAAATGATGATTTATTGTTGAGCTTAAAAGTAGCAAGTGAAGAAGTGAAATCTATTATTTTTAAAAATATGTCTAGCCGTATGGTGGAAACGTTTAAAGAAGAAATGGAATTTATGGGTCCTGTGCGTTTGAAAGATGTAGAGGAAGCTCAGTCACGTATCGTTGCTGCAATTAGACGTTTAGAAGATGCTGGTGAAATTGTACTAGCTCGAGGTGGAGGAGACGATATTATTGTCTAATATCATTAAATCAACTTATACGAACAAACTTTCAGACGAAAATGCTAAGCACATTCAAGTCATTCCATTTGGTTTTCCGATACAAGATGAGCCCGCAGAAGAACATCTTCAGCAAGAAAATGCACAGCACGTTATTGAACAAGCGCACAGTGAAGCTGAAATAGTAAAGGCCGAGGCAGACGCTTACCGCAAACGAGCTCAAAACGAAGTTGAACGTTTGAAAAAGCAGTGGGAAGAAGAGAAGGTGCTGCTGTTTCAACAAGAACAAAAGCGAGGCTATGAAGAAGGATACGAAGAAGGGCTGCTTCAGGGAAAACAAGAGTATGAGCATGTATTAGCCATGTCGCGAAACATTGTTGAAGAAACAAAGAATCAGTACTACGAATATATAAATCAATCTGAAGAAGTCATCTTTGAATTAGGTTTCGCCCTCGCTGAAACGATTTTAAATGAGCAGCTTCAAAGAGATGAATCATTTTTATCACTTGTTGCAAGGTCTTTAAAAGAAGTTAGAGAACATAAAGAAATCCAGCTTTTTGTTTCTCCGAAAAAATATGCATATGTATGTGAACATAAACGAGAACTGTTCGATTTATTAAACGGAGAAACCGGGCTATTTATTTATGCAGATGAAAATCTTCAGGAAATGGATTGTGTCATCGATTCCTCTTATGGCCGTCTTGTTGCTTCTTTTGATAGTCAGTTAACAGAAATGAAGAAAAAATTAAAAGAACGTTTGTTAGAGGAGAGTAAACATGAAAGTCGCACAACTCATTCATGAAATCCCGCGCACATCTTCTTTTAAACGGTACGGGAAAGTTAGCCGAGTAGTAGGAATGATGATTGAATCTAGAGGACCTAGAACGTCAATAGGAGATGTTTGCTTTATTCATCTTAGTGAACGAGGAGATAAAATTCGTGCGGAAGTTGTTGGTTTTAACGGTGAGCACGTCATTTTAATGCCTTATACGTCTGTTCGATATATCGGACCTGGCTGCCTAGTGGAAACGACAGAAAAACCTCTGCAGGTAAGCGTGGGAAAAGAGTTAATAGGTCAAGTGCTTGATTCGTTAGGGAACCCTTTAGACGGGTCTGAACTTTCTCATTATTTGCCGTTTGTTTTAACTGATCAAGACCCCCCTAATCCCTTAGAGCGGCCGCCTATTGAACAGCCGATTGAAGTAGGGGTACGAACGATTGATAGTTTGCTAACAGTAGGTCAAGGGCAGCGCATAGGTATTTTTGCAGGAAGCGGTGTTGGAAAAAGTACGCTGCTCGGGATGATTGCACGCAATACAAAAGCAGATATCAATGTCATTGCCCTTGTAGGCGAGCGAGGAAGAGAAGTTAGAGAGTTTATTGAGCGAGATCTTGGAGAGGAAGGGTTAAAGCGCTCCGTTGTAGTAGTTGCTACCTCGGATCAGCCTGCTCTACTTCGAATGAAAGCAGCATATACAGCTACTTCTATTGCTGAATACTTTCGAGATGAGGGGCTGAGCGTCATGATGATGATGGATTCTGTTACTCGTGTAGCAATGGCTCAGAGAGAAATTGGATTAGCCGTAGGTGAACCTCCAACTACCAAAGGTTATACACCATCTGTTTTTGCTAGCTTGCCAAGGCTGCTTGAACGTACGGGAACTAATCAACATGGATCTATTACTGCTTTTTACACTGTATTAGTAGACGGTGATGATATGAACGAACCTATTTCGGATACGGTGCGAGGCATTATAGACGGACATATTGTACTAGACCGGGAGCTGGCCAATAAAGGTCAATATCCGGCCATCAATGTCTTAAAAAGCGTTAGCCGGGTGATGAACCATATCGTAAGTGAACGGCATAAAGAAGCAGCTGAAAAACTGCGTTCATTAATGGCTACCTATGCTAATTCTGAAGACTTAATTAACATAGGTGCCTACAAAAGAGGATCTTCTGCTTACATTGATGAGGCCATCCACTATCACCCTGTCATTGATGCATTTTTAAAGCAAAAAACGAACGAACATCCATCATTTGAAACAAGTGTAACAAAGCTCTGTGAACTGTTTGTGAAAGGTGAGTAAATATGGCATATGAATTTAGGTTATCTAAAATAATGGCAATCAAGTCAAATGAAAAAGATGAACTGCTATCTCAATATAATCAATCCTTACAGCAGTTTGAAACAGCGGGTGAAAAGCTTTATAAAAAGTTAAAAGAAAAAGAAACGCTGATTGAACAGCATACGGGCAAAATGAAGCAAGGGCTTTCTATTTTAGAAATTACGTCATTTCAGCAGTTTTTAACAAGTGCCGAACGAGTGATTGAGAGGCTGCAACAAGAGGTCATGTTTGCAAGACAGCAAATGAACTTAAAAAAACTGAAGCTAGAAGAAAAGAACATAGAAGTAAAGAAGTATGAAAAGTTAAAAAAGAGAGACTACGATTCTTATATAACCGCGGAAAAACAGTTAGAAGCGAAGCAAATGGATGAGCTGTCGCTACAGCAGTATATGCTGCATAGGAATTAGGTGGACAACATGGCTAATCAAAAAGAGTTAAGAGAAGAGTACGAAGAAGAAAAGTCTTACAGTAAAAGCCAAGTGTTTTTATTTTTAATCTTTATTCCAGCGGTGTTCCTCATCTTGGCGGCTTATATTGTTCTGACGCTTTTAGGCGTTAATGTAAATGATAAAGTTTCAGGTATTACACACGCCATTCCGTTTGTATCAAGTGAACAGTCGCAAAAAAATGAAAATATTCAAGAAAGCAATGAAGAAATACAAAAGCAGGTTGATAGCCTTCAAAAGAAGCTGAGCACGAAAGAAAAGCAAATCGCAGCTTATGAGAAAACGATCACTACAAAAGATCGTCAAATGGATGAACTAAAAATTGAAATGCGCGATATGGAAGAAAAAGCCGATGATGAAGCGGAAAAACAAAAGAACAATCAGCTGGCAAAAAAAGATGTAATTGCTACCTATGAAAACATGTCTCCTAAAAATGCAGCACTTATCTTTGCCGAATTAAAAGAAGACAAAGCGGTCGCGATGCTTAAGCAGTTCAAAGCGAGTACAAGAACGGCAATCTTAGAAAAAATGGATCCAAAAGTAGCTGCACGCTATACGACATTGTTAACAGATCAGATTGAGGAATAAAAGCAGAGGTGAAAACAGTGGAAATTTCACTACGTCCAGCAGCTGCATCAAAGTTAAACTGTGATGAAAAAGCAGCTGCTAGTCAGACTCAGGGTTTTTTTGAAGAAATCGTTCAGCAGCTTCAGCAGTTAGATACGCAGCCTTCAGCATCCGAGGAGAAATCATCAGATGAAACAGCGGTAGATCAAAACCTCTTGCAGGCGGTTGGGTTAATTGCGATTCAGTTAAGTGAAGCAGAAGATAAAGAAATGGAACCGGCTGTCTTATACGAACATCTAACCGAAATGATTAATAGGATTCCAAGTAGTCCAGATTTGGAACAGCCGCTTCTAAAGCTGCAGCACGTGCTAACAGACATGCAGCGGGCACCTGTTTCACCTGAAACAGACAGTCAAGAACAGTATTTAACTTCTATTTCTACCTTGCTGGAACTATGTAAAAATACGTCAGCTGTTTTTCAAACAGAGTTTGCTCAGCTGATGGAAGAACTACAAAAACCGCAGCTGCAGTCAGTGAAGCTTTCGGATTCGCAGCTTGAGGGTTTGCGGAAAACTGCTGCTGAAAAAATAGAGAAAATTCATAAACAACCACGTGTATTAACCGATACCTTACATGAAAAGCGCTCAGCTGATTTCTTCGCCGTTGTTCAAGCAGCCCCAAAAAGTTCTGTAAGAGATATGACCGCTTTTCATAAAGAGGAAAAAGTGCCGCTTTTGAATCAGCTTCCATGGAAAAAAGATGTGATTTTACGTAACGAAAGTATGGATAGGGATAGTTCAAAAAAGGATAGTGAAATTTCTTTCACTGCTAACACGGCCGGGGCGACGTTAGAAAATACTCCATCATCTTTTAAATCTAAAGAAGCACCTAAGGTCCAAGAGTTTTCTATTGATCTAGGGCAAGTGAAATCTGATCATCAACAGTCTGACAATCTTTTAAATGAGCTGCAAAAAATATGGAGTAAAGCTTCGCTCAGTGCTGAAAAGGGAAGATCCAAGCTTTTCATTGCGTTATTTCCAAAACAGCTAGGTACGATTTCAATTGAAGTGCTTCAGCAAGAAAATGAAACGATTGCGCAAGTGGTTGTATCGTCAGCGAAAACAAAAGAGCTATTAGACGCTAACCTTTCGACTTTACGGCAAGTTCTGACTTCTCAGCATGTATCCGTTGATCAAGTCGATGTGGCCGCTGTTCAAGCAGCTCCAGAAACTTCTGTAAAAGATATGAACGCTTTTGGTAAACAAGAAAAAGTGCCGCAGTTTTCTATTGATTTAAGGCAAGCAACATCTGAGTATCAACAGTCTAGAGATCTGGTAAACGAATTGGAAAATATATGGAGTAAAGCTTCAATCAGTACTGAAGAGGGAGCATCCAAGCTTTCCATTAAGTTAGTTCCAAAGCAGCTAGGTACGATTTCAATTGAAGTGCTTCAACAAGATCATAAAACGATTGCGCAAGTAGTTGTATCGTCAGCGAAAACAAAAGAGCTGTTAGACGCCAACCTTTTCAGATTACGGCAAGCTCTCACATCTCAGCATGTATCCGTTGATCAAGTCGGTGTGGACGCTGTTCATACCGCTTCAGAAAGTTCTGTGAGAAATACGAACGCTTTTCGTAAAGAAGAAAAAGTACCGTTTTTCAATCAGCTTCCATGGAAAAAAGATGTGGTATTACACAGCGAAAGTATAGATACAAATAGCTCTTTAAAAAATAGCGAAAGTTCTGCAGGTACAAACACAACCGGAGCGACAGTAGAGAATCAGTCATCATCCTTTGGAACTGGAGAAATGCCTAAGCTTCAGCAGTTCTCTATTTATCTAGGGCAAGCAAAATCTGACTATCAACAGTCTAGCAATTTGGTAAACGAGCTTGAAAAAATATGGAGTAAAGCTTCGTTCAGTACTGAAGAGGGAACATCCAAGCTTTTCATTAAGTTATTTCCAAAACAGCTAGGTGCGATTTCAATTGAAATGCTTCAGAAAGACAGTGTAACGGTTGCACGAATTGTCGTATCGTCAGCAAAAACAAAAGAGTTATTGGACTCCAACCTTTCAACTTTGCGGCACGGTCTCGCGTCTCAGCATGTATCAATTGATAAAATCGATGTGCTACTGTCAGAACAAGCGATGTCGTATAACAATGAAAATGATCAGCAAAAAGAAAGACAGGAAAAAGAAGCGTTTAAAAAAGAAGAAGAAGATCAAGATTCACAACAATTGGAAGAATCGGCTTCCTTTCTATCTTCTTTTGAAGCAGCGCTCATTAACTACAACGTATAGGTGATAACAATGACAAATGAAATTACGTCTGACTTGTATTTAAGCAATAGGGAGACACAAGTGAAGCAAACGGGAAACAGCTCGCTTGGCAAAGATGACTTTTTAAAGCTTTTGATTGCTCAGCTTCAAAATCAAGATCCAATGAATCCAATGCAAGACAAAGACTTTATTGCTCAAATGGCTCAGTTTTCATCTCTTGAACAAATGACAAATATGAGCACATCGCTCAATACGTTTTTAACGCAGTCTCAGGCTTCTCCTATTTTAAAAGGAAGCGAATTAATTGGTAAAACCGCTGCATGGTTAGATGAAGAAGGAAATAAAAAGCAAGGAGTCATTTCGACAGCATCTGTCAAAAACAATGAGGTATCGTTTAGGATCAATGATGAAAATCATACGGTACTTTCGCTAAACGAGATCTTAGAAGTAAGCAGTTAACCAACCAAATTTAAGGAGTGATTTTATGTTACGTTCGATGTATTCAGGAATCAGCGGCATGAAAAATTTTCAAACCAAATTAGATGTCCTAGGAAATAACATTGCCAACGTTAATACATACGGCTATAAAAAAGGACGTACAACGTTTCAAGATTTAGTGAGTCAGCAGGTAGCAGGGGCAACGGCACCGGGAGCTAACCGTGGAGGTGTTAATGCTAAACAAGTCGGGTTAGGTTCAAAGATTGGCACGATTGATACAGTTCAAACGGCAGGAAGCATTCAGTCAACGGGGCGTCCGCTTGATTTAGCTATTTCTGGAGACGGCTATTTTGTTGTAAATGATGGGAAATCGGACTACTACACAAGAGCTGGGAATTTTTATTTAGATAGCAGCGGTAATTTGGTGACGGGTGATGGACTGTACGTACAAAAAACTGGAGGAGGAAATATTAACATTCCTTCAACAAGTAAGAGCTACAGTATAGGAGCAGATGGAAAGGTTAATATCATAGATGCTAATGGAAATATAACTCCAAATACACCAACAATTGAACTTGCTAAATTTGCAAATAACGAAGGCCTCGAAAAAGCAGGAGGAAATCTATTTGCTAAAAGCGTAAACTCAGGAAATCCTTTAGTAGGAAACCCAGGAGCTAGCGGTACAGGAACTCTGGTATCAAGCGCCCTTGAAATGTCCAACGTTGATTTATCAGAGGAATTCACGGACATGATTGTTGCACAGCGCGGATTTCAAGCGAACACAAGAATTATTACAACATCCGATGAAATACTGCAAGAGCTAGTGAATCTGAAACGATAGGCGGGAGGAAGGAGTAAGTATTACTCCGATTGATTATGATCACTTTAACAAGGCTAAACGGCAAAACGTTTACGTTAAATGCTCTCTACATCGAGCAGGTTGAGGCATTTCCCGATACGACCATTACGCTAACGAATAACAAAAAGCTAGTGGTAAAGGATTCAGTTGAAGAAGTGAATGAGAAAGTGACGACCTATTATCAGCGAATTAACGTATTAGGGCTGCAGCAAACGACGGAGGAATAAAGTGTGTTTAAAAATAAGCTAATTAGTAAGATGATTATTATCATGCTTTCTCTTACTTTAATAGGAAGCATTGCTGTTATCGTGACGCTAAAGTATACAGGGCAGGCAAGTACTGAAAAAGGTCCATCTATCGACGATGTGATTAAAGCTTCTGTAGATGTAACGGATATTAAAACAAATTTAAAAAGCAATAACTACATCAGCATTTCATTTAAAATTCAAATGGATAGTAAAAAAGCAGCGGCAGAGCTTCAAAAAAGAGATTTTCAAGTAAGAGACATTATTATCAAAAGGCTCTCAGATATGAGCGCCCAAGATTTTGAAGGAATGCAAGGACTCAGCACGTTAGAAACAGATATTGCAAAACAAATTGATCAATTAATGGAAAACGGACATGTTGTTAAAATTTATACAACGTCTAAAGTGTTGCAGTAAAGAAAAAGGGAGGGAAGCTAGTGGCAGGGGATGTATTATCACAAAATGAAATTGACGCCCTATTATCCGCGTTATCAACCGGAGAGATGGATGCGGATGAGCTAAAAAAGGAAAATAAAAAACAGCGTATTCGTACATATGATTTTAAACGCGCCCTGCGTTTTTCAAAAGATCAGATTCGCAGTTTGACGCGAATTCATGAAAATTATGCGCGCATGCTCATCAACGTCTTTTCGGCGCAGCTTCGTAACATTGTACAAGTGTCCGTTGTATCAGTGGATCAAATTCCGTATGAGGAGTTCATTCGTTCTGTTCCGAAAGTAACCATCTTAAATGTGATAGCCGTCCCTCCTTTAGAAGGGCATATCATTATGGAAGTCAATCCAAACATTGCCTATGCGATGCTTGACCGCTTGCTCGGAGGACAAGGAGAGAGCGGTGGGAAAATTAGTAACTTAACGGAAATTGAAACGAGCTTGGTTCGAAACTTGTTAGAGAAAACGTTAGATAGTATGAGAGAAGCTTGGAGTTCTATTGCGGAAATTGAGCCTGAAACATCAGAGTTTGAAGTGAATCCTCAGTTTTTGCAGGTGATTTCACCAAATGAAATTGTCATCGTCATTTCATTAAACGTACAAATTGGAGATGAAACGGGCATGATCAATCTATGTATTCCGCACGTGACGCTTGAGCCGATCGTGTCCAAACTGTCCGTTCATTACTGGATGCAATCTTCGAAAAAAGAACCTAATGTACAAGAGGTTGAACAGCTAAAGGAACAAATCAATGATGCGGAATTGCAGGTTGTAGCCGAGCTAGGAACAGCGGATATTTCAATTGAAGATTTCCTAGCATTAGATGCAGGAGATGTTATTCGACTGCAAACAAGCGTTCATAATCCGTTAACTATTTACGTCGGAGAACAACCTAAATTTATTGCACAGCCTGGAAAAGTCAGTCGGAAAGTTGCTGTGCAAATTCTAGATGATGTTAAGAGGAGGAACTAAAGGAATGAACGATGACATGCTTTCGCAAGATGAAATTGATGCGTTGTTAAAAGGAACTTCTTCACTTGACGAGTTCTCAGAGCCGAATAAGTCAAGTCAAGTAGACGATTACTTTACGGAAATGGAAAAAGATGCGCTTGGCGAAATTGGAAATATTTCGTTTGGCAGTTCAGCAACAGCGCTATCGGCTTTATTGAATCAAAAAGTCGATATTACCACACCGTTTGTATCGCTCGTATATAAAGAAGAGCTGACGGATGAATTTCCAAATCCTCATGTCGCTGTGCAAGTTCAGTATACAGAAGGCTTTTCTGGTACGAATTTGTTAGTTATTAAACATGAAGATGCAGCTGTTATTTCAGATTTGATGCTTGGTGGAACGGGTGAGAATCCGACGGAAATCATGGATGAAATTAAGCTGAGTGCAGTGCAGGAAGCGATGAATCAAATGATGGGTTCTGCAGCGACGTCTATGTCTACGGTATTTCAAAAGAAAATTGATATCTCTCCGCCGAGCTTAGATATTTTAAATATTCAAAAAGGGGAAGGCACAGAGCTGATTCCCCAAGATGACGTCTTTGTAAAGGTCTCTTTTAATTTGAAGGTAGGCACATTAATCGATTCGAATATTATGCAGCTTTTATCGATATCTTTTGCCAAAAGCTTGGTGGAAGAGCTCTTAGTTCCAAGCGCAGAAGATACGGCAGCTTCTATTGAAAAAGAATCAGATCTTAACGAAAAGCAAACAGAACCGCCGGCAGCTGAATACATACAGCATGAAGAAACGCAGCAGGCAGAACCTGGTCATGTATCAGTTGATGTTCAGCCCGCATCGTTTGCAGAGTTCGAGCACGTGTCTTCTCCTCAAGGGGATTCACGAAATTTAGACATGCTGCTTGATATACCGCTTCAAGTTACCGTGGAGCTTGGAAGGACTAAGCGAACGGTTCAAGAGATTTTAGCATTATCTTCTGGTGCAATCATTGAACTTGATAAACTAGCAGGCGAACCAGTAGATATCTTGATTAATAGCAAATTAATTGCAAAAGGTGAAGTGGTCGTCATTGACGAGAATTTTGGCGTTCGCGTAACGGATATTATTAGTCAAAGAGACCGTATTAACAAACTAAAGTAAGGATTTTTAGGAGGAGTAGAGATGGGAAACCGAATTTTAATTGTAGATGATGCTGCATTCATGCGCATGATGATCAAAGATATTTTAACGAAAAATGGATATGAAGTAGTAGCGGAAGCGGCAGACGGCCAGCAGGCCGTGGAGTTATTTAAAGAGCATGCACCAGATCTTGTCACAATGGATATTACAATGCCTGAAATGGATGGAATTACGGCCTTAAAAGAAATTAAAACCATAAAAAGTGATGCTAAGGTGATTATGTGTTCAGCCATGGGCCAGCAGGCAATGGTGATTGATGCCATTCAAGCAGGGGCAAAAGATTTTATCGTTAAGCCTTTTCAAGCAGATCGTGTATTAGAGGCAATTTCAAAAGCAATTGGATAAACAACAGATTGGCGGGGCTTTCCCGCTAATCTTACACTATGTTGAAGTAAGAGGTGGCAGACAATGCTGCGAAAGTTCGTAATTGCTGCGCTGTTAATAAGCGTATTAGCAGGATCAAATCAAATCGTCTATGCAGAAAGTGGATCTGCATCGGTAAAAGAATGTTTGGAAAAAACGGAGAAGTGTTCAGAGAGTGGGAGTACTGATTCAAAAGAAAAAACTGAACTCCAGGGGACACCTACGCTTTCAGCTGGAGATATCGTGAAGATGATATTCGCGTTTTTACTTGTAATTGGGCTGCTTTTTGTGCTCTTAAAATTTGTCAATAAAAAAGGAAGGCTGCTGCAAAAAAATAAAGTAGTACAAAACTTGGGCGGTACAAATGTTGGAAGCAGCAAATCTGTACAAGTAGTTAAAGTTGGAAATCAGCTTTTTATCATTGGAGTCGGTGAAAATGTGCAGCTTCTTTCAGAAATTACAGGGCAAGAGAAACAGCAGCTGCTTACGCAGTATGAGGAACAACAGAAAAACGAGAGCGAATATAAAGTCGTACTACCGTCTTTTTTAGAAAAATTGACTTCTAAAAAAGAAGAGAAATCTAGTCATTCTTTTCAACAGCTTTTTCAGAGAGAAATGAATGAAATGAAAATAAAAAGGCAAAACGTACTAAAAGAGTTAGAAAGGAACAAAAAGAACGATGAATGAAGTGATGAACCTCTTTAACTCGAGCAGTCCTACAAATATTTCCACGTCTGTTCAGCTCTTGTTGCTGCTGACGGTGTTTTCGGTTGCTCCTGGAATTTTAATTATGATGACCTGCTTTACACGCATTGTCATTGTGCTGTCATTTGTACGTACATCGCTCGGGACACAGCAAATGCCTCCTAATCAAATATTAGTTGGTTTATCGCTGTTTTTAACGTTTTTTATTATGGCACCCACTTTTTCTCAGGTGAATGAACAGGCGCTTCAGCCGCTTTTAAAAGAAAAAATCACGCTGAATCAAGCCTATGAAAAAGCAGCTGAACCGATGAAAGAATTTATGAGTGCTCATACAAGACAAAAAGATTTAGCTCTTTTTTTAGAATATGCGGATATAGATAGACCATCCTCTGTTCAGGATATTCCCTTAACGGCGCTCGTCCCAGCCTATGCGATCAGTGAGCTAAAGACAGCATTTCAAATTGGATTTATGATTTTTATTCCTTTTCTCATTATCGATATGATTATAGCAAGCGTGCTGATGTCTATGGGAATGATGATGCTTCCTCCCGTTATGATTTCGCTCCCTTTTAAAATTTTACTATTTGTACTGGTTGACGGCTGGAATTTAGTTGTTAAATCATTATTAATAAGTTTTCAATAGGTGATAGACAATGAATGGAGAATTTGTCATTTCGTTAGCAGAAAAAGGCGTGTATACGATCTTAATTGTATCTGGCCCTTTATTGCTGCTGGCCCTTGTAGTTGGGCTCATTATTAGTATTTTTCAAGCAACTACCCAAATTCAAGAGCAAACTCTTGCTTTTGTTCCTAAGATTGTAGCGGTCTTAGTAGGGATTGTATTTTTTGGTCCGTGGATGTTATCAAAAATGATTTCATTTACATATGAAATTTTTTCAAATCTGTATCGGTACGTAGGATAGCTATGAGTCAGTTGATCTTATCCTATCCCGCGTTTTTACTAGTGCTAGTGCGGGTAACGTCTTTTTTTATCACGGTTCCGCTATTTTCATACAAAACGATTCCCGCAGTTCATAAGGTAGGTTTGTCTGCCTCGCTATCCGTCATTATTGCGACAACGATTGATTTACCCGTCGTTTCGTTAGATGCACAGTTTGTACTTTTAGTAGTAAAAGAATGTGCTGTTGGGTTGTTTATTGGTTTGACTGCGTATGTATTTATTATGGCTATTCAAATTGCCGGAGGTCTCATCGATTTTCAAATTGGGTTTGCGATTGCCAACGTAATAGATCCGCAGACAGGGGCGCAAAGTCCGATACTAGGTCAATATTTATATGTATTTGCTCTCCTATTTTTATTATCGACCAATGGACATCATTTATTAATAGACGGCATCTATAATAGTTATTTAATTATTCCGTTAGACAAAACAGCCTTCCCTGTGGGAAGCCAAGCATTTGCTACACACATCATAACTGTTTTTTCATCGATGTTTTTAGTAGCTGTTCAAATGTCTTTACCTTTGGTAGGTTCATTATTTTTAGTAGATATCGCGCTTGGAATTGTCGCAAGAACCGTTCCGCAGTTAAATATTTTTGTAGTGGGATTTCCGGTAAAAATTATTGTTGCCTTTATTTTGCTGATTGTCGTGATGGGGAGCATGTTTTATATGATGCAAATCATATTTGAACAAATGATAGAAGCGATGCACGCGATGATCCGCATATTAGGAGGGGTGTAGCTTTGTTTTTAGTAAAAGTTGATTTGCAATTTTTCGCGGGAGAAAAAACGGAAAAAGCTACACCTAAAAAAAAGCAAGACTCTAGAAAAAAAGGACAGGTAGCTAAAAGTCAAGACGTTACAACTGCGCTCATCCTTTTAATGGTTTTTCTTTATTTTTTGTTTGGAGCTAAACAGTTTTTACAGCAAATGATGAAGTTGTTAAGAGAAGCTTTTCAAACGTATATGCTTGAGGAAGTGACGGCAGAGCGCGTATTTGCAATGTTTAAGCACCTTCTTCCTTCAATAGCCCTTGCAGCAGGTCCTGTTATGCTCGCAGCTTTTATTGCTGCGCTCGGAGCGAATTATATGCAAGTTGGCATTCTTTTTTCCACGGAGGCTCTTCAGCCTAAGTTAGAAAAGATTAACCCTATTAGCGGAGCCAAACGGATTTTTGCCATGAGAGCGCTGGTAGAACTAATCAAGTCAACGCTGAAAATTATGTGTATCGGAGCCGTCACGTTTTTTATCTTATGGATTCACATAGAAGATGTATTAAATTTATCTCAAAAAAGCATAGGGGACTCGCTGGTTGTTCTGTCTAAGCTTGTTTTTCAAATGGGACTTGCAGCCTCGCTTATGCTTTTATTTTTATCGCTGCTTGATTATTTGTACCAAAAGTTTGATTTCGAGAAAAATATTCGAATGTCAAAGCAAGATATCAAAGATGAGCATAAAAACATTGAAGGGGATCCTCTAATCAAATCAAAAATAAAGCAAAAGCAGCGGGAAATGGCAATGTCTCGCATGATGCAAGAAGTTCCAAAAGCAGATGTCATCATTACAAACCCCACTCATTATGCCATTGCTTTAAAATATGATGAAGAAAAAATGGATGCTCCCTATGTTGTAGCCAGCGGCGTGGATTTTATTGCTCAAAAGATTAAAGGGATTGCCAAAAGCCATGAAATCATCATGGTAGAGAACCGCCCGCTGGCAAGAGCACTTTTTGACCAAACCAAAGTAGGAGATGCAGTACCCGAAGAATTTTTTAAAGCGGTGGCTGAAATATTAGCTTACGTATACCGCATTCAAAATAAAATGTAACGTTACGCTATTGTAAGGAGAGAAAAATTAATGTCTGCAAGAGAACTGCCAGTTGTTATAGGTGTTGTACTCATTATCGTTATGCTTGTTATTCCGTTGCCTTCATGGTTATTAAGTATTTTAATCATGATTAACATTTCTCTTGCGCTGCTTGTACTGCTCGTTTCCATGAATATGAAAGAACCTTTAGAGCTATCGGTATTTCCGTCTTTGCTGCTGGTTCTTACGCTGTTTCGATTAGGTTTGAATGTATCGACAACACGTTCAATCTTAGGAACAGGAGAAGCAGGCGGAGTGGTGGAAACATTTGGCCACTTCGTTATTGGAGGCAATCCGTTAGTGGGCTTTGTTGTCTTCATTATTTTAATTATCATTCAGTTTCTCGTTATTACAAAAGGAGCGGAGCGTGTTTCTGAAGTAGCCGCACGCTTTACTTTAGATGCGATGCCGGGTAAACAAATGAGTATTGATGCAGATTTAAATGCAGGTATGATTTCAGAAAAGCAAGCAATTGACCGCCGTGAAAAAATTCAGCGCGAAGCAGATTTTTACGGAGCAATGGATGGAGCTAGTAAATTCGTCAAAGGTGATGCCATTGCAGGGATTGTCATTACCCTTATTAATATCTTGTTTGGAATTATTATCGGCATGCTGCAAATGGGAATGTCCATCACTGAAGCATCCCAAACCTTTACTTTGTTAACAGTAGGCGATGGGTTAGTGAGTCAAATTCCAGCTCTTATGATTTCAACAGCGACAGGTATTATCGTCACTAGAGCTGCTTCAACAGGCAATTTGAGCGAAGATATTACCCAGCAGCTGTTTGCTTTTCCCGTTATGCTTTATGTCACTGGAGGAACGATTGCGGCTCTTGGTTTAATTACGCCAATTAATGATGTTATTACAATGCCTATTGCTATTTTGTTAGGAGTGGGAGGCTATTATTTGTCTCGGGCTAAGCATCAGGCGGTTCGTGAAGAAATGGCGCCTACTGAAGAAGAGCTTGAAGACAATGAAATGAAAAGTCCGGAGAGTGTTGTCAATCTATTAAGCGTTGATCCAATTGAATTTGAATTTGGGTATGCATTAATTCCGCTTGCTGATACGAATCAAGGAGGCGATCTGCTTGATCGAATTGTGATGATTAGGCGACAGCTGGCACTTGAGCTAGGATTGGTCATTCCGGTTGTTCGCATCAGAGACAACATTCAGCTTCAGCCCAACGAATACTGTCTTAAAATAAAGGGCAATGAAGTGGCAAAAGGGGAGCTGCTGCTCGATCACTATTTAGCAATCAGTCCGGGAATGGATGATGACTTGATTGAAGGAATTGATACGTTAGAGCCAGCTTTTAAAATGCCTGCAAAATGGATTAGTGAGTCGGTGAAGGAGCAGGCTGAGATGTTCGGGTATACCGTTGTTGACCCACCGTCGGTTGTGTCTACGCACATAACAGAAGTTATAAAATCGTATGCGCATGAGCTGATTGGAAGGCAGGAGACAAAGCAACTAATCGATCACACAAAAGAAACGTATCCTATATTAATTGAGGAAGTAACGCCTAATCCGCTTTCTGTTGGAGACATTCAAAGGGTACTGGCAAAGCTTTTAAAAGAAAGCGTCTCAATTCGAAATTTACCCATTATTTTTGAGGTGCTGGCCGACTACGGAAAAATGACGTCAGACACCGATTTGTTAACTGAATATGTCCGGCAAGGGCTCGCAAGACAAATTACCAGTCAATACACGGTCCAAGAAGGTCTGCTTCGAGTTCTTACCCTTTCAGGAAAAGTTGAAAAAACGATGGCTGAAGCTGTTCAACAAACGGAGCATGGGAATTATTTATCACTAGACCCTAGCGTTTCACAAGCTATCGTAGAAAGTATAGCCAATCAAACAGAAACACTTTCTTTTCAAGAACAGTCTCCAATTGTGTTATGTTCTCCTGCGGTGAGGATGTACGTGCGTCAAATCACTGAGCGGTATTTTCCTCATATGGCGGTTTTATCATATAACGAGCTAGAAGCAAATGTTGAAGTTCAAAGTGTTGGAGTGGTGGATATCTGATGAAAGTAAAAAAATACGTAGTAGCATCTATGCCGCAAGCTATGAAAGCCATTCGTTCAGATTTAGGTGAGGAAGCGGTTATTTTACATTCAAAACAAATTCGAACAGGAGGGTTTCTTGGCTTATTTACTAAGGCAAAAATAGAAGTATTGGCAGCTGTCGATTCTGTAGAAAGGCTGAGCGTAAAGAAGAACTCATCGCCGCCAGAACCCAGTATGGAAGATAATCAATCTTTTATGAAGCAGCAGCTCAGTGAGTTAAATACTCTTGTCTCACAAATGAATCAAATGCCAAAGGTTTCCTCAGGTTCATATCCAAAAGCAGTGGAGGATGTGCTTGCCTATTTGCGTTTGCAAGAAATAGACGAAGCTATTTTAAAAAGCATAGAGGCTCCTATGCTAGAGTACTACTACTTACATCGCCCTCACTCAAACCAACTTATGGAGTGGACGAAGAGCTGGTTTGTCAATCAGTTTAAAGCAAGTGAATGGAGCGGCCCTTTCAAAAAATATGTAAGTGTAGTAGGACCAACAGGTGTCGGTAAAACAACAACTCTTGCTAAATTGGCCGCAAAGTGTGTCCTGGAATACAATCAAAAAATAGCATTTATTACAACTGACACGTATAGAATTTCAGCGATTGAGCAGCTCAAGACGTACGCTTCGATCTTGAATGCTCCTTTAACGATTTGTTATAACGGAGCAGATTTTAAAAAAGCTTTGCTAGAAACGGAAGCATACGATGTGATTTTTATTGACACAGCAGGCCGTAACTTTTTGGAACAGCAATATGTAAATGATTTAAAGAAAATTATTACGTTTCAAGAAGATTTGCAAACGTTTCTTGTTTTAGCACTAACGTCAAAAGTATCAGATATGAAAGCTGTATATGAACGTTTTGCTAGTCTGCCTGTTGATCACTTGATTTTTACGAAGCAAGATGAAACAACCCACAAAGGCTCGCTTTTAAATATGTTATATCATTACGGCAAGCGAGCTGCTTTTACAACAAACGGGCAGGATGTACCAGAAGATGTTTCGGCATTTAAAATAAAAGAGTTTATTGACGATGTGTTTGGAGATTGGAAAGATGAATGATCAAGCAGCAGTTTTAAGAGAAAAAGTGTTAAAGAAGCATCAAAACTCTTTAAGGAATTGTAAAACACTAGCCGTGTTAAGCGGAAAAGGAGGAGTTGGAAAGTCGAATCTATCATTAAACTTATCTCTTGCACTAACGAAGCAAAAGCAAAGAGTTCTTCTTTTTGACATGGATATAGGGATGGGAAATATTGATATTCTGATTGGTCAAACTGCTTCATATACGATGGTTGATTTGCTGGAAAAAAAGCTTTCCATCCAGCAAATTATTAAAAAAGGTCCTCAAAATTTAGCTTATGTGGCTGGTGGAACAGGAATTTCCTCTGTATTTGAATGGTCTCCATCAGATCTTGCTCATTTAATACAAGAATTAAATTCGTTAACAAATCAATATGATTATATGATTTTTGATATGGGAGCGGGCATGTCAGAGAGTGTGCTTAAGTTTTTAAAAGCTGTAGATGAAATGATCGTGGTCACAACACCAGAACCTACATCTATAACAGATGCCTACGCTGCTATTAAGCTAGCAGCTTCCTATTCTGTATCAGCACCGGTTCGTCTTATTATTAACAAAACGCTTTCTGACAAAGAAGGAAATGAGACGTATGAACGATTTAACCGAGCTGTTCAGCAGTTTTTGAACATATCTATTTCTCTATTAGGTATTGTACCAAACGATCAAGCTGTCCAGAAAGCGGTCAATCCCCAAATGCCTTTTTTGCTTCAAAATCCAGCATCTAAAGCAAGTATAGCACTAATAGAAATGGTGAGTATTCTTATTCCCCACGACAATAGGATAACGGCTAAAAACGAGGGAATGTTTATTCGGCGCCTCAAACGATTTTTTCTTGAAAGGTAGGAAATTAGAGTGAATGAAATAAAGGTGCTTATTGTAGATGATTCTGCATTTATGCGAAAGCTAATCGGCGATTTTTTAGCATGTGACAGTCGTTTTCACGTTGTGGGTACCGCACGTAATGGTGAAGAAGGGTTGAAAAAAGCGCTCGAGCTGTCGCCAGACATTGTGACACTTGATATTGAAATGCCCAAAATGAATGGCTTAGATATGTTAAAACAGCTCATGCGCGTGAAGCCCCTTCCTGTTGTCATGTTATCGAGTACAACAATAGAAGGTGCTGAAAATACGCTGACCGCTATGCAGTACGGCGCAGTTGATTTTGTTGCTAAACCTTCGGGAGCTATTTCGCTGGACTTACATAAAGTGAAAGATGAGCTTATCTCTAAACTATTGCTTGCTAGTAAAGCCAACATATCTTCAAGCAGTCATCAGCACGCGCAAAACAGCAGTGTATATAACCTCCCGATGGGGACGAAAGTGAACAAAATGATTTGTATTGGCACTTCTACTGGAGGACCGCGTGCACTGCAAGAAGTATTATCAACTGTTTCAAAAGACATAAACGCACCTATTTTTATTGTGCAGCATATGCCGCCAAATTTTACAAAATCATTAGCAGCTAGATTAAATCAGCTGTCTGATATTGAAGTGAAAGAAGCAAAAGACAATGAAATCGTTCGCTCAGGATGTGCGTATATTGCGCCTGGAGGTTTTCATATGACGGTTGTAGAGAAAAAAGGACAGCTCAGCATTTGTTTAGATACTTCTTCACCTGTAAAGGGACATCGCCCCTCAGTGGATCGTTTGTTTCAGTCGATTAGTAAAATTTCAGGTTATCAAACGCTTGCCATTGTGTTGACGGGAATGGGGGCGGATGGAACGGAAGGCGTGATTGAGTTAAAGAAAAATAAAGATGTGCTTGTACTAGCTGAATCTGAGGAAACTGCTGTCATTTATGGGATGCCCAAATCAGCCGTTTCTACAAAACTTGTTGATTATATTGAACCGCTGAGAAACGTTGGAAGCTTTATTTCTCGCTACGCACAGAAATAGGAGGGGAAGTTACGATGGATATGAATCAATATCTAGAAGTGTTTATTGAAGAAAGCAGGGAACATCTTCAAAACGTTAATGACCAGCTAATACGTTTTGAAAAAAATACCGATGATCTTGGCTATGTAAACGAAATTTTTCGGTCTGCTCATACGTTAAAAGGTATGTCTGCAACAATGGGATTTGATGATTTAGCACAATTAACTCACAAAATGGAAAACGTGTTAGATGCTGTTCGAAATCACCAACTCGACGTTCATACGGAAGTTCTTGATGCTTTGTTTGAATCAGTCGATGCGCTAGAAATAATGGTTCAATCTATTTCTGAAGGCGGCGATGGTCAGCTTGATGTCAAATTGCTTGTTCAAAAGCTGCAGCGTATTGTAGCAGAGGAACCCGTAGCACAGCATGCAGCTTCTTCCATTGAGTACGATGAATTAGTACAAACGCTGCTCAGCCAAACAGCAGACCAAGGATTTAACGCGTTTGAAATAACCGTACAGCTTGAACGCACCTGCTTATTAAAAGCTGCACGCGCTTATATGGTATTTGATGTGTTAGAGCAAGCAGGAGACGTTATTAAGTCAGCGCCAACTGTTCAAGATATCGAACAAGAAAAATTTGAATCGTCTTTTATCGTTATATTAGTAACAAACGAATCACAAGAAAAGCTGCAGGCGAGCCTCATGGAAGTCTCTGAAGTAGAAAGTGTGAAAATTGCTGCGGTCCCCGTGAAAAAGGAGACAGAAATGGAGGAGCTTGTTTCACCAGAAGTAGCAGCAGCCATACAGGAAGTTACTGTGTCAGCACCTTCTAAATCGCCTGTTGAAGAGAAAAGACAGCCCTCAAATAACAAGACGATTCGAGTTAATATTGACCGTTTGGACAGTCTCATGAACTTGTTTGAAGAACTAGTTATTGATAGAGGCAGGTTAGAACAAATATCAAAAGAATTGAATAATAGCGAATTAGACGAAACGGTAGAGCGGATGTCTCGTATTTCTGGAGATTTGCAAACGATTATTTTAAATATGCGTATGGTGCCTGTAGAAACCGTTTTTAATCGTTTTCCCCGTATGGTGAGACAGCTTTCAAAAGATTTAGGGAAACAAATTGAACTTCAAATTGTCGGAGCTGATACAGAGCTGGACCGGACCGTCATTGATGAAATTGGAGATCCGCTTGTTCACTTATTAAGAAATGCCGTTGACCACGGAATTGAAATGCCTCAAGCACGCTTAGAGAACGGAAAGAATGAAAAGGGAACGATTCGCCTTAAAGCTTATCATAGCGGAAATCATGTCTTTATTGATTTAGAAGATGACGGGGCGGGCATCAATCGTGAAAAGATACTGCAAAAAGCGTTAGATCGAGGAATTATTGATGAGAAAACAGCTGAAACGCTGACGGATAAACAAGTGTACGAGCTCATTTTCGCTTCGGGCTTTTCGACGGCTGAGCAAATTTCAGATGTTTCCGGACGAGGAGTAGGTTTAGATGTCGTGAAAAACACGATTGAATCGCTAGGGGGTTCTGTAACGATCGATTCTAACGAAGGATACGGTTCGCGTTTTTCTATTCAACTGCCGCTCACTCTGTCTATCATTTCTGCTTTACTCGTGCAAATGAGTGAAGAGCGCTATGCCTTGCCGCTTTCTTCGATTATTGAAACAGCTATTGTTCAGCCGAAAGAGGTCATGCATGTACACGGTCAAAAGGTTATTGACTTTCGAGGAGCCATTATTCCTCTTATTGATTTAAAAGAACTATTCACTGTGCCTAACTCAGTACAAGGCGATCATTATTCAGTAGTCATCGTGAAAAAAGGAGAAAAGACTGCCGGGCTAATTGTTGATTCATTTATCGGTCAGCAGGAAATTGTTTTAAAATCTTTAGGGCATTATCTGCCGGGTGTGTTTGCTATTTCAGGAGCCACGATTTTAGGCGATGGACAAGTAGCACTTATCATTGATTGCAACGCTTTGATCAAATAACAAATGCTGTAAAAAGAAAGGGAGAAAGGCATGAAAATTATTGTGTTTCAATTGGGAGACGAGGAGTACGGAATCTCAGTAGAAGAAGTGCAGTCGATTGAAAAGATTCAGCACATAACACGTGTTCCTGGAGTAAAAAAATATGTAAAAGGTGTTATTAATCTTCGCGGTGTTATTACACCGATTATTGATTTGCGCACTCGTTTTAACTTGCAAGAACAGCTTAACCATGAGCTGACACGTATTATTATGGTTCGTCTTAATGATGTAGAAGCAGGTTTGATTGTCGATGCAGCAAATGATGTAGTGGATATTGATGAAAAAACGATTGCTTCAGTGCCTGAAACAGTTGAAGGAACAGCTGTAGAATACTTAAACGGAGTCGTTAAAGTAGATAGCCGTTTAATTGTTCTTCTAAATTTACCTAAAGTGCTCTCTTTAGAAGACCACCTCCAGTGAGCCAAACGAATAATGGATATCACGCTGAAGGTTCTAGGAGTTGAAGAATCGTGAGAGATGATAAACAAGTGATTAAGGTAGGAATTGCCGAGATGAATGTTACACATGCACCCGCAGTGCTTCGAACAGCGGGATTAGGATCATGTGTAGGAGTTGTCGTTTATGACTCTATTCACTCAGTAGCTGGGCTCGCTCATGTGATGCTTCCGGATTCAAGCGGGGCTAAATGTCCTTTTAATAGAGCTAAATATGCAGATACAGCCATTTTTGATTTGATAAATATGTTGATTAAACAAGGCGCACATAGAAAATTGTTAAAAGCAAAAATAGCAGGAGGCGCGCAGATGTTTCAATTTGAACCAAGAAATGATGTCATGCGAATTGGCCTTCGAAATGTTCAAGCAGTAGAGAGAGAGCTGCATAGAAACAATGTAGAAATTGCAGCAAAAGCTACAGGAGGACACAACGGACGCACAATTGAATTTGATCCTCAAACGGCTATTTTAAAGGTTCGTACGATTAACGAAGGGATAAAAACGATATAAAGCGCGCTCTGACCGTTTAATAGCGCTATAAAAAGGAGTTGAAAGACCCTTGAAAAGTATACAAGAAGTTGAAGAACATAAAATTTGGCAGGAATGGATAGAGACGAGAGACTCACATGCAGGAAACATGCTTGTTAAAAAGTACATGCCGCTTGTTAACTATCACGTTCAGCGGATTAGCGTGGGGCTGCCAAAGAATATTCATAAAGAAGAGCTTCGTAGTTTAGGGTTAATCGGCCTTTACGATGCTTTGGAAAAGTTTGATTACGGTAGAGACTTAAAGTTTGATACATATGCGTCTTTTCGAATTCGAGGGGCGATAATAGACGGGCTTCGTAAAGAAGATTGGTTATCAAGAAGCGCAAGGGAAAAGACGAAAAGGATTGAGCAAGCAACAGAAGCACTTGAACAAAGATACTTGCGCAGAGTTGCACCAAGTGAGGTTGCAAAAGAAGTAGGCATGACAGAAGCAGATGTCGTTCATACGATGAACGAAGGCTTCTTAGCTAACGTGTTGTCAATGGAAGAACAGCCGAAAGAGTATGAAGATGGAGAGCAAAAATATACGATTAAAGATGAAAAAACGCTCTCTCCTGAAGAGGAGCTAATTAACGACGAACGATATCAAGAGCTTGCTGAAGTTATCGAGCAGCTAAATGAAAAAGAGCAGCTCGTTGTTTCATTATTCTATAAAGAAGAGTTGACTTTCACAGAAATCGCACAGCTGTTAGGGCTATCTACTTCACGTATTTCTCAAATTCATTCGAAAGCGCTGTTTAAAATGCGTACGAGTTTAAGCAAAATAATTTAACAAAGAGGTAAAAAGATGGGGTTTTTACTCGCAGTTAGTTTTTTAATTCATGGTCTATCACTGTTTTGCATTATTCTTTTATATATGCAAGTGACCAAAGTGAAAAGGATTGAACGCTTGCACCAGCAAAATATAAATAAAATGGAAGCTGCGATGAGTTCATATCTAGCTGAATTTCAGGAACAAAACGAGCAGTTTTTAAGGCAGCTTCGAGAGCGTTCCACTTCGCTTTCTTCGGAAGTGGAAAAAAGCAGCGTAAAATCACCTTTGGTAGATGAAGAAGACGTGCCTGTTAAAAGGGTGGATCTAAAAAGTGAGCCTTCCCAGTCGCTACATGAACTTCTTTCTATAGAAGAAAATCAGAAGCATATACACACATCTTTTGACGAATTAACTACAGACCAAATTCAAGATTTGTCAAGTGAAGAGATAAAAGAATTTTCCGTTTATTTAAAAAGAAAAGGTTTAACAATCGAAGAAATTGCAAAACATTTACACAGAGGGAAAACTGAAATTGAATTATTATTGAAATTTCATCAATAAACTTAATGAAACGCTTGCTTGTGAAAAAGGAGTGTGCTATATTTGTTTTTGGTGTTATTACACACGCTTGTTGATTCGGTTGATGGTGCTACTTTTTGTAGTTTCGGCTGAAGATGAAATGAGCGGAGGAGACTTAAAACCATTAGGAGGAAAAACACATGTCAGTAATTTCAATGAAACAATTACTAGAAGCTGGTGTACATTTCGGTCACCAAACTCGCCGTTGGAACCCAAAGATGAAGAAATACATCTTCACTGAGCGTAACGGCATCTACATTATCGATCTTCAAAAAACAGTTAAGAAAGTAGAAGAAGCGTACAAATTCGTTAAAGAATTAGCTGCAGACGGCGGTACTGTTTTATTCGTAGGTACGAAAAAACAAGCTCAAGATTCTGTTAAAGAAGAAGCAGCTCGCGCTGGTATGTACTTTGTTAACCAACGTTGGTTAGGTGGTACATTAACTAACTTCTCAACTATCCAAAAACGTATCAAACGTTTAAAAGATATCGAAAAAATGCAAGAAGACGGTACTTTCGAAGTACTACCTAAGAAAGAAGTAGTTCAACTTAAAAAAGAGTTAGAGCGTCTTGAAAAATTCTTAGGCGGCATTAAAGATATGAAACAACTTCCAGATGCATTATTCATCATTGACCCTCGTAAAGAGCGTATTGCAGTAGCGGAAGCTAAAAAATTACACATTCCAATCGTTGGTATCGTAGACACTAACTGTGATCCAGACGAAATTGATTATGTAATCCCTGCAAACGATGATGCAATTCGTGCTGTTAAACTTTTAACTTCTAAAGTTGCTGATGCTATTCTAGAAGCTAAACAAGGTGAAGAAACAGCAGTTGAAACTGAAACAACTACTGCTTAATTCCGTGAAAGGTGATAAGAGGGAATAGCCTTTTATCACCTTTTTTTGAAAAGATTTAACCCATTTATATACATTAATTACATACCCAAACAAGGAGGCTACACATTATGGCAATTACTGCTCAAATGGTAAAAGAACTACGTGAAAAAACTGGCGCTGGTATGATGGATTGTAAAAAAGCGTTAACTGAAACTAACGGTGATATGGAGCAAGCAATCGATTTCTTACGTGAAAAAGGTATTGCAAAAGCTGCTAAAAAATCAGACCGTATTGCTGCTGAAGGTCTAACTTACATCGAAACTCAAGGTAACGAAGCTGTTATCTTAGAAGTTAACTCTGAAACTGATTTCGTTGCGAAAAACGAAGGTTTCCAAAAATTAACAAAAGAATTAGCTGCTCACATCTTAGCTAACAAACCAGCTGACGCTGCTGAAGCTGCTACTCAAAAAATGGAAAACGGTGCAACTGTTGAAGAACACATCAACTCTGCAATCGCTACAATCGGAGAAAAATTATCTCTACGTCGTTTCGCTGTAGCAACAAAAACTGATGCTGATGCATTCGGTGCTTACCTACATGCTGGCGGACGTATCGGTGTGTTAACAGTATTATCTGGTACAACTGAAGAAGCTGTTGCAAAAGACGTTGCTATGCACATCGCTGCAATCAACCCTAAATACATCTCTCGTGACCAAGTTTCTGCTGAAGAAACTGAGCGTGAGCGCGAAGTATTAACTCAACAAGCATTAAACGAAGGCAAACCAGAAAAAATCGTTGCAAAAATGGTTGAAGGTCGCCTTGGCAAATTCTTCGAAGATATTTGCTTACTAGATCAAACATTTGTTAAAAATCCTGATCAAAAAGTACGTCAGTTCGTTGAGAGCAAAGGCGCTACTGTTGAAAGCTTCGTTCGTTTTGAAGTAGGAGAAGGTATTGAGAAGCGTCAAGACAACTTCGCTGAAGAAGTAATGAACCAAGTTAAAAAGTAAGGGTTTGACCGTATAGGGAACACTGTGTGTTCCCTTTTTTACAAAAGAGATCTCACCGTTAACGATGGAGGTAAGCATGAGTCAAGCAAAATATAATCGTATCGTATTAAAGTTAAGTGGAGAAGCATTAGCTGGTGAAGAGGGTTTTGGTATTAACCCATCCATCATCAAATCTGTTGCTGAACAAGTAAAAGCCGTTTATGAATTAGGTGTGGAAATTGCTGTAGTCGTTGGTGGTGGAAACATTTGGCGTGGTAAAATTGGCAGTGAAATGGGTATGGATCGTGCCGCTGCTGATTATATGGGAATGCTAGCAACAGTAATGAACTCTTTGGCTCTTCAAGATAGCTTAGAGAACATTGGTGTGCAAACACGAGTTCAGACTTCTATCGAGATGAGACAAGTAGCAGAGCCTTATATTAGAAGAAAAGCTGTTCGTCATCTTGAGAAAAAACGCGTTGTTATTTTCGCCGCGGGTACAGGAAACCCTTATTTCTCTACAGATACAACAGCAGCTTTGCGTGCAGCTGAAATCGAAGCTGACGTGATCTTAATGGCTAAAAACAACGTAGATGGCGTTTATAATGCAGATCCTAAGCTTGTACCTGATGCTGTAAAATACGAAACATTAACGTATATTGATGTTTTAAAAGATGGACTAGCTGTTATGGATTCTACAGCTTCTTCATTATGTATGGACAATGATATTCCGCTAATTGTTTTTTCAATTACGGAAGAAGGCAATATTAAACGTGCCGTTACAGGCGAAAACATTGGAACAATTGTAAAGGGGAAATAAACATGCCAAAACAAGTGTTGCAAAACGCAAAAGAAAGAATGGAAAAAGCAATTCAATCATTTAGCCGCGAACTAGCATCAATTCGTGCTGGACGTGCAAGCGCGTCACTTCTTGACCGCGTAACGGTAGAATACTACGGTGCACCAACACCAATTAACCAATTGGCGCAAGTAAGCGTGCCTGAAGCTCGTATGCTTGTTATTCAGCCTTATGACAAATCACAAATTGGTGAAGTTGAAAAAGCTATTTTAAAATCTGACTTAGGGTTAACACCTACAAGCGATGGAACTATTATCCGTTTATCGATTCCTGCTTTAACGGAAGAACGTCGTCGTGAGTTAGTGAAAATGGTGAAAAAATATGCTGAAGAAGCAAAAGTTGCGGTTCGTAACGTACGCCGTGATGCAAACGATGATTTCAAAAAGTTAGAGAAAAAAGGTGAAATTACTGAAGACGATTTACGCGGCTACAGTGATGACATTCAAAAACTAACAGATGACCATATCGTAAAAGTGGATAAAGTGGCGAAAGATAAAGAAGAAGAAATTATGGCAGTTTAAGTCATTTCAAGGTAAAATATATTGTAAAAGACCCTCTATTGTTTACAGGGGGTTTTTTTGTTAATAATGTGTAGTAAGAAAAAACTCACATAAGCCACACGTTTATGTGAGAGCGTACAACGGGGGACCTTTGCATGTTAAGAAAATTTCAAGCATGGAAGAAAAGTCAAGATTTAAATACACTGTCTTTGTCAGAACGAAAAGATCAAGTGAAACAGCACCCTGTTCCTGAACATATTGCAATTATTATGGATGGGAACGGTCGTTGGGCGCAAAAACGAGCTCTTCCTCGCATGATGGGCCATCATGAAGGAATGAAGGTAGTGCGTCATGTGACCAGATTGGCCAATGAATTAGGTGTTAAAGTATTAACTTTATATGCATTTTCCACTGAAAATTGGAAGCGCCCCAAAACTGAAGTCGAGTTTTTAATGAAACTGCCAGAGGAATTTTTAACAACCTTTCTGCCTGAGCTAATTGAAAAAAATGTGCAAGTTCGTATTATGGGGGATAAAAGTGAGCTCCCTGCCCATACGATTCGAGCCGTGGATAACGCAATTGAAAAAACAAAGCATAACACAGGGCTGATTTTAAACTTCGCGCTCAATTACGGTAGCCGTCACGAAATCATGGGCGCTATTCAGTCATTGGTAGAAGATGTAGAACAGGGAAAAGTAGCTTCCTCTTCTATTTCAGAAAATTTATTTTCTTCCTATTTAATGAGCAAAAGCCTTCCAGATCCGGATTTGCTTATTCGTACAAGCGGTGAGCTTCGCTTAAGTAATTTTATGCTTTGGCAGCTAGCTTACACAGAGTTTTGGTTTACAGAAGTATTATGGCCAGATTTTAAAGAAAATCATTTAATCGAAGCAGTCGAGGCGTTTCAAAAGCGCGGTCGTCGCTTTGGTGGTGTATAAGAAGGTGTGGAAAACAAGATGAAACAGCGCATTATCACCGCGATTGTAGCACTTGCGGTATTTGTGCCGATTGTTTTAATTGGAGGGTTACCTTTTACCCTTATCATGTATGTAATCGGAACAGTTGGTGTAATTGAGCTTTTAAAAATGAAACATTTGAAAGCAATGTCTTTTCCAAGTATCATTAGTTTATTGCTAACCTGGGTGTTTTTACTACCAAATGGAAGAGATGTTGCATTTCAATTCTTAAGTGAACATAAGATAGAAGTAGCGCTTGCTGCTGTCCTTCTTTTATTAATGTACACGGTTATAGTTAAAAATAAATTTACCTTCGATGACGTTGGGTTTATTTTGTTAACGACAGTATATGTTGGCTTTGGCTTTCATTATTTTATCGAGGTTCGTCAAGAGTTCGGGTTAGCTTATTTGTTCTTTGCTTTTCTTATTATTTGGGCGACGGATTCCGGAGCTTATTTTATTGGACGAGCAATGGGGAAACGAAAGCTATGGCCGGAAATCAGTCCCAATAAAACAATTGAAGGTTTTGTTGGTGGCGTCGTATGCGCTATTATAGTAGCTATTGTATTTAAGCTGTTAGCAAATATTGATCAAACTATGATCGAACTACTTGTAATTGGTATTATCGTATCGTTATTTGGACAGATGGGTGATCTTGTACAATCAGCGTTCAAACGTCACTATGGCGTAAAAGATTCAGGAAAGATTTTACCGGGTCATGGTGGGATTTTAGACCGTTTTGACAGTTTAATGTTCATCATGCCAATTTTAGCTTTTTTATTATCTCTATAAAAAAGATGTCTTTGTTTTAATAGGAGTGAATATACTTGAAGAAAATTTCCTTGTTAGGAGCTACAGGTTCAATTGGTACTCAAACCGTTGATATTGTTCGAGCGCATCCGGAGCATTTTGAGCTCTCAGCAATCTCTGTAGGTCGAAATATTAATGAAGCAAGAAAGATTATTCAGCAGTGTAAGCCAGCCCTTGTTTCTGTGATGAAGAAAGAAGATTGTCTGTCACTGCAAGCGGAATTCCCTTCTATTCGATTTGTTTATGGAGAAGAAGGGCTTGTGGAAGTGGCAACTCATCCATCCACAGAAGTTTTAGTAAATGCTGTTCTTGGAAGTGTAGGGTTAACTCCTACGCTAGAAGCAATCAAAATGAGAAAAACGATTGCTATTGCAAATAAGGAGACACTTGTTACCGCTGGTCACCTTGTCATGGAAGCAGCCAAGGAATATGGCGCTGATATTTTACCGGTAGACAGTGAGCACTCAGCTATTTTTCAAAGTTTGCAAGGGCAAGATCAAAAAGCAATAGACCGTTTAATTTTAACGGCTTCTGGAGGGAGCTTTCGAGATAAGACGAGAGCAGAACTACAGGGAGTAACGGTTGAAGATGCGTTAAATCATCCAAACTGGTCAATGGGAGCTAAAATTACAATTGATTCGGCAACGATGATGAATAAGGGACTAGAAGTGATTGAAGCACATTGGCTTTTTGATCTTCCCTATGAGAAAATTGATGTATTGTTACATAAGGAAAGCATCATTCATTCTATGGTAGAGTATTCTGATACAAGCGTTATTGCTCAGCTTGGAACGCCTGATATGCGCGTGCCAATTCAATACGCGTTAACGTATCCAAAACGCATGTCTTTGCCCAATACCAAGCGTTTAAGTTTGGCGGATATTGGCCAGCTTCACTTCGCTAAAATGGATGAAGAGCGTTTTCGCTGTTTAGCTTTTGCATTTGAGGCTGGCAAAGCGGGTGGAACACTTCCGACTGTTTTAAATGCAGCTAATGAAGAAGCTGTTCAAGCCTTTCTAGATGGTCACATTACATTTTTACAAATTGAAGATGTGATTGAAAAAGCAATGAATGAACATACTGTAATACAGAAACCTTGTTTATCTACTATTAAAGAAGTAGATTTAGAAGCAAGAGAGTTTGTTAGATCCGCCATCTCTCGATAATGTGCGTGCGAGAGAAGCCACTCATTTATTTCTGGTGGGTGGAGGTTTGACTCTATTACATGAAGGGGGTAATACCCATTGAACACAGTCATTGCGTTTGTCGTCATTTTTGGAGCTCTTGTATTCTTTCATGAGCTTGGTCATTTAGTTTTTGCAAAGCGTGCAGGCATCTTATGCCGTGAGTTTGCCATTGGGTTTGGTCCCAAAATCTTTTCATTTAAACGAGATGAAACAGTTTATACCATTCGTTTGCTGCCTCTAGGTGGATTTGTTCGAATGGCTGGAGAAGACCCAGAAATGATCGAAGTTAAGCCTGGTCAAATGGTGGGCCTCATGTTTGATAAGGAAGGCAAAGTAAATAAAGTCATTATTAACAACAAGGAACAGCATCCAAATGCAAAAGTTATTGAGGTAGAGCAAGCAGACTTAGAGCATAATCTATTTATTTCAGGTTATGAAGAAGGTGAAGATGAACGTCTGCAAAAATTCGAGGTAGCAGAAGAATCTTACTTCGTTATGGACGGAGAAGAAATTCAAATTGCACCTTACAGCCGTCAGTTTGCTTCCAAAACTCTTGGTCAGCGTGCGCTAGCCATTTTCGCTGGTCCGCTAATGAACTTTATATTAGCCTTTGTTATTTTTATCGTTCTTGGGATTTCTCAAGGATATGTTGTTGACAAACCCGTGATGGGCAAATTAACATCAGATGGAGTAGCCGTTGATGCGGGACTTAAACAAGGAGATAAAGTTCAAGCAATTGATGGACAAAGTGTTTCAACGTGGGATGATGTCGTAAAAGTAATTCAAAAACATCCTGAACAGCAAATTACATTCACGGTTCAGCGCGGCGGCAAAACGCTAGATATTCCGATTACACCTGAAAGTCGCAAAGTTGGGGAACAGACAATTGGACTAATTGGCGTATATGCACCGGTTGAAAAGTCATTCATTGGTTCGATCACGCACGGAGCTACTGAAACATATACGTGGATGAAAGAAATCTTAACGGGTCTAGGGAAGCTTGTGACAGGACAGTTCAAATTGGATATGCTTTCTGGTCCTGTAGGTATTTACGCAGCAACCGATCAAGTAGCACAGTCAGGCATTTATTATTTAATGAAATGGGCAGCCGTTTTAAGTATTAACTTAGGGATTGTCAATTTGCTTCCACTTCCTGCTTTAGATGGAGGACGACTATTGTTCTTCGCTGTAGAAGGAATTCGCGGTAAGCCAATTGATCGTCAAAAAGAAGGCATTGTTCATTTTATCGGTTTTGCTTTATTAATGCTGCTGATGCTCGTTGTAACGTGGAACGATATTCAAAAGTTCTTTTTATAAGACATACGCTCAGCGAGGGATATTCCCTCGCTGATTATATGAAAATTGCGGCATGGTCCGCCTAAAAAAAATAAGATAGAGAAGTAAGCAAAGAGGTGCGAGGTTATGAGACAAAGTTCTACATTGATTCCTACATTAAGAGAAGTGCCAGCTGATGCGGATATAAAAAGCCATCAGCTTCTATTGCGCGCAGGTTATATGCGCCAAAATGCAAGCGGCGTGTACAGCTTTTTACCGCTTGGTAAGCGCGTATTGCAAAAAGTTGAACAAATTGTTCGTGAAGAGATGGACCGTGCAGGTTCTGTCGAATTATTAATGCCTGCTTTACAACAAGCTGAATTGTGGCAAGAGTCTGGCCGCTGGTATTCATATGGACCTGAGTTAATGCGTATGAAAGATCGTCACGGCCGTGAATTTGCTTTGGGAGCAACACACGAAGAAGTTATCACAAGCTTGCTTCGTGACGAAGTGAAGTCATACAAACGTTTACCGCTGAATTTATATCAAATTCAAACGAAGTTCCGCGATGAAAAACGTCCACGCTTTGGCTTATTACGCGGTCGTGAATTTATTATGAAAGATGCATATTCGTTTCATGCTTCTCAAGAAAGTTTAGATGAAGTATATGACAAAATGTTTGCTGCCTACAGCCGCATCTTTGAGCGCTGCGGATTAAATTTCCGTGCGGTTATCGCTGATTCAGGTGCAATGGGCGGAAAAGATACGCATGAATTTATGGTTCTTTCTGAAATCGGGGAAGATACAATTGCTTATTCAGATACATCTTCTTATGCAGCAAATGTTGAAATGGCACCGGTTGTAAATACGTATGAAAAATCAGGTGAAGCTGAAAAAGAATTAACAAAGGTAGAAACACCAAATCAGCATAGCATTGAAGACGTAGCTGCTTTCTTAAATGTTGAAGCGACTTCTTGTATCAAGTCCCTTTTATTTAAAGTAGATGATCGTTTTGTGCTTGTACTTGTTCGCGGGGATCACGAAGTAAACGATATTAAAGTGAAAAACTATTTTGAAGCTTCCGTTGTTGAACTGGCAACTCCAGAAGAAACAAAAGAAGTATTAAAATGCGCAGTTGGTTCAGTAGGACCGATTGGAGTAAGTGATTCAGTAGAAGTGGTAGCTGATCATGCTGTAAAAGCAATTGCTAACGGTGTATGCGGAGCAAATGAAGAAGGTTATCACTACACAAATGTGAATGAACGTAACTTTAATGCAACTTACGAAGATTTCCGCTTCATCCAAGAAGGGGATCAGTCACCGGATGGACAAGGCGTTATTAAGTTCGCTAAAGGTATTGAAGTCGGACACGTCTTTAAGCTAGGAACTCGCTACAGTGAAGCGATGGGAGCAACGTATCTAGATGAGAACGGACGCAACCAGCCAATGATTATGGGCTGCTATGGTATTGGTGTTTCTCGTACGGTAGCTGCGATTGCAGAACAATTTAATGATGAGAACGGTCTTCTATGGCCAGAAGCTGTTACGCCTTATCAAGTGCACGTTATTCCAGTTAACGTGAAAAATGATGAACAGCGTGAACTAGGTGAGAAATTATATAATGAGTTATTAGATAATCGCTTTGAAGTGCTGTTAGATGACCGCCAAGAGCGTGCAGGAGTAAAATTTGCAGATTCAGATTTAATTGGTCTTCCTGTTCGAGTAACAGTTGGTAAACGTGCATCTGAAGGGATTGTAGAAGTAAAAGTACGCAAAACTGGGGAGTCATTAGAAGTGTCAGTTGACAATCTAGTTTCAACAGTGAAAGAACTGCTAGCGAAGTAATGAAGCAGCGGGGATTTGTATCCCTGCTGTTTTTATGTTTATAAACAGAACATATGACAGAATAGAAGTCATTTATGTTAAAATAGATTGCACTCATTTATAAAAGGAGGCAGAAAACTTGGAAGCACAAACGCTAGGAAAAAAAGAGCGTTTTAAGTTGCTGCTGCAGCAGTTAGAGCTGACGAGTGATCAAATTGTTCCTTACTTTGAAAACGCAGCGATTGAAAAGCTCGTCATTCAGAAAGAACAAAAAAAATGGCATTTCCATTTTTCTTTAGAAGGGTTATTACCTTTTGAGATTTATGAGTTATTCCATGCTCGCATGTCTTCAGCTTTTTCTCATATTGCGAGTGTTTCTTTTTCTATTCAAACCGTTAATAAAGAATGTACGGAAGAGCATGTACAGTCATATTGGAAGCATTGTATTGGAGAAATGCAGGGCATATCTCCCCTTTTACAGTCGCTTTTACAAGATCAAATGCCGAGATTGAACGGTGCCAAATTGATTGTGAACGCACGCCATGATGCAGAAGGAACGGCTTTACGTAAAAAGTATAGTCAGTTAATTGCTGATCAGTATGCGTCCTATGGGTTTCCGAACCTTCAGCTAATGACGGAAGTTGTACATTCAGAAGAAGCATTTCAGCAGTTTGTAGAGCAACGAAAACAAGAAGATACAGAAAAAGTATTACAAGCCATCACAGAAATGCAAAATAAAGAAAATGAAAAAAGTGATGGACCAGACCTACCAAAAGGTCCGCTTACAATTGGATATACGATTAAAGACGAGACGGTTCGCCTGGATTCCATTGTGGATGAAGAAAAGCGAATTGCCGTTGAAGGATACGTATTTGATGCAGAAACTAGAGAATTACGAAGCGGACGTACGCTTCTTATTTTTAAAGTGACAGATTATACAAACTCTATTATGGTTAAAATGTTTTCGCGTGACAAAGAAGATATTCCTTTACTTCAAGCTATTAAAAAAGGAATGTGGGTAAAGGTTCGCGGAAGTGTACAAAATGATACATTTGTCCGTGATCTAGTTATGATTGGAAATGATGTTAACGAGATTACCGGTCCCGCTAGACAGGATACAGCGCCTGAAGATGAAAAGCGTGTGGAACTTCACTTGCATACGCCAATGAGTCAAATGGATGCCGTTTCATCTGTTGGAGCTTTAGTCGGACAAGCCAAAAAATGGGGACATCCGGCTGTAGCGATAACTGATCACGCGGTTGCACAGTCGTTTCCTGAAGCGTATGGAGCCGGGAAAAAGAACGGCATTAAAATACTGTACGGAGTGGAAGTCAATTTAGTAGACGACGGCGTGCCGATTGCCTATAATCCGCAGCATGTGGATTTGACAGAAGCAACTTACGTCGTATTTGACGTCGAAACAACCGGTTTGTCAGCCGTGTACGATACCATTATTGAACTTGCTGCCGTGAAGATGAAAGAAGGCGAAATCATCGATCGATTTGAACGGTTTGCAAATCCTCATCATCCTCTGTCTGCAACAACAATTGAGCTGACGGGTATTACAGATGATATGGTCCAAAATGCGCCTGAAATCTCAGAAGTACTTCGGGATTTTCACGAGTGGATGGGCGACAGTATTTTAGTCGCTCATAATGCAAGCTTTGATATGGGATTTTTAAATATGGGACTGCAAAAAATCGGATTAGAAAAAGCAGCTAACGGCGTTATTGATACGCTTGAACTCGGAAGATTTTTGTATCCGCATATGAAAAACCATCGTTTAAATACTCTTGCGAAAAAGTTTGATATTGAACTTGTGCAGCATCACCGCGCGATTTATGATGCGGAAACAACCGGCTATTTGTTAAATAAAATGCTGAAAGATGCATTTGAACGCGAAATTACGATGCACGATCGCTTAAATGATTATATGGGAGAAGGGAATGCATATCAGCGGGCCCGTCCTTATCATGCGACGCTTTTAGCACAAAACGACGTAGGTTTAAAAAATCTATTTAAACTCGTTTCGATTTCTCATTTAAATTACTTTTATCGAGTTCCGCGAATTCCAAGATCTCAGCTCGACAAATATCGAGAAGGCATCTTGATTGGAACCGCATGTGACCGAGGCGAAGTATTCGAAGGCATGATGCAAAAAGGAATTGATGAAGTAGAAGGAGCAGCTGAATTTTATGATTACATCGAAGTGCAGCCTCCTGACAACTACAAGCACTTAATTGAACTGGATTTAGTGCGAGATGAGAAAGCCTTAAAAGATATTATCAGCAATATTGTGAAGCTCGGTGAAAAGATTGGAAAGCCGGTTGTAGCAACAGGAAATGTTCACTATCTCAATCCGGAAGACAAAATTTACCGAAAAATTTTAATTGGTTCACAAGGCGGGGCTAACCCGTTAAACCGTCACCAGCTGCCGGATGTTCATTTTAGATCAACGGATGAGATGCTGAATTGTTTTTCATTTTTAGACGGGGACAAAGCGAAAGAAATTGTTGTTCATAATACGCAAAAAATAGCGGATATGATTGACGATATTAAACCAATTAAAGATGATTTATATACACCAAAAATTGAAGGTGCAGACGAAGAAATGCGTGAAATGAGCTATGCGATGGCACGCAGCATCTACGGTGAAGAGCTGCCTGAAGTAGTAGAAGCTCGCCTAGAGAAAGAGTTGAAAAGTATTATCGGCCACGGGTTTGCCGTTATTTACTTGATCTCGCATAAACTCGTTAAAAAATCCTTGAATGATGGTTACTTAGTTGGTTCACGTGGTTCCGTAGGGTCTTCATTCGTTGCGACGATGACGGAAATTACAGAAGTAAACCCACTGCCGCCGCATTATGTTTGTCCAAAATGTAAGAAATCCGAGTTTTTTAATGACGGTTCCGTTGGTTCTGGATTCGACTTGCCGGATAAAAGCTGTGAAGATTGTGGCGTACCATTTATTAAAGACGGACACGATATTCCGTTTGAAACGTTCTTAGGATTCAAAGGAGATAAAGTTCCTGATATCGATTTGAACTTCTCCGGAGAGTATCAGCCGCGAGCTCATAACTATACAAAAGTACTGTTTGGACAAGATAATGTATACCGCGCGGGAACAATCGGTACAGTAGCCGAAAAAACAGCTTATGGCTATGTCAAAGGCTATGCCGGTGACCGTGATTTACATTTACGAAACGCAGAAGTGGATCGTTTAGTAGCAGGATGTACGGGCGTAAAACGTACAACGGGTCAGCATCCAGGGGGGATTATCGTTGTACCGGACTATATGGATATTTTCGATTTTTCACCGATCCAGTTTCCAGCTGACGACCGCAATTCCGAATGGAGAACAACTCATTTTGACTTCCATTCGATTCATGATAATTTATTAAAACTTGATATACTCGGACACGATGATCCGACCGTGATTCGCATGCTTCAAGATTTAAGTGGAATTGATCCAAAAACGATTCCGACGGATGATCCTGAAGTGATGAAAATTTTTAGCGGAACGGAATCACTTGGCGTAACAGAAGAGCAAATTATGTGTAAAACAGGAACGCTTGGCATACCTGAATTTGGAACGCGCTTTGTGCGTCAAATGTTAGAAGATACGAAGCCAACGACGTTTTCAGAGCTTGTTCAAATCTCGGGACTGTCTCACGGGACGGACGTATGGCTTGGTAATGCGCAGGAGCTAATTCGCAATGATATTTGCAACTTAAGTGAAGTAATCGGCTGTCGTGATGATATTATGGTTTATTTAATTTATCAAGGTCTTGAACCGTCACTTGCCTTTAAAATTATGGAGTCTGTGCGTAAAGGGAAAGGGCTAACACCTGAATTTGAAGAAGAAATGATCAAAAATGGTGTACCGGACTGGTATATTGATTCCTGTAAAAAGATCAAGTACATGTTCCCTAAAGCCCATGCCGCTGCTTATGTATTGATGGCCGTGCGTATTGCTTACTTTAAAGTGCATCACGCGCTTCTTTATTACGCAGCGTACTTTACGGTTCGTGCAGATGACTTTGATATTGATACGATGATTAAAGGCTCAACTGCCATTCGAGCGAAGATGGAAGAAATCAACGCTAAAGGTTTAGATGCATCTCCTAAAGAGAAAAACTTATTAACAGTGCTTGAGCTTTCTTTAGAAATGTGCGAACGAGGCTATTCGTTTAAAAAAGTAGATTTATATAAATCAAGCGCAGATGAATTTTTAATTGACGGCACGTCTTTAGTGCCACCGTTTAATGCCATTCCCGGTCTGGGTACAAATGCAGCGCTGAATATTGTAAAAGCTCGTGAAACAGGAGAGTTTTTATCGAAAGAAGACTTGCAGCAGCGAGGCAAAGTATCGAAGACGATTTTAGAGTATCTAGACAACCATGGATGCCTTGAATCATTACCTGATCAGAACCAGCTTTCTCTTTTCTAACATTTGCATAAAATAAGCGGTTATGATATAGTAATTGTGGAAATGCTAAGGATACGGACGAGAAAGAGTGGGGAAACCCGCTCTTTCTTATTGATATGAACTTACTGACATAGTAAGTAGTATGGAGAACGAATCGGCTTCTAGCATGATTCGTTTTTTCTGTAGATTTTCAATCACCATGATTGATTTATTATGTGACGTTTAAAATCCTGCAACACAAATGACAACATTTCCACTCTAGTAGGTTAGACCTCTTATAGAGTGCAAAATAAAAATAGCAAATAAACCACTCTTTTTTGATATAAGAGACATAAAAAACGCGTAACCTAAACATACCATGCAATGTCTCGAAGGGAGGATTAGAATGAGTAAAAATGTAAAACAAACAGTGGAAGAAATGGTTTCCCCTATCTTAGAGGAAATGAATTTAGAGCTTGTTGAAATTGAATACGTAAAAGAAGGAAAAGATTGGTTTTTACGTGTGTTTATCGACTCTGATAACGGCGTGGATATCGAAGACTGCGGAGCAGTAAGTGAAAAATTGAGTGAGAAAATGGATGCAGTAGATCCAATCCCTCATAACTATTTTTTAGAAGTATCATCGCCTGGTGCGGAACGCCCATTAAAAAAAGATAAAGATTTTGAACGTGCAATTGGTAAGCATGTATACATAAAAACATATGAACCAATTGAAGGTGCAAAAGAATTTGAAGGCGAATTACAATCATTTGACGGAGAAACTGTCACATTATCTATTCGTATCAAAACACGCACAAAAACAGTGGTTTTACCATATGACAAAGTCGCTTTTGCTCGATTAGCGATTGTATTTTAATGTGTAGGGGCCAATATTAAAGGGGGATTATCCAACGATGAGCAGTGAGTTATTTGATGCCTTAGTCATTCTTGAAAAAGAGAAAGGCATTAGCAAAGATGTAATTATTGAAGCAATTGAAGCAGCGCTAATTTCTGCTTACAAACGCAACTTTAACCAAGCGCAAAACGTACGCGTTGATTTAAATTTAGAAAGAGGTTCAATGCGCGTGTTTGCTCGCAAAGATGTGGTTGATGAAGTATATGATCCACGCCTGGAAATTTCGGTTGAAGAAGCACAAACAATCAACCCTAACTTCCAGCTAGACGATGTGGTTGAAATCGAAGTAACGCCAAAAGACTTTGGACGCATCGCGGCTCAAACAGCAAAACAAGTTGTTACACAGCGTGTTCGTGAGGCGGAACGAGGCGTTATCTATTCGGAGTTCAGCGATCGCGAAGAAGATATTATGACAGGTATTGTTCAGCGTCAAGATTCTCGCTTCATTTATGTGAGCCTTGGCAAAATTGAAGCATTGCTTCCTCAAAGCGAGCAAATGCCAAATGAACAGTATAAACCTCATGATCGTATTAAAGTGTATATTACGAAAGTAGAAAAAACAACAAAAGGCCCACAAATCTATGTTTCACGTACGCACCCAGGTCTTTTAAAACGTCTTTTCGAAAAAGAAGTACCGGAAATCTATGACGGTACAGTTGAATTAAAATCAGTAGCTCGCGAAGCTGGAGACCGTTCAAAAATCTCTGTTCATTCTGAGTATGCTGAAGTAGATCCGGTCGGTTCTTGTGTTGGGCCAAAAGGTCAGCGCGTACAGGCTGTTGTAAATGAACTAAAAGGTGAAAAAATTGACATCGTTCGCTGGTCAAATGACCCAGTTGAATTTGTTGCCAATGCTTTAAGTCCATCTAAGGTAGTAGATGTGATTGTAGATGAAAATGAAAAAGCAACAACTGTTATCGTTCCTGACTATCAGCTGTCACTTGCAATTGGTAAACGTGGACAAAATGCACGTCTAGCTGCTAAGCTGACAGGCTGGAAAATTGATATTAAAAGTCAATCAGAAGCTGAACAAGAAGGTATGGTTGTAAAAAACAGCGATGATATGCTAGTAAGTCAACATGCATTTGATTCAGATGAAGATATGGAATAAGAGGTGAGCCAAGGTGAACAATCGTAAAAAAGTCCCGATGCGAAAATGTGTGGCCACTGGAGAAATGAAGCCTAAAAAAGAGCTAGTACGCGTTGTACGCTCAAAAGAAGGCGACGTTTCAGTTGATGTAACGGGTAAAAAGTCCGGGCGCGGAGCTTATGTAAGCAAGGATAAAGAAGCAATTTTATTGGCAAAAAAGAAAAATGTGCTTTCGACACATTTAGGCGCGTCAATAGATGAAGCGGTTTATGAAGAGTTGCTAGCGCTTGTAGAAAAGGAGAAACAGTCACGCTAATGAATGAACAATGGATCTCCTTTTTAGGGCTTGCAAACCGTGCACGCAAATTGATTTCTGGAGAAGAACTTGTGGTTAGAGAAGTTCGGAAACAAAAAGCAAAGTTAGTACTTTTAGCAAGCGATGCGTCTGAAAACACAAAGAAAAAAGTAACGGATAAATGTTCTTACTACAACGTTTCGGTTAAAATCGTTCCCGATCGCTATACGCTAGGTCAAGCGATTGGTAAAGATGCTCGAGTTGTAGTAGCCGTGATGGACGAGGGATTTGCTAAAAAGCTAGCAACGATGCTCGGTTAATTTTATGGGGGTGAAAGTATTGAATAAAAATACAAAATCAACAGCTAACAAAGGAAACAATAAAGGTAACAAAAAGCCACAGGCACAAAAGTCACAGGCACCAAAAGGTAGACCAGCTCCAGCAGCTGCAAAAGAGTTACCGGAAAAAGTAACGTTTGTCGGAAGCTTAACGGTTTCTGAGTTAGCAAAAGAATTAGGCAAAGAGCCTTCTGAAATTATTAAAAAACTATTTATGCTTGGTGTAATGGCAACAATTAACCAAGAGTTAGATAAAGATTCTATCGAACTAATTGCCGGAGAATACGGTGTAGAAGTTGAAGAAGAAGTAGTAGTAGATGACACTGCTTTTGAATCATTAGAAATCATTGATGACGAAAAAGACCTTCAAGTGCGTCCTCCAGTTGTTACAATCATGGGTCACGTTGACCACGGTAAAACGACGCTTCTTGACTCTATCCGTAACACAAAAGTAACGGCTGCAGAAGCAGGCGGTATCACGCAGCATATCGGTGCTTATCAAGTTGTGGTTGACGAAAAGAAAATTACATTCCTTGATACACCAGGACATGCTGCATTTACAACGATGCGTGCTCGCGGTGCGCAAGTAACGGATATTACAATCCTTGTTGTTGCAGCAGACGATGGTGTAATGCCTCAAACAATTGAAGCGATTAACCATGCAAAAGCGGCAGAAGTGCCAATTATTGTTGCGGTTAACAAAATGGATAAAGAAGCAGCAAATCCAGATCGCGTTATGCAAGAACTAATGGAGCACGGCCTTGTAGCTGAAGAGTGGGGCGGAGAAACAATCTTCTGTAAGCTTTCAGCCATTTCAGGTGAAGGGATCGATCAATTGCTTGAAATGATTTTACTTGTAAGTGAAGTAGAAGAGTTAAAAGCAAATCCTAACCGTCGTGCAGCAGGTACAGTTGTAGAAGCACAGCTAGATAAAGGCCGTGGGTCTGTAGCAACGCTTCTTGTTCAAACTGGTACACTACGCGTAGGTGATCCAATCGTAGTCGGAAATACGTTTGGCCGCGTTCGCGCAATGGTAAATGATATCGGCCGCCGAGTGAAGGAAGTAGGACCATCTACTCCGGTTGAGATTACTGGCTTAAACGAAGTTCCGTTAGCTGGAGATCGTTTCTTAGTGTTTGAAGATGAGAAAACAGCTCGTCAAATCGGAGAAGCTCGTGCTCAAAAGCAGCTTGAACAACAGCGTGGTGAAAAATCTCGCGTAAGCTTAGATGATTTATTTGAAAAAATTAAACAAGGTGAAATGAAAGACTTAAATCTTATCGTAAAAGCAGACGTACAAGGTTCTGTAGAAGCATTGGCTGCTGCTCTTCAAAAGATTGATGTAGAGGGTGTAAATGTTCGTATTATCCATACGGGTGTAGGTGCGATTACAGAATCTGATATCATTCTTGCAACTGCTTCTAACGCAATCGTTATCGGCTTTAACGTGCGTCCGGATGCTGGAGCAAAACGTACAGCTGACGTAGAAAACGTAGATATTCGTCTTCACCGCATTATTTATAAAGTAATTGAAGAAATTGAATCTGCGATGAAAGGAATGCTTGATCCTGAGTTTGCTGAAAAAATCATCGGTCAAGTGGAAGTACGTCAAACATTCAAAGTATCAAAAGTTGGTACAATCGCAGGAAGTTACGTAACAGACGGTAAAATTACACGTAACAGTGGAATTCGTTTAATCCGTGACGGAATTGTTATCTTTGAAGGTGAAGTAGATGTGCTAAAACGCTTTAAAGACGATGCAAAAGAAGTCGCTCAAGGATATGAGTGTGGTATTACAATTAAAAACTTCAATGATATTAAAGAAGGAGATATTATTGAAGCATATGTAATGGAGCAAATTGATCCTAAATGATTGGACTAGTGGAGTGTGAATGCTTAATTTACGATGCTGCTTCTCTTAAAGAAAAACGTGCCGTGCTTCAGCGCATCTTGATGCGCTTGAAGCAGCGGTTTAACGTATCAGTTTCAGAAACTGATTTTCAAGATGTGTGGCAACGAACAAAAATTAGCATTGTCGCAGTCTCATCTAGCCGTGTCACAACGGAACAAGAACTGCAAAAAGCGCTAAGCTTGATTGATTCTTTTCCAGAGATTGAACGTACCATTACAACTTTTGATTGGTTATAAAAGGGGTGACACAGATGAACATAAGAGCAACTAGAGTCGGAGAACAAATGAAAAAAGAGATGGGCGAGATTTTAAATCGTAAAATCAAGGATCCGCGCATCGGTTTTGTGACTGTAACAGATGTTCAAGTATCAGGCGATTTACAGCAAGCGAAAGTGTATATCTCTGTTTTAGGAGATGCTGAACAGCGTGAGAATACGTTAAAAGGCCTTGCGAAAGCAAAAGGATTTATCCGCTCAGAAATCGGTCAGCGCATTCGCTTACGTAAAACACCTGAAATTACGTTTGAGTTTGATGAATCAATTGATTATGGTAATCGAATTGAATCATTGCTTCATGAAATTAAAAAAGAAAGCGATGACCATCAAGAGAACGAATAAGATCAGTGAATGTAGAAACAAAAAAGGGTGTCTCAAAAGTGGTTTTTGCTTCTGAGACACCCTTTTTTAAATGAAAAGGAGATGAAGAATGAGTGGACGGTGTTTTAGTTTTACATAAACCAGCTGGCCTGACTTCGCACGACTGTGTGTTTAAAGTCCGAAAGCTGCTTCGCACTAAAAAAGTAGGGCATACAGGCACATTAGACCCAGACGTTACAGGGGTATTGCCTATTTGTATCGGTAGAGCTACCAAGATTGTAGAATATCTAACAGGAGCTACTAAAACCTATGAAGGAGAAGTTACACTCGGATTTTCTACAACAACAGAAGATTCTTCCGGAGAGGTTGTAGAAGAAAAGAAAGTAGAGGATTCTTTTTCACGTGCTCAAATCGAAGAAGTGCTGTCTTCGATGACAGGAGAACTTCAGCAAGTCCCTCCAATGTATTCAGCGGTAAAGGTCAAAGGTAAAAAACTATATGAATATGCAAGGCAAGGAATCGAGGTAGAGCGCCCTGTTAGAACTATTCATATCTATAGCTTTGAACTGCTGGATGATCGCTCTACATTTGAGGGAGAACAGATTTCCTTCAAATTCCGCGTAACGTGCAGCAAAGGTACATATGTGCGAACGCTTGCTGTGATGATTGGAGAAGCTCTTGGCTATCCATCTCATATGTCTTATTTGCAGCGAACGGGTTCCGGGCAGTTTTCACTGGAAGATTGTGTGACATTCGAAGATATTGAACGGGCGGTAGAAGAAGAAACGATCAATGAGAAACTGCATTCGATCGAAGAAGCTCTTAATCATTTGCCGAAACTTCAAATTAGTGATACATTAGCAGAGAAAGTGAAAAATGGCGCGGTATTGCCGTGTACGGAAGATGAAGAGTTAAAAAAAGAACCATTCTTTTTAATGATAAATTCTGCAGGCAAGTGCTTAGCAATTTATGCTCAGCACCCAACAAAAAAACATTTAATGAAGCCGGTTAAAGTGTTGGCAATCGACTAGACCGGTTAGAGAAAAGGTGAACTGTGTTTTGGAAACGATTGAAATTCGACATCCACACCACTTTCAACGAGAAGCTGTTCAACAATCAGTGTTAGCGCTTGGTTATTTTGATGGTGTGCATTTAGGGCATCAGCAAGTGATAAATTCAGCAAAACAGTTAGCGGATGAAAAAGGCATAGCTAGTGCTGTTATGACGTTTACTCCTCACCCTTCTGTGGTGCTTGGGCGCAATGTGCAGCACATTGATATGATCACACCACTTCAAGAAAAAAAGAAACTCATTGAGGAAATGGGAATTGACTTTTTATATATCGTTCATTTTGATAAACAGTTTGCAGCACTATTGCCTCAAGAGTTTGTTGATCAGTATATTATTGGCCTGAATGTGCAGCATGTGGTAGCTGGATTTGACTATACGTATGGAAAGTTAGGTAAAGGAACAATGGAAATACTACCATTTCATTCTCGATCAAAATTCACTCAAACAACAATTGATAAGTTAACAAATGGCGAAGAAAAAATTAGTTCAACGCTTATTCGCGAAAATTTAGCAAATGGAGACATGCATCGAGTAAAAGAGCTGCTTGGGCGCTATTATGAAGTGTCAGGTACAGTAACTCATGGAGAAAAGCGAGGCAGGCAAATAGGTTTTCCGACTGCTAACATCGCTTTAGACGATGAGTATTTACTTCCGCGCATCGGCGTGTATGCTGTTGAGCTTCAGCTCCACGGCAAGTGGTATGCAGGAGTATGCAACGTGGGCTACAAGCCGACTTTTCACGATAATTTAGAAAAGCCAACAATCGAAGTCCACTTATTATCATTTGACGAGCAAATCTACGATCAGCACGTAACGGTGAAATGGCACCGAATGATTCGTTCAGAAAAAAAGTTTAGCGGCATCGAAGAGCTTGTCGGTCAGATCTCAAAGGACAAGGAAGAAGCCCTTGCTTATTTTGAAGGAATTCAAAAGCATAAGAAATAAAAAAATATATATAAATAGTTGCTACGACTTGCTTTTTGTTCTAATAAGTAGTAACATAACACTTGTATGTAAAACAACCATTGCTTGGCATTACGATTCACCAACGTTTTGCTCGGTAACTGGGGTTTAATAATAAGGAGGTGAATAGGATGGCTATCACACAAGAGCGTAAAAATGAAATCATTAGTGAGTACAAAACTCATGCGAACGACACTGGTTCTCCAGAAGTTCAAATCGCTGTCCTAACAGAGCAAATTAACAATCTAAACGGTCACTTACGTACTCATAAAAAGGATCACCATTCACGTCGTGGTCTTTTAAAAATGGTAGGTCGACGTCGTAACTTACTTAACTACCTACGTAACAAAGACGTTACTCGTTATCGTGAGTTAATCAACAAACTTGGTTTACGTCGATAATAAGAAGAAAGCGGGAGCATTCCCGCTTTTTTAGTATGTACATTTAAGAAACATTAAAGATGCTACATAATGTGAAAAAAGCTATTGTTTTTGGATATTTCGTTTATAATAAAACTATCACATTTGATTACATACATATTTTATATGTAGAGAGGGGTACTCGTCGATATGGAACAAGAAAAACGAGTGTTCTCCGTAGATCTAGCTGGACGAAAGCTAGAAGTTGAAGTTGGCCAGTTGGCAAAACAAGCAAATGGCGCAGCATTAATCCGCTATGGAGACACAGTTGTATTAAGTACAGCAACGGCTTCAAAAGAGCCTAAAAATGTAGATTTCTTCCCGTTAACAGTAAACTATGAAGAGCGTTTATATGCAGTCGGTAAAATCCCAGGTGGATTCATTAAGCGTGAAGGCAGACCAAGTGAAAAAGCAATCTTGGCTAGCCGTTTAATCGACCGTCCGATTCGTCCTTTATTCGCAGATGGTTTCCGAAACGAAGTTCAAGTTGTCAGCGTTGTAATGAGCGTAGATCAAAACTGTTCTTCAGAAATCGCGGCAATGTTCGGTTCTTCATTAGCATTATCAGTATCTGATATTCCATTTGAAGGTCCTATTGCAGGCGTAATCGTAGGCCGTGTAGACAATGAATTTGTTGTAAACCCAACGGTAGATGAGCTTGAAAAAAGCGATATTCATCTGACGGTTGCTGGTACAAAAGACGCGATCAACATGGTTGAAGCAGGCGCTGATGAAGTACCGGAAGAAGTAATGTTAGAAGCAATTATGTTTGGACATGAGCAAATTAAAAAATTAATTGCGTTCCAAGAAGAAATTGTAGCAGCAGTAGGCAAAGAAAAAGTAGAAGTTGAGCTTTATACTGTTGATGCTGACCTTGAGCGTCAAGTTCGTGAAATTGCAGAAGGTGACATGAACCGTGCCGTTCAAGTTCAAGAAAAGCACGCGCGCGAAAATGCGATTAAAGAAGTGAAAAGCGCAGTAGCTGCAAAATTTGAAGAGCAAGATGTAGAAGAAGAAGTACTAAATCAAGTGAATGAAATTTTATCGAAGCTTGTTAAAAGTGAAGTGCGTCGCTTGATCACAGAAGAAAAAGTGCGTCCTGATGGCCGTAGTATTGATGAAATTCGTCCACTTTCTTCTGAAACAAACTTGCTTCCTCGTACACACGGATCTGGATTATTTACGCGTGGACAAACTCAAGCGCTTAGCATCTGTACATTAGGTGCACTTGGCGATGTGCAAATTTTAGATGGTTTAAGTGTAGAAGAATCTAAACGCTTCATGCATCACTATAACTTCCCTTCATTTAGTGTTGGTGAAACTAGACCGATGCGCGGACCGGGTCGTCGTGAAATTGGACATGGTGCGCTAGGTGAACGTGCACTTGAGCCGGTTATTCCAAATGAAAAAGATTTCCCTTATACAATTCGTCTTGTATCTGAAGTATTAGAGTCAAACGGTTCTACTTCACAAGCAAGTATTTGTGCAAGTACGCTTGCAATGATGGATGCTGGGGTTCCAATTAAAGCACCTGTAGCAGGGATTGCCATGGGTCTGATCAAATCAGGTGAACACTACTCGATTCTAACGGACATTCAAGGAATGGAAGATCACCTAGGAGATATGGACTTTAAAGTAGCAGGTACGGAAAATGGCGTAACTGCGCTTCAAATGGATATTAAAATTGACGGGTTATCTCGTGAAATTTTAGACGAAGCCCTTCAACAAGCAAAAAAAGGCCGTATGCAGATCTTAAATCATATGATGTCAACGATTGCTACGCCTCGTCAAGAGCTTTCTCAATATGCGCCTAAGATCCTTACAATGGCTATTAACCCTGATAAAATTCGTGATGTTATTGGACCAAGCGGCAAGCAAATCAATAAAATCATCGAAGAAACAGGCGTTAAAATTGATATCGAACAAGATGGTACAATCTTCATTTCTTCTATTGATCAGCCGATGAATGAAAAAGCGAAGAAAATTATTGAAGATCTTGTACGCGAAGTTGAAGTCGGCCAAATGTACTTAGGAAAAGTAAAACGAATTGAAAAATTCGGTGCATTTGTAGAAATCTTCAGCGGAAAAGATGGGCTTGTTCACATTTCAGAGCTTGCAGAAGAGCGTATTGGAAAAGTGGAAGACGTTGTATCGATTGGCGACGAGATTTTAGTTAAGGTTATGGAAATTGATAAACAAGGCCGCGTTAACTTATCTCGTAAAGCAATTTTAAAAGAACAAAAAGAAAAAGAAGAAAAAGCAAAAGAAACAAAATAATCTTCTTTTACTACTATATAGATATTGTGAAATCGTCCATACATGAAGAAAATCCATGTTTAGGGCGATTTTATCGTTTGTAGATGTTTGTTCTACCTTGTCCTCTTTATACATATTTTAAATGGTAAAGGGGGAAGGATAAGTGAAGAGAACCATTGTGCAATTTACAGCATTTCTATTTTTACTGGCAATTACATATAAATCTATTTATAATCCTTTTGCTGAAGCATATATAGAAGCACTTAAATCCGATGTACAACTTGTATCAGCTCAGCATGATGCGTTATATCAAAAGATTGAAGAAAAAGCAAAAGATTATGAAAAGCCAGCAGCGAATGCACGAATCGATCCCGTTTGGAAACGGGTTCCTGGCTATAACGGCATAAAAGTTGATCTTGCTGCTTCTTATAAAAATATGAAACCTGCGGGTAAATTTGATGAAAAAAAACTAGTGTACAAACAGGTTAGACCAAAGGTTCACTTGAGTGATTTACCGCAGGAACCTATCTACCGTGGACACGATGAAAAGCCTATGGTATCGTTTACAGTGAACGTAGCATGGGGGAACGAGTATTTGCCTAAAATGTTAGAAGTGCTAAAAAAGCACCATGCTAAAGCAACTTTCTTTTTAGAAGGAAAATGGGTTAAAAATAATCCAGATATGGCAAAAATGATTGTAGACGCAGGTCATGAAGTAGGAAACCACTCTTATTCTCATCCTGATATGGCCACTTTATCGGCTAGTCAAATCAATCAGCAGCTTAAAAAAACGAATGATATTATTACATCTACTACGGGACAAAAAGTAAAATGGTTTGCTCCGCCGAGCGGCAGTTTTCGCCCCGAAGTAGTAACGCTTGCTTCTCAGTTAAAAATGAGTACCATCATGTGGACGGTTGATACAATCGATTGGCAAAAGCCAAGTTCAGAAGTGTTAATTAATCGAGTAATGAAAAAGATTCACCCAGGGGCTATTGTACTGATGCACCCGACTGAATCAACGGCCGAATCGCTTGACCAATTGTTAACCGATATTGAACGCAAAGGCCTGAAAGTTAGCGATGTGTCAACAATGCTAGATGAAGAACGAATGATGAAAATACCTTCTTCTACTAAGAAGTAAGTGAGATAAGCAAAAGGGAGGCACTAGCTTGATAAAACGATATACGTGCAAAAATGGTGTAAGAATTGTATTGGAAAATATCCCAACTGTTCGATCTGTGGCCATTGGGGTGTGGATCGGAACGGGTTCTCGAAGTGAACACCCTGAAATTAATGGTGTATCACATTTTCTTGAACATATGTTTTTTAAAGGAACAAAAACAAGATCTGCTCGTGAAATTGCAGAAAGCTTCGACCGCATTGGGGGACAAGTAAATGCATTCACTTCTAAAGAATACACGTGCTACTATGCAAAAGTATTAGACGAACACGCAGATCAAGCGCTAGATGTGCTGGCGGATATGTTCTTTAATTCTTCATTTGATGAAGAGGAATTAGCTCGTGAAAAAAATGTTGTATATGAAGAAATTAAAATGTATGAAGATACACCTGATGATATTGTACATGATTTATTAGGAAAAGCCGTATATGGCAATCATCCATTAGGCTATCCAATTTTAGGAACGGAAGATACGTTAAAAACATTTAACGGTGATTCGCTTCGTCAGTATATGGAGCAAATGTATATTCCCGAAAACATTGTTATTTCAGTAGCTGGAAACATTGATGAAAGTTTTATTCAACAGGTGGAAAACTATTTTGGTACATATACGTCAAGTCATTCCGCTCATCAATATGTTCAGCCAGAGTTCCATACAAATCATATTGCGCGCAAAAAGGAAACAGAACAAGCTCATCTTTGCCTTGGCTTTAAAGGTTTGCCAATCGGCGGAGAAGATGTATATAGCTTAATTGTATTAAATAACGTGCTTGGCGGAAGTATGAGCAGTCGTTTGTTCCAAGAAGTCCGTGAACAGCGCGGCTTGGCTTATTCTGTTTTCTCTTATCATTCTTCTTATCGAGACAGCGGTCTTGTCACGATTTATGGGGGGACGGGAAGCCATCAGCTCGACGTATTATATGATACGGTTCAAGAAACGCTTTATGATCTGAAAGACAAAGGGATTACGGATAAAGAACTTTCTAACAGCAAAGAGCAGCTGAAAGGAAACTTAATGCTGAGTCTTGAAAGTACAAATAGCCGTATGAGCAGAAACGGAAAAAATGAGTTAATGCTAGGCTATCACCGCTCATTAGATGAGATTTTAGACCTTGTTAATGCCGTGACTAAAGATAGTGTAAATGGTCTTGCGCGAGATATTTTCAAAGATGAATTTGCTCTTTCATTAATAAGCCCGAGTGGAGATTTACCTAAAGGTTTTAAAGGAAATTAAACAGTAACAGTAAGGTTGGCTAAAATAATTGAGCCAGCCTTATTTTTTTGTCATTTTTTGTATGGTTGTTCAATAAATTAGATGAAAGGAGGGATTTTATGAGATTAAGCGAACTGAGTGGAAAAGAAATTGTAGATGTTAAGCGAGCAGAGCGTTTGGGTATTTTAGGGCAAACAGATCTTGAAATTAATGAACATACGGGACAAATTAATGCGCTTATTATTCCATCTGTGAAGTGGTTTGGGTTTCGAAAGCAAGGAGATGAAGTGCGAGTGCCGTGGGGGAATATCGAGAAAATTGGTACAGATATGGTGATTGTAAATGTCCATCAGCTAGAAGACATAAACAATGAGTCAACAAAATAAGAAACGAGATGCTTACTGCATCTCGTTTCTTTTATTTTCAGGGATAAAGATTCACCGATTCCTGTGTGTTTACATAGTATGTTGGAGAAAAGCAATAGGCATTCTAGGGCGTAATGATAGCACTTTACATCTCGATGGTTTAAGCGAAAGATACATCTATTTAATGTTAAAGAAGGTGAAAATGAAACATGTTAACGGATTTGCACATAGCTGTAATTGGCGGTGATGCTAGGCAGCTTGAAGTCATTCGAAAATTAATTCAATTAGATGCAAAAACCTCTCTTATTGGTTTTGATCAGCTAGATCATGGTTTTACAGGTGCGACGAAATATCAGATAGAGGAGCTGGATTTTTCAGATGTTGACGCCATCATCCTTCCAGTGCCTGGAACAAATCACGAAGGGCAAGTAGATACTATTTTTTCAAATGAAAAAGTAGTGCTGACTGAAGAAATACTTAAAAAAACGCCTGAGCACTGCATTATTTATTCTGGTATTAGCAATGGGTATTTAAACGAATTAGTCAAAACGACAAACCGTAAACTCGTTCAGCTATTTGAGCGTGATGATGTAGCAATTTATAACTCTATTCCTACTGTTGAAGGTACCATCATGCTTGTTATTCAACATACAGATTTTACTATTCACGGTTCAAATATTTCTGTCCTAGGTTTAGGAAGAGTAGGAATGAGCGTGGCGAGGTCCTTTGCTGCACTGGGTGCCAATGTAAAAGTAGGAGCTAGAAAATCTGAACATTTAGCACGTATTGCTGAAATGGGTTTGCAACCTTTCTATCTTTCTGAACTCGATAAAGAAATTGCTGATAGTGATATATGTATTAACACCATTCCATACCCCATCTTAACGGCTAAGACATTATCTAATGTCCCGACCCATGCGCTCATTATTGATTTAGCTTCAAAGCCTGGAGGAACCGATTTCCGCTATGCAGAAAAACGGGGAATTAAAGCTATTTTAGCACCTGGTCTTCCAGGAATTGTGGCTCCAAAAACAGCAGGTCAGATTGTCGCTAATGTATTAGTGAATTTATTAAAAGACGCTGCGGATGCGAGAGAGGAGAAAAAATAATGTCATTAAAAGGTAAAAGAATAGGGTTTGGCTTAACCGGATCTCACTGTACGTATGATGCGGTTATGCCGGAAATTGAAAAGCTTGTTAATTTGGGAGCAGAAGTGTTACCGGTTGTTTCTTACACTGTACAATCCACAAATACTCGTTTTGGAGATGGAGAAGACTGGGTGAAGAAAATTGAGGAATTAACAGGTCACGCCGTCATCAATACAATTGTAAAAGCAGAGCCTTTAGGACCAAAAATTCCGCTTGATTGTATGGTGGTTGCCCCGATCACTGGGAATACGATGAGTAAGTTTGCAAATGCAATGACTGAATCTCCGGTACTCATGGCAGCTAAAGCAACGCTTCGTAATAATAAGCCGGTGGTACTGGGAATTTCGACTAATGACGCACTAGGGCTAAATGGTGTAAACTTAATGAGGCTAATGGCGACTAAAAATATTTATTTTATTCCATTTGGTCAAGATGACCCGGTGCTTAAGCCAAATTCAATGGTAGCGCGTATGACGATGTTATCAGACACGGTGTACGCAGCGCTTGAAGATAAACAGATTCAGCCTGTTATTGTCGAAAGGTTCCGCGACGGTCAAGAGTCATAGGACATATATGCCTCTTGCTGTTGCATGAATCTATTCAATACTGCGGCTGTAAGAGAACTCTCAATCTCAAAGAAGAGAAGATTTTAAAAATCTTCTCTTCTTTGACGCAATGAAGCATAATAATATGTTAAAATAGTCAGTATATGCAGATAAATGTTGAGTAGTTGAAAATTGTTGGAGGCGGTATTAAAATGACAAGAGAATTACATGTAGCAGTAGTAGGAGCAACAGGTGCAGTAGGACAACAAATGATTAAAACCCTACAGGAGCGTAATTTTCCAGTTGGTAAATTAACGTTATTATCTTCAGCTCGTTCAGCTGGTAAAAAAGTGTTGTTTAACGGAGAAGAAGTTGTTGTGCAAGAAGCAACTCCGGATAGCTTTGAAGGCGTAGACATTGCTTTATTCAGTGCAGGCGGGAGCATTTCAAAAGCACTTGCACCAGAGGCAGTAAAACGCGGAGCAATCGTTGTAGACAACACAAGCGCTTATCGAATGGATGAAAATGTCCCGTTAGTTGTGCCGGAAGTGAATGAAGACGCATTACACGCACATAACGGAATTATTGCTAATCCAAACTGCTCTACAATTCAAATGGTTGCAGCATTACAGCCATTGCGCGAAACATACGGCTTATCTAAAGTGCTAGTATCAACGTATCAAGCCGTTTCTGGAGCAGGAGCTGCTGCAATTAATGAATTAAAAGAACAAGCTAAAGCTATTTTAGAAGAAAAAGAGTTTACACCGGAAATTTTACCGGTTGGTGGAGATAAAAAACATTATCAAATTGCTTTTAATGCCATTCCGCAAATTGATAAATTTCAAGATAACGGTTTTACATTTGAAGAAATGAAAATGATTAATGAAACGAAGAAAATTATGAGCATGCCTGAATTGCCAGTAGCTGCTACTTGTGTTCGTCTACCGGTTGTAACAGGTCATTCAGAGTCAGTGTACATTGAAATTGAAAAAGACGGTGTAACGGTAGCTGATGTGAAAAATTTATTGGCTGATGCACCTGGTATCGTATTGCAAGATGATCCAGAAAATCAAGTATATCCAATGCCAGCAGATTGTGTAGGTAAACGAGATGTGTTTGTCGGCCGTATTCGTAAAGATTTAGATCGCGATAACGGTTTCCATATGTGGATCGTTTCTGATAACTTGTTAAAAGGTGCAGCTTGGAATTCTGTACAAATTGCAGAATCACTTATTAAGCTTAGCTTAGTAAAATAAGCGCAACCAGAGTGTCTCGGAACATGATGAGGTGTAAGTATGAAAATAATCGTCCAAAAATTTGGAGGAACTTCCGTTCGTAACGAAGAAGGAAGAGCGAGAGCAATCTATCATTTAAATAATGCATTAAGTGAGGGTTACAAAGTAGTCGTTGTCGTATCGGCAATGGGACGAAAAGGTGAGCCGTATGCAACAGATACATTGCTTTCACTTGTTGATGGAAATAAAGCGTCACTTAACAAACGTGAGCTTGATATGCTTATGGCATGCGGAGAGTTAATTTCATCGGTTGTATTTACGAATTTATTAAACGAAAATGGTATTAAAGCTACAGCATTAAACGGTGCACAGGCCGGGTTTGTGACGAATGATGATTTTACCAATGCCAAGATACTGGAAATGAAATGCGACCGTTTGTTAAAAGAATTAGAAGAATATGATGTCGTTGTTGTAACAGGCTTTCAAGGGGCAACTACTGAAGGTGATACAACAACGCTTGGACGCGGAGGCAGCGATACATCTGCTTCAGCTTTAGGTGCAGCCCTTATGGCTGATTACATTGACATTTTCACAGATGTAGAAGGTGTGATGACAGCGGACCCGCGTATTGTAGAAGATGCAAGGCCGCTATCCGTTGTCACATATAACGAAATATGCAACATGGCTTATCAAGGTGCAAAAGTAGTTCACCCACGTGCCGTAGAGATTGCCATGCAGGCAAAAGTACCGATGCGCGTCCGTTCCACGTATGCTGATTCAGCAGGTACGCTCGTTACATCTCAAGGTGAAGCACAGCAGCGTGGAAGCGATGTGCAAGAACGCCTTGTAACAGGCATCGCGCACGTATCCAACGTCACTCAAATTAAAGTTTTTAGTAAAGAAGGCCATTATGATACGCAAGCAGAAGTATTCAAAGCAATGGCACAAGAAAAAATCAGCGTAGATTTTATCAATATTTCACCGAAGGGTGTTGTATATACGGTAACAGATGAAGCAACTGACAAAGCGATTGATGTGCTTCATGCGCTGGGGTATGAGCCGGCTGTTATTCGCAACTGTGCCAAAGTGTCAACGGTTGGAGCAGGAATTGCAGGGGTGCCTGGTGTTACATCTAAAATTGTTACAGCCCTTTCTAGCGAAGGTATTCAGATTTTACAATCTGCTGACAGCCATACGACGATTTGGGTGCTTGTAAAAGAAGAGGATTTAAAGAAAGCCGTTAATGCTCTTCATGGTGCCTTTGACTTGTCAAAAGCACCGCAAAAGAGATAAACTACATGTTCCGTTAGCTATAAGCTAACGGTTCATTACATGAATAGGGATAATGCAATTTCAAGGAGTGAAAACATGATTGATTTTGGGAAAGTCGCAACAGCGATGGTAACGCCTTTTGATCATAAAGGAAATATTGATTTTGAAAAAACAACGCAGCTTATTAACTATTTAATCAGCAACGGTTCGGATGCGTTGGTTATTGCAGGAACAACGGGTGAATCTCCTACGCTTTCAACAGAAGAAAAGCTGGCGCTGTTCCGCCACTCAGTAAAGGTAGTAGATGGCCGTGTACCTGTTGTGGCTGGTACAGGAAGCAACAATACGTATGCATCAATTGAATTAACGAAAAAGGCAGAAGAAATCGGCGTAGATGCGATTATGATTGTAGCACCTTATTACAACAAGCCGAATCAGGAAGGCTTATATCAGCACTTTAAAACAATTGCTGAAAGTACAGAGCTGCCTGTCATGTTATACAATATTCCAGGGCGATCCGTGATCAATATGTCTGTTGATACAATTGTACGCCTAGCCGAATTGCCAAATGTTGTAGCGTTAAAAGATGCAAGCGGAGACCTTGATGCAATGACAGCTATTATCGCACAAACAAGCGATGATTTTGCTTTATACAGCGGTGATGATGGCTTAACACTACCGGTATTAGCAATTGGAGGAACTGGTATTATTTCTGTTGCCTCTCACATTATTGGGAATGAAATGCAAGAGATGGTTAAGCTTTATGAGTCAGGAAATCCGAAGGAAGCAGCAAAAATTCATCAGCGTATTGTACCTGTTATGAAATCTCTTTTTGCAGCTCCAAGTCCAACGCCTGTTAAAACGGCTTTACAGCTAAAAGGATTAGACGTAGGATCGGTACGATTACCTTTAGTTCCGTTAACAGAAGAAGAACGCCAAACGTTAGTCAGCACATTAAATACGCTATAAGCTATAAGTATGTTTTTTAAACGTCTCTTCATTGACCGTATATACGAGTCGATGAAGGGACGTTTTTTTCTTATAAGATAATAGAAGAGCAGATGACGGAAATAGACGAATGAAATTTCTTGTATTCCAATTCTTACTTCAGTTATAATGTAAGCAAATGAAATTGTACGGGTGAAAGTAAGTAGGAGGAGCTTATGGTACTAGAAAAGACAGAAAATATTAAAATTTCAGCCTTGGGTGGAGTCGGAGAACTTGGAAAAAACATGTATGTGGTGGAAATCAATGAAAACATATATGTGTTAGATGCAGGATCAAAGTTTCCGGGAGGGGAAATGTTAGGAATTGATATTGTCATTCCGGACATTACATATTTAGTAGAAAATCAGCAGAACGTAAAAGGCATATTTGTTACTCATGGACACGAAGAACAAATTGGCGCTATTCCCTTTATACTTCAAAAATTGGATGTGCCTGTATATGGTACAGAATTAACGCTAGCACTTATCAAAGAAAAGTTAAAAGAATATGGAATTAAAAAATATGAAGCTTTACATCCTATCACTTCGTCAACGGTTTTATCGTTTGAAGGAGTGGATATTTCATTTTTTAGAACGCAGCACAGCATCCAAGATTCAGTCGGTATTTGTTTACAAACAAATCAAGGGGCGATTGTATATACAGGTGATTTTAAATTTGATCAAAATTCAGTCAGCATTCAAAGCGCTGATATTGGAAAAATGGCTGCCATTGGGGAACAAGGCGTCCTGTGTTTGCTTTCAGACAGTACAAATGCGGATAAGCCAGGCTATACAGTTTCTGAAGCCGTCATTGGACAAAATATTACCGACGCTTTTTATAAAAGCAAAGGTCGAATCATTGTTGCTGCATACAGTTCCAATCTGCACCGTATTCAGCAAATCATTCATGCCGCATATCAGCACGGCCGTAACCTGATCGTTATGGAAAAAAGTATGCTGAAAATCATTGATATTGCAGCAAAACTTGGACATTTGCAGCTGCCTGAGGATTTAATTGTTCCTGTACAAAAGCTAAAAGATCTTCCAGAACATGAAACGGTTATTTTAACAACAGGTCATCACGGAGAGCCGATTTTAGGTCTTACTCGAATGGCTAAACAGTCCCATAAATTTATTCAAATCAAACAAGATGATACGGTCCTGCTGGCTGCTACACCTGTGGCGGGGCACGAAACGACCTTTTCAAAAACAATTGACGTCATCTTTCGTTTAGGAGCAAGCGTAGTGTTTGCTCAGAAGAAAGTGCAGGCTTCCGGACACGGCAGTCAAGAAGAATTAAAATTTATGATTAACTTAACAAAGCCGAAATATGTCATGCCTGTGAATGGAGAGTATCGAAAACAAAAAGCTTATGCAAAGCTGGCCGGTCAATTAGGAATATCAGAAGATCATATTTGTTTGCTTGAAAAAGGTGAGCGAGTTGAATTTAAAGATGCTCGCATGTACCCTAGCGGTTCTATTCAAGCGGGAAATACGCTCATTGATGGACTAGGCGTCGGTGATATTGGAAATATCGTTCTGAGAGATCGCAGGCTGCTGTCACAGGACGGAATCTTAACGGTGGTAGTTACGATTAATAAACGCCAAAAAACGGTAGTAGCGGGGCCGGAAATCATCTCCCGCGGATTCGTCTATGTAAGAGAATCAGAAAAGCTTTTAGAAGAAGCAACGAAGATTGTTCAGCAAATTTTAGAAAAGTGTATGGAAGACAAAGTGATCGAGTGGTCTTCATTAAAATTAAAAATGAGAGAAAGTTTAAATCAATTTTTATATGAAAAAACCCGTCGTAAACCGATGATTTTACCGATTATCATGGAAATCTAATGTGAAGCCTTCCCGCTGGGAAGGCTTTTTATTTGCAGCTGATGCGGATGTAATAACTATGAGAAGTTCATACTACTACTATCAATAAGTGAAAGGAGCTAGAATATGTTTGAAAATAACGAAAGATTACATTCTGATGAAGCGCCTCAGCAGCCTAATAAAAATGAAGAAAGCAAGGGCGGAATATTAGATAAAATTCAACAACTAGGACAGACCAACGTGGCTCAGCTTCCTCAGGATTCTAATATTCACTGTTTAACGATTGTAGGACAAATCGAAGGGCACATGCAGCTGCCTCCTCAAAACAAAACGACAAAATATGAGCATGTCATCCCGCAAATTGTGGCGATCGAACAAAATCCAAAAATTGAAGGATTGCTTATTATCTTGAATACAGTAGGTGGAGATGTAGAAGCGGGTCTTGCAATTGCTGAAATGATCGCTTCGTTATCCAAGCCTTCTGTGTCTATTGTGTTAGGAGGCGGACATTCAATCGGTGTTCCAATTGCGGTTTCAACTGATTATTCGTATATTGCCGGTACAGCGACCATGACCATTCATCCTATTCGCTTAACGGGTCTTGTTATTGGTGTACCGCAAACATTTGAATACTTAGATAAAATGCAAGAGCGCGTGATTAACTTTGTGAGAGAACACTCTCATATTTCAGAAGAAAAGTTTAAAGAACTTATGTTTTCAAAAGGGAACTTAACGCGTGATATCGGGACAAATGTAGTTGGCGGAGATGCTGTTTCATACGGGTTAATTAATGAAGTAGGCGGAGTTGCTCAAGCGATCAAAAAATTGAATGAACTGATTGAGCAAGGACGTCAGAATGAGGAGCAGCTGCTGCAATGATTTTGTATACAATGATGCCGCAAGAACTGATCTTTCAGCAGTCTTATCATCAAGAACAATCTCAGCCAAAGCTTATTAACCATAATGGAATCCCGGTTATTGTTGAAGAAAATGAACAAAAGCAACAGCAAATTGTGAGGATTTTAAGCACGAATCCTCAAGATTATTTGAATGAAAATTATTATCCTGGTCAAATTTTGTCGTAAGGATTTCAGTATAATTATGGTGAATATGGTATAATGAATATGACGAAGAAGGCAGCCGCTGTATTGGCTGCTTTTTTATTCAACTGATAAAAGAAACAAAATCAACATAGAGTGTTGGACGTTGATTGGAGTGGAAAAATGGCAAAGAAAAAACGAAGAGGTCAAATAAAAAAGGATGAATGGAAACGCATATTGCGCTTTGAGCTTATTGGCTTATTTTTATTAGCATTAACGTTAATTGCCATGGCAGGACTTGGTGCTGTAGGACAGGCCCTTGTACTAGTGGTCCGCTTATTTATTGGCGAATGGTATATGCTGTGTTTAATCGGAATGGCTATTCTATCTGTTTATATTATTTGGAAAAGAGAAATGCCTCCTTTAGTGACGCGGCAGCTTATCGGTACATATCTCATTATTTTATCTATTTTACTGTTTAGTCATGTTACGTTATTTGAAAATTTATCAAAAAACGGAACGTTTACAGATCCGTCTGTCATTATGAACACGTGGGATTTGTATATGCTCGAAGCAACGGGCCAATCGAATCACAGTGATTTAGGCGGAGGGATGATAGGAGCTATTATGTTTGCCATGTTCTACTATCTATTTGATAGCTTAGGAACAGAACTTATCGCTGCCTTGCTTATTGTGATTGGGGTACTGCTTATTACCGGACGTTCGCTTCACGAAACGGTATTAAAACTTTTGTCACCTCTAGTGAATTTTTTAACAACGGAGTTAAAAGAAGGCTGGCAAGATATTCAGACGTGGAAACATAAGAAGAAAAAAGCTCCTAAAACAACAAAAAAGAGAAGACAAGAAAAAGCTGTGCAAGAACCTGAAGAAAGCATGGACATAGAAGTAGAAGCACCTTCGCCTCCAATTATTGAACACTTTGACTACGGAGAGGAAGAGTCTAGTCAATCTCCTGCTGCTCCTATAGCTCCAGCGCCGCCGGTTATGGAATCGAAGCCTGTAGCTGCTGCACCGCAACAGCCAAAGCCGCAAAAGGAACAGGAAGAAGAAAAAGCTCCTATGATTACATTTACTGAAACGGAAAATAAAGAGTATGAGCTTCCTCCTATCAAGCTATTAACGATGCCAAAGAAAAGCAACCAGGCAAAAGAGCATAAAAACATTTATAAAAATGCCGAAAAACTTGAAAAAACGTTTCAAAGTTTCGGCGTAAAAGCAAAAGTGGCAAAAGTTCACCTTGGACCAGCTGTTACAAAATATGAAGTATATCCTGATGTAGGAGTAAAAGTAAGTAAGATTGTCAATTTAAGTGATGATCTAGCACTTGCATTAGCTGCCAAAGATATTCGGATTGAAGCTCCAATTCCCGGGAAATCAGCGGTAGGAATTGAAGTGCCGAACGAAGAAGTAGCGATGGTTTCACTTAGAGAAGTACTTGAAGCAACTGAAAATAACCGACCGGATAAAAAGCTATTAGTTGGTTTAGGAAGAGATATTTCAGGCGAAGCTGTGCTAGCAGAGCTTAATAAAATGCCTCATATGCTTGTAGCAGGGGCAACAGGAAGCGGAAAAAGTGTGTGTATCAACGGTATTATTATTAGTATTTTAATGAGGACAAAGCCTCATGAAGTAAAATTAATGATGATTGACCCTAAAATGGTTGAGCTCAATATGTACAATGGTATTCCGCATTTATTGGCTCCTGTTGTAACGGATCCGAAAAAAGCTTCTCAAGCCTTAAAGAAAGTTGTAAGTGAGATGGAGCGACGTTATGAGTTGTTTTCACACAGCGGAACGAGAAACATTGAAGGATATAACGATTTAGTAAAACGTATGAATGATGATGGAGACGCCGATGCAAAACAGCCGACTCTTCCTTATATTGTGGTGATTGTCGATGAGTTGGCTGACTTGATGATGGTTGCTTCATCTGACGTCGAAGATTCGATCACACGTCTTGCTCAAATGGCTCGTGCTGCCGGCATTCATTTGATTATTGCTACACAGCGACCATCAGTAGATGTTATTACTGGGGTTATTAAAGCAAACATTCCTTCCCGAATCGCTTTTAGTGTATCTTCACAAACTGACTCTCGTACGATCTTAGATATGGGAGGAGCTGAGAAGCTTCTAGGAAGAGGAGATATGCTGTTCATGCCTGTTGGAGCTTCAAAACCTGTGCGTGTGCAAGGTGCCTTTTTATCAGATGAAGAAGTAGAAGAGATTGTTGATTTTGTAATTGCACAGCAAAAAGCGCAGTATCAAGAAGAAATGATTCCAACCGATGCTCCTGAACAAGTTGATGATTTTGCAGATGAGCTATATGACGAAGCGGTACAGCTTGTAGCAGAAATGCAAACAGCTTCTGTTTCTATGCTGCAGCGACGCTTTCGAATTGGCTATAACCGGGCTGCGCGCTTAATCGATGCAATGGAAGAGCGTGGAGTGGTGGGACCTTATGAAGGAAGTAAGCCGCGTTCCGTCCTGATTTCTCAGCAGAATGAGGATGTTGGATCTTAATAATGTTACTAGAAAAGATGACTTGCATATGTGCAAGTCATCTTTTTTATGAAACGACAGAGAGGAAGAATAGTATCATACAAAAATATGTCATGCTAAATAAATGAAATAAAAACGAATATTAAAAAATTTAATGACTAAAATGTTTGGTTTTTATCTAATATTAGAAGAAAAGCAGGTTGTTAGGTATGCTGACATTAAAAAATAACAAAAATTCATTTTTTTAAAAAAATAATAATAATTTTAATAAAAAATTAATATAACCTATTTATTTATCTGTCGAAAAATGATATATTATTTTCGATTAAGTAGTCGAACATCAGAGGTCTGATGACTTTTTAATATGGAGGAAGAGTGATGTCTATACGTGCGGATAATCGGCACTTGTATTTACAAGTGATTGATAAAATTAAACAAAATATAGAAAAAGGAATTTTTAAAGAAAAGGAAAGACTCCCTTCAGAGTTTGATTTATCAAAGCAGCTAGGGGTTAGCCGCGCAACGCTACGTGAGGCACTTCGCATATTAGAAGAAGAGAATATTATTGTTCGCAGACACGGCGTGGGAACATTTGTCAACACGAAGCCTACTTTTTTGTCAGGGATTGAGCAATTAAATAGTATAACACATATGATTGAACAAGCCGGTATGAAGGCTGGAACAATCTTCTTATCTTCTCAAATACAAGAGTTGTCTGAAAATGATTTAACACGTTTTGCTTGCGGGGAAGACGAACAGATTTTATTTGTTGAACGGGTGAGAACGGCAAACGGAGAGCCGGTTGTATATTGCATGGACAAGGTTCCTCAAAAAATATTGCCTGAAAATTTCGAATATAAACAAGAGTCTTTGCTAGAAATTCTTGAAAAACAAGCAGGAAAACATATTTCATACGCAGTGGCAAACATTGAGCCTCTAGGCTATCATGAAAAAGTTTCTCCTATTTTACAATGCGAACCAGAAACCGCTTTGCTTGTGCTGAAACAAATGCATTATGACCAGCATGATGAACCCATTTTATATTCCATCAATTATTTTAAAGCAGATCAATTTAGTTTCCAAGTATTGCGTAAACGCGTCTAGTTTTTTTGTGGTTAAATGTCAGAAAATTTATAACTGTTTAACATTGTCCTTTTAAGGAGGTGTCAAATGTAGGTCACAAGGACGAAATAGAAAATTGGCTTTATACTTTTAAAACTATTCAGGGGGTTAAAACATGTTAAAACGTAAAACGGGACTTGCATTATCACTAGTATTAGCGGCAGGAACACTTTTAAGCGCGTGTGGCTCAGACGACGCAGGTAAGAGCGGCGGAGATAAAAAAGCGGCGGATTTTAAAGTGGGAATGGTAACAGATACGGGCGGGGTAGATGATAAATCGTTTAACCAATCTGCTTGGGAAGGTCTGACAAAGTTTGGGAAAGATAACGGACTTGATGAAGGGACTGGATATAAGTATTTGCAGTCTACAAAAGCATCTGAATACGAGAGCAATCTTTCTAAATTTGCTGAGAGTGGCTACAACTTGACGTATGGAATTGGCTTTTTATTAAAAGAAGATATTAAAAAAGCAGCAAAGCAGTATCCAGATGCTAACTTTGCATTAGTAGACGATACGCTAAAGTCAGAGAACTTAGATAACGTGGCAAGCATTCTATTTAAAGAAGAGCAAGGCTCTTTCTTAGTAGGTGTAGTGGCAGCTAAACAAACGAAAACGAACAAAATCGGCTTTATCGGAGGCGTTGAATCTCCATTAATCAAGAAGTTTGAAAACGGATTTAAAGCAGGTGTTAAATCTGTAAACCCAGATGCTGAAGTTATCTCTCAATACGCAGAAAGTTTTAACTCTCCAGAAAAAGGTTCAGCTATTGCTTCTACCATTTACAGCAAAGGCGCTGATATTATTTATCAAGCGGCTGGCGGTACTGGAAACGGCGTATTTACAGAAGCTAAAAACCGTTCAAAAGGCGGGAAAGACAAAAAGGTTTGGGTAATTGGAGTTGACCGCGATCAGCATGAAGAAGGTATGCCTGAAAACGTAACGTTAACTTCGATGGTTAAACGCGTTGACTTGGCTGTAGAAGATGTTGCCAAAAAAGCAATGGACGACAAATTCCCAGGTGGTAAAGAAGTTGTGTTTGGCTTAAAAGAAGACGGAGTAGGAATTGCTCCATCACAAGATAATGTAAGCAAAGATGCGTTAAAAGCAGTTGATGAGTATAAGCAAAAAATTCTAGACGGTGACATTACAGTGCCTCAAACGGATAAAGAATTTAAAGAGTTTGAAAAAACGCTTAAAAAATAAGTTGACGTCTGTTAAGCAATGATTATATGAGTATAAAAGGCTAGTGAAAACTAGCCTTTTTCATAGCCAAAAAACGGAAGACAGAATCCTGTAGCAGGCAGGAATAGGGAGTGAAAGCAGTGGAATATGTTATTGAAATGCTAGATATTCGCAAAGAGTTTCCCGGTATTGTCGCTAATGACAATATTACACTCCAAGTGAAAAAGGGAGAAATTCATGCTTTGTTAGGAGAAAATGGTGCAGGTAAGTCAACGCTGATGAACGTTTTATTTGGACTTTATCAGCCTGAAAAAGGGCAGATTCGTGTAAACGGCCAAGAAGTCAAAATAACGGACCCTAACGTAGCGAATGACTTAGGAATTGGGATGGTTCATCAGCATTTTATGCTCGTTCAAAACTTTACAGTAACAGAAAATATTATTCTTGGAAACGAACCGACGCGCACGGGGAAAATCAATATTAAAAAAGCAGCTCAAGATATTCAAGAGCTTTCAAATCAATATGGATTATCGGTAGATCCATATGCGAAGATTCAAGATATCTCAGTTGGCATGCAGCAGCGAGTGGAAATTTTAAAGACGCTTTACAGAGGAGCCGACATTCTTATTTTTGATGAACCTACTGCCGCCTTAACACCTCAGGAAATTACGGAATTAATTCAAATTATGAAAAAATTAATTCAAGAAGGAAAGTCGATTATTTTAATTACGCATAAATTAAAAGAAATTATGTCAGTATGTGACCGCTGTACAATTATTCGAAAAGGTGTCGGGGTTGGCACGGTAAATGTGCAAGAGACCAACCCTGATGAACTTGCTGCTTTAATGGTAGGAAGAGAAGTGCATTTTAAAACTGAAAAGAAAACAGCGACTCCAAAAGAAGCTGTGTTAACAATAAAAGAATTAGTAGTAGAAGACAGCCGAGGAGTAGAGGCTGTAAGTTCACTTGATCTAAGCGTTCGGGCAGGCGAAATTGTAGGCATCGCGGGTGTAGATGGGAATGGTCAAACAGAGCTGATTGAAGCAATTACGGGTCTGAGAAAAATAAAGTCGGGCTCGATCACATTAAAAAATCAAGAATTGTCTACGTTATCCACTCGTAAAATTACGGAGTCAGGAATAGGACATATTCCGCAGGATCGTCATAAGCACGGACTGGTATTAGATTATACAATAGGTGAAAATATTGGCCTTCAAACGTATTATCAAAAGCCGATGTCTAAATCAGGTATTTTAAATTATAAAGAGATGTATAAAAAGGCAAAAGAACTAATTGCAGAATATGATGTGCGAACGCCTAGTGAATATACACAAGCGCGATCGCTATCGGGGGGGAATCAGCAAAAAGCCATTATTGCCCGTGAAGTAGACCGCAGTCCGGAGCTATTAATTGCAGCTCAGCCAACGAGGGGGCTGGACGTAGGGGCCATTGAATTTATTCATAAGAAACTGATCGAAGAACGAGATAAAGGACGAGCAGTGCTGCTTGTTTCGCTAGAACTGGATGAAGTAATAAATTTAAGCGATCGCATTGCGGTTATTTATGAAGGGAAAATAGTCGACATTGTAGATCCAAAAGAAACGAATGAACAAGAGTTAGGCTTATTAATGGCAGGCGGTACGCGTGAGAAAGCGGGTGGAACAGCATGAATAAACTTGTGAAAAATGAACGTGTAATGATGATTTTGATCCCTGTTGTATCGGCCATATTAGGACTCATTGCCGGAGCGGTTATTATGTTACTAGGCGGCTATGATCCAATGCTTGGCTATCAATCTCTTTTTGACGGGATGTTTGGAACGCCAAAAGCCATTGGAGAAACGATTCGTGCCATGACTCCTCTTGCTCTGGCTGGTATCGCGGTTGCGTTTGCTTATAAAACCGGTCTCTTTAACATTGGAGTAGAAGGACAGCTTTTAGTTGGCTGGTTGGCTTCAGTATGGGTTGGGTATGCGTTTGATTTACCAGCAGTCATTCATATTCCTTTAGCTGTATTAGCAGCAGCTGCAGCTGGAGCAGTTTGGGCGTTTATTCCAGGATTTTTAAAAGCAAAATTTCATGTTCATGAAGTAATTGTTTCCATTATGATGAACTATATTGCCCTTTATACAACGAGCAGCTTAATCCGTACGTATTTATATGCGGGTAATGAAAAATCGTATGATATTAAGGAATCGGCATCTTTAGCATCAAGCTTTTTAGCACAGTTAACCGATAACTCCCGCCTTCATTACGGCATTCTTATTACCATCGCTGCAGCCATCGTAATGTGGTTTATTTTGAATAAAACAGCTAAGGGCTTCGAGCTAAGAGCTGTTGGTTTTAATCAACATGCTTCACAGTATGCAGGAATAAATGTAGGCCGAAACATTGTGTTATCCATGGCGATTTCAGGCGCTTTTGCCGGGCTTGCCGGGGCAATGGAAGGGCTTGGAACATTTCAGTATATGGGCACATTCACTGCGTTTACGGGTACGGGGTTTGACGGTATCGCCGTAGCTCTTTTAGGAGCTAACAGCGCAATTGGAATTTTATTAGCTTCATTCTTTTTCGGAGGATTGCAAACTGCGGCTCCTCAAATGAACTTTATGACAGGCGTACCGTCTGAATTAATTCAAATTGTCATTGCGCTTATTATCTTTTTTGTTGCATCTAGTTATTTAATTCGCTGGGTGCTTGGCCGTGCAGGCAAGGGGGGAGCAAAATGAACTTCTTAGAGGTGTTAGCCATTATTATTCCAGCGGCGCTTTATTCAGCTGCACCGCTTATCTTTACCGCGCTCGGAGGGATATTTAGTGAACGTTCCGGGGTCGTGAACATCGGATTAGAAGGGCTGATGATGTTTGGCGCGTTCACAGGTATTGTTTCAACCCTTTTACTTCAGGATTCATTAGGTGCTTGGGCCCCGTGGGTAGCGATAGTAATTGCGGCTGTTGTTTGCGCTGTGTTTTCGCTGATTCATGCTGTTGCAAGTATTACATTAAAAGCAGATCAAACTGTAAGTGGTGTAGCGCTGAATTTTCTAGCTGCGGGTCTTTCAATCTTTTTAATCAAAAAGATTTTTGGGAAAGGACAAACAGATTTTATCCAATTCCGTATCGATAAAGTAAGTATTCCAGGTCTATCAGACATTCCAGTAATCGGTAAAATTCTGTTTTCGAATGTTCCTATTACGTCTTATATTGCAATTGCGCTAGCTTTTGCTGTATGGTACATCATTTATAAAACGCCGTTTGGTCTTCGTCTTCGTTCAGTTGGTGAACACCCAATGGCAGCAGACACGATGGGGATCAAAGTTGTGAGAATGCGTTACGTTGGCGTTATGATTTCCGGAATGTTAGCTGGAATCGGCGGCGCGGTGTATGCTACATCTATCGCTACAAACTTTGCAGCGGGAACGATTGCTGGACAAGGGTTCCTTGCTATTGCAGCTATGATTTTTGGAAAATGGCATCCTATTGGTGCTTTAGGTGCAGCCATGTTTTTCGGGTTAGCACAGTCTTTGAGTATCACGGGAGCTCAGATTCCGGTTATTCAAGATATCCCATCCGTCCTTTTAACCATTGCACCGTACGTATTAACAATCTTAGCACTTACTGGTTTTGTAGGACGTGCTGAGGCTCCTAAAGCGCTAGGCGTTCCTTATGAAAAAGGCCGCCGCTAATAAATCCTCTATACGAGGTCTAACAATGACTAAAGTTGGATAAATATAGAAGGTGGAGACAAAGGAATCATATTCTTTTCTCCGCCTTTTTTTCATTGAGAGAAAGAATATGAAAAGAAATGAGGAAGCGCGCGGCAAGTTACTTGAAAATGTTTCCTTGAATTCGATATAGTGGTTATAAGACTAAAATTAGCGTTAAAGATTCAAAATAGAAGTATTGTCTAGTTAATACATCAAAATTTAAAAGGAGGTTTATATATGAAATTATTGACTGAACAAAAACATGAACTAGAAGGATTGACTGTTCACACCATTCAAACAGCTAAGTACAAAACAAACACGTTCATTTTAAAACTAAATGCCCCTTTAGATAAGAAAACGGTGACAATGCGTGCCCTTTTACCTTATGTGCTTCAAAGCGCTACCGAGTCGCTGCCGTCTACGACAAAGCTTCGTACATATTTAGATGAGCTTTATGGTGCTACTTTACAAGTAGACTTAACAAAAAAAGGTGATAACCACGATATTACGATTCGCATTGATATAGCGAATGAAAAATATTTGAAAGATTCAACTCCGCTTTTGCAAAAAGCGTTAGCGCTTCTTGGCGATATTTTATTAAAGCCAGCAGTTGAAGGGGACTCTTTTTTAAAGGATATTATGACAAAAGAAAAGCGTTCGCTTCGTCAGAGAATTCAAGCCGTATTTGATGATAAAATGCGCTATGCTAATTTAAGATTAGTCGAAGAAATGTGTAAGGAAGAACCTTACTCTTTACATGTAAACGGTCAAATTGACGACGTGGAAGAAATTACAGGTGAAAGTTTGTACGCCTATTATCAGCAGGTGTTAAAAGAAGATGCCATTCACCTTTATGCTATTGGAGATTTGCAAGTCGAAGAGGTTTTACAAACAGTAAAAGAAACATTTACGTTACCAAAGCGCGAGCAAAAAGACATTGAAGATTCTATTACGTCTAAAGATATCTCAAAAGTAAATGAAGTAGTGGAAAAACAAGAAGTAAAACAAGGGAAATTAAATATTGGCTACCGCACAAATGTTGTGTACGGAGATAGACAGTATTTTGCTCTGCAAGTATTTAACGGTATATTCGGAGGTTTCTCACATTCTAAGCTATTTATCAATGTGCGTGAAAAAGCAAGCTTAGCCTATTATGCCGCTTCAAGGGTAGAAAGTCATAAGGGATTACTGATGGTCATGTCGGGTATTGATGCTAAAAATTACGACCAAGCCGTGACCATTATTAAAGAACAAATGCAGGAGATGAAGCAAGGGTCGTTCACAGACGGCGAAATCGCTCAAACAAAAGCCGTCATTCACAATCAGCTGCTTGAAACGGTGGATACTCCACGAGGACTAGTAGAGGTTATGTATCATAATGAATTAACAGGCAAAGACATTTCAATTGACGAATACTTAAAGCATATTGATGCGGTATCTAAGCAGGAAATTATTAAAGTGGCTGAGAAAATTGAAATGGATACAATTTATTTCTTAACAGGAACGGGCGGTGAAGAAAATGGAGAAAATTGAATTTTCGCAGCTTCAGGAACAGCTGTATCATGAAAAAATGGATAACGGGCTGCAGGTATATATTTTGCCAAAGCCGGAGTTTAACAAAACGTTTGCTACCTTTACAACGAACTACGGATCGATTGACAATCAATTCGTACCACTAAATGAAAATGAAATGACAAAAGTTCCGGACGGAATTGCACACTTTTTAGAGCATAAATTATTTGAAAAAGAAGACGGGGATGTCTTTCAGCAGTTTAGTAAACAAGGTGCTTCGGCCAATGCATTTACTTCTTTTACCCGCACAGCTTACTTATTCAGCTGTACGTCAAATTTTGAGGAAAACCTTGAAACATTAGTGGACTTTGTACAAGAGCCGTACTTCTCAGAAAAAACGGTCGAAAAAGAAAAAGGCATTATCGGTCAAGAAATTACAATGTATGACGACAATCCGGACTGGCGCTTGTATTTTGGTACCATTCAAAATATGTACAAAAACCACCCTGTTAAAATTGATATTGCCGGCACGATCGAATCGATTTCACATATTAATAAAGATTTGCTGTATACATGCTATGAAACGTTCTACCATCCAAGCAACATGCTGTTGTTCATTGTAGGCCCTGTTGATGCGGAAAAGGTAATGAAGCAAGTTCGAGACAATCAGCAGAAAAAAGATTATAAAGAAATATCTGACATACAGCGTCACTTTGACGAAGAGCCTGAAACGGTGGATCAAGAAAAACAAGTACTAAAAATGCCGGTGCAGTCTTCTAAATGTATGGTGGGTCTAAAAGCGAAAAATCCGCAGCGTTCAGGTGGAGAAATGCTTAAATATGAGTTAGCAATGAATATTATCTTAGATTACGCATTTGGCAAAAGCTCTTCGTACTATGAGGAGTTATATGCAGACGGGCTCATTGATGAAACATTTGCTTATGATTATACGGAGGAAAGAGGATTTGGTTTTGCTCTTATTGGGGGAGATACGGACCAACCCGAGCAGCTGTATGATCGAGTTAAACAAATTTTACTTGAAATGAAAACAAAATCACTAACAGAAGAAGAACTTGAACGTATCCGTAAAAAGAAAATCGGCGGATTTTTACGTTCATTAAACTCACCTGAGTTTATCGCTAATCAGTTTACACGCTATGCATTTAATGATATGAATTTATTTGATATTGTTGAAACGCTGGAAAAACTGAAGGTGAACGAAATAAAAGATGTGCTAAACGAGATTATTGATGAAAAGAACTTTACGGTTTGTGAAGTAGTACCTAAATAAAGATGATTGTTGCCAAAAAAGCTGATGTTCATCAGCTTTTTTGCATGTAAAGGAGAGAAGGTTATGGAGAAATTTGCCCTTGTGACAGGTGCAAGCGGAGGAATTGGCACAGCGATTGCTAAGCAATTAGCTGAGGATGGATATTCGCTTATTTTGCATTACCATCAACGAAGAGACAGAATAGAGGCGCTTGCACATGAGCTTGCTGAAAAGGTAAAAACCGTGTTTACGGTACAAGCGGATTTATCATGTAAAGAGGGAGTGGAGAAGTTTTTAGAGGAAATTATTGTTCCGGTAGAAGTTATTATTCATAACAGCGGACGAAGCGTTAGCGGGTTAATGACAGATACTCCGGCAAAAGAAACCGAAGAAATGATCTATCTTCACATCACGGCTCCCTTTGTTATTACCAAAGCTTTATTACCTAAAATGATTAGTGCTAAAAGCGGACAAATCATCATGATTTCTTCCGTTTGGGGACTTACAGGAGCTTCATTTGAAGTCCTTTATTCAATGGTAAAAGGTGCACAAAATACGTTTGTAAAAGCTTTGGCAAAAGAGGTTGCACTAAGTGGGATTCGAGTAAATGGAGTTGCGCCCGGAGCGATTGAAACGGATATGATGGCCAGCTATTCAAAAGAAGAGGTCAAAGAGCTGGCTGAAGAGATCCCTTTAGGAAGAATAGGATATCCAAAAGAAGTGGCAGATGCGGTTTCATACTTAATATCTTCACGAGCTTCCTACATAACGGGACAAATATTATCGGTTAATGGCGGTTGGTACATATAAAGTGTGCATAAAATCAAAAACACGGTACAAACTATGATATGAATAAACCTTAAGGAGGGCTACTCATGTCAGTATTAGAAAACTGGGATAGCTGGAAAGATTTTTTAGGCGACCGTTTACATCATGCGCAAAACGAAGGAATGCAAGAAGAAGTTATTCATGATCTTGCTTATCAAATTGGTGGATATTTAGCAAACCAAGTTGATGCAAAAAATGATCAAGAGCGAATTTTAGCAGACCTTTGGAGCGTTGCTTCTAAAGAAGAGCAGCATGCGATTGCGAGCAGCATGGTGAAATTAGTTCAAAATAACGGATCAGTAAAATAAGTTATCGTTTTTAAAAAGGAGCTAATTCACCGCATGTGAAAGCTCCTTTTTTCTTAGAAATAAATAGTACAAATAAATAAGCGCTTACATACATAACAAATGTAGAACTACTTGTCTTTAGGGTTTATAATATAATGGAAATCATTTATAGTTAAACTAGGTGAAAAAAAGGGGGCACCTCTCGAAGGCCAGCCAAGAAATGGGAGGGGTTTGATGGAGAAAATTGAGTGGTATTTAGAATATCAAATACAAAAAAATCGTCCGGGTCTTTTAGGTGATATTTCATCGCTTCTTGGAATGTTGTCAATTAATATTGTCACAATTAATGGAGTGGATGATATTCGCCGTGGATTATTGCTGCGCTGTGATTCACATGAGCAAATAGACAGGCTTGAATCTATTTTGAAAACAATGGATAATATCATTGTGACAAAAATGAGACCGCCTAAATTGCGTGATAAGTTAGCAGTGCGTCACGGTCGCTATATTCAGCGGGACGCAGATGATAAAAAGACGTTCCGTTTCGTAAGAGATGAATTAGGTTTGCTCGTAGATTTTATGGCGGAACTGTTTAAACAAGACGGTCATAAGCTTATCGGCATTCGAGGTATGCCGCGAGTAGGCAAAACCGAATCCATTGTAGCAGCTAGCGTATGTGCGAACAAAAGGTGGCTTTTTGTGTCTTCTACACTCTTAAAACAAACGATTCGCAGTCAGCTTATTGCTGACGAATACAACGCTGATAATATTTTTATTATTGACGGGATTGTATCGACAAAACGAGCGAATGAAAAGCACTGGCAGCTTGTTCGAGAAGTAATGAATGTACCCGCGACAAAAATTGTGGAGCATCCGGATGTATTTGTACAAAATACCGAGTATTCGTTAGATGATTTTGCCTACATTATTGAAATAAGAAACGACCCCAATGAGAAAATTACATATGAAATAATGGAAGGTCCTCAAATGTTTCAAGACGGTGGATTATCGATGTTTGATTTTTAGCATAATTGGTAGGTGTTAGCATTGACAGAGTTAGGACAAAGGTTAAGACAAGAACGAGAAAGCAAAGGATTGTCGTTAGAGGATTTACAAAAACTAACGAAAATTCAAAAACGCTATTTACTTGGCATTGAAGAAGGCAATTATGAGGTTATGCCGGGGAAATTTTACGTACGAGCGTTTATTAAGCAATACTGCGAAGCAATTGGGTTGGACACAGATGCTATTTTTGAAGAATACAAATCAGACATTCCTTCAACTCAAACAGAAGACATGCCGCAGCAGCTTTCGCGCGTTCGCAGCCGCAAAGAAATTCCTCAGCATACAAAAGGAGTTTCAAAAGCATATGACTACCTTCCAACTGTTCTAGTGGTGGCGGGAGTTGTAGTTGTTGGGATTATTATTTGGGTAATCGCTCAAAATATCGTCTCGGATAAAAACAAGGAGCAGGCTAACCAAGAAGCTCCAAACAGCGAAGTTCAGCAGTCTAACACGCAGGAAGAAACGAATGAAACTACTGCAAAAAATGACAATAGCAAGTCAGAAGATGAACAAAGTGCTGCTGATAAGAAAGAAAAAGAAAAAGCTGAAAAAGAAAAAGCCGCAAAAGAAAAAGCTGAGAAAGAAAAAGCTGAAAAAGAAAAGAAAGACAGCGGTAAACAAGAATACAAGGAAGTTCAAAAAACAGGCAGAAGTGCTACGTATGCTCTTTCCGGTACAGATGCATTTAATCTAGAAGTAACATCCACTCAAGCAGATACTTGGTTAGATGTGAAAAATGGAAAAGGAAATGCTTTCTTTAGCTCCATTCTAAAAAAAGGTGAAACAAAAGAATTTGATTTGACGAAAGAAACTGAAGCTCGTGTCAACATCGGTTATTCACCTGGAGTAGAGTTAAAAGTAAATGGAAAAGCGGTTGACTTGCCGTTTGATTCATCCAAGCAAGTTCGACAAGTTGTAACGATTCAATATCAGCCGGCAGAAGCACAGTAAACACCCTGTTTTAAAAAGTGATCAGGGTGTAAATAAAGATAATATGTGAATTAATCACTCATTCACGCTATAATAAAACCAAAGCCGTGCAAACAATTTCGTTTGCACGCTTTCAGTTTGTAACAGTAATTGGAGGCAGAAGAAGTGAATTTACCAAACAAGATTACCATTTCGCGGATTTTCCTAATTCCCGTATTCCTCATTTTTATGATGGTGCCGCTACCATTTGGCACAGTGGAGGCAGCAGGAAAAGAGATTCCGATCGCTCACCTATTAGGGGCAGCATTATTTATTATTGCATCTACAACAGACTGGATTGACGGATACTATGCCCGAAAGTACGACTTAGTCACGAACTTGGGCAAATTTTTAGATCCACTAGCAGACAAGCTATTGGTTTCAGCTGCGCTTGTAGCTATTGTTGACTTAGATTTAATTGCAGGTGCAGGATGGGCTGCTATCATCATTATTAGCCGTGAATTTGCTATCACTGGTTTAAGACTTGTACTAGCAGGGGAAGGGGAAGTTGTAGCAGCAAATATGTTAGGTAAAATTAAAACATGGACTCAAATTTTAGCTATTTCAGCTATTCTGTTGTATAACTTGCCTTTTGAATGGGTTTCCATTCCATTTGCTAGCGTAATGCTTTGGATCTCAGTGATTTTTACGGTTATTTCAGGCTGGGACTACTTTGCTAAAAACAAACAGGCTTTTGTTAACTCAAAATAAGTAAGATGGAGATGATATGATGAACGCTGAAATTATTGGAGTCGGCTCTGAGCTGCTGCTTGGACAAATTGCCAATACAAACGCTCAGTATTTATCGAAAAAATTAGCCGAACTTGGAATTAATGTTTACTATCATACGGTAGTAGGAGATAATGCACAGCGCTTAAAAGAAGTGATTGCTACAGCTCAAACGCGTGCAGAGTTAATTATTTTCACAGGCGGGCTTGGTCCTACAAAAGATGATTTAACAAAAGAAACAATTGCGAGTGTGCTAGGAGTAGAGCTGACAACAAATGCAGAAGCACTTGAAAGCATTGAAGCCTATTTCAAACAGTCAAATCGTGTCATGACACCTAACAATAAAAAACAGGCAATTGTGCTAGAAGGTTCGGCAGTGCTCCCTAACGATTACGGAATGGCTCCAGGTATGGGGCTTACGGTAGAGGGAAAACACTATATGCTATTTCCCGGGCCACCAAAAGAGCTTTATCCAATGTATGAATCGTATGGCCAAGAATTTTTAGCTCAAAAGCTTGAATTAAAAGAAAGTATTGAATCACGTGTTCTTCGCTTTTTCGGAATAGGAGAATCACAGCTTGAGACGGAAATTGAAGATTTGCTTGATGCGCAAACCAACCCGACGATTGCGCCGCTAGCAGGAGATGGAGAAGTGACGCTTCGCTTAACTGCTAAGCACGCTAATGCTGCTGAAGCACAGCGCATGTTAGACGAAGTGGAAAAAACCATTTCAGAGCGCGTAGGCGAGTATTTATATGGATACGAAGCAACTTCTTTACATAATGAATTGGTAAAAGAATTAACGGCACAAGGATTAACGATTGCTTCAGCCGAAAGTTTAACCGGCGGTTTATTCAGCGAACGTTTAACAACTGTTTCAGGTTCTGGAGAAGCTGTAAAAGGCAGCCTGGTCGCCTATCATTATGAAATCAAGCAAAATATTCTCGGAGTGAGCGAACACACGCTGAATCAGTACGGAGCCGTTAGCGAGCAGTGCGCGGCTGAAATGGCTCAGCGTATTCAACAGTTATACAAAACGGATATTGGCATCGGGTTTACAGGTGTAGCTGGGCCCTCCAAACAAGAAGGCCATCCTGTAGGAACAGTATATATAGGGGTAGCCTATAAAGATCAAGCTCCTCAAGTTTACAGCCTGCAGCTATCTGGAAGCCGCCAGGGGATTCGTTCACGAACGGTTAATTATGGCTGTCATTACGTATTAAAGATGATAAAGAAATAAAGAAAAAAGGCTGTTTGGTTTTTCCAAAACAGCCTTTTTTTTATAAAATAATAAACGAACATTTATTCGCTTTTTGCTTGTCAAACGACTCGAAAACTAGTATAGTAAGTTATAGAAAGTTGTTAATTCGACATTGCTACTACATCGTAGTAAGTTTGCAGTTTATAGATGATTTCAAAGAGATAGAGGAGGAAATTGAGTGAACGATCGTCAAGCAGCCCTTGATATGGCTTTAAAACAAATTGAAAAGCAATTTGGTAAAGGTTCAATTATGAAATTAGGTGAACAAACGGAAAAAAGAATTTCTACAATTCCAAGTGGTTCATTAGCGTTAGATATAGCTTTAGGTGTAGGTGGATATCCACGTGGACGTGTAGTTGAAGTATACGGTCCAGAAAGCTCAGGTAAAACAACAGTTGCTCTTCATGCGATTGCAGAAGTTCAACAGCAGGGCGGACAGGCTGCATTTATCGATGCGGAGCACGCGTTAGATCCTGTATATGCTCAAAAATTAGGTGTGAATATTGATGAGCTATTATTATCTCAGCCTGATACGGGAGAACAAGCGTTAGAAATCGCTGAAGCTTTAGTTCGAAGCGGTGCCGTAGATATTATCGTTGTTGACTCAGTAGCAGCATTAGTGCCAAAAGCGGAAATTGAAGGAGAAATGGGAGACTCTCACGTGGGTCTACAAGCTCGTTTAATGTCTCAAGCATTGCGTAAACTATCTGGAGCTATCAACAAGTCTAAAACAATCGCTATCTTTATTAACCAAATTCGTGAAAAAGTCGGCGTTATGTTTGGTAACCCTGAAACAACTCCTGGTGGACGTGCGCTTAAATTCTATTCTTCAGTGCGTCTAGAAGTACGTCGTGCAGAGCAGTTAAAGCAAGGAAACGATATTGTAGGTAACAAAACAAGAATTAAAGTTGTGAAAAACAAAGTAGCTCCGCCTTTCCGTGCTGCTGAAGTAGATATTATGTACGGAGAAGGTATTTCAAAAGAGGGTGAAATTTTGGATATCGCTTCTGAACTAGATATTGTTCAAAAAAGTGGATCTTGGTATTCATATAATGACGAGCGTCTAGGTCAAGGTCGTGAAAATGCAAAACAATTCTTAAAAGAAAATACTGATATTCGTCAGGAAATTGCGGGACAAGTGCGTGAACATCATGGTTTAGACCAAGATGGAGAGCCAGCTCCTGAGGATGACGATCAAGGCGATTTAAATATTTAATTTGCTGCGAGATAAAAAAAGACTCCTCTATTTCAAAGAAGGGGTCTTTTTTTTGTAAAAATTGTTAATGCTAGAAAAGTAACATACGAAATTTCAATATATACTGTAGAGGCAGGCTTGACAATAAAAATGCACAGATTTACAATTAAGATGTATATTTTCCCTTTTTAAAACATTTTAGCGTTTAAAAGCCTTTGTGTGTATATTGAAAGGTGAATACGATGTACATGCCGACATGAAATTTAAAACTTACAAGTTTATAGCAAGGGGAGGTGAAATGATGGATACTAATACAATCATCTTCGCTTTGCTTGGCCTAATCGTCGGTGCAGTTGTTGGCTTTTTTGTTTGTAAATCGATTGCTGAAGCTAAAATTGCGGGAGCAAAGTCTAGTGCAGAACAAATTATCGATGAAGGAACCCGCGAGGCGGAAGCTTTGAAAAAAGAAGCTTTACTAGAAGCGAAGGATGAAATCCATCAGCTTCGTACAGAGGCAGAACAAGATATTCGTGATCGTCGAGCAGAACTTCAAAAACAAGAAAATCGATTAATGCAAAAAGAGGAAAATCTTGATCGTAAAGACGAATCACTTGATAAACGTGAAGCGTTACTTGAAAAGAAAGATGATTCTCTTACTGTTAAACAACAGCATATTGAAGAGATGGAAAGCAAAGTTGAAGAAGTAGTACGTGCACAGCAAACAGAGCTAGAGCGCATTTCAAGCTTAACAAGAGAAGATGCAAGAGCGATTATTTTAGATCGTGTTGAAAATGAACTTTCCCACGACATTGCAATAATGGTAAAAGAAACAGAAAACCGTGCAAAAGAAGACGCCGATAAAAAGGCGAAAGAAATTCTTTCACTTGCTATTCAGCGTTGCGCAGCAGATCATGTTGCTGAAACGACTGTCTCAGTTGTTAACTTGCCAAATGACGAAATGAAAGGCCGAATTATCGGTCGAGAAGGTCGAAACATCCGTACGCTTGAAACTTTGACAGGAATTGATCTTATTATTGATGATACGCCAGAAGCAGTTATTTTATCAGGATTTGACCCAATTCGTCGTGAGACAGCAAGAATTGCACTTGATAAACTCGTTCAAGATGGTCGTATCCATCCCGCGCGTATTGAAGAAATGGTTGAAAAATCTCGCCGTGAAGTGGACGAATATATTCGTGAAGTTGGTGAACAAACGACGTTTGAAGTCGGTGTTCACGGGTTGCACCCAGACTTGATGAAAATTCTTGGTCGCTTAAAATTCAGAACAAGCTATGGTCAAAATGTGCTGAAACATTCAATGGAAGTAGCGCATTTATCAGGACTTATGGCTGCTGAATTAGGTGAAGATGAAACGTTAGCCAAACGAGCAGGATTGTTACATGATATTGGTAAAGCAATTGATCATGAGGTAGAAGGAAGTCACGTAGAAATCGGTGTTGAATTAGCTACAAAGTATAAAGAACATCCGGTTGTTATTAACGCGATTGCTTCTCACCATGGAGATACAGAACCAACATCAATCATTGCTGTACTAGTTGCAGCAGCGGATGCATTATCTGCTGCAAGACCAGGTGCTCGTAGTGAGACGTTAGAAAACTACATTCGTCGTCTTGAAAAGTTAGAAGAAATTTCAGAGTCTTATGAAGGCGTTGAAAAATCATTTGCGATTCAAGCAGGGCGTGAAGTTCGTATTATGGTGAAACCAGATACGATTGGTGATTTAGAAGCGCATCGACTTGCTCGAGATATCCGAAAACGAATTGAAGATGAGCTGGATTATCCTGGCCACATCAAAGTAACCGTTATTCGTGAAACAAGAGCAGTAGAGTATGCAAAATAAAAATGAAGTGGCGTTTCGCCACTTTATTTTTTTTCGTAGAGATGAAGATGCAGATTAAGAATGAAGTATAGGAGCTTTTACATGAGAATTTTATTTATTGGAGACGTAGTTGGTTCTCCAGGCCGTGAAATGGTTGAAGAATATTTACCAAGATTAAAAAGAAAATACTCTCCGGGACTTACAATTGTGAATGGAGAAAATGCAGCTTCGGGCAAAGGCATTACTGAAAAGATTTATCGTCAGTTCTTACAAGCAGGGGCTAACATTATTACCCTTGGTAACCACGCGTGGGACAAACGCGAAATTTTTGATTTTATTGACGATGCAAAAAATCTTGTTCGTCCAGCTAATTTTCCTGAAGGTACACCGGGCAAGGGAATTACGTATTTTACGTACAATCAGCTTGAGGTAGCCGTGATTAATTTACAAGGGCGCACGTTTATGGCTCCGCTTGATTGTCCATTTCATAAAGCAGATGAACTGATTGAAGAAGCACGTCAGCGCACTCCGCTTATTTTTATTGATTTTCATGCTGAAACAACAAGTGAAAAGCAAGCGATTAGCTGGTATGTGGACGGTCGTGTCAGCGCTGTTGTCGGCACTCATACGCATGTTCAAACAGCTGACAATCGTATATTGCCAAAAGGAACAGCCTACATCTCTGACGTAGGAATGACGGGACCTTATGACGGCATTTTAGGGATGGAGCGCGAAGCTGTTATTAAGCGTTTTTTAACGTCTCTTCCTGTTCGATTTGAAGTGCCAAAAGAAGGAAGAACGCAGCTTAGTGGAATCGTTATTGATATTGATCAAAAGACGGGGAAAGCAACAAAAACAGAGCGAATTTTAATTAACGAAGACCATCCATTTTTTGAATAAAGGGAAAAAGTCAATGTGTCGAAAGACGATACGTTGGCTTTTTTATTTTGTCAAAAACGTAAAAAGAAAAAAGAAAGGTGTAGAAATATAAGTTTTTGAATATTTAGGAAAAACAAGCAGGAATACGTTTGACATATCGTGAATATAGTAACATTGAAATCAATTAAGTCATTGGTCTAATGATCTCTCATCATACATTGTAAAGAATAAGGAGGAGCTAGATATGGAAATATTAAAAGTTTCAGCAAAGTCTAATCCAAATTCAGTTGCTGGTGCCTTAGCAGGCGTACTGCGCGAACGCGGCGCAGCAGAAATTCAAGCCATTGGGGCCGGGGCGCTTAATCAAGCAGTAAAAGCTGTAGCAATCGCAAGAGGGTTCGTTGCACCAAGTGGGGTTGATTTAATCTGCATCCCAGCTTTTACAGATATTCAAATTGATGGAGAAGAGCGAACAGCCATTAAATTAATTGTAGAGCCGCGATAATTATAAAAACCACGGACCTGTAAAGCATAGAAGCCAAACAGGTCCTTTTTGTATAGAGTTAAAGGGGTGTGGGTTGTGATATTTGATGCTCATTGTGATGTATTGATGAAACTCTGGCTAAATAAACGTTTATCTTTTACATATGATTCAGCGCTGCATGTGACGTTAGAAGGAATAAAAAAAGCAAAAGGGAAAGTTCAGCTATTCGCTATTTATATTCCAGAAGCGGTTCCGGCAGCTCAGCGCTTTGATGTTGCGTTAGAAATGATCCAGCTGTTTCAGAGTCATATTTTATCGCTTCCCGGTGTGAAATGGGTTCGTTCAAAACGCGATATAGATAGCTTGAAAAAAGGTGAAATAGGAGCAATGCTGACGCTTGAAGGCTGCGATGCCATTGATACAAGTTTAGTTCGCTTAAAGACACTTTTTTCACTGGGTGTACGTTCAGTAGGTTTGACATGGAATTACAGCAATGCTGTGTGTGACGGTATTTTAGAACCTCGCGGCGCGGGATTATCTTCTTTTGGAAGAGAAGTTGTTGAATTGAACAATGAATATAAAGTGTGGACGGATGTCTCTCATTTATCGGTAAGAGGTTTTTGGGATGTGATTGAGCTAGCGCAATATGTAGTGGCTACTCATTCCAATTCACACGTATTGTGTTCTCATCCCCGGAATTTAAGAGACGATCAAATTCATGCTTTAATAAAGCGAAACGGCGTGATTGGCATTACGTTTGTGCCTGAATTTTTAACGAGTTCTGCCAAAGCGCAAATAGCGGATGTGATCCGCCATCTTGATTACATGTGTGAAAGAGGAGGCGAATACTCCGTTGGTTTTGGCTCTGACTTTGACGGCATTGACAAAACGGTTCATCGTCTCGGAAGATATGAACAGTATACAAATTTAATCGAAGAACTCCTTAAGCATTACACTGAGGATCAGGTAAAACGTTTTCTGTTTCAAAACTTTGCTGATTGTGTATGCAGCTAATAAAAAAAGAGCTTTTTCTTCTTGGAAAAGCTCTTTTTTATACAAGTTATTTATATACTAATGCCTCATGTGAAGGCAGAAAAGATCATTAAAAAACTTCATCTTATTCATTAAATATAAATATAATTAAAACGATTGAGAATTCAATGGAAAGGGTTGCATTTTTCTGGCAATCGGAATAAAATTGAAAACGGATTACGGAGCTGCTCAAGCAGAAACGTATCCTGCACAGCGGCAAGGTGCTGTGGGAGTTTTGCAGATGATTTTGGTTGGTGAAATGCAGAAGCAAATGAAATCGTTTGCTAATTTACTTTTTTCAGTTTTTATTAATAAAATAGATTTCTATATTATGAGCAATTAAAGGAGTGGCGTTGATTTATGGTACAGCAACTTTCATGGAAAGTTGGCGGACAGCAGGGTGAGGGAATCGAAAGTACGGGAGAAATCTTTTCAACCGCTTTAAATCGATTAGGTTATTACTTATACGGCTATCGTCATTTTTCTTCTCGTATCAAAGGTGGACATACAAATAATAAGATTCGAGTGAGTACAACTCAGGTTCGATCTGTGTCAGATGATTTGGATATTTTAGTTGCGTTCGATCAGGAAACAATCGATGTAAACGTCCATGAGCTGCGCGTAGGTGGCGTTGTAATTGCAGATGCGAAATTCAACCCAAGTCTGCCCGAAACATGTACAACTGCTACGCTATATGCTGTTCCGTTTACGGAAATTGCAACGGAATTAGGAACGTCACTAATGAAGAACATGGTTGCTGTTGGCGCTTCAAGTGCTGTGCTTCATATTGACACAGAAGTATTTGAAGAAGTAGTGCTTGAAATCTTCGGTAAAAAGGGCCAAAAAGTTGTACAAAAAAACATGGAAGCTATTAAAAAAGGTGCAGATTACATTCGTGAACAGCTAGGCGAACAATTAGAAACAATGAAACTAGATCCAGCGGATGGTAAAAAACGTATGTTTATGATTGGAAACGATGCGATTGCGCTAGGTGCTTTAGCCGGTGGGGCTCGTTTTATGCCAGCATATCCAATTACCCCTGCTTCAGAAATCATGGAATACTTAATTAAAAAGCTTCCTCAATTTGGTGGAACCGTTATTCAAACAGAAGATGAAATCGCAGCATGTACGATGGCTATCGGAGCTAACTATGCAGGCGTACGTGCGCTGACAGCATCAGCTGGACCTGGTCTATCATTAATGATGGAGTCGATTGGATTAGCGGGAATCACTGAGCAGCCTGTTGTTATTATAGATACGCAGCGCGGCGGTCCAAGTACAGGGCTTCCAACTAAGCAAGAACAGTCTGATTTAATGGCCATGATTTACGGTACGCACGGTGAAATTCCGAAGATCGTCATGGCGCCAAGTACGGTTGAAGAAGCATTCTACGATACGATTGAAGCGTTTAACTTAGCAGAAGAATATCAGTGTCCAGTTATTATGCTAACGGATTTACAGCTTTCACTTGGGAAGCAATCAGTAGAACCGCTTGACTATAACCGCGTTGAAATCCGCCGCGGTAAGCTTCAGCAAGGAGAGCTAGAAGAGCTAGAAGAAAAACAATACTACAAGCGCTACCGCGTAACAGAAGACGGCGTATCACCACGCGTCATTCCTGGAATGAAGCATGGCATTCATCACGTGACGGGAGTAGAACATGATGAGACAGGAAAGCCATCTGAATCTCCGGTGAACCGCGATGATCAAATGAATAAGCGTCTTCGTAAAACAAAAGGAATTCGTTTTAATACGCCAATTCATGTTCACTCTCATGAAAAAGAGTCTGATATTTTATTTGTTGGATTTAATTCGACGCGTGGAGTCATTGAAGAGGCAATGGAACGTTTGGAACAGGACGGTATAAAAGTAAATCATGCTCACATTCGTTTGATTCATCCTTTCCCAGCTGACGAACTGCTTCCTTACGTGCAAGGAGCTAAAAAAGTAGTCGTCGTTGAAAACAATGCTACTGGACAGCTTGCTAATATTTTAAAAATGAATATTGCAAGTCATGATAAAATTCAAAGCGTATTGAAGTATGATGGAAATCCATTTCTTCCGCAAGAAGTATACGCAAAAAGTAAGGAGATGTTTGTGTTAAATGGCAACGTTTAAAGATTTTCGTAACAGTGTAAAACCTAACTGGTGTCCGGGGTGTGGAGATTTCTCCGTACAAGCAGCCATTCAACGCGCATCTGCTAACGTAGGTTTAGAACCTCATGAGCTTGCTGTTATTTCAGGTATTGGATGTTCTGGACGTATCTCTGGTTATATTAATTCATATGGTTTTCACGGTATTCACGGACGTGCGCTTCCAATCGCTCAAGGTGTGAAAATGGCTAATCGTGACTTAACCGTTATCGCATCTGGCGGCGATGGAGATGGGTTTGCTATCGGTATGGGACACACGGTACATGCGATTCGCAGAAACATCGATGTGACGTATATCGTAATGGATAACCAAATCTATGGTTTAACAAAAGGACAAACATCTCCTCGTAGTGAAGTAGGATTCAAGACAAAAAGTACGCCTGAAGGATCAATCGAGTCGTCTTTATCTGTTATGGAGCTTGCGTTAACTTCTGGAGCAACGTTTGTGGCTCAAAGCTTTTCAACGAATTTAAAAGAGTTAACAAGCTTAATTGAACAAGGCATCCAGCATAAAGGTTTTTCTTTAATTAACGTATTTAGCCCGTGCGTAACGTATAACAAAGTGAACACGTATGATTGGTTTAAAGAAAACCTAACTAGTCTTAGCACAATTGAAGGTTATGATGCAAACAATCGTATGCAAGCTATGCAGACGTTAATGGAGCATAACGGCTTAGTAACAGGGCTTATTTATCAAAATGCGCATCAGCCGTCGTATCAGCAGCTTGTTCACGGTTATAGTGAAGAGCCGCTGTCAAAAGCAGACTTAGGCATGACTGAGGAAAAATTTGATGAGCTAGTAGCTGAATTTATGTAAAAGAGGCTGCAATAAAAGCAGTTTAGTAGAGGGAAAATCCGAACGTTGAACTGAGATTCTTGATGGAGAATCCAACTCGTTCGGATTTTTTCATAGTGATAGCGAACGTAGGTTTCATGTAGGGAGTGGCTTCTAGCTGTTAATTGGAGAGCTAGGAGAAGGCTCCTACGGGAAAAGCGAAATAGGTGAGAACCCGCGGGAGCGGAAGCGACGAGGAGGCTCATCGGCCGCTTGCCGAAAGCGAAGTTTTGCACAGAAATCAACAACGGTGTAATAAGCGAATTTCTATGAGCTCTTTTATCCCATTTGTTCGTCTCTAAAATAGGTTAATTTAGTTATGTATCAATCTCTTTTTGTGATTTAATAAATATTTCGAAAGTCGAACGAAATTTTAACGAAACAGGTATAGAAAATAGGTATATGATTGTGTTCGCTACTTGAAAGTTATATACTATGTTAATGTGATGAGTTTTATGCATAAGCATAAGGCTCTCACATTTTTTTGCGATTTACAGGTGCAACGTGACAATTGTCATGGCGAAAGGAGATTTTTTTATGAATGAAAAACAACGTTTAGAAAGCAACCAAGTTAATCCAGCGGACAAAAAATCCGAAAAGGATTACAGTAAATATTTTCAAACAGTATACATGCCACCTTCTTTAAAAGATGCGAAAAAACGAGGAAAAGAAGAAGTTTCCTATCACAATGATTTTGCAATCGATGAACAGTTTCATGGAATGGGACAGGGACGTAAGTTTTATATCCGTACGTACGGCTGTCAAATGAATGAGCACGATACAGAAGTAATGGCTGGTATTTTTCTAGGCCTTGGCTACGAGCCAACTGACTCTGTTGAAGATGCTCATGTTATTTTATTGAATACGTGTGCAATCCGTGAAAATGCGGAAAATAAAGTGTTTGGTGAATTAGGACACTTGAAGGCCTTGAAGCGCGAGCGCCCTGAATTATTAATCGGCGTCTGCGGATGTATGTCTCAAGAAGAGTCAGTTGTAAATAAAATTTTACAAAAACATCAGCACGTGGATATGATTTTTGGTACACATAATATTCACCGTTTGCCCCACATTCTAAATGAAGCATACTTAGCAAAAGAAATGGTAATTGAAGTATGGTCTAAAGAAGGGGATGTTATTGAAAACCTTCCAAGAGCACGTAAAGGCAGCGTTAAAGCATGGGTTAACATCATGTACGGCTGTGACAAGTTCTGTACGTACTGTATCGTTCCGTATACGCGAGGAAAAGAACGAAGCCGCCGTCCAGAAGACATTATCCAAGAAGTACGTCATTTAGCTGCTCAAGGCTATAAAGAAATTACGCTTTTAGGCCAAAACGTTAATGCATACGGAAAAGATTTTGAAGACATGACGTACGGCTTAGGGGATTTAATGGATGAAATCCGTAAAATTGATGTTGCCCGTATTCGTTTTACAACAAGTCACCCTCGCGACTTTGATGACCGTTTAATTGAAGTTCTAGCTAAAGGCGGAAATCTTGTCGACCACATTCACTTACCTGTGCAATCAGGAAGCAGCGACATCTTAAAAATTATGGCACGAAAATATTCTCGTGAACATTATTTAGAGCTTGTTCGTAAAATTAAAGAAGCCATTCCAACGGCATCATTAACAACTGATATTATTGTTGGTTTCCCAAATGAAACGGATGAGCAGTTTGAAGAAACAATGTCACTATATCGTGAGGTTGAATTTGATAGTGCGTACACGTTTATTTACTCACCTCGTGAAGGTACTCCGGCTGCTAAGATGCAAGACAATGTACCAATGGAAGTGAAAAAAGAGCGTCTTCAGCGCTTAAATGCTCTTGTAAATGAAATTTCTGCAAAGAAATTGAAGGAATATGAAGGTAAAGTTGTCGAAGTATTAGTAGAAGGTGAAAGTAAAAATAACCCTGAAGTACTAGCAGGCTACACTGAAAAAAGTAAGCTTGTAAACTTCAAAGCACCTAAGTCAGTGATTGGTCAACTTGTAAAAGTAAAAGTTACAAAAGCCAAAACATGGACATTAAACGGGGAAATGGTAGAAGAAACAGCAGAGGTGAAGTAATATGGCGCAGTATAACAAGAGTGACGTAATTAAACGTGCTCAAGAGCTGGCAAAAATGATTGCTGAAACGGAAGAAGTAGATTTCTTCAAGCGTGCCGAAGCTCAGCTTAACGAAAATCAAAAAGTGCGTGAAACCATTGCAAGCATTAAAAGCTTGCAAAAACAAGCTGTTAATTTCCAACATTATGGTAAAACAGAAGCGTTAAAACAAGTGGAGGCAAAAATCGATCGCTTACAGGAAGAGCTCGATGAACTGCCGATTATTCAGCAGTTTCAAGAGTCTCAAATAAACGTGAATGATTTGCTTCAACTTGTCGCTAACACTATTTCAAACACAGTAACGGATGAAATTATTGTGTCAACAGATGGTGATTTACTGCGCGGTGAAACAGGTTCACAGGTGCGAAACAGCCCTGGATCTAGCTGCTCATAAAGAAAAAATGCCTCAGCAATTTGCTGAGGCATTTTTTTGTGCATCCCGTGGCATAAAATTGGGCAGATTTTCTCTCTAATAATTGTCACGTTTTTCTATATCCTTGCATACAATGGAACATAGGTTTTTTATGCCTTAAACCTAGTTTCTTAAAAATAATGTGCAAACAAGTGAATGAGCCTGCATAGGATGAAATGAAGATAGTTTGAGGAGGGTATGCTCACATGTCACAACACTATAGAGAAATTATTACAAAAGCAGTCGTAGGTAAAGGTCGCAAGTTTACACAATCGTCTCATACGCTTGCACCGAAAAATCGACCAACAAGCATCTTGGGGTGCTGGGTGATTAACCATGAGTACAAAGCAAAAAAAAGCGGCAGCAATGTAGAAGTTGACGGCAGATATGATATTAACATCTGGTATTCGTACAATAATAATACAAAAACCGAAGTTTGGACGGAAACCGTATCATACAAAGATAATATTAAGCTGCGCTATAAAGATGAAGATTCGATTGGAGACGATTATGAAGTAATTGTTCGCGTGCTGCAGCAGCCAAATTGCCTAGAGTGCACAATTTCACCAAATGGCAATAAAACGATTGTTCAAGTAGAGAGAGAATTATTGGCAGAAGTGATTGGCGAAACCAAGGTTTGTGTTGCAGTAAATCCGAAAGGCTGCGATGATGAAGATGAGTTTGATTTAGACGTAGATGACGATGAATTTGAAGATTTGGATCCTGATTTTATATTAGGGGACGATGAGTAACTAGGAAGAAGTTCTTCCTAGTTTTTTTATTTTTACTATTTTAAGAAAATTCTTATAAAAACAAAAAAATATATTGCTTTTTGTCGAATGCGCAGTGTATAGTAAATCTAAAGAAAATAATGCATTAATTTTCAGAAAATTTAGTTATATCAGATAAGTATTTTTTGGGGGTTTACTATGAGCTTATTTCGAAAAAAATCAATTCAAACGTTAATTAGTGAAACCAATTCTAAAGGTGTTAAATTAAAAAAGGATTTAGGCGCTTTCGATTTAACAATGTTAGGAATTGGAGCCATTATCGGAACCGGAATTTTTGTATTAACGGGTGTAGCCGCCGCTGAACATGCCGGTCCAGCTTTAGTTATATCTTTCATTATGTCAGGACTTGCGTGTGTGTTTGCAGCTCTTTGTTATGCAGAGTTTGCCTCAACAGTTCCAGTTTCAGGAAGTGCATACACTTACAGTTATGCAACATTTGGTGAATTAATCGCTTGGATTTTAGGGTGGGATCTTATCTTGGAATACGGTCTTGCTTCTTCTGCTGTAGCCAGCGGATGGTCCGGGTATTTCCAAGGATTATTAGCAGGGTTTGGCATACATTTTCCCAAAGCTTTAACAAGTGCATACAATCCTGCAAACGGCACGTATATTGATATTCCAGCAATTATGATCGTGTTTTTAATCACATTACTTTTAACGCAAGGAGTAAAAAAATCTTCACGTTTTAATGCTATCATGGTTATTATTAAACTTGCTGTTGTACTTCTGTTTATCGGGGTAGGAGTTAGCTATGTTAAACCAGAAAACTGGACGCCGTTTATGCCGTTTGGTTTCTCGGGAGTAGCGACAGGAGCAGCAACTGTATTCTTCGCCTACATTGGGTTTGATGCTGTAGCAACAGCGGCCGAGGAAGTACGCAAGCCTCAGCGGGATATGCCAATCGGAATTATCGCATCTCTCGCGATTTGTACAGTCCTTTATATCGTCGTATCGCTTATCTTAACAGGAATCGTACCTTATACAGAATTAAATGTTAAAAACCCTGTAGCATTTGCTTTAAGCTACATTAACCAAGACTGGGTAGCAGGATTTATTTCATTAGGCGCAATTGTTGGTATTACAACGGTATTACTCGTTATGATGTATGGACAAACTCGTTTATTTTATGCGATCAGTCGAGATGGTCTATTGCCAAAGCCTTTTTCAAAAATTAGTGAGAAAAAACAAACGCCAGTAGTAAATACGTGGATTACATGTTTACTAGTATCCATCTTCTCTGGTTTAGTACCATTAGGAAGATTAGCAGAGTTAACAAACATCGGTACTCTTTTTGCTTTCATGACCGTATCAATTGGAATTTTATATTTACGTAAATCAAAACAAACTTCAGAATCGACTGGTTTCCGCGTACCGTTCGTGCCGGTGATTCCAATTTTAGCTTTTGTGTTCTGTTTATACTTAGCACTTCAGCTTCCAAAGTTAACATGGATTAGTTTCGTAATTTGGCTTGTACTAGGGCTAGTGGTTTACTTCTTATACGGACGTAAGCATAGTCATTTGAACAGCAGTAAATAATGAAAAGCTTCGGACAAGCTTCTTCCTTCGTCCGAAGCTTTTTTATTTGTTTTATGAAAAGAAATTGAAGATTGTTCTATTTGAATAAATTAAGTTTAAGAAAGACTTATGTTATAATACGTGTAGCAAAAACGCACAACTAGATGTGGTATGGAGGAATAGTATGGCAGCGTATACGCCAATGATACAGCAATATTTGAGAATTAAGGCAGAGTATCAAGATGCCTTTTTATTTTTTAGATTAGGTGATTTTTATGAAATGTTCTTTGAAGATGCTACGACAGCTTCTCAAGAACTTGAAATAACATTAACAAGTCGAGACGGAGGAGGACAAGAGAGAATTCCGATGTGCGGGGTTCCGTATCACTCTGCTCCTACGTATATCGAGCGTTTAATTGAAAAGGGATTTAAAGTAGCTATTTGTGAGCAAGTAGAAGACCCTAAGCATGCAAAAGGTGTTGTAAAGCGAGAAGTGGTACAGGTGATTTCACCCGGAACACTGATGAACGAACGCGGACTGCATGAAAAGGAAAATAACTATATTTGTTCTGTTACTGGGTTCGAGGATCAAACGTTTGGTCTTGCTCTTTCTGATTTGTCTACAGGAGAAAACAGCGTAACGCTTGTTAGTTCGTTTCACGATATAGTCTCAGAGATTTATGCAAAAGAAGCAAAAGAAGTCGTTGTAAGCTCTGAGTTTCCTGCTGACTTATTACAAACACTAAAAGAGCGCATGACGATTACCATTTCTTATGAGAATAGTACAGAGCAAGTAGAAGGACTAGATTATTTAGTAGAGTCGCTTCAGCAGCAAAAGCTTATTACAACGTTTGCGCGTATTCTTCAGTATTTAACTCGCACGCAGAAGCGTTCGCTTGAACACTTACAGCCCGTGCAGTTTTATCAAATCAATGAATATATGAAAATTGATTTGTTCTCTAAGCGAAACTTAGAGTTAACCGAAACGATTCGTTCAAAAGGAAAGAAAGGCTCGCTTCTATGGTTATTAGACCAGACTGTTACGGCAATGGGCGGCCGTTTATTAAAAAATTGGATTGACCGTCCGCTTTTAAAACAAGCGGATATTGATAATCGTTTGAATATGGTAGATGTCTTAATGAAACAGTTTTTTGAACGAGAAGAACTGCGAGAGTTGCTAAAAGACGTATATGATTTAGAACGCTTAGCTGGTCGAGTAGCTTTTGGTAATGTAAATGCTCGTGATTTAATTCAATTAAAAAAATCATTGCAAAATGTGCCTCATATCCAAGAGGTTGTGAATCGTTTGAATCACCCTTATGCCACCAAGCTTGTTGAAGACATTGATCCTTGTGAGCGATTAGCTAATCTTCTTGAAAGAGGATTAAAAGAGCACCCTCCTTTGTCAATTAAAGAAGGAGACATTATTAATGACGGCTATCATGAACAGCTTGATCAATACCGAGATGCAAGCCGAAACGGAAAAACGTGGATTGCGTCACTTGAACAGCAAGAGCGTGAGAAAACAGGGATTCGCTCACTGAAAATTGGTTATAATCGCGTGTTCGGCTATTATATAGAAGTAACGCGGGCAAATCTCCATCTTTTGCCTGAAGGAATGTATGAACGAAAACAGACGTTAACCAATGCAGAACGTTTTATTACGCCTGAGCTGAAAGAAAAAGAAGCGCTGATTTTAGAAGCGGAAGAGAAAATTGTAGAGCTGGAATATGAATTGTTTTTACAAATTCGTGAAGAAGTAAAAGCATATATTCCAAGGCTGCAAGAACTCGCTAAAAAAGTAAGTGAGCTTGACGTACTGCAGTGCTTTGCAAAAATCAGTGAAGAACGTCATTACACGAAGCCTATTTTTTCAAGTGAAGATATTTCGATTCAAAATGGACGCCATCCAGTGGTAGAAAAAGTAATGAATTCGCAGGAATATGTGCCAAACGACTGTCAAATGACGGATGATAGTTCAATTTTACTGATTACAGGACCCAATATGTCTGGTAAAAGTACGTACATGCGTCAGGTCGCTTTAACGGCGATATTAGCTCAAATTGGCTGTTTTGTGCCAGCAGACGAAGCGGTTCTGCCGATTTTTGATCAAGTGTTTACACGTATCGGAGCAGCCGATGACTTAATTTCAGGTCAAAGTACGTTTATGGTCGAGATGCTAGAAACGAAAAATGCAGTGACAAATGCCACTCAGTCGAGTCTAATTCTGTTAGATGAAATTGGACGCGGCACGTCTACGTATGACGGAATGGCTCTTGCTCAAGCAATTATTGAATACGTTCATGAACATATTGGCTGTAAGACACTATTTTCTACTCATTATCATGAATTAACCGTACTCGATGAGTCGCTTCCTGCGCTTAAAAATGTTCATGTAAGCGCGGTTGAAAAAAATGGGAAAGTCGTCTTTTTACACAAAATCAAAGATGGTGCCGCAGATAAAAGTTATGGTATTCACGTAGCGGAACTAGCGGAACTTCCAGATCCGCTTCTAGAGCGAGCTCGCGTCATCTTACACGATTTAGAACAATCTTCTGAGCGTGAACCTGTACATCAGGCTCCAAAAAGAGAAGAGATGACACAACAAGTTCCACAAGAAGGTGCTTCTTTGGTTCAAGAAGAACGTGCAGATAATAAAAAAGCAGATGAAGCCAATCAGCTTTCGTTCTTTGAAATAGAAGAGAAAAAAGAAAAGCCTGCGCTTTCGAAACGGGAAAAAGCAATTATAGATCGTTTAAAAGAGCTGGATATTTTAGAAATGACGCCTTTAGACGCAATGAATGCGATGTATGAACTGCAAAAATCATTAAAGAAGAAATAGATTGAGAGGAGTGAGTCTGTGGGTAAAATTGTGCAGCTTTCAGACGAACTTTCAAATAAAATTGCTGCCGGAGAGGTTGTTGAACGACCTGCTTCGGTGGTGAAAGAACTAGTCGAAAATGCTATTGATGCAAACAGTACAGTTATTGAAATTGAGCTAGAAGAAGCTGGGCTTTCAAAAATTCGTATATTGGATAATGGAGACGGCATTGCTTCTGAAGACTGCTTGACCGCTTTTAAAAGACATGCGACAAGTAAAATCAAAACAGAGCAAGATTTATTTCGAATTCGAACGTTAGGATTTCGCGGTGAAGCTTTGCCAAGTATTGCTTCGGTTTCAATGCTTGAACTCAAAACGAGTACGGGAGAAGAAGCCGGCACTCATCTTAAACTTAGAGGCGGAGAAATCGTTCATCACGAATTAACGTCAAGTCGAAAAGGTACCGAACTTGTTATTGAAAACTTATTTTTCAACACACCTGCACGTTTAAAATATATGAAGACGGTAAACACGGAGCTTGGTAACGTAACGGACGTAGTCAATCGCCTTGCGATGTCTCATCCTGAAGTTTCAATTCGGCTGATGCATCAAGGAAGACAGCTTCTGTATACGAACGGAAGCGGAGATGTGCGTCAAGTGCTTGCAGCTATTTATGGAATGGCAGTGGCCAGAAAAATGATTCCGATTAACGTTCAGTCTCTTGATTATGAAGTGAGTGGTTACGTCGCTCTTCCTGAAATTACAAGAGCTTCTCGTAACTACATGTCGACCATTATTAACGGTCGGTTTGTTAAAAACTACGGGCTGTTAAAAGCGGTACAGCAGGGCTATCATACCCTTTTACCTATCGGCCGTTTTCCAATCGTGTTTTTAACCATTACAATGGACCCTTTGTTAGTGGACGTGAATGTTCATCCAGCGAAACTAGAAGTGCGCTTAAGTAAGGAAGCGGAGCTGTTTGAACTTATTGAACAAGGAGTGAAAGCTGCTTTTAAAAAGCAGCAGTTAATTCCGGATGCTGTAGTACCAACTAAGTCAAAATCAGCTGTTCAGCCAACTGAGCAGCAGACCTTTACATTTGATCATCGGTCTAAACCGTCTGGCTATCAGCCGTCTGACATGGTTCGCGAGCCTAGCCTTAAGGAGGCTCCCGCTCGTGTAGACGAGATCATGCCGCCTGTTAAAAAAGAGGTCATACGTCAAGATGAAGAACTCGAACCAACGTTTCGAGAAATAGAACACTATGAAGAATCGGTGGAAGAAAACGCTCCTATTCCAGAACCGAGCCATTCAGCCAAAGAGCGGCCAGAACCGCGTGTTCCTGCGATGTACCCAATTGGCCAAATGCACGGAACGTATATTTTGGCACAAAATGAAAAAGGATTATTTATTATTGATCAGCACGCGGCGCAGGAGAGAATTAAGTACGAATATTTTAAGCGAAAGCTTGGAGAAGTAGATTCAGAAGTTCAAGAACTGCTTATGCCGCTTACGCTAGAGTTCTCGGGAAATGAAGCCTTGATTTTAGAAGAATACAAAGACATGCTTGCTGAAGTAGGAGTCTTTTTAGAACCGTTTGGACAAAACTCCTATATAGTTCGTTCGCATCCGCAGTGGTTTCCAAAAGGAGAGGAACAGGAAACCATTGAAGAAATGATTCAGCAAATCTTTACGATGAAACGAGTCAATATCGAAAAGTTACGAGAAGAAGCGGCTATTATGATGAGCTGTAAAGGATCGATTAAAGCGAATCATCATTTGCGAAACGATGAGATTTTTGCTTTACTTGAAACGTTGAGAAAAACAACAGATCCATTTACGTGTCCGCACGGACGACCAATTATTATTCATCATTCGACGTATGAAATGGAAAAAATGTTTAAGCGAGTGATGTAGGCAATGCGGCTAGCTGCAGCTAGCCGTTTTGTTGAATAAATCATGGCCATTTGGATAAAATGGAATGATGTGAATGCCTATAGATGAAAGTAGTGTTGTTATGACGGGAGAGAAACCCAAACTTATTGTCATTATTGGACCAACTGCGGTTGGTAAAACAAAATTGAGCATTGAACTTGCCAAACAGTTAGACGGAGAAATTATTTCAGGTGATTCCATGCAAATTTATAAAGGGATGGATATCGGAACAGCAAAGGTGTCAGAAGAAGAGATGCAGGGTATTCCCCATTACCTGATCGATATTAAGGAGCCAGATGAATCGTTTTCTGTGGCAGAATTTCAAGAGATTGTAAGAAAACAAATCGATGATATTCATGCTAGAGGAAAAATGCCGATGATTGTTGGAGGGACGGGTCTTTATATTCAATCCGTTATTTATGATTATCAGTTCACAGAAACTCCTAGTGATGAAAAAGTTCGTGAACGAATGGAAGTATTTATTAAAGCTCATGGCATTGATCCCCTGTATGAAAAGCTAAAAGAAATTGACCCAGACAGTGCAGCTGCTATCCATAAAAATAACCATCGCCGTGTAATCAGAGCGCTTGAAGTTTATGAAGTAACCGGCAAAAAATTCAGTGACTATACAAAAGAACAGTCGCAAGAGTTATTATATGACGTAAGCATTATTGGACTTACAATGGATAGAGACGTATTATATGAGAGAATTAATCACCGAGTCGATATGATGATGCAGGCTGGACTGCTTGATGAAGTCAAATCATTGTACGAAAGTGGTCTGCATGATGTACAATCAATTCAAGCTATCGGCTATAAAGAGCTGTATGCTTATTTTGAAGGACGCTGTACGCTCGAAGAAGCCGTTGAACAGTTGAAACAAAATTCACGCAGATATGCAAAGCGTCAGTTAACGTGGTTTCGAAATAAAATGCCTGTAAAATGGATAGAGATGGAAGTTGACAAATTTCCCGAAAAGTTTGCTGAAATTTTTACATATATTGCAGGAAAGCTGAAGAAAGAAGCGAATTAAGTAAACAGATAGAGAAACGAGGAGGCCGAATAATGAAACAATCAGTTAATATTCAAGACCAATTTTTAAATCAATTACGTAAAGAAAATATCTATGTGACGGTATTTCTTTTAAATGGTTTTCAATTAAGAGGACTAATTAAAGGATTTGATAACTTTACTGTGTTAATTGAATCTGAAGGAAAACAGCAGCTGATTTATAAACATGCTATTTCGACATTTGTACCAAATAAAAATATTACAGTAGAACTTGAATAGAGATTAATGAGAAGCATCCGCATATTCGGATGCTTTTTTTATGCAAATAAAGGCTTAAAAAAGTTTCTTAACATTGTTTTTACTCATCGAACATAAACCTTATAATAGACGATTATTTCTTCGGTAATAAGAGATCATTGTCTTCGTATCGTTCATCGCATGCAGCTATGCGATACAGAGAAGTGGGATGAAACGAGAGGTGAACATGGTGGAGCAGCCGATAACTCTTAAAAATAATGGGCAAATTAATATCATTTTAAATAATGAAACAAAAAAGGAAAAATCGTATACGACATCAATTCCGCGTCCTGCCAAAAAAGCTGTGATAAATCATGAGCCGCTTCGGGAAATTGAACGAGAAATGAGCGGACTGGTTGGAATGGAAGAATTGAAAAAAATGATAAAAGAAATATATGCGTGGTTATATATTAACAAAAAAAGAGAGGAACAGGGCTTAAAAGCGGGAAAGCAGGCGCTGCATATGATGTTTAAAGGAAATCCAGGAACAGGGAAAACGACGGTAGCCCGCCTGCTAGGTAAATTATTTTTGAATATGAACATCTTGTCTAAAGGACATTTAATTGAAGCAGAGCGGGCAGATTTAGTTGGAGAATACATTGGTCATACCGCTCAGAAAACGAGAGATCTTGTAAAAAAAGCGCTTGGAGGTATTTTATTTATTGATGAGGCTTATTCTCTTGCAAGAGGGGGAGAAAAAGATTTTGGAAAAGAAGCGATTGATACATTGGTCAAACATATGGAAGATTCAAATGATAAGTTTGTATTGATTTTAGCTGGTTATCCAAGAGAAATGGAAAATTTCTTAAGTCTTAATCCAGGACTGCGCTCTAGGTTTCCGTTTATTTTTGATTTTCCGGATTATGATGTCAATGAACTAATGGACATTGCCGGTCACATGATGAATGACAGACAGTATCAGTTTAGTACAGAGGCCTATAAAAAGCTAAAAGATCATTTCATGGACGTGAAGTACAATCAGACGCCTAGGGATTTTAGTAACGGTAGATATGTGCGAAACATTATCGAACGTTCCATACGCACTCAATCCATGAGGCTTTTAGAAGAAGAAAGCTATGAGCGCAACGAGCTTCTAACTTTAACGTCAAGCGATATTCAGCTGTAAAAAAAAGCCTTTCGTCATGAAAGGCTTTTTTCTACATATTTGGCTGTCGAATCGTTTTGATCGGCAGGCGCCATTTGTAAATATATGAACACATCCGAAGACCTACAAGTAAGATAAATAACGTATAAAGTTCTACAGGCGTATTTGTAATATGCAGCCCCACGCTAAATCCTGCGATAATCGCCCATACCGCATAAATTTCATCTTTAAGAACAGTAGGCTTTCGGCGTGCTAATAAATCTCGGATAATCCCCCCACCGCTTCCTGTTAAGACCGCAGCTACAATAACCGCGCTAAGCGGATGGTTCATATGAGTGGCATAAAGCGCTCCTTGAATCGCGAATGCTGCAAGGCCAATGGCATCCGAAAAGTTTCCCCATCGCTTCCAATGTTTTAAGATATTGTTTGGAAATAAAAAAGTGGCAGTGATAGATAATAAAGCAATCTGAAAAAAGAGTCCTTGTTCCCAAAGGGCAGACACCGGTACACCGATAAGCAGGTTTCGAATGGCTCCTCCGCCAAAAGCCGTTACGATTCCGAGTATGTAAACGCCTAAAATATCATATTCCTCTTCCATGGCAATGAAAGCTCCGCTGATTGCAAAAGCAATCGTTCCAATAATGCTAAGTACGTCCCAAGTCATGATGCTATCCCCTTTATTCTGTTTTCACCAAGTAGCGACTATTATTTTAAAATCAGGCAGCCTGATTCAAATTTCGATAAGTAAACCAATTCAAATTGTATACAGAATTTCGTGATATTTCAATGTTTTTTTAATCATCGTTTTATAGATTTTAAAAAGGGTGTTAAACTAGTAAAAGACAATGTATTCTGTCTCTTTTGCAAAGATGGAGAAATGGACATTTTTTTGATATGATATGAATGATTTGTCAATTTAATAGTAAGGGAAGGAAAAATCTTTGACAGCAGAAATGAATACTGAACTTGAACGCGTAATTTTAGTCGGATGTCAGCTTCATGACGATGACGAACGTTTTGAATATTCAATGGATGAGCTAGCATCTTTAACTGAGACTGCAAAAGGCGAAGTGCTGGTAAGGTTAACGCAAAAGCGCGATCGCATTCATCCAGCTACTTATATTGGAAAAGGGAAAGTAGAAGAACTTGTAGCTCTTGAAGAAGAGTTAGAGCCTGATTTAATTGTATTTAATGATGAATTGTCACCGAGTCAAATCCGCAATTTGTCAGCAGGGTTATCTGCGCGTATTATTGACCGCACGCAGCTGATTTTGGATATCTTCGCACAGCGTGCTCAAACGCGAGAAGGAAAAATGCAGGTGGAACTTGCTCAATTAAATTATCTGCTACCTAGGTTAGTAGGACAAGGTACCGCTTTGTCGCGTCTTGGAGGCGGAATTGGAACAAGAGGTCCTGGTGAAACGAAACTTGAAAGCGACCGTAGACATATTCGCCGTAAAATTGATGAAATTAAGCGTCAGTTAAAGACAGTGGTAAGTCACCGCGAACGTTATCGAGAAAGACGTAAGCGTAATCATGTCTATCAAATTGCAATTGTGGGCTATACGAACGCTGGTAAATCGACGATCTTTAACCGTTTAACAGAAGCTGGTATTTTTGAAGAAAATCAGCTGTTTGCAACTCTTGATCCAACGACAAGACAGTATACGCTTCCGTCAGGATTAACGGCTCTGTTAACGGATACGGTTGGATTTATTCAAGATCTTCCAACAACGTTAGTAGCCGCGTTCCGTTCAACACTTGAAGAAGTAACCGAAGCTGACCTTGTTCTGCACGTGGTAGATTCATCTAATCCAGATTACAACAACCACGAAAAAACAGTGCATCGCTTACTAGAAGAGCTGAACGTAACGGACATTCCGATGCTGACAGTTTACAATAAAGAAGATATGCAGCATGAACTATTTGTCCCATCCGCTTCGACATCGTTATCAATGAGCGCTTTTAAAGCCGCTGATTTAGTGAAGCTTGGGGAAAGAATTCAAGAAGAAATGAAAAAAGAAATGGCGTTTTTTCATGTGCTGCTGCCGGCTTATGAAGGGAAAATGCTCGCTGAACTCAAAACGGTCTCTATTGTTGAGTCGTTAAAATTCAATGAAGAAACTGAGAAGTATCAGTGCAAAGGGTATATTGCAAAAGAGCATCCCCTTTACAAAAAGCTACAAACGCTTGAAGAAAGTTGAGGAACAAAGAAATGATGTTTGATCAGTTAAAAAACGGGGCACGCATTCGAGAACTTGCTGCAAAAGTAGAAAAACAAATTAAGCCCGTGCATGAGAAAATTGACGAGCGCATTGAAGCAAATCAATTTCGGGTGCTGCAAAGCTTTCAGCAAAATCGAGTGAGTGATTCACATTTTAATCCGACAACGGGGTATGGATATGACGATCTAGGCCGCGATACGTTGGAGAAAGTATACGCGGACGTTTTTGGAACAGAAGCTTGCCTGGTGCGTCCGCAAATTATTTCAGGTACGCACGCAATCGGCATATCGCTGTTTGGTGTACTGCGTCCTGGAGATGAACTATTATATATAACCGGAAAGCCTTATGACACCCTTGAAGAAATTGTTGGTATACGAGGAAGCGGCGTAGGCTCTTTAAAAGAATATAATATTAGCTATAAATCAGTAGATTTAACAGCGCAAGGTCAAGTGGATTTTGAGGAAGTGAAAGCGTCTATTCATGAGCACACAAAGATGATAGGCATTCAGCGCTCAAAAGGTTACGGCATTCGTCCTTCTTTTACAGTCGCGCAAATAAAAGAAATGATTTCTTTTGTAAAGAGTATTAAGCCCGACGTTACAGTATTTGTTGATAACTGCTACGGTGAATTTGTAGAAACAATCGAGCCAACGCATGTAGGAGCAGATTTGATGGCAGGGTCGCTTATTAAGAACCCCGGTGGAGGCCTTGCTAAAATCGGCGGTTATATTGCAGGACGCAAAGATTTAGTGGAGGCTTGTTCATACCGAATGACAACTCCTGGAATCGGTGCAGAAGCTGGAGCGACGCTTTATAGCTTACAAGAAATGTATCAAGGATTCTTCTTGGCGCCGCACGTAGTCGGTCAAGCATTAAAAGGAGCGGTTTTCTCATCCGCTATGTTTGAAGAACTAGGGATGCAAAGTGAACCGAAGTGGAACAGTGAACGAACGGATTTAATTCAATCCGTGCAGTTCGATGACCGCGATAAAATGGTTTCTTTTTGTCAGGCTATTCAATTCGCTTCGCCAATTAATTCACACGTAACAGCCTATCCTGCTTATATGCCAGGGTACGAAGATGATGTAATTATGGCAGCAGGAACGTTTATACAAGGAGCAAGCCTCGAGCTGACGGCAGATGGGCCTATCAGGCCTCCATATGTCGCTTACGTGCAGGGTGGGTTAACGTATGCTCACGTAAAAGTAGCAATATGTATGGCAGTAGATCAAATGCTGACGAAAGAACTTTTATAAAATATAAGATAGAAAGACTATTTTTCTCCCCGCTAAGAAAGAAAAGATAGGCTTATAAAAATAAACGAAGTGCTATTTATTTGTATAGAAGAAATGTTCAGAAAAATTTATGTTAGAATTACTAACATTCGGTTGACAGGTGAACTAACATAGCATACAATGTAAATAGTTAATCCAAAGGAGGAACTGAAATGAGTGACAACATTCGAAGAAATACGCCACTTTTCCCAATTGGAATTGTGATGCAGTTAACTGAGTTGTCGGCTCGCCAAATTCGCTACTATGAAGAACATGAATTAGTTGCACCAGTAAGAACAGAGGGAAATCGACGATTATTCTCATTTAACGATGTTGATAAGCTGCTTGAAATCCGTGATCTTATTGAACAAGGTGTAAACTTAGCAGGTGTAAAACAGCTGTTTCATCTTCAAAAGGAGCAAAAAGGGCATAAGCAAGAAGAAAAAGTTGTGGCAGCAACAGCAAAGCCAGAATTAACGGACGATGAATTGCGAAAAATGCTTCGTGCAGAACTTATGCAAGCAGGCCGTTTTAATCGAGCAACTTTAAATCAAGGAGATATGTCCAGGTTCTTTCATTAATAAAGTTATCAATATTTATGCCGTTCGTATATGAGGGGTATAGATTATAAATATTATATAGAGATTTAGGGGAGGATCACACGATGGCAAAGTACACAAAAGAAGATATTTTCCGCAAAGTTCAAGAAGAGAATGTAAAGTATATTCGTCTTCAGTTCACTGACATTTTAGGAACAATTAAAAACGTTGAAATTCCAGTAAGTCAATTAGAAAAAGCGTTAGACAACAAAATGATGTTTGACGGTTCTTCTATTGAAGGGTTTGTGCGTATTGAAGAATCAGATATGTACCTATTCCCGGATATTGATACATTTGTTATTTTCCCTTGGACATCTGAAAAAGGTAAAGTAGCACGTTTTATTTGTGACATCTACAATGCAGATAGAACTCCGTTTGATGGCGATCCACGTAATAACTTAAAACGTGTGTTAAAAGAGATGGAAGAGTTAGGATTTACTGATTTTAACCTTGGACCTGAGCCAGAGTTCTTCTTATTCAAATTAGACGAAAAAGGCGAACCTACATTAGAATTAAATGATAAAGGTGGCTACTTCGACTTAGCGCCAACTGACCTTGGTGAAAACTGCCGTCGTGACATCGTATTAGAGCTTGAAGAAATGGGCTTTGAAATTGAAGCATCTCACCATGAGGTAGCTCCTGGACAACACGAGATTGACTTCAAATATGCTGCTGCATTAAAAGCTTGTGATGATATCCAAACGTTCAAACTTGTTGTAAAAACAATTGCACGTAAACATGGCTTACATGCTACATTTATGCCAAAACCATTATTTGGTGTGAATGGTTCAGGTATGCACTGTAACGTTTCATTATTTAAAGATGGTCAAAACGCATTTTATGATGAAAACGGTAATCTAGAGCTAAGTGATACTGCTCGTCAATTTATCGCAGGTATCATCAAGCACGCACACAGCTTTACAGCAGTAACAAATCCTACTGTAAACTCTTATAAGCGTCTAGTGCCTGGATATGAGGCTCCTTGTTATGTTGCATGGTCTGCTCGCAACCGTAGCCCATTAATCCGTATTCCAGCTTCTCGCGGCGTAGGAACTCGTGTTGAGGTACGTAGCGTAGACCCAGCTGCTAACCCATATTTAGCAATGGCTGTTCTATTAAAAGCTGGTTTAGATGGAATCAAGAACAACCTTGAAGCTCCAAAACCTATCGATCGTAATATCTATGTAATGACAAAAGAAGAGCGTATTGAAGAAGGTATCGTAGATTTACCTGCAACATTAGCTCAAGCTTTAGATAGCTTCCAATCAAACGAAGTTATGGTTTCTGCATTAGGTGAACACTTAGCAGAGCACTTCGTTGAAGCGAAAGAAATCGAATGGGATATGTTCCGTACACAAGTTCATCCTTGGGAACGTGACCAATACATGAGCCAATATTAATTCTTAAAAGTCGGAGAGATCGTTTATACGTTCTCTCGGACTTTTTTGTTTTTCAAAATGAATAATATTCTGCATGCGTATATTAAATATCGAACTAAGCTGTTCATAAAACAAGTATAGCTGCCTGTCGTATAATTTACGGGAGGCTTTTTATTGTTTTGTTATATACAGGAAAGAATTTGGTTATATGAATTAAAAAGGATAATCTTTTTGTCTCATTGAATCTATATGTAAAAGTAGTGTATAACAGATAGAGAGATTGTTTATGTGTTCACTCTGCACTGTATTTCAGTATAACTTCAGAGAATTTTCAGCCAGGCACAGTATCGATAGAAAATACTGTTGGAGAGGAATGTAAGGAAAATGAAAGAAGGAAATTTCTTTAAAGGTTTGGTCATAGGAATTTTAATAAGCATTCCAATTTGGATTATTCTCATTGTTGTAGGTGTTCTTCTTTTTAAATAGGCTTATGACGATAATAGAATAGACAAAACTTTCCTTGTAGTGTATACTTTAAATGAAAATGATAATTATTATCATTTAATCAACGAATCAACACTCTGCATATAGCTGTCACTCCTTGAGAGCTATCCTTATTCAGTATTCTGTCTATAAAGCAGAATAACCCGTTGCCATTAGGCAGCGGGTCTTTTTTTTAGTGATTTTTCACCTGCTAGGCTAGTATACGTAGCACTTTTTGCCCCCGTGCATATGTTAACAATAAGGAGGGACAAGTAATATGAAAAAAATCTATCTTGATGCAGGACATGGTGGGGCAGATGCAGGAGCAGTTGGAGCGAATGGACTGTATGAAAAAAACTTAGTTTTAAAAATTCAACAATATTTAATAAGCTATTTAAATAGCACCTACAGTGACTTTACGATTAAAACCACTCGTACCACAGATACTTTTTTATCGTTATCTCAGCGCGCTTCTCAAGCTAATTCGTGGGGAGCAGATGCATTTATGTCTATTCACGTAAATGCCGGTGGAGGAACAGGGTACGAAGATTATGTTTACAGAAGCGCTAGCAATGCCAGTAAAACGTTTCAATCAATTGTCCACGGCCAAGTACAGCCAACGCTGCTATCGTATAATCATCCGAATCGCGGTCGAAAGTCAGCCAATTATGCGGTGCTTCGCTTAACAAATATGCCCGCAGTACTAACTGAAATAGCTTTTATTGATAACCGCACCGATGCAGCACTTCTCCAAAACGAAGCTTTTTTAAAAAGCATGGGTGAATCGTATGCAAAAGGAATTGCCGTCTATTTGAATTTACCCCGTCGTGCAGTTCCAAACCCAAATCCAACACCAACACCAAATCCATCACCTTCTGAACCAGGTACAAAAACGTATACGATCAAGCAAGGAGATACGCTGTACAGTATTGCACAGAAGTACAATATAACAGTACAAGCGCTTCAAGAAGCGAATACAGGGCTTTCTGATCCTTTAACACTACAGGTTGGAAAAACAATTGTTATTCCTTCAGGGACTTCACCAAACCCATCTCCAACACCACCTGCTGAACAATATCCACTTCCCAATGGAATTTTAAAGCAAGGTGATTCTGGAGAAGCCGTGAAACAGCTTCAAAGAGCATTAAACGCAGTTAATTTTAAAGTAGGGTCAGTAGACGGAATATATGGAGTTCAAACGAAAGATGCAGTAAGACGTTTTCAGCTTGTGTATCTTCCTTATGATGTAGATGGCATTTATGGTCCTCAAACGAAAAACAAGCTAGCAGCCGTTTTAAAAGCAAAAAGTTAAAGCAAAAAGGTCTTCTGTAAGCGAGCAGAAGGCCTTTTGTTTTTCTGTTAAAAGCGCCTTAAGTACTATTTTATGGTTTACGTAAAATAATGCTTTACAAACCATTTGTACGGGAGTATATTATCTAAGAACAAAGGATAGTTATGAAAGAAACATGTTATCGATCATACCCTTTAACCGAAAATTATATTGACCTGTTATCGCTTAATTCGTCAGAAGTGGGGGACCCAAATTTGTGCATTGTCACTTGGGGTGAATCCTTTTTTTAAAGGTAGGGCTACTCTCATAGCCCGAATCCGACAGCTAACCCCATAAGCGTTTTGGAGAGGAGGTTTAAGCTGTGTAAAAACGCTGAGAACCCTTAGTGTTTTTTTTGTGCGCTTTTTTAACATAAAAAGGTATTTTTTAGGAATGATATCACTTGTTCGTGAACTTGTAACGGAGCTTAGCAATGAATAGTAAATAGTAGCTAGGCAATCATCGGAGGGAAATTGCGTGAACTATTCAGTTCTCAAAAGATTATTGATTGGAAAGCCGCTTAAAACAAAAGAGTTAGGCGATCAAAAGCTTAGTAAGCTTAAAGCACTGGCTATTTTATCTTCAGATGCCTTATCTTCAGTGGCTTATGGAACAGAACAAATTTTGATTGTACTTGCAACAGTCGGCGTCCTTGCCTATTGGTATTCGATTCCAATTGCGATTGGGGTATTGGTACTCCTGACGGCTTTAATTCTTTCATATCGTCAAATTATTTATGCGTATCCGCAAGGCGGAGGAGCTTATATTGTTTCGAAAACCAATTTAGGAGAAAATCCTGGGCTTATCGCTGGGGGGTCACTGTTAGTAGATTATATTTTAACAGTTGCCGTGAGTGTTTCAGCAGGAACCGATGCTTTAACTTCGGCTTTTCCAACGCTGCATCATTACAATGTAGTAATTGCGTGTTTGCTGGTGATTTTTATTACCGTTTTAAATTTACGTGGTGTAACAGAATCCGCTTCTGTATTAGCTTATCCGGTTTATTTATTTGTTATTGCTCTTATTTTGTTAATAGCGGTAGGCTTGTTTAAAATAGCGACAGGTCAAGTTTCACCTGAGCTTCATCCATCTCTCGGTACAGTAGTGCCAGGTATTAGTTTGTTTTTATTATTAAAAGCTTTTTCGTCAGGCTGTTCGGCATTGACAGGTGTAGAAGCTATTTCAAATGCAGTGCCTAACTTTAAAGAGCCAGGTGCAAAAAATGCTGTTCATACATTAATGCTGATGGGCGGTATTTTAGCCGTTTTATTTTCGGGCATCACGTTTTTAGCTTATTGGCTTGGCATTTCTCCAAAAGCAGATGAAACGGTTGTATCACAAATTGCATCGAGTGTGTTTGGACGAAATGGATTTTATTATTTTATTCAAGGCACAACAGCTCTAATTCTAGTGCTAGCAGCGAATACGGGCTTTTCAGCTTTCCCTTTGCTGGCTGTCAACTTATCGTCTGATAAATACATGCCAAGAATGTTTCAAATTCGTGGCGATCGACTAGGCTATTCAAATGGAATTGTGACCCTTGGAATTGCTTCTATTGTCTTAATTGTAGCTTTTAAAGGAGCGACTGAACAATTAATCCCTCTTTATGCAGTTGGAGTGTTCATTCCATTCACGCTTTCTCAAACAGGCATGATTGTCAAATGGCTTAGAGAAAAGCCGGCCGGCTGGCAAGGAAAGCTAACCATTAACTTAATTGGTGCGCTTATTACCTTAACTGTGCTAATCATTTTGTTTACAACGAAGTTTTCACAAGTATGGTCCGTGCTCATTTTCTTACCGGTTATTGTCTATATTTTTCATCGCATTCATACGCATTATGAAGCGGTAGGAGAGCAGCTTCGCATTAAGCAAGGAGAAAAGATTGGAAAGCTTGAAGGAAGTGTGGTCATTGTTCCTGTAGCAGGAATGACAAAGGTAGTAGAAAATTCATTAAATTATGCAAGAACGATTGGTGATACCGTTATTGCAGTGCATGTGGCCTTTGATCGAGAAAGCGAAAAGAGAATGGAAGAGAAGTGGGAGAAGTGGCAGCCCGATATTCGTATTGTTACGTTTCATTCTCAATACCGCAGCTTAGTGCGGCCGCTGTTTCGATTCATCGATATGGCTGAGGAAAAAGCGCGGGAAAACAATATGGCTATTACGGTCGTTATTCCGCAATTCATTACGAAAAAAAGCTGGCAAAATATCCTTCACAATCAGTCCAGCCTACTGTTAAAAGCACATTTGCTTTACCGTAAAAACGTAATCGTTACAACTGTACCGTATCGTTTTAAAAAATAATGAAACATGACTAAAAACCTCCAACTTAGATGTTGGAGGTTTTTAATTTTTAAATTCACATACACTAACCGTAATCGAATCTCATCAAAGGCGCAAACGGAGGGATTGTATGAGTGAATTAATTAAATTGTTGCGAAAAGGAAATAAATCGGCCATGATGGCCGCTATAGTGAATACCATTATTTCCATTATTAAAGGGATTGCATTCGCTTTAACAGGGAATGTAGCAATGTTTGCTGAAACGATGCACAGCTTAGGAGATGCAGCTAATCAGTTTTTTGTCTTTATAGGTTCGGCATTAAGTAAAAAAGCCCCGACCAAACGATTTCCAAATGGTTTCGGCCGATTGGTTAATCTTGTTCTATTAGGAGCGGTTCTTGTAGTAGGGATTATGGCGTTTGAAACGATTAAAGAAGGATATCACCATATTCTTCATCCGACGAAGTCTTCAGGCTTTATTTTAAATATTGCAGTACTTGGCATCTCGGTGTTGCTTGAGATGTTTGTCCTATTTAAGGCAATGAAAGAAATTCT